>SXGQ01055988.1_pt1 | contig 52454 bp, 29 predicted proteins | sample 3178371 | NCBI WGS metagenome assembly SXGQ01 (sample SAMN11356859, study PRJNA531348) | freshwater metagenome | isolation source: freshwater sample F1-20 | place: China: Fuxian Lake, Yuxi | collected 2017-12-25 | reverse complement strand
TCGGCGCGGGCCGCGGCGGCCACGGCGCTGGCGGCCTCCAGTGCCCCGCGTGCGGCAGTCGCCATCTGTTCGGCGTCCCGCAGGGCCGCGGTAGCCGCGTCGCGCGCCGCGACGGCGGCCTCCATGGCGGCCCGCGCGTCGGTCTCCCCAGCCGTCGCTGTGCCAATCGCCTCCCGGGCCGCGGCGAGTCGGTCGGCGAGCGGTGGGGGGTTGGTGTCGAACTCACCGAGGAGCGCACCGTCGGCGGTGCGCGCGCTGACGAGGCGACCGTTGAAGTCGGCGGCGAGCACCGCGGTGGCATCGTCGGTGGCCGCGACCCGCAGCCCGATGTCCGAGAGACCCTCAATCGTCCGTTCCAACCGTCCGTCCGCCGTCCACAGCTTCACCCGACGATCGTGACCCGTGGAGGCAAGACGCCCGTCGGCGAGCCAGACCACTCCCTCGGTGCCGCCGGCATGGGCATCCCATCCCTTCACGAGCGTGCCGGCCTTCGCATCCCAGACCTTGACCGTGCCGTCGGCCGAACCGCTCGCGACGGCGGCCCCGTCGGGGCGCCACGAGACCGCCGTGATGCCCCCCTTGTGGCCGCGGAGGACACCGTGCTCGCGGGCGCCGGCCGACTCCCAAAGAAACAGGTTCCCTGCCCGGTCGCCGCTGGCGAGCAGGCGGCCATCGGGGGAGAACTCGAGCGCCGTCACCCAGTCGGTGTGGCGATCGATGTCGGCGTCCGTCGCGCCATCCGCGGTGCGCAGCAGCCGGACGCGCCGTGCCGGGCCGCCGAGGGCGACGAGGCGCTGATCGGCCGAGATGTCGGCCGCGAGAACCTCGTCGAACTCGTCGCCGAGCTCGAGGAGCCGCTCGGCGCGGGCGACATCCCAGACCACGACGCGGCCGCTCTGCGCCGCCACACCGCCACCGGCGATGAGCAGCCGACCGGAGCGCGAGAACCGCACCGTCTTCGCTACCCCCTCAGGAAAGGGCAGCACGCCGAGGAGCTCACGCCGGAGTGCGTCGTAGAGCAACACCTGGCGTCGCCCCCCCACCGCCACCACCGCGCCGTGCGGCGAGGCCGCGAGGGCGGTGACCGATCCCGCACGCCGGCTCACTGCGAGCGGTTCCCTGGGAAGACGCGGCGGCAGCACCGGCGGCCCCTCGGGGCGGACGACCGAACCGGAGGCCATCGCGATCGCGCTGCCCCGGGCCTTGGCCGGCGCCGCGCCGTCGCGCTCGATCGCTCCGGCGGCGATCCACCGGCGAATCACGTCGAGGGCATCGGCCGGGATCCGGTCGGCTTCCGGTGGCATCTTCGGTTCTGATTCATGGCTCACCAACTGCCAGAGGTAGGAGGCGTCGGCGTCGCCGGGGGCGACCACCTCGCCGGAACTGCCGCCCGCGAACGTCTGGGAAAACGACGACAGATCGAGCCCGCCCCGTTTCCGGTCGGGGTTGTGACAACTGCAGCACCGTTCCCGGAAGATCGGGGCGACATCGCGCTCGAACGTCGGCGCGGGCGGATCGGCAGCCCAGGCGGCCACGGGCAGGGCGGCGAGCAGCAGGCACGAGAGGCGCAGGGTGGGCATCAGTGGTTGAAGACGAATTCGGGGGAGTTGAGCAGCGCCCAGAAGACGTCCTCGAGCGCCTGCTTCCGGTCAGGTGCCTGGAGCACCATGGCGATCGTCTCCTGCCGCTCGCGTTCGTTCGGCAGCCGGCAGTAGCAACGGGCGAACAGTTCGTCGACGATTGCCGTTGGTGTCATGCCGTCGGAGAGGAGGCGCGGCACCAGTTTGCCCTGGGCGATGCGATCGTTGGCGGCGTCGCCGTTGAGGAGGTGGAGCGCCTGGGAGAGGCTCGGATCCATCCGCACCGCACAGGTGCACACGTCTTCGCGCGTCGCGCGGCCGAACGTGGTGAGGAAGTAGTTGGTGGTCCGCCCGTCGGCGACCTGCACGGCCCGTCCGCCCGTCGGCAGCCCCGGAAAGGTGGTGCGCGTCTCGGTGACCTGGGCGAGCACGTCGAGGAGCACCTCGGCACGGATCCGCCGCACGGCGGCGTGGGAGAAATTGGTGGTGTCGAGCGCGTTGGACGGAGTCGTCTCGCAGGAGCGCTGGTAGGCGTGCGACAGCATGATGTCGCGGACGAGGGTGCGGAAATCCCAGCCCGACGCGGCGAACCGGCGCCCGAGTTCGTCAAGTAGCGGTCCGTTCGCCGGTGGATTGCTCACCCGGGCGTCGTCCGGCTCGTTGACGATGCCGCGGCCGAAGAAGTGGGTCCAGGCGAGGTTGGCGACGTGGCGGGCGAAGTACGGGTTGTCGGCGGAGGTGATCCAGGCGGCGAGCGCCTCGCGACGATCACGGTCGGCCACCTGCGGCAACTCGCCGCCGAGGAACTTCGGGGCGACCGTGCGGCCCGTCACGGGGTGCTTCACGTCGCCCGATCCGGCGTCGTAGATGATCGTCTCGCGGGGGTCGGCGGCACGCTTGCGGCCGATCTGCGGGAAGAAGGCGGCGAAGCCGTAGTAGTCGTCCATCGTCCAGCGGTCGAAGGGATGGTTGTGGCACTGGGCGCACTGGATCCGCATCCCGAGAAAGGCCTGGGCGACGTTCTCGGCGAGCTTGAGGGTGTTGCGCTCGAGCTGGAAGTAGTTGGTGGGCGGGTTCTCGAAGGTGCCGCCGGAGGCGGTGAGCAGGTCGCGGACCATCCGGTCCACCGGCTCGTTGGCAGTGATCCGCCGGCTGAGCCACTGGTGGTAGAGGATCGCCCCCTTCGGGCTGACGACGTTGTTCTGCGAGCGGATCTGGAGCATGTCCGCCCACTTCATCACCCACAGGTCGACGAACTCCGGCCGGGCGAGGAGGCGGTCCACGAGCCGCGCGCGCTTGTCGGACGACGGGTCGGCCACGAAGGCCTCACGCTCGGCTGCCGTCGGCACGAGGCCGACCATGTCGATCATCGCGCGGCGGAGAAACGTGGCGTCGTCGCAGACGGGCGAGGGGGCGATCCGCAGGGTCGCGAGCTTGGCATTGACCAATTCGTCGATCCATGTCTGCCCCGGCGCACCGGCGTTGACAGCCGGTTCGGGGAGGGGCCCGAGGCCGGTGGGGATGACGACCACCGGCACCCCCACGGTGATCGTGTCGTAGCGGGCCATGATGAAGGCCTCGCCGCGGTCGCCGCTGGTGAGGCGACCCTCGGCCGTGACCTTCGCCGACCGGTCGTTGTTGGTGCCGTACCAGACCAGATCGGTGACGTCGCGGTCGGTGCCATCGGCGAAACGGGCCACGGCGACGAGCCGCTGGCCGGCGCCGGTCCCCTCGAGCAGGGCCCGGGGAGGATAGAGGTCGAGCCCGGTGAGGGACGGCACCCCGGTCGGGTCTTCGGGGGCGCCGGCCGCCACCCAGCGGACGAGCGTGTTCGCCAGGGCACTGTCGGGCTCGAACCGTTTTCCGCCGGTGTGTGGCGCGGTGCCGACCGCCTTCCGCACCAGGAGACTCTCCGCGGGGTCGGCCAGGTCGATGCGCCGCCCGGGCAGCTCGCGGGTGATGCGGTGATAGTCACCGGCCGGGTCGAAACCGAAGAGCGAGAGCCGGAATCCGTCCTTGCCCCGTGCGGCACCGTGGCAACTCCCCATGTTGCACCCGCCGCGGGCGAACACCGGCATGACGTCGAGCTGGAACGAGAGCGGCGGGTCGGACGTCGCCGAGACCACGGAGAGGGGGATCTCCGCCGTGAGCGCACCGTGGGAGAGCCGGATGGCCCCCTCCCCGTCGGCGAGGGGGCGGAGCATGAGATCGCCCCCCTCGGCAGCGACGGTCGCGAGCTTCGGGGCAAGGAGGGTGCAGGTGGCCCGCTCGGTCACGTCGCGTGTCCGCCCGTCGGCCAGGCGCTCCTGGACGATGATCCGCTGCCGGTCACGCGCGGAGTCGAGCCGCACCGCCGGCGGAAACACCTCGAGCGCCACCGCCTGCTCCGCAGCGTCCGGCGCCGCAGCGCCCGCGGTGGCGACTCCGATGAGCATCAGGACGGCGGTGGGGACACGTGCGCGCGCGGTGGTCATGGGGCTCGTTCCGGGAGAGCGGCGGTCTGCAGGGGGCGGTCGATCCGCAGTTGGGTCGCCGGCATGCGGTGGATCACCCAGTGGCCGTCGAGCGGCACCTGCACCTGGCAGAGGATGTTGTCGTGCTTGCCGGGAGGGGCCTTCGGTCCGATCATGATCGGGATCACCACTTCACGGGCGTCGGCCGACAGTTCCACCTCCGGTGCCTCGACACCGGCCGGAAGGCCGAGAACCTTGACGCGTGCCGTGCCGGTGAAGGCGGAGGGCTTGGAGAGGGTGCCGACGAGCTTCGTCTCGGTCCCGACCTCGGCCACGACCCGCGCCACGGTCATCTCGACCATCGGTTCGACGACCCGGATGCCCACCGGCCGGCTGGAGACGATCGGGCCACCGTCGTCGCGGCTGCGGATCAGTCCGGTGATCACCACCGGCCACTCGCGGAGCGGTGCGTCGGTCTTGGCATTCACCGTGAACGATCCGGTGGTCGCCCCCTCGGCAACATCGACGTCGGTTTGTGCGGTGATTCCCGGTGGCTTGAACGGGAAGCCGAGACGCACCTTGCCGGTCGTTCCCGCATCGCGGTCGACGTGCACGATGAGATCGAGCGATCCGCCCCGGACCAGCGGCACCGGGGGTGGCTCGACCTCGACACGCAGGGGGGCGGGGCCCACCACCGCGACGGGAAGCCGGTCGGAGACGCTCGTTCTGTAGACCGTGTTGTTCGGCAGGCCGAAGACGAGCGCCGTCGTCTGCCGGAGGCCCCCGAGCCGGGCGCCGGCAGCCACGCCGCCGCCGCTCTCCCGTGCGAGGCAGTCGAAGCGTGCCAAACCCGTCGCCTCAGGCGCGTCGGAGGGCGCCTCGAGCACCACCAGCGTGCCCGGGGCGGAGCCCGCCAGCGGTGGCACGGTGGCCTGCACGCCGGGGGGCAGGTCGTGGCACAGGAGGTCGATGTCGCCTCCGGCAAAGTCGCTGCGCGCGGCATTGAGCACCAGCGCCGTGCGGTTGCCACGCGGCACGCTCCCCACGAGACGGTCCTGGGTGTTGTTGCGTCCGGGCGGCACGGACACGTGGACGTCGGGGAGCACCGGGGTCACCTCCAGCCACCAGACGAAGTCGGCGCCACCGCGGCGCTGATGATCGGAGACCCGGAGGAGGAATGACCCGGTCTCGGGGGTCGTCAGCCGCAGGACGCTGTCGGGGCTGTCGCCGTCGTCGTTCGACGTGATCCGGCCGCGCTTGGCGTCGTCCTGATGGGCCGCGACGACCAGGTCCACCGGCGAGCCGAGCCGGCGGCCGAACGCGCGGACGTGCCAGGCGCTCCCGGCGGGGGCTTCGACCCGCAGCCAATCGACGTCGCCCGGCACGCCGAGCACCCCCACGAATGCGGCCGGTGCGCTGGCGCGAGTGGCCTGCTCGGGGGCATCGTCCGGCTCCGCCTCGGTGACCACGGGCAGCGGCGACACACGCAGCGGCACGGGCACCGGCCCGACCAGGCCGCCGCGTGCCGGCAGCACGTCGGCCAGCCCCGCCGCGTCGCCCGCCGCGGGCACCCGCACCCGGGTGGTGAAGGAGCCGTCCGGGTCGCCGAGCCACGTCACGTCGAGTTCGCTGCCGGGCGTTCCGCCGGGTGGCCAGGCGACATGGGGCACGGGGAAGCCCCCGACGTGCAGCAGATAGACACAGCCGTCGCTCCCCCCGTAGGCGCTCTCGCGGAGACGGATGAAGTAGTCGCCGTCGGCCGGGGCGGTGACGGCCAGCATGGTGTCCTGGGCGAGCAGCGGATGGTCGTCGCGATCGGCGATCACGGTGCCATCGGCGGCGACGATCTCCACGTGCGGATCGAACATCTCCTGGTCCAGACGCACGCCATCGACCGCGACCGCGATCCGGGCGCCGGCCCCCGCCCGGACCCTGAAGAAATCGAGGTCGCCGGCGCCGATGACGCCTGCCACGGTCAGGCCTTCGGCGGTGAGGGGGAGCACCCCGGCCGTCACGGCATCGCCGTTGGGTTCCTGCTCCGTCACCTGCTCGAGGATGCCGACACGGAACATGCGGAGGTCGGAGAGACCGTCGGCCGTCCGCAGCCGCAGGCGGTGGTTGCCCGGTCGGCAGTCGGCGGCGATGGCGAGGCGGGCGCGGACCCGGTTTCCATCGATGCCGGCGACCTCGAGGATGCTGATCCCCGGTTCCTCGAAGAACAATTCCTGGGGGGAGGCGAGCGACCGCCCCGACAGCACGATCTCGATCTCACTGCCCCGGCGCCCACCGCCGGGGGCGACCCGGTCGATCGTCGGGGCCGCGGTCGCCGGATGCCCGACAAGCAGCGCGACAGCGAGCCCGAGCAGTACTCGGGGTTGCACGCGGGCCGATCCGGCCCGCACCCTGTGGAGAACGGGCGGCACACGACTGGGACTCGTCACAGGATCCTCCGGGGAGGGCCGTCACACAGGTGGAGCAGGCGGTCATCCGCCAAGGCTGCACGGTCATCCGCCAAGGCTGCACGGTCATCCGCCAAGGCTGCACGGTCATCCGCCAAGGCTGCACGAACCGCGAACCGTGTTCGGCCCCGGTCAGGCCAGCAGGTCCTTGCAGACCGTCCCGCCATCGACGATCTCGATCGGCCGGTTGCCCGGTGCCATCAATTCCTTCTCCGCCACGATGCCGAGGCAGTGGTAGACGGTGGTGGCCAGATCCTCGATCGAGAGGGGATTGTCGGCGGGGTCGGCGGCGATCGCATCGGAACTGCCGTAGACCTGCCCGGCGCGGATTCCGCCTCCGGCGAGGACCACACTGAAGACCTTCGGCCAGTGATCGCGACCGGCGTCGTTGTTGATCTTCGGGGTCCGGCCGAACTCACTCGACACCATCACGAGCGTCGAGGCGAGGAGCCCGCGGCGTTCGAGGTCGGTGATCAGGGCGGCGAAGGCCTGGTCGAACGGCGGCACCGTGCGGGTGATGTTGTCGCGGATCTTCTGGTGCATGTCCCAGCCGCCGTACGACAGCGTCACGAAGCGCACCCCCGCCTCGACCAGGCGCCGCGCGAGCAGCATCCGTTGACCGGCCTGGTTGCGTCCGTACTCGTCGCGGATCGCGGCCGGTTCGGCGGCGATGTCGAACGCCGAGCGGGCCTCGTCGGAACTGACCAGCGCGTAGGCCCGTTGATAGAAGGAATCCATCGCCGCCAGGTTGTCGGAATCCTCGAGCCGTTGGAAGTGGCGTCCGACCACGTCGCGGAGCCGCTGCCGCGTGGCGAAGCGGTTGCCATCGACCCCCCCCGGCAGCGCGAGGTCCCGGACCTTGAAGCCCTCGTCGGCGGGATCGGAGCCGATCGAGAACGGACCGTAGCCGCTCCCCAGGTACCCGGCACCGGCATCGGGCGCCGGCAGACGCGGGATGCAGACGTAGGGGGGCAGGTCGGCCCGGGGGCCGAGTTCGTGGGAGACCACGCTCCCGAGGCTGGGGAACGTGAGCGCCGGGCTCGGGCGGTAGCCCGTGTACATGTTGTGGGTGCCGCGCTCGTGGGCCGCCTCGCCGTGGGTCATCGATCGCACGACCGTGAGCCGGTCAGCGATCTTCGCCGACCGGGCCAATTGTTCGTTGAACTGCACACCGGGGAGGACCGTGTCGATGGCCGCCATGTCGCCGCGGTACTCGACCGGGGCCAACGGCTTGGGGTCGAACGTCTCCTGCTGCGCCCAGCCGCCGGGGAGCCAGATGTGGATGACGCTCTTCGCCGTGCCATCGAAGTGGTGGAACGACTTGGCGTCGGCCCGGGCAGCCTGCAGCCGCAGGAATGATCCCAGCGACAACCCGAGCCCGCCGAGCGCCCCCACCTGGAGGAACTCCCGACGCCCGCCACCCGGCGCCCCGCCACCCTGCTGCAGACGGCCAAGCATCTCGTCGCCCCCCGGAAGGACACGATTCCCGACCCACCGACCCCAGGAACCGAGCAGCCTGAATATAGATCGGTCGGCCGTGGCCTTCCACTCCTGGAAGGGGGTGCAGTGGTGGCACGCGGCCGGCAGATGGGGGCACGGCGGCCGCGATCGGGTCGCCCCAAACCGATGCGGGGGAAGCGCTTGCGCCTCGTGCCGTCGGGTGCGCGATGCTGCGATCCGCTGCCCCGGTGCGCCCGTTGGTGCCGCCGGTCACTCGTCGCCGAGCGTGCGCCGCCGGCGCAGGAAGTGGTGGTAGTGCTGGGCGAAGCGATGGGCCTCGTCGCGGACATACTCGAGCAAGCGCAGGGAGTAGGCATCGCGGGAGAGGCGGAGCGGTTCGGAACGCCCCGGGAGGAAGACCTCCTCCTCCCGCTTGGCGAGCGAGATCACGCACGGTGCCTCGATCCCCAGCGACTCCAGGGCATCGAGGGCCGCGGAGAGCTGTCCCTTCCCGCCATCGACGAGGAACAGATCGGGGAGCGACGCCCCCTCGCGCACCAGCCGGGAGAACCGCCGCGACACCACCTCGTGGATGCTGCGGAAGTCGTCGATCCCGTCGACGGTGCGGATCCGGTAGCGCTTGTACCCGGGCTTGAACGGCAACCCGTCGATGAACTGCACCAGGCTCGCGACCGTCTCGTTGCCGGCGAGATGGGCGATGTCGACCCCCTCGATGATCCGGGGGGGGGCCGCCAGGCCGAGCACCTTGGCCAGGCCGGCGAGGCCCTTCTTCGGATCGACGAGAAACACCTCCGGCTGGACGTGATCCTCGAGATCGCCGCGCTGGTCGAGCGTCTCGAGGAGCCGGATCTCGTCGCGCAGCCGCGCCGCGCGCTCGAACTCCAGTCGGCCCGAGGCCTCGAGCATCTCTTGCCGCATCTCCTCGAGGAGCCGTCCCCGCCCCCCCTCGAGGAAGGTCTTCAGCCGCTGGATGTCGCGCCGGTAGTCCTCCTTCGAGATCCGCAGGTTGCAGGGGGCGGTGCACTGGTCGATCGACGCGAGGAGGCACGGCCGGAACCAGCGCCACTGCGGGTCGTCGGCATCGATGTCGAGGGTGCAGGTGCGGAACTTGAAGATCCGCTGGAGGACGACGATCGCCCCGCGCAGGCTGCCGGCGCTGGTGAACGGACCGTAGAGCTTCACCCCCTTCTGCCGCGGCGTGCGCGTGAACTCCACGCGTGGATAATCCTCGTGGGTGGTGATCTGCAGGTACGGGAAGGTCTTGTCGTCCTTGAGGTCGGAATTGAACCGCGGTTGCACGTCCTTGATCAGCCGGCTCTCCAGCAGCAGGGCATCGACCTCGCTCTCCGCCTCGAGGTAATCGGCGTCGCGGATTTCGCGGACGAGGTCGGCCGTCCGCCGGTCGAGTTCCGCGGCCTTGAGGAAGTAGCTCCCGGCGCGGCTGCGCAGGTTCTTCGCCTTGCCGACGTAGATCACCCTGCCGGCGGCATCCTTGAAGAGGTAGACACCCGGGGTCTGGGGAAACGACCGGACTTTCGTCGCCGCCACGCCGAAACCGATCGCGTCGCCATCGGCGCCGGTGTCGGCAGGGGTCGTCTCGCGGTCATCCGGTGTGGGGTCGGCCATGACGGCCGATTGTAGAGGGGGCACCTCCGCTGGGCAGCGACCGAACGGCGCCCCAGCACGATGGGTGGTACATTTCGGATCGGGGCCGGAGGTGCCGCGGGATCGCCAGCGGGAATGCCGTCATGGAGAAACGAAATGCGGCTGACGGGGAGGTTGTGCGAGTGGGCGACGGCCTGAACGAGACGTGCCCCCTCGGTGACGCATCCGCCACCGCTCCGTTGGATGCGCGGGCGCCGGCGGTGCCCGACCGACCGGCCACCACTACGGCGCCGATCGACCCGGCAGCGACGATCGCGATGGCGGTCGGACCGCGGCGCGTGGCCACCTTTCCCTACCAGCCCGGCGACATGATCCTGCCCGGCTACCGTCTCACACGGCCGATCGGCCGCGGAGGCTTCGGCGAGGTCTGGCGCGCCGAGGCCCCCGGCGGCATGGGGGTGGCGATCAAGATCCTCGCCAACCTCGGTCGGCGCGAGGGGGGACGCGAGTTCCGCGCCCTGCAGACGATCAAGAACATCCGCCACGCCCACATCGTGCCGATGTTCGGGGTCTGGCTGAAGTCGAAGGAAGGCCACGTGCTCGACACCACCGAGGTGGCGGAGGCCGAGAGGCGGATCCTCGCGGTGCCGGGCGCGGTGACCGCCAGCGACGATCGCGACACGGAGGCCGATGGCCTCGAATCGTTGGAGCTGATCGTGGCGATGGGGCTCGGCGACCAGACGCTCTTCGACCGCCTCAAGGAGGCGAGGCGGGGCGGCGAGGAGGGACTGCCGCCCGGGCAGGTGATCCAGTGGATGCAGCAGGCGGCCCTCGCCCTCGACCACTTCAACAGCCGTTCGCGGACCGGTGGTGAAAACATCACCGCCGTGCAGCACTGCGACATCAAGCCGCAGAACATGCTGCTGGTGGGCGACGTGGTGCAGGTCTGTGATTTCGGTCTCGCCCGCGCGCAGGGAGAGGTGCGGGCGACCTCCAACACGATGGCCAGCCTCGCCTACGCCGCTCCGGAGATGGTGTCGCCGCCGTACGATCCCGCCCCCACGACCGACCAATACTCGCTGGCGCTCACCTACGTCGAGCTGCGAACCGGGCGGCTGCCCTACACCGAGTTGAATCCCGTGGCGATCATGCGCGCGAAGATCGACGGGGTGCTCGACCTGGCGAAACTCCCGGAGGCCGAGAGACGGATCCTGCAGCGGGCCCTGAGTGTCGATCCCGCGCGGCGGTTCCAGTCGTGCGGCGATTTCGTGCGCACGCTCAAGGCGAGCGCCCCGTCCGCGTTCGACACGGCGAGCCTGGCCGATCGGCAAGGCACGCCGGGGGTGAGGACCGAATCGGTTGCCGCCGCGATCACCCGCGACGAGACCACGGCGATCCCGCCCGCGCCTCACGCCTCCCTGCGGACCGATGCTCCGGCGGCGCACCGGTCACTGGTGCTCGGTGCCGGTATCACGGCAGCCACCCTGCTGCTCGCCGGCGTGGGCTACGCGATCTGGACCCGGGGGGGAGGTGGCGCGGCCAACCCCGGCCCGGCGCCGGCCGCAACGGCTGGAGGTGGGGTGTCGGCCACGCCAGTCCCTCCGCGGGTCGTGCCTGGTAGCGCCGCCGATCGTCCGCAGGCAGCGGGTGGGGAAAGCGCCATCTCGGCCCTCGCGCGGGCCAAGGATCTCGAGGCCAAGAAGTCCTACGCGGCAGCGGCGGCGGAGTATGCGATCGCCCATGCAAAGGCCCCGGAGACGCTCGCCAAAGTGCTCTGGGACCTGCAGACCAAGGCCGACGTCGCTCGGCAGCAGGATCAACAGATCCCCGTTCTCGTCCTCCTCGAACAGGTTTTCACCGACGACCCCACGCTCGCTCTCCGTGCCAAAGACGGCACGAGCGTGCGCCGGTGGGACGTGCTCAACACCCTCGCCTGGTTACGGGCCACCAGGCGGGGATCGAGTGCCGGCGAACTGGCCGAGGCGCGGCGGATGGCCACCGACGCGCTCGCGCTCGTCGAAGCCGATCAGCGATCGCAGTCGCTCGACACCCTGGCGGCGGTGCTGGCCGCCAGCGGCGAGTGGGACGAGGCGGTCCGGACGATGGAGGAGGCGATCGGCCTGGCTGCCGACGATGCCCAGAAGACCGAGTTCACCAATCGGCTCGAACGCTACCGCCGCCACGAGCCCTGGATCGAGCCCTGAAGGGCGACCCGCGTGCCGCGCACGTCTCAGCCCAGCCTCAGCCCACTGCCGATCCGGAAGCGGGCGCTGGTGGGTGTGCCATCGAGGACGCTGAAGGAGAGCGGCGCTGTCCAGCCGACATCGCTGCGGAAGGCGAACTCCCGGACCGTGTTGGTGGTCAGATTCGTGGCCCCGAGGGCGGCGAACAGCCGGGTGCGGCCGTCGGCCGTCCGTCCGGCGGCGACGAGCGCCAGCGGCGCGTTGATACCACCCCCGGTCGGCCCCGTGGCCTCGCCGGGGGTGAAGAAATCGGGACCGCCGAGCGGTCGCCACGCCGTGCCGGCGATCCGCGGTTGTCCGAATCGCCCCGTCGTCGCCAGCTGACCGCTGACCAGCCTGGCGAAGCCTGCCGGGTCGCTCGTCGCCAGGGCCGACGTGACCACCTCGTTGCCGAGCACCCGGAAGTTGGCGAGACCACCCGCCTGTGCACCGAGGGCGAGATCCGGCTTGGAATCCCCGTCGAAGTCGCCGGCGGCCAGCGATGCACCGGCGGCGAACACGTCGACGAGCGCCCGGGTCGGCCCCGCTTCGACCGACGAGGAGGCGGTGAAGGAGGTGCGCAGGGCGAGCGTGGCGCCGCTGCGGATCTCGATCGACGTGCTCCGCGCGGCGGCCGGATTGCCGGCGGTGACACTGAGGGCGATGACCACGTCGTCGAGCCCGCCATCGGCCCAGAAGCGCCCCGTCGTCACTCCGGTCGCCGTGCCTGCCAGATCGATCACCTGCAGCGGCGTCGGGCGGATGACCGGTCGCGCCCCCGGCGCGACCACCAGCACGTCGAAAATCGCCAGCCGGCTGCCGGCGGCGACGACGAGTTCGGTCCGGCCGCTGCCGGTGGCGTCGGTCCGCAGGTCACCGGCGGCCACGAGCAGGCCGCCGACCGGGCGGTCGCCAAACACCGCGCTCATGTTGAGCGTGGCCGGTGCCCACGCGCCTGCACCGTCGAAGATGGCCACCCGGGCGAGCGCTGAGCCGAAGGCCCCCGCCAACGTGCCGCCCGGTGTCGCCGGATCGGCGCGGTCGGGCACTGCGCCGGGGGCGGTGACGATGTCGGCGACGCCGTTGCCGTCGAAGTCGGCCGCGGTCACCCGCAGGCCCCCCTGGAAGCGGGCCGCGAATGCGCGGGTGTAGGAGGCGGCGAGTAGGTCGGCAACAGTCACCTCACGGAGCGTGGTGCCGGTTCCCACGCTCACCAGCCGGGCTGCGGGGACGTCGCCGAAGCCGATGAGGACGGTGCCACGGAGCGGGGCCTCGGGCAGCGTGCGGTCGATGCGCACGAGGATCGAACGCGTCGTGGCGTCGTATTCCGCCGACTGGACCGTCGCCAGCAGCGGCGTATCGGCTCCGACGGGGGTCACGGCGAGGGGCATGCCGGCGGTGAAGAACCCGACCTGACCCGCCGACACGGCGCCGATCCGCAGCGTGGTGGCATCGGCCCGCGTGTAGCCGTATTCGGGAGCCCAGCCGCCCGGGCGGCCGTCACCCCCCGCGGCGAAGACCGCCGGGGCCACGGCGCTGCGGGTGTCGATCACGATCCGGCTCGAACCGCCGATGTTCGCCGCGCCCGTCGGCAGTTGCACCGACTGAAGAGCATTGCCCGCGAGATCGAGCGCGTTGCCCACCGTGAACGACGCCACGGTGAGGCGGGGGGAGGCCTGCCCGGCCGTGACGGTGTAGATGCCCTGGAGGCGGCTCCCGGCCGTGTTGGCCCGCAGTTGGACCACCGTGCCGGTGTCGAGCCTGACCGGGATCACGGCGCCCGCGCGGACCGTCTCCGACGCCGTGGCGAGGATCTCGATCGCCGCCCCCACGCCGTACGTGCCGTCGGCCGTGGCCGAGGAGAACGACACGATCCGCGGCGGGGTGGTGTCGACGCGCACCAGCGACGAGTCGATCGAAGGCAGGGCGAGCAGGGAGGCGATGCCGCCGGAAGAGCGGATCGAGCCGCCGTTGAGGTCGATCAGCCGCGCGATCGCGATCCCGTCCGGATCGTTGTCGCCCGGCTGGACGACGTGCCGGAACCGGAGCGTGGTCGTCCCCGATCTGCCGTTGAAGTAGGCGCGGCGGGCACGGCTGCCGATCGAAAGGCCGACGAAAGGAAACCCCGACACGGTCACCGGTTCGCTGAACTGGACGGTGAACAGGAGCACGTCGCCGGCGCGGTACAGCCCCGCGGGAATCGGCGTCGTGGCGACGACGGCCGGCGGCAGCGTCTGGCGGAGGCTGATCCGCCACGGTTCGACGCCATGGACGCCATCGTCGACGCCGAAGAACAGGCTGCCAGCGCCGATCCCGATGATCAGCGGGTTGACACCGGTCGATCCTGGAGCGATCTCGATCGGCGTCGTGCCGACGGCGGTCCCGTCGGAGCCGAACAGGGTCGGGCCCGTCGCGGTGAAGGCGATGAAGAAAAACGCGTCGGCGGCCTGCGTGTCGGCCACGATGCTGGACGGAATGGAGGATTCGGCGCCCGGGAGCAGGTCGGCGACGAGTGCCGTGCCGACCGCCGTGCCGTCGGAGCGCCACAGTTCACGGCCGTGGGTGCCGTCATCAGCGGCGAAATAGACGGTGTCGTTGAAGACGGTGAGGTCTCCGGGGGAGCTGTCGGCCCTCGGGGACGAGATGTTGATGTCGAGCACCAGCGTCGTGCCGGCGGCGGTGCCGTCGGTACGCCACAACTCCGTGCCGACGTCCGACCGATACGCGGTAAACAGGGCGAAGGAGCGGAACGGGGTAATGTCGCGCGGGAAACTGGTGTTGTCGGAGACCGGGTCGATGTCGGCGACGAGGCGTGTGCCGGCCGACGTACCGTCGGTCCGCCACAGTTCAATGCCATGCACGCGGTCGAAGGCGCTGAAGAGGACGAACGAGCCGAGGACGGCGAATTGCTCCGGATTACTGCCTCTTATGGCGTCGGTGTTCGTGCCGTTGATGTCGGCGACCATGCGCGTGCCGGCGGTGGTGCCGTCGGTCACCCACAGTTCGTCGCCATGGATGCCGTCATCCGCGCCGAACAGGATCGACGAGCCGAAACGGGTGAGTCTGCTGGGCCGGCTGCCGAATGTCCCCTGACCACCAGGCTGAACGTTGATGTCGGCGATCATCCGCGTGCCGGCCGCGGTGCCGTCCGACGCCCAGAGCTCGCGGCCGTTCACCCCGTCGTCGGCGGCGAAGACGAGCGTCGATCCCAGCGCGGTCAGCTTGTTGGGAAAGCTTCCGAGGACGGAACCGACGGCGGCGCCCGGGGCGGCGATGTCCTTGACGAGGACGGTGCCGGCCGCCGTGCCGTCGCTCTTCCACAGCTCGCTCCCGTGGACGCCGTCATCGGCGACGAAGTAAAGCGTCCCGCCGACGGCGACCGCGGCGGAGGGAAAACTCCCCTGTCGACCGGGAAGGATGTCCTTGACCATCACCGTGCCGGCGGTGGTGCCGTCGGTCTTCCACAATTCGCTGCCGTGGATCCCGTCGTCGGCGGTGAAGAAGGTCGTGCCGTTGATCGCCGCGGCGATGTATGACGCCGACTCGTCGAGCGAATCCCGGGTGGGGGCGGTCTTGATGTCACGGAGCAGGGCGGTGTTGGCCGAGGTGCCGTCGGAGATCCAGAGCTCGTCACCGGTCTGGCCGTCGTCGGCAGCGAAGAGAAGCGACCCGTCGAGCACCGCCATCGCGGCGAAGCTGGCGGACGAGAAGTTGGTCGTGGTCTGCCCGGGGTCGATGTCGCGGACGAGCATGGCCTGCTTGGCTGTCGGACCCGCCTTGAAGAGCTGCTGCCCGCCGGCGAAGAAGTAGAGGTCGCTGCCGAGTGCCGTCAGCCGCCGCGGATCGTCGAAGTCGCCGGCAGGCACTCCACTGTCGATCGGAACCGTGGTCGCCAGGGTCCCCGCCGACCGCCAGAGCTGGGACCGCTGGAAGAACGACGTCGTCGATGGAACGGTGAAGAACAGCGTGTCGCCCACCGCGGTCAGGTTCGCGGGCTGCGATCCCACCGAGCCGGGCCCGATGTCGGCGACCAGCCGGGTGCCCGAGGGCGTGCCGTCGGAGATCCAGAGTTCACGGTCGCTGGAGGATGCTTCGGCGGTGAAATAGAGAGCCCCGCCGACCGCTGTCAGATCCTGCGGCGAGGAGCTGCCGGCGGTGCCCTGGATGTCGGCGACGCGGCTCGGTTCGCTCGCGGCGCCGTCCCACTTCCAGAGTTCCCGGCCGATGGCGAATCCGCTGGCGGCAAAAAACAGGTTCCCCCCGACCACGGTCATGTCGGCGGGGGCGGAGCCGGACAAGCCGTTCGCGAGACCCCCGACCATGAACGTGCCGACGAGCGTGCCGTCGGAGACCCACAGCTCCCGGCCATTGGTGCCGTCGTCGGCGCTGAACACGACCCGCGTGCCGAAGGGGGTCAGCTCCGTCGGGAAGGAGCCCATGGAACCGGAGTGGATGTCGGCGACGACGGTCGTCCCGGCACGGGTTCCGTCCGTGACCCACAGCTCGGTCCCCTTCGAACCGTCGTCGGCGGTGAAGTAGAGCGTCGGACCGACGGCCGTCAGGTTGGTGGCATTGCGCGGTAGGGGCAGCGTCTGCGACGGGCTACCCCCGCTGCCGGTGTCCTCGACACGCACGGTGCCGGCGGCGGTGCCATCGGTGCGGAACAACTGGCCACCGGAGCCGTCCACGTCGGCGACGAAGAACAGCGTGGTTCCCAGCGCCGTCAGTTCGCGCGGAAACGATCCCGCGGCCCCCGGCAGGAGATCGAGGATCCGCCGCGTGCTGGCGCTCGTGCCGTCGGTACGGAAGAGTTCGACCCCGGTCTTGCCGTCATCGGCGGTGAAGTAGGCGGTCGGACCGATGACGGTGAATTCCGCGGGCCCGCTGCCGGGCGTGGTGCGGTTGATGTCGGCGAGGAACGTGGGCGGTGCGAGGGCGAACAGCACGCGCGGTTCGAGCGGCTGCGCCGCCAGACGGCGCGCGTCGGGGGGCTGTTGGCGTCGGCGTCGTGTGCCGGTCACCCGCCGGGCCCGGCCCCGGTGCGTGCCCAGGGCCATCGCGAGCAGGCGTGCGAATGCCATCAATCACCTCGGGAAGCGGGTTGGCGGCCACGTGCGCCGGTGGTCGAGCGGCCCCGTGGCCTGGCCGCCCCTCATCGGCCAGACTGCCGACCGGAGGCTACTTCGCCCCTGAAAGAGGGTCAACAAAAGGGCCCCTGCCGTTGGTTGGGGGGGCCTGGCACGGGTGTTCGGCGGCGAATGCCGTGGCGAGTGCGGCGACAGCGACACCGCCGGACGCGCCCGTTCCGTGGCTCCACGTTCTCGCTCGGGATCAGAACTGCGCCCGTGTCAGCCGGTTCTGCCGACCGAACCGCCAGTTGACGAACGCCCGCAGTTCCCCGTCGAAGAACCGATCGAGGCCCCCCCCGAGCGGCGTCACATAGGCGAACGTGGCGGTCGAACGGCGGTTCCACTCGAAGTTGCAGCCCACCAGGCCGTTGATCACCGAGATACTGCCGGCATCGTTGCCGAGCGTGTAGCCGTAGGCTTCGACCGGTTGGAACTCGGTCAACCCCTGGTTGACGTGCAATTCCATCATCGGCGAGAAGCCGGTCAGCCCCGTGCCGCGGGAGGTGTAGAGCCAGTAGCCGGTGGAGAAGCTCGTGTACAGGAGCGTGGGGAGGATCACCCTTCCGGCGCTCGACATCTGCTGCTGCGAGATCCCCGACTGCTGGTTGGCGTTGACGTAGACGGGGCTGCCATTGGTATCGACGTCGACCTGGAAGATGAACTGGTTGAACCAGCGCTCGGTCGGGGCCCAGACCGAGCCGACGAACGGCATGGCGTGGACCGACTGGTTCTCGACGTAGACGAAGTTCACCGGCTGTCCGAGCTGATTGACGCCGCTGACGAAGACGGAGTCGGCCGTGGGAAGGAGCATCTGCACGCCACCGGAGATCCCCCAGGTGTCGCGCTGGAGGAGGAACGACTTGAAGATCACCGACATGTTGCCGAACTCGACGTCGCGGTACTCCGAGATTCCCCCGCAGCCACCGAGCCCCGACACCTGCTGCGAGTTGGAGAGCGTGCCGGCGAACGGCGTGCGGACCTCGATCGAGGTCCAATTGTCGAAGAACGTCTTCTCGAATCCGGGCACGAAGCGATTCACGTCGGCGCGGGCGGCACTGATGTTGGCGTTGTGGAAGTAGCTGAAGTTGAAATAAACACGGTCGCGCGGGATCGGGCTGGCGTTCTCGGTCAGCTTGGTGAAGCCGACGTTGAGGCCGGGCACGAACGCGGTCGATTCGACCTGCACGAGGTAGTCGTAGAAGAGAAACGCGTCCTGCGACGTCTTCGACGCCGCGTCGGCAGGCAGGGCTCCGGAGGCGGCCGCGTCGTAGACCGTCTGCGGATTCTGGTTGGCATACTGCGACGTGGTGAGTTCCGGGCTGGTGGCGAAGATGGTGTCGGCGGTGGCGGTGTACGAGGCGGGTGACTGGACCGGTGTGATCCCCGCTCCCGGCGACGCCCCGCCCACCGGCAGCGTCACCGGCGGCGTGCCCGGCACGTCGCCGAGCGGCTGGGCCGGGAGGACGAACGACGGATAGCCCGCCGCCTGGATCGCCTGGACGCTGTTGAGGCTGCCGTTGGTCAGTGCGTTCGCCGAGGCGCGGAACGGTCCGACGAGCGCGCTCCCGTTGCCGGCGAGCCCCGGCGCGATGATCACGATCCTTCCAACCGCCACGGTCGATGTCGTCGCCGCCGGAGCGCACCCGTCGCCGATGACGCTCGGGGTGTCGGACCAGCTTTCCCGCAGACCGCCGATGTCGAGGTCGGCGAGCGATCGCGACAGGTCGGGGGCGGCGGCCTGGGGGGCCGCGCCGGCGACGTCGGCCGGCACTGTCTCCGGCGGCGCGGGAACGGCAGTTGGCGCGGTGGGTCCGCCGGGAACGGCACTTGGCGGGGCCGAACTACCGGGCACGAAGGGCTGATCGGCCGTGGCAAGTGGCGGCGTGGGAGCCTGGCTGCGCGCCGTGGCCGGTGCCGCGGCCTGTGGCCCGGCGACGGGAGCCCCTGGGACCGCTGGTTCAGCACCAGGAGGGACGATGGCCGTCGGCACCGCGGCCGGTGGCACCGCGGGTGTCGAGGCCGCCGGCGCTGGTGTGCCAGTCGCGGCTGGTGGTGCCGCGGTCGTCACCTGGGCGCGGGCCGCAGGGCAGCCCATCAGGGAGGCAGCGGCGAGGATGCCGTTGAACGCGGCCTGGATAGCGGCCGGTGCCATCCGATGCTCGGCAACACGCGGGCACGCACTCGCCTTGAATCGCATGACGACCCCCCTCGCCGTTCAGGACAGGGAGCGAACCCACCCTGCCAGGGAAAAGGTCGTCAGCATTCCAGGCACACTTCATTCGATCCCTAGCCGCGTCAGACCCACCCCAGGCTGCCACCAGACGTCCGGGAAAGGGTTGCGGGCTGGGGGAACTCTGTCGGGCAGCGACGTCCCGAACCACATGCGGGGCCGCGTGTCGCGTGCGTGTCACCGCGGTTGGCCGGCACCGGGGCGAAGGTCCCCGGGCGGATCGGGACCGCCCGGCCTTCAGCGTGGCGCGTCAGGCTGTGCGGCACCCCCTCCGGGTTGGCCCTCGCCGCGCTGGCCGCCGCCCTGTTTTCCGCCCTGCCTGCCACCGCGACCCCCGCCGCGGTCGGGGCCGCCTTGCTGACCGCCCCCCCGTGCCCGCTGTGCCGACGGGTCGTAGGCCGGATTGGGTTCACGTGGAATCGCCGCCCGGGTTCGCGCCTGCCACTGCTGCAGGGTCGCAGCGAGGGCGGCCGCCTCGCGCGGCCGCTGCTTCGCCAGGTCGTGGCGCTCCCCCGGATCGGCTTCGAGGTCATAGAGCTCACGGTGGCCCCCGTCCTCGAAGAACTCGACGAGCTTGAGGGCGCCGTCACGGACCGCGCTGGCCGGCGGTGCTCCGCCGACATAGCAGGGGAAATGCCAGAACAGTGGCCGCGGGGCGAGCGTGCCTCCGCCGAGCAGCGGCACGAGGCTCTGGCCATCGAGCACGTGACCGCGTGCTGCCGCGGCTCCCGTGAGATCGAGCACGGTGGGGTAGATGTCGATGCTCGAGACCGGCACGTCGACACGTCGCCCGCCGCGGATCCCCGGGCCGGCGATCACCAGCGGCACGCGGATGCCCCCTTCGTAGAGCTGCCCCTTGCCGCCGCGCAGCGGGGCGACGTATTCACGTGTGCCGCCGTTGTCCGACGTGAAGATCACCACAGTCTCGTCCGCGAGTCCGAGTCGTTCGATCGCGTCGAGGACACGGCCGATGGCGGCGTCGAGATCCTCCACGGTGGCGGCGAGCGCGGGATCGGCCCGGGGCTCGTCGGCCGGTGCACGACGGTCGCGCCACCGGGCGAGCACCTCGGGGCGGGGATCGAGGGGGGCGTGCACGGCATGGTCGGCGAAGGAGACGAAGAACGGCCGACTGCGTTCCCGCTCCATGAAGGCGATCGCCTCGTCGGCCAGACGGTCGGAGAGGAACCGGCCGGCGTCGTCGAGGTAGGCGTCCTTCGCGAAGCCCACCGACTCCGGAAAGATCACATGGCCGAACCCCTGCCCTTCCGGCGTGGTCGGGCCGCGGCGACCGCGGCCGAGGGTCCACATCCCGAGAAATGACGCCGCATATCCGCGGCCGGCGAGTGCTTCCGGCAGGGTGACCACCTCGGTCGGCATGTCGGCGAGGCTCTCAGCGGCCATGAGTTTCTGCCACGGGGACCCACGCGGCTGCCGTGGATCGACGACGGTGTAGACCCCGTGGCGCGGTGTCCACTGGCCCGAGAGGAGGCAGGCACGTGTCGGCGCGCAGTTGGGTGCGCTGGCATAGGCCTGCGTGAAGACCACGCCGCGGGCCGCGAGCCTGTCGAGCCGGGGCGAGGCCACGAAGCCGTTTCCCATGAAGCCGACGTCGCGCCAGCCCATGTCGTCCATGAGGAACAGGACGACGTTCGGCGGCCGGCGTTCGGCGGCCGGCGCCGTCGCACCCACCCAGATCGCGAGGGCGAAGCCGAGCGCGGCCAGGGTGCCGCGCGGGCATCCACGATCGCCCGCGGTTCGGCTCATCGTTTCCCCTCGCGCTGCGCCACGACATCGAGCGTGCCGGTGGCGAGGGTGATCCCCTCGATCGCCCGCAGCAGCTCATCCCGGCTGCCCCCCGCCGGAAGTTGGGGAATCTCCCTGAGGGCGTGGACGGTGAGGTGGTAGGTCTTCGGGCCCGGGCCTTGGGAGCAGGGAGGGTCGTAGGCCGGCTGCCGGCGGTCGTTGTGGCCGAGGATGCCGATCAGCCGCGAGTCGCGCGGCAGGGCCCGCACCGTGGCGGGAATGCCGTGCACCACCCAGTAGCTCTTCACGCGGTCGGGGGCCTCGTGCCAGAGGGTCACGGCGTAGCAGCGGGTGCCGGGGGGGCCGGCGCTCCATTCCACCGGTGGCGAGACCTTCGCGCCGTCGCAGGTGAACTCGACCGGCAGGCGGCCATCGGCGCCGACGGCGGGGCTGGTGACGGTGAGCGCCGCGACTCCAGCGGCGGGAACGGGCGGCGACGTGCGCGCCTGCTCGCGACCTTCGCCACGGTCACCGGGAGGGGGGCGTCGCTCGCCGGGAGGAGGACGGTCGGATGGCGGAGCGCCGCGGTCGCCGGGGGGCGGGCCACCGCCACCCTGGCCGGGACCTCGCCCCTGGCCCGCACCGGGCCCCCGGCCTCGTTGCTCGCGCGGCGGTGGGCGCTGGCCGTCGCGCGGCGGGCCACCCTGACCGGGGCCACGGCCGCGGGGCCGTGCCTCCTCGGTGGTCGAGCGCCCCTGCGGATCGGTGTGACGGAAGCTGACGCTGCCATCGGCGCCGAGCGAGTATTCCACGGTCCCCTTCCGGCCGTCGACGTCGTAGGTGAGCTTGCGTGCGGTGGGTGAGGTGAACTCGAAGCCGACGATCCGCGCACCCCGCAGCGGTGGCAGGGCCTCACGCACCCCTTGGGCACGCGGCTGCGGATCGACCTGCCCGTCGCGCTCGGTGACCTCCCCGTGGAACGCGCCGATGAGGTACGGATACTTCTCCGCGGCGTGGTAGTGGTAGCCGATCACCGGGTCGTCGTGACCATGGCAGGCATCGAGCGGCTGCAGCGGTGAGCCGTCCGGTTCGGTGAGCCCGTAGACCGGATAGCCGTCGAGCGCCCAGGCCACCGGCTTCCCCTTGCCCACGATCTTCTCCAGATGGAGCGGGGCGATGTGGTAGTGGTAATCGTCGGCCCGACCGCAGTGGCCGCCGTAGTCGTCCAGCTCGCCGATCGCGAACGCATCATCGCCACGGTTGTTGAGCGGATTGAAGATCGGGATGCCGTTGACCGCGACGGCGATCGCCCCGCGGAGAAAGCGGTTGCGGGTCGAGGCCGGGGTGGCCGCCGGTACAGGCTGGAGGGGGATGCGCCAGGCGTTGTCGCCGGTGTAGGGCTGGGGGAGCGGCACCTGCTGCTGCCAGGCGCGGATCCCGACCATCAGCGGATGGTCGGGGATCCCGTTGCCCTCGACGAAGAAGAACTTCCCGTCGCTGCGGGTGGCGATCGCGCGCCGCTCGACGAACGGCGCGAACGCCGCGGCGATGTCACTGCCGCCGGCGGCACGCCGTGCCGCCACCAGGTGGACGCGGGCCCCGGTCTCCGTCGCGGAGGGCGTGTCGGCCACAGCCCGGGCTGCCCGGCGGGCCACGAACGGGTTGTCCGGCCCGTCCTCACCGTGCCCACCGGGGTGGGCGGCGCCGCGGACGCCGGTGAGGGCCAAGGCCGGGAGGAGCACGGCGACGACCACGGTCGCGAGTGGGGATCGGTTTCGAATCATCGTCATCGTGCTCCCTTGCCTTGCGCATTGCCCATCCGACCGCCACCCCCTTGTTTCCGCGGCGGAGGGGGCGCGGCCGGGTCGAAGTCGGGATTCGGTGCCGGCATGCGCGCGTCGACCGCCGCCAGATAGCGATCGAGCCGCTGCCGCAGATCGCGGGCGACGTCGGCACGCGCGGGGGCGAGATCCTGCCGTTCCCCTGGATCGGCGACGAGGTCGAACAGTTTCGCCGCGCCGTCCTCGAAGAACTCGATGAGCTTCATGTCGCCGACGCGAATCGCGGCGTGGGGCGTGTGCCCGCTTTGGTAGTGCGGAAAATGGAACACGAGTCCATCGACTGCGCGGGGCACGGTGCCGGTGCCTCCCTGCGCCAGGAGCGGCGCGAGGCTGCCCCCCTCGAGGCCGGCGGGGAGTTTGTCCACCGGCACGCCGGCCCAGTGACAGAAGGTGGGAAACAGATCCCAGCCGACCACCGGCACCCGGCAGAACGAATCGGCCTTCACACCCGGGCCGCGGACGATGAAGGGCACACGGACGCCCCCCTCCCAGACCGAACCCTTGCCACCGGTGAGGCCGGTGCGCCGGCCGCCACCGCCGCCGCCACCGGACCCGTTGTCGGAGGTGTAGATCACATACGTCGTGCCGGCCAGTCCGAGCCGGTCGATGGCGTCGAGCACGCGGCCCACGCCCGTGTCGAGATCCTCGGTGATCGCCGCCCGCTCCAGCTGCCGCCCCGCGCCGTTGGCGTTGGCGTATCTGCGCTTGGTTGCCTCGAGGGCGTTTTCCGGGGCATGGAGGGCGTTCCAGGAGAGTTGCACGAAAAACGGCTTCCCGGCGTCGCGTGCCTTCTGCATGAATGCGTCGGCACGCGCGGCCATGCCGAAGATGTCGACCGGATTGGGGTCGGTGAACCGGAAGGCCTGCTCGTTGCCCACGTCGCCATCGTGCTCGTCGTAGCCGTTGGCACCGGGACCGCCGCCGCCGATGTGCCACTTGCCGTAGTGGGCCGTGGCGTAACCCGCCTGGCGGAGCATGTCGCCGACGGTGATCGCGGCCGCGGGGATGTCGCGGATGTCACGCGGCTCGAGGAGACGGTGACCGGTTTCCGGGGGCGCGGCTTTCGTCCAGTGGAGCGCCGCCGGCGTCCGGCCGCACTGGATGCTGATCCGCGACGGTGAGCAGACCGGCGCCGGGGAATAGGCGTCGGTGAAGCGCATCCCCTGATGGGCGAACGCCTCGAGCCGTGGGGTGTGGAACAGCGTGCTCTTCGAGCCGTCGATGTCGGGGGCCATCGCCACCGAGAGGCCGTCCCAGCCCTGGTCGTCGGCGAGCATGAGGACGATGTTCGGTGGTCGGGGCGGTGCGGCGATCGTGGCGGACCGCCCGACGACGAGGGCCGTCACGAGGAACAGGGCGGGGTGCCGAAGGCAACGCATCGGTACGGGTCTCCGGGGACGGCGGTCATTCCCAATCGGTCGGACGGTCGGGCTCGTGGTGGGCACGGTGGTCGAAGAAGTCGGGGCCGAGATCGGCTTCGGCGACCAGTTCGAGGGCCACCGCCGGTGGCCCGCTCCCCTCGCCCTGGGGTTCCCGCTGCAGCCCGTGCAGCTCGATGCGGCGTGGCACGCCGGCGGCATCGAGCCAGAGCCGCACCACGTCGGGACCGCGGCCCCGGGGGTTGCGGCGCCGGGCCTCGAGAACCTGTACCGCGTCGGCGGGAGCGGCGATACCCGCCGCGCCGACGCTGAGCCGGTATCCGCGGCGGAGCCCGTCGAGGCCGCTGGTGAGATCGAGGAACGGAATCTCGTCGCGCTCGCCGGGAACCCCGCGACGGAAGCGACGGGTGTCGTGGCTGAGATGCACCGACCCGCGCGGCGGCACCGACCAGCCGATCGTGCCGTCGCTGCCGTTGACGAACAGGGTGCCGTCGGCGAACCGGCGCATCAGCACGAAGGCATCGCTGCCGCGGACGAACAGCCGCCCGCCGTCGATCCCCGGCTTGCGCCCTCCCCGCCCCGACGGGACCGGGGCCGGTGGTCCCTCCGGTCCATGGTCGATCACGCGGATCAGGTACTCGCGATCGACCCGCAGCGCCGTCGCCGCCCGTGCCCGTTCGAGCGATCCCGCGGCGGCCCACGCCGGCGAGACCGCCTGCCGGGCGAACACACCGATGGCGACGAGCAAGGCGACGGCGGCGGCGGCCGGAAGCAGCCGACCCGTGCCGAAGTGGGGAGACCGGCCGGGGATCGCGACCGGGGTCGGCCCGACCGCCGGGTCGCGCGCGGCGCGGAACAGGTCGCCGAGCCGATCGTGGAGGAGGACACTGCGCACGAAGTGCGCCGCCGCGGCGGGGTCGGCGGCGAGGCGCTGATCGAGGCGCGCCGCCGCGTCGGCCGGGAGGCCGTCGTCGAGATGCCCGTCGATGAGTTGCTGGAGATCGTCCACCCGTCACCCGTGTCGGCCGCGTGCCGTCAGCCCGGAACCGTGGCGCGGTGCTCGATGCATTCGCGGAGACGGTCGCGCACCCGCTGCAGTGCCTTCGCCACCGTATTGGCGGTCATCCCCATCAGCGGCGCGATCGCCGCCGGCTTGAGGTCGTCGCCATAGCGGAGTTCGCAGAGGCGGCGCGCCCGGCCGTCGAGCGTGCGCACGCAGTCGCGCAGCCGGTCGAGGCGGTGCATCTCCTCGCTGGACAGATCGGTGAAGGCCGCCTCCACCCGGTCGAGCGCCGCCGTGTCGAAGCAGAGGCGCTCGCGGCCCCGGCGGCGCAGGTAGAGCCCGACCTGGTTGCGGGCGACGCCGATCGCCCAGGGGACGAACGGTCGCTCCGGATCGTAGCGATCGAACGACTCGATGACCGCCACCGCCACCTCCTGCAGCACGTCGTCGCGGTCACGGAAGTCACGGACAATTCCCGTGATGAAGGCCGACACCGCCGGCTGGGCCAGCGTCCAGAGTCGCGTCGCAGTCCGGAGTCGCTCGTCCATGATGCTGGTGCAGTGACCGTGATGCTGGCCAGTGGCGGGAATGCCGGTCCAGTCGCGATGCGCGACTGGACCAGCCGGCAGCGCCGCGGCACCCGCCGCACGCCGGCATTCCGGCCACCACCCATTCCTTATCCGCCGGGGGCAATTCGTGACCGCACCGCCGCGACAGAGCCGATCGACTTCAAACGCCCGTCAGGGCCCGCAGGTCGCGTTCGAGGACGTCGAGACGGTCGGTGAGGGCCCGTTTGGTGGCGGCGAGAGCCTCCGCCGGTCCGGGGGGGGCGACGGCGAAGAGATAGAACTTGATCTTCGGCTCGGTGCCCGACGGGCGTGCCGCGAGGCAGTTTCCCAGCGGCGGAAACCGGCCCCCAGGCTCGGTTCCCGCTTCGGGCAGTCCGGCGAGGTCGAACATCACGAGATCCCCCTGACGGCCGGTGAACACGGGGCCGCTGAAGCCGTGCATCGCCCCCCCCGGCCGTCCGCTCGCCAGAGTGCCGTAGTCGCGGATCCGGACCACCTCCAGGCCCGCCAGCGCCGCCGGCGGTGAGGCGCGGAGCGCGGCCATGATCTGCCGCATCCGGTCCATGCCGGCGGCCCCCGGCAGGGTGATCGAGACCTGGCGCTCGAGGTGGCAGCCATGGGCGACGAAGAGCGCGTCGAGGCGCTGGTGGATCGACAGACCGGCGGCTTTGCAGGTCGCCGCCAGTTCGGCCATGAACAATGCGGCCGCAGCGGCATCCTTGTCGCGGACGTGAGTGCCCCCCTGGTAGCCGTGCGATTCCTCGCAGCCGAACACGAACCGTTCCGGGCCGATGCGGTCGAGTTCGCAGTTGATCCACTTGAAGCCCACCTGCAGGTCATCGACGACGGCGGCGCGGTGGGCCTCGGCGACGCGGCGCACCAAGCCGGTGGTGACGAGCGTGGTGATCACCGTGTCGGCGGGACGCCGCAGCCCGCGCTCCGTGCGGGTGGCAAGGACATGATCGGCGAGCAACGCCCCGAGTTGATTGCCGGTGAAGGCCTCCCAGCCGCTCCCCGGGGACGTCGTCAGCGGGGCAGCCGCTCCGAGGCGGTCGCAGTCGGGATCGCTCGCGAGCACCAGATCGTCGCCGCGGGCAACCGCCTCGGTGATCGGCCCGGCGAGGACCTGGGGATTCTCCGGATTGGCGACGTGGCCGGGCACGTTGGGGAAGTCGCCGTCGGGTTGCTCGTGGGGCCCGTAGAGGCGCAGCCGGGAAAACCCCGCGCCGTGCAGCACCGGCACGACCGCGGTCGCCCCCACGCCGTGGAGGGGCGTGTAGAGGATCGACACGTCACGCGGTCCGGGCGATGCCTGCTGCAATTCGGCCGCGAGGAAGGCCGCGTCGATCGCCTCCTCGACGAAGTGGACGCGCCCGGCGGCGACCCCGGCCTCGAACGGCTCACGATGCACCGTCTCCACCGTCATCACCCGTTCGATGATTCCCTTGTCGTGCGGTGGCAGCACCTGCACGCCACCCGCCCAGTACACCTTGACCGCGTTGTCGCTCGGGGGATTGTGGCTGGCGGTGACCATGATCCCGCAGCTGCTGCCGGTATGGCGCACGGCGAACGACAGTTCGGGGGTGCTGCGATGGCCACGGAGGAAATGGATGCGGAATCCCGCCGCCAGCAGCACCTCGGTACAGAGGCGTGCGAAGTGTTCCGACCGGTGCCGCGTGTCGTAGGCGATCGCGCAACTCGGCTCCGTCCCCGGGGCGGCGATGCCGCGCACGTAATCGGCGAGCCCCTGGGCGCTTTCGCCGATCGTGCGGTCGTTGATGGCGTTGGAACCGACGGGAAACATCAGGCCGCGCCGTCCGCCCGTGCCGAAGGGGATCACCGTCCAGAAGACGTCGTCGAGCCGCTTCCAGCCCTCCGGCGCGACCGTCGCGGCGCCGATCAGCCGCGCCAGTTCGCCGGCGAACTCGGCATACCGCGGTGCGGTGAGCCATTGGCGGATCGTCGTTGCGGAGTGGTCGGTGAGGTGACCGGCCGCGTGGGCGGCGGCGACGGCGGCAAGGTGCTGTTCGAGCGCGGCGGCGGTCATCGGGACGGGGCCTCTGGTTGGGGGACGGCAGGGGGTGGGGCCGGTTTTATACTTCGCGTCGCTTCCTCCCCACCATGACCCACACCCCGAGGCTTCCCCCGTGCCCGAGTCCCAGCCCAGTCCCGGATCCCGGCCCGTTCCCGAATCACTGATCGTGAGCGTGTCGGGGCTGCGTGGGGTGGTCGGCGAGTCGCTCACCGCCGAGGTGGCCGCCCGCTACGCCGGTGCGTTCGCCGCCACGCTCCCGCCGGGACCGGTGGTCGTCGGCCGCGACGGACGGACGCATGGCCCGATGCTCGTGGCGACGATCGTCGAGGCGCTCGTGAACGCCGGGCGTGACGTCCTCGACTGCGGCGTCGCGGCGACCCCCACCGTGGGGATCGTCGTCGCCGCCGAGCGGGCCGCGGGCGGGATCCAGGTGTCGGCCAGCCACAATCCCGCCCGCTACAACGGCATGAAGCTGTTCTCGGCGTCCGGTCGCGTGCTCACCGCGGCGGCGGGGGGGGGGGTGCGCGATCGCTTCGAGCAGCCGCCGGCCGCGCCCGCGGTGAGCGGGCCGCACGGCTGCCTGCGGACCGTCGATGGCACCGCCGCCCACATCGCCCGCGTCCTCGCCCGCGTCGATGCCGCGGCGATCCGCCGCCGCGCGGTGCGCGTCTGGATCGACTGCTGCCACGGCGCCGGGAGCCGGGTCGCGGTGCCGCTCCTCGAGGCGCTGGGGTGCACGGTGGTCATCGAGGGGGGGGAACCGGACGGGCGCTTCACCCATCCGCCGGAGCCGGTGGCCGGGAACCTCGCCGCGCTCCTGCCGCGGATCGCCGCGGTCGGGGCCGACGTCGGCTTCATCCTCGACCCCGATGCCGATCGGTTGGCGATCGCCGATGCCACCGGCCGCTGGCTCGGTGAGGAGGCGACGCTGGCGCTCGCGGTCGATGCGGTGCTGGCCCGGTCGCCCGGCCCCGTGGTCGTCAACTGCTCCACCAGCGGGATGACCGCCGCCATCGCCGCACGCCACGGCGTGCCCTGCCACGCGACCGCCGTGGGGGAGGCCAACGTGGTCGAAGGGATGGTCGCGGCCGGTGCCGTCATCGGTGGGGAGGGGAACGGTGGCGTCATCGACCCGCAGGTGGTGCTGGTCCGCGATGCCGCGGTCGGGATGGCGCTGGTGCTCGAGCGGCTCGCGACCGGGGTGAGTGTGGCGGAGCTCGCCGCCGGTCTGCCACGGATGGTGATGCTCAAGGAGACGGTCGACCTGCCGCCCGATCGCGGTGCCGGCCGTGGTCTCGGGGCCGTCGATGCCCGGCTGGTGGCCGCCTTCCCCGCGGCCCGGGCGTCGCGGCTCGATGGGCTCCGCCTCGATTGGGACACCGGCTGGCTGTTGGTCCGCGCGAGCAACACGGAGCCGATCGTGCGCCTCGTCGCCGAAGCCGACAGCCGGCAGGGGGCGGCAGCCGCCATCGGCCGTGCCCGGGAGGCGATCGCCGCGGCCTGAGCGCCCCGGGGCATCCGCCGGACGACCGCACGGAGCCCACGGCGGTCGACGCTCTGCTACCGGCGCACGAGCACGTGCGAGCCGGGGCCGAGGATGTCGACCATCTCCGCGAAGTCCCGGGTCGCCACCAACACGGTGGTGCCGACCGCGGCGTCGGTGAGGGTCGCCGGATCGTCGACCGCCTCGATCGCGAGCCCATCGGCGAGCACGAGCGAACGCGGTGCGCCGGTCGCCTGGTCGGTGGGAAGCCCGGTGGGGCGGACGTCGATCACCGCCACCGAGGAACCGATCCGGTCGGCCACACCCCGGCCGAGAACCACGGGGAAACTGCCCGCGTAGTGGCCGGCCACCTGGAGGCTCAGCCGCCGCCGCGAGACGCTGATCACCGCATCGATCGGACCGCGGACGAGCTTGAGGTGCTCACCGGGGACGAGCTGAGCAGGATCGCCGATGCCGTTGATCTTCGCCAGCAACTGCCACGGCACCTGCAGCGGCAGCGCGATCGTCTGCAGCGTCTGCCCGGCCGTCACCACGTGCGCCGGCATGAGGAGATCCTGCTGTGAGTAGACGACGGTCCCGGCCAACTGTCCGAGCAACTCGTCGAGTCGCTGGCTCTCCTCGGGGCCGAGCGACGGGTCGTCGTACCACACCGAGAGCACAGACAGGGCCTCCGCATAATGGGCGGAGGCGAGCTTCTGATGGGCATCGGCCCAGGCCGCGGCGAAGGCCGCCGACCCGGCCGGAGCGACCGTGGCCTGCCGACCTGCCGAAAGCACGGTGCCGGCGTCGGCACCCGGTGAACCGGGGGGCGCGATCGCAGACGCGACGACCGCCGCGGCTCCGGCGGTCGGCACCGGGGCGGCCGGTTGGACAGGGGTGGCTGAAGGGGGTGATGCGGTCTGCGCCGTCAGCGGCGCGGGAGGCACTGCCCCCGCCACTGGTGCTGCAGCGGCCTGGGCGGCGAGGTACGTGGCCGATTGATCGGCCGCTGCGGTGATGGCCGGAGGCGGCGAGGGTGGGTTCGGAGAGGAAGCGACCGGTGCCGGCGGAGCGCCCGGCGGTGCCGGGGCAGCCGGCGCGGCGGCGAACACCGGTAAGGGCGGGGGATCGTTCGGCATCTCCATGGCGACGGGCGCGGGGGCGTCGGTTGCCGGCCCGGCCGCCGAGCCACCGCTGCGGATCATCGTCGCGGCGCCGTAGACGATCATCCCCAGCAGGCCGAGGACGACCAGCGGCTTGACCGTTTCGAGCAGGTCGCTGCTGCGGCCCCGCCGGCGGCCGCCTCTGGAACGGTGTGACATGGCGCAACTCTTCCCGGGATTCTGGGTCGGGGGAGGGATCCTAGGTGCCGGGGCCCGATCGTGCCAGAGCGGTTGGCGGCGGTGATTCGCGACTGGGGGGGCTGCGCTGACGTGGGGGGTCGGGCCGGGGATGCCGGTCGGCACGATGCCGGCTTCTGGCCCGGGGGTGTATCATCCCGAGTCGAGGAATGCGGCCCCATCAGTCCGGGATTCTCGCCCCTGCTCCCCGCAATCGGGCCACCGCTCGTCATGCCGAAGCGCAATCTCCTCCTTGTCTGCCTGATGCCCGTGATCTGCCTCGTGGCATGGGCGGCGCGCGATCGTGGGGCGCATGGACGGCGTTTCGGGGAGGTGCTGACGGCGATCGATCGCAGCTACATCGAGCCAGTCGATGAGGCGCGGCTGTTTCACCGGGCGATGGACGGCGTGTTCGCGGGGCTGGACGAGCATTCGGCCTACGTGACCGATCGCGAACTCGACGAGCTCGATGCCGCACTCAACCAATCGTTCGGTGGCGTGGGGCTGCAGTTGTCGTCCGATCCGCGCGACGGCACGATCGTCGTCGACGAGCCGGTGGTGGCAAGCCCCGCCTGGCGGGCCGGCATCCAGACGGGTGAGCGCATCACCGCGGTCGACGGCGCCGCCGTCCAGGGGCGTGCGCTCCGCGACGTCGTCGCCCTGCTCCGGGGGCGCCCCGACACCCCGGTGACAGTCGAACTGGCCCGGGCCAGCGACGATCCCGAGGTGATCACCGCCGACGACGGCCGCCCGCTCGGCAGCCGCACGGTGGTGCTCACCCGGGAGTTGGTGCGCACGGAGAGCGTGCTCGGTGACCGGAGGCGTGACGACGGTGGGTGGGAATGGCGGCTGGAGGGTGACGAACATGTGGCTCTGGTGCGGATCGTGTCGTTCGGCGAGCGGACCGTCGCCGAACTCGATGCGGCCCTCGACGCGATCACCGCCGGCAGCCCGCCCGTGGCCGGTTTGATCGTCGATCTGCGCGGCAACCCCGGTGGTCTGCTGACGGCGGCCGTCGATGTCTGCGACCGGTTCCTCGACCGGGGTGTGATCGTCTCCACCCGGGGCCGGCGCCCGCCGCAGCTCGGCACCGGCGGGGCGCCGGTCGGGCCTCCCGGCAGCGAGCGAGGATCGTTGGAGGTCCGCCGTGCCACGGCCGGCGCCGTGTTCGCCGACCTGCCCGTGGCGGTGCTCATCGACGGACTCACCGCGAGTGCCGGCGAGATCGTCGCCGCATGCCTGCAGGACAACGGCCGCAGCGTGACCGTCGGCAGCCGCTCCTTCGGCAAGGGGACCGTCCAGTCGCTGCTGCCGCTCGCCGACGGGCGCAGCCTGCTCAAACTCACCACCAGTGAATACGTGCGTCCCAGCGGGGAACCGATCCACCGGCGGCCGCACCACACCGATGCCGATCGATGGGGGGTGAGCCCCGACCCTGCCGGTTCGCTGACCCCGATGGGCGAATCCCTGGAACGGCTCCTGGCGTGGCGGCGGGCCCGCGATCGGGCCCCGCGCACCGATCGTGGCGCCGTGAGATCGGCCGACGATTCCAACGATCCGGCCGCCGCGCTGCCGCGGCATGCCGATCCGGTGTTGGGAAGGGCTCTCGTGCTCCTCGGTGCCGGCGCGGGTGACGGCGAAACCGACGGCGGTTCGGCTCCCGGGTTCGATGCCGACCTGACGGCCCCGCTGGTGGCCGACCCGGTCCGCTGACGCGGCGGACGGTCGCCTCCCCGGCACCGGTGCCAGGGCGATCACTGCGAGCCCGGAAGGTCGTCCCGCGGGGCGAGAAGCTGGGCGCGCACCTCGGCCGCCAGATAAAAGCTCCCTGCCACGCAGATGCTGCCGCGACGGCCGGCCAGGCGGCGGGCCAGGGCCAGTGCCGCGACCGGGGGCTCCGCCTCGTGCGGCCGGGCCACCCCGGCACGTGCGCAGGCCGCGCGGAGGCGGTCGAGGCTCGTCGCCCGGGGGCTGGTGGAGAACCGGGTGAGGACGACGTGGTCGAAGGCGCCGGCCACGATCGTGACCATCGTTTCGATCTGTTTGTCGTCGCTGGCTGCGAACACGAGCACGCGCGGTCGCAACCGGTCGATGGCCGGTGCCACGGTGTCGACCAGGGCACGGATCGACGCGACGTTGTGGGCCGCATCGACCACGACCAGCGGCCGGTGAGCGAGCACCTCGACGCGTGCCGGCAGACGGGCGGTGGCCAGGCCGCGGGCGACCGCCGCCGGCGGGATCCGGAATCCGAGGCGGTCGAGGCGCCGCGCCGCCACGACCGCGAGCGCCGCATTGGCGGCCTGATGGGCACCGGGCATCGCCAACGCGTATTCGATCGGTCCCGGCGCGAATCCGTCTGCCGGTGGGGTGAGCCACAGCCGGCCACCGTCGACATCCATGGTGCCGCGCGCCCCGGCATGGAAGTCGCGGCCGATCTCGCTGAGAGGCGCCCGCCGCCGCCGGGCGGTGGATTCGATCACGCGCCGTGCGGTGGCGGCGGTGACGCCGCTGATCACCGGCACGCCGCGGCGGATGATGCCCGCCTTCTCGACCGCGATGCGGCCCACCGTCCGGCCGAGGAGCTGCATGTGGTCGAGACTGATGCTCGTGATGATCGAGACCACCGGATTGCAGGTGTTGGTCGCGTCGAGCCGGCCGCCGAGCCCCGTCTCCAGGACCGCCAGCGGCAGCCGTTCCCTGGCAAAATGGACGAACGCCGCCGCGGTGACCACCTCGAACCAGGTCGGGCCCCGGCCGCCACGCCTGGCGGCGGCGGCGTCGAGGGCATCGACGACGGGCATCACCATGGCGAATACCCGCAGCAGGTCGGACTCCGCGATCGGCCGGCCGGCGACGCAGATCCGTTCCTCGAGCCGGTGGACGTGCGGCGAGAGATAGAGCCCCACCCGGTGTCCGGCGGCGCCGAGGATCGCGGCGAGCATCGTCGCGGTCGATCCTTTGCCCTTGGTCCCGGCGAGGTGGACCGCCGCGAACGCGTCCTGGGGCCGCCCCAGCGCCGCGAGCAAACGCCGCATGCGCACCAGACCGAAGGTGCCCCCGCCCGAGGTGGTGGGGACGACGCGTTCGTGGTTCACCCGCCGGTCGAGCCAGGCGACCAGCTCGGCCCGGGTGGGAACCAGCCCCGGCTTCCGCGGTGAGGGCATCTTGCGCAGGCTCCCTGGATTGTGCCTGCTGCGAGTGTAGCCACCCAACGGAGGTGAAGCGGTCTTGATTCCACCGGGTCCGCCCGCCGACTCTCCGCGCATGCATTCCGCCGTTCCCCGACCCGTACCGAGCCCCGCCGCAACCGGCCCCGGCCGGCGGCGCACCGTCGCCCGTGCCGTCTGGGGTGCTGCCTGGATGGTCCTGGCGGTCGCTCGGTCGCTGATGGGTGTGGAGATGCTCCCGCCCGTCGAGGAGCCGCCGCCGGTGATGTACCTCCCCGACCCCCAGGGGCCTGGTGGGTTCGTCGGTCTGCCGCCGGCGATCGATCCCGAGCCGCTTCCCGCCTGGCCGCGGTGGTTCGCGTCCGCCAACGGCTTGGTGATGACACGGTCCCTGCCGGACGGGACCGCCACGATGCTGCCGGTGGCCGGCGTCGGTCAGCTCTCCACCGCCGACGCCGGGGCCACCTGGCCGGGTGGTGTCGAGTTGCGGCTCGGCCGCTGGTTCGGGCCGTGGCAGCAGCAGGCGGTGGAATTGGTCTACTGGGGGGTCTACGACCTCGGCTCGAGCGCCAGCCTCGCCGCCGCGCCGCCGGTGATCGCGGCGATTCCCCAGGCCGCCGGGGTGAGCGTGGCAGGGCTGCCGGCAGCGACCTGGCTGGACAACGGCTCGCTGCAGCAGGTGAGCCGGTCCGACATCGTCAACGACGTCGAGATCAACTGGATCCACTCCCTCGGCCCCCGGCCGGAGTTCCCGCCGCGGCGCGAACGGGTCACCGTGGCCTGGCTGGCGGGATTCCGCTTCTTCCAACTCGGCGACACGCTCACCGCCGTGACCACCGCCGGCAACCCCGCATCCGGGGCGCTGATGCTGCAGGTGGCGACGAACAACAATCTGTTCGGTGGGCAGGTGGGGGGGCGGTTCGACTGGCGTTTCGCCGACCGCTGGCGGTTCCAGGCGGTGCCGAAGGTGATGATCGCCGGCAACGCGCTGACCAACACCACCACGCTCATCGGCCCGGGGGGCACCCCGGCGTTGTTCGCCGACGGAAGCCCCGTGAACGTCCATGCCACCGGGGGTGTGTTCGCCTGGCTCGGCTCATTCGACGCGGCCGTGGCCTGGGACATCACCGACCACTGGAGCCTGTCGTTGGGCTACCGGCTGGTGGGGGTGGGCAACATCGCGCAGGCCGACGGCCAATGGCCCGAGGTGATCGCCACACCCGGGGGGCTCTCGTCGATCAGTGCGGGCAGCAGCACGCTCGTCCACGGCGGTTTCGCCGGTTTCGAGAGCCGTTACTGAGCGCCGCCTTCAAGCGGAACAAGCCGAGCCGACCGGCGAGGCTTCAAGCGGAACAAGCCGAGCCGACCGGCGAGGCTTCAAGCGGAACAAGCCGAGCCGACCGGCGAGGCTTCAAGCGGAACAAGCCGAGCCGACCGGCGAGGCTTCAAGCGGAACAGTAGTCGATCGCCCGTGCGATCTCACTCTTGAGCTGCGGCCGGGCCACGATCCGGTCGATGAAGCCGTGCTCGAGGAGGAATTCGCTGGTTTGGAACCCCTTGGGGAGTTCCACGCGGATCGTGGCCTTGATCGTCCGCGGACCGGCGAAGCCGATCCGCGCCCGAGGTTCGGCGAACACGAGATCCCCGAGCGAGGCAAAGCTTGCCGCCACGCCCCCCATCGTCGGATTGGTGAGCACCGAGATGAACAGGCGGCCGGCCTGGGAGTGACGGGCGAGGGCGGCCGACACCTTGGCCATCTGCATCAGCGACAGGATTCCCTCGTGCATCCGCGCCCCGCCCCCCGAGGCGCTGATGATGATCAACGGCAGGCGTTCGGTGGTCGCCCGTTCGGCGAGCCTGGTGAGCCTTTCGCCCACCACGCTCCCCATGCTGCCCATGATGAACGACGAGTCGGTGACCCCGCAGGCCACGCGGCGGGCGCGGATCATGCCGGTGCCGGTGAGGGCGGCATCCGACAGGCCGGTCCGCTTCTGTTCCGACACCAATCGCTCGGCGTAGCCCTTCTTGTCGCGGAAACCGAGCGGGTCGGTGGGGCGCAGCGATGCGTCCCACTCCTCGAACGTGCCGGCATCGAGCAGTTGGGCGATCCTCTCCGCCGCGGAGACATACCAGTGGTAGCCGCATTGCGGGCAGACGTTGAGGAGGGCGGCGGCCTGCTTGCGGTAGATCGTCGCCTGGCAGCCATCGCACTTCTGCCAAAGCCCCTCCGGAACACCGCGCTTCTCCCGCGGGCCGCGGCTGCCTGGCAGGGCGGCCGGGGGCACCCCGTTGGCCTGCGGTGAAAGCGATCGTTCCATTGGCGTGCGAGTGGGGGGCTGGCGATGGGTTCCGGGGAGGTGCTCCGCGGAAGCCAGTGTAGTCCCCACCGGCCGGCGCGGCAGCGCCGCTTCGTCAGCGGCTTGCCCCGCTCAGGGCAGCATGAGCGCGGCGCTCGAGGTCGAGGATCGCCGCTCCGTAATCCGCCGCCTGCACGACGGCACTTCCCGCGACGATCAATTCGGCGCCGGCGGCAGCTGCGGGGCCGATCGTGGCGAGGCTCACCCCACCGTCCACCCCGAGTCGGAGTTGCTGCGGGGAACTGCGGCGGGCGGCGAGCCAACGCAGTTTGTCGAGCGCGAGGGGTTCGAATGCCTGCCCGCCGAGTCCCGGTTCGACGCTCATCACCAGCACCCCGTCGCAGGCCTCGAGCCAGGGAGCCAGCCGCTCCACCGGCGTGCCCGGGCTCACCGCGAGATGGCCGCGCACGCCATGGTCGGCGATCCGCTGCAGGGTGGCGCCCGGGTCACGCAGCGCCTCGACATGGACGGTGAGGATGTCGGCGCCGGCACCGGCGTATTCGCCGATCACGCGGTCGGGGTCCTCGACCATGAGGTGGACCTCGAGCAGCAGCCGAGTGGCCCGTCGCACCGCCTCGACGACCACGCGGCCGTAGGTGAGCTGCGGCACGAAACGACCGTCCATGATGTCGAGATGGAGGCCGGCGGCTCCACCGGTCTCGAGCCGCTGCACCTCATGGGCGAGGTGGCCGAAGTCACAGAGCAACAGCGCCGGCAGGACAACCGGCAGCGCGCGACCGAGTTGCGGTTCGAGATCGGTCGCAGGCCGTCGCGATGGATGGTGGGCGTGCATGCCGGAAGCGGGTGACGGGGGCACTCAGCGACCGCCGGTCGGGGACGAGTGCGTCGACCGCAGCGGGATGTCGAGAACCAGTTCCGGTGGGCCCGCATCGGCACCGCTGATCGCGATCCCGAAGCTCGACGACTCGCCCTCACCGGGGGGTTCGACGTGCGACATCCGCTCCTTGCGGGAGACCAGAGCATCGCCGGCGACCGGGGCATCGAGGCGTTCGATCATCTTGCGGATCGGGCCACGGGTCTGCGGACCGGAGCGCTCGACGAGCGCCTTGCGGGCGGCCTCCGCCTCAGCGGCTCCGTCGGCGGCCTGTGACGTGAGTCTGGCCGCCTGCGCCGCGAAGGCATTGCGGGCCAGGAGGCGCACGTCGTCGGTCGGCTGGGGAACGGCCACGACGAGGAGTTTTTCCTCGCCGGCCGGTTCGCCGAACTCGAGGAAGTCCCCCTCCGGGAGCGAGAGTTCCTCTCCCTCGCGCACCAGTCGCGGCTGTTCGTCCTGGGCCGGCACGAGGCACACCCGGTCGCCGGTCGGGCCCTCGTTGAACACGTAGACGTAGACGTCGTCCTGCGGCTTGATCCGCACCAGGAACGAGTCTCCCACGCGGAAGGTGTGCTGGGCGGGATCGACCGGCTGCTCGCGGCCGTTTTCGTCGATGAGGATCACCGTGTACTCGAGGGCGATCGACGAGAGATCGTGCGGCAGTTTCTTGCGGACGATGTTGCGGGAGCGGGTCGACCCGGAGTCGGTCACCGCCGTGGTGGCAGCCGTGCCCGGAGCGCTGCCCACGGTGGCATCGGCTGTCCCGGCCGACGGGACCGCTCGGACCGGCGGGGCGGGGGACGCGGAGGAGGGGGGCGTCGCACGCGACGAACAGCCCGGACCACACGTGATCAGTGCGACGATCGCGGTCCCGGCAAGGCCCAGCGAACGCCCGAGCGATGGCGAATGCACCGAGGTAGCCATGACGGCGACTCCGAAGTGGGCAAGCTTGACGGCTTCCAACGTCCGGAGCATACCACGGGCACGACCCCTCGATGGCGGCGGCGCGTCACCCCGAGAAGGAGCCATTCGTGAAACAGCCGCTGTGGTTGGCGATCTCGCGTGATCGGGCCCCCTGTTTCTCCGGTCCCCTCGCCGGCACCGTGGAGCTCGGAAGAATCGATCCGTCACGGGGTGGTGCCGAGCGGCTGTTCGTGCCATCACCCGGAGCAGGGGTCGTGCGGCTCCCGATCGCCGATGCCACCCAGAGCGAGATTTCGCGGCGACAGATGCAGATCGTCCCGCTCGATGGCGCCCGCGTCCGGCTCACCAACCTCAGCGCCACGCTGGCCGTGCCGTGCGGGGATGGCACGCTGGCCCCGGGCGGGTCCGCGGATCACCCCCTGCCGGTGGAGGTGGTCATCGGCCGCGTGACGGTGGTGATCGCGGGCGCACCCCCCGCCGAGGTGCCGGCGGGAGAAGCGACGCCGGTCGCATCCCCCCCGACGGCGACCTTGTCGACGATTCTCGCCGATCTGCCCGCCAGCAAGGCGGATTCGATGGTGGCGTGGTGGCGGCAGGTGATCGACGTGCTGCAGAGTGCGTCGCACTCCGACGACTTCTACCAGAAGGCGACGCAGGCGCTCGTGCAATTGGTGGGGCTCGACGTCGGGGCGGTGTTCGTCTTCGAGGGCGATCGCTGGGTGCCGCGTGCCACGCTCGCCCGCGGGAGCCATTCCTCGCGGCCGAGCACGAGCGTGCTGGCCACCGTCCGCGAGTCGGGCAAGCCCTTCGTCCAGAGGGTGGCGAATTCGTCCGACGTGTTCTCGAGCATGGCGACCATCGACGCAGTGGTCGCCGCGCCGATCCTCGACCGGCGCGGCGACGTGATCGGTGCCCTCTACGGCCACCGCTCGCGCGAGGAGGCGAAGGGGGGCGAACCGGAGATCAGCCACCTCGAGGTGTTGCTCGTCGAGGCGCTCGCCAGTGGCGTGGCCACGGGGTTGTCGCGGTTGGAGGAACAGCGCCAGAAGCTCGAGGAGCAGCGACTGAAGAAGGCACAGCAGGCGACATTCGAGCAGTTCTTCGGCAAGGAGCTGGCCGTGGAGCTCGAGCGCGACCCCGACATGCTCCGGGGGCGCGAGACGGATGTCACGGTGCTGTTCTGCGACATCCGCGGGTTCAGCGCCGTCAGCGAGAAACTAACGCCGGTGAAGACGATGGAGTGGATCTACGACATCCTCTCGGAGCTCTCCGAGGAGGTCGTCGGCGAGGGGGGCGTGGTCGTCGACTACGTCGGCGATGAGTTGCTGGCGATGTGGGGCGCCCCGACGTCGCAGCCCGACCACGCCGTCCGTGCCTGCACGGCCGCGCGGCGCATGGCGCGGAAGATGCGCTCGATCAGCGACCGCTGGCAGGGGGAGATCGCCGCCGAGACGTCGGTGGGGATCGGCATCAACACGGCGCGTGCCTGCGTGGGCAACACCGGCTCGACGCTGAAGTTCAAGTACGGCCCGTTGGGGAGCGGTGTGAATCTGGGGAGCCGCGTCCAGGGGGCGACGAAGTACCTCAAGGCACCCACGGTGGTCACCGGGGCGACCCGGCGGCTGCTCGACGATTCATTCCACCTCCGGCGGCTGTGCAGCGTGCGCGTGGTGAACATCGTCGAGCCGGTGGAACTGTTCGAGCTCGACTGCACCGGCGAGCCAGCACGCCGCGAATTGTTCACCGGCTACGAGGAGGCGCTGGCGGCCTTCGATGCCGGGGATTTCCGCCGGACGACGCGGATCCTCGGCAATCTGCTCGAGACCTTCCCCGGCGATGGACCGGCGCTCGTGCTCCTGTCCCGCGCCGTCGGCTTCATGGTGAACGAGCCGCGCGACTTCTCGCCGGTCTGGCAGTTGCCGGGGAAGTGACCGGCGTCGAGTGCCCGCTCAGGGCCGGTGCACCAGGCGCGGGCCGACGGTGCGGTAGCCAAAGCCGCTCCCCTGGGCGCGTTGGCCGTGCCACCAGTTCAGTTCGATCTGCTTGGGGAAGAGGATCCCGGTGTAGTCCGTGCCCCACGTGCCGTCGGTGACGCGACGCGGTTCTCCCTGGGCCGCGCGGGTCCGGGCACCGCCACCGATGAAGAAGCCGGTCTCGTGTGGCGACTCCGCCGGCCGTGCGAACCGGGAGATGCACTGGGGATTGCCGGCCCGCGCGAACTGGTCCCCCTGGAACAGGTGCCGTTCCGTCACCGGTCTGCCCAGCGACGGCGAGCGATCGTGGCCGTGTGCGGCGGCCGCGGAGAGCGCCGAGAGCAGGGCCACCGCCAGCCCCCGGCGGCAGGCCCGGGCTGATACCGCTGATCCCGCGGGGGGGCTCGGCCGAGCGGGGTGGTGCATGGGCGGGTCCGGGGTCGGGTGCCGAGGCGGGGAGGGATCCATCGGAGTCAATCGCCCGGCGGATGGGGCGGGGTTCAGCGCGGGGGGGAAGGGGCGTTACGACGAGCCCACGGCACACGCCGCCCCCGTTGTCCGCAGGTGACGCCGCCCGCGCAAACCCCCCACTGCCCCCGGTTGTCGGCAACCATGAACGATGGCGGAGAACGCCTCGACTCCGGCAATGCAGGCAGCTAGCCTCCCCGCCCCATCCGGCTGCGCGGTCGTGCCGCCGGTCTGCCGGGAGCACATTCGATGAATCCGCTGCGGTTGTCGGCCGGCGTCGATCGGCGCTGTGATGAGCGCGCGGTCTCCAGCGAGGTCATGATGCTGGTGATGATGCTGGGCATCGCGCTGCTCGCGCCGACCGTGATGGCGGAAGAGCCGCCACGTTCGCTGCCCCTACCGTCCAATCCACTCCGGCCTGCCGCCAGACCCCTGACACCCGCGGAGGTGAAGGGGGCCACGCATGCGCTGCCCGCCACGCCCCACCGCGCCCACCCGCCGCTCGATCCGGCCGACCCGCTCCCGCTGCCGGAGCATCTCCTCGGTCCCGACGTGACCGGCCAGAGCGAGGAGGAGGCGCTGCGGAAGAGCCACGGCTGCGTCAGCTGCCATGCCGGCGTCGGCGACATGCACCGCAGCACCTCGGTGCGGCTCGGTTGCACCGACTGTCACGGCGGGAATGCCGACGCCCTCACCAAGCAGGGTGCGCACGTCCATCCGAAAGAGTGCGCGAGCTGGCCCGGCTCGGCCAATCCGGTCCGCAGCTACACCCTGCTCAACCACGAGTCGCCGGATTTCATCCGGTTCGTCAATCCCGGCGACCTGCGTGTGGCCGACCAGGCCTGCGGCGGGTGCCACGCGCCGATCGTGCTCCAGGTGCGCAAGAGCATGATGACCCACGGCTGCATGCTCTGGGGGGCGGCGCTCTACAACAACGGCGCCGTGCCGTCCAAGCAGCCGCTGTTCGGCGAAAGCTACAGTGGTGAGGGGGTCGGCCAGCGTCTCCAGACGGTGCCGCCTCCCTCCCGCGACGACATCGACCGCCAGGCGGTGCTCCGCTACCTCGATCCGCTCCCGCGCTTCGAACGCTCGCAGCCGGGCAACATCCTGCGGATCTTCGAGCGCGGTGGCCGCTTCCGCCCCGAGGTGGGCAATCCCGAGCGCCTCGAGGAGCCGGGCAGGCCGCGCACGCGGCTCGCCAACCGTGGCCTCGGCACGGAGAACCGCACCGACCCGGTGTTCATCGGCCTGACGAAGACGCGCCTCTTCGACCCGACGCTCAATTTCCTCGGCACGAATGACCAGCCGGGCGACTACCGCTCGAGCGGCTGCACCGGGTGCCATGTCGTCTACGCCAACGACCGCTCGCCCGTGCATTCCGGCCCCTACGCCAAGTACGGCAACCGCGGCGAGAGCTTCTCGCCCGACCCGATGATCCCCAAGGAGGAGAGCGGTCATCCGATCCACCACCAGTTCGCCCCGGGCAACGGCATCCCCACCAGCCAGTGCATGGTGTGCCACATCCACCCCGGCACGACGGTGATGAACAGCTACGTCGGCTACATGTGGTGGGACGAGGAGACCGACGCCGACCTCATCTATCCGCAGCAGCAGCGCTATCCGGGCGCGGAGGAGAAACTCGCCGTCCAGTTCCGCAATCCCAACCAGTCGGCGGCGAAGAGCATGCTCGCCGACCCCGAGTTCCTCGCCAACCTCACCGACCTCAACGACCGCACGCAGCAGACGCAGTTCGCCGACTTCCACGGCCACGGCTGGGCGTTCCGCGCCGTTTTCAAGCACGACCGCAAGGGGAATCTCCTCGACCATCGCGGCGAACCGGTCGCCGACGCCGGCAACGCCGCCCTCCGGGAGGCAGTGAAGATGCCGGAGCGGATCCGGGAGGTCTACCGCGGTGCCGACGGCAAGACCGTCGACGAGGTGCGCCGCGCCGAGGCGGCGATCGCCCACGAGCGCGACGGCCTGCCGGTGCATCTCCTCGACATCCACATGGAGAAGGGGATGCACTGCGTGGACTGCCATTTCGTGCAGGACATGCACGGCAACACGAAGCTCTATGGCGAGGTCCGGGCCGCGATCGAGATCAGCTGCATCGATTGCCACGGAACCGTCGACCGGACCGCGACGCTGCGGACCAGCGGTCCGGCGTCGACCACCTCGAGCCCCGAGGGGGGGCGCGACCTGCGCACCCTCCGCACCCCGTCGGGCAAGCGGCGTTTCGTCAAGGAAGGGGAGCGGATCTTCCAGAATTCGATGGTCGAGGAGGATCTCAGTTGGGAGATCGTCCAGACCAAGGCGACGGTCGATCCGCGGAGCGACCACTACAACGCCCTTTCCGCGTTCGCCAAGACGGTGCGGGTGGCGGAGGACGGGCAGATGGAGTGGGGGGGGACCGTGGCCCCGGAGCACTGCGCCCACCGCAACGACCTGATGAGCTGCATCGCCTGCCACAGCTCCTGGAACCCGAGCTGCTTCGGCTGCCACCTCGTGCAGCGGGCGAACCAGAAGGCTCCCTCGCTCCACTACGAGGGGGACGTGACGCGGAACCTCACCTCCTACAACTTCCAGACGCTGCGCGACGACGTCTACATGCTCGCCCGCGACGGCAACGCGACCGGCAACCGCATCAACCCCTCGCGGTCGAGCTGCGCGATCCACGTCGGCTCCTACAACAACCAGCGCGAATCGATCTACGTGCAGCAGCAGACCATCTCGGCGGAGGGCTTCAGCGGGATCGCCTTCAGCACGAACGTGCCCCACACCGTGCGCGGGGGCCCGCGACGCGGCCCGTCCGACGACCTCTCGCAGCTCCGCGCCGGCACGCACGAGACGAAGATGTGCACCGACTGCCATCTGGCGAAGGCCGACGACAACAACGCCGTCGTCGCCCAGCTCCTCATGCAGGGCACCAACTACACCAACTTCATCGGCCGCTACACCTGGCTGGGAATGGGCACCGGGGGCCTCGCCGGGGTGGTGGTCACCGAGCAGGACGAGCCGCAGACGGTGATCGGCAGCGGCTTCCACCGCATCGCCTACCCCGACGACTTCCAGAAGCACGTCGCCGCCGGCGGGATGCTCCAGCACGCCTACCACCATGCCGCCGCCGATGTCGGGCAGCGGATCCTCAATCCGCTCAAGACGCGCGAGGTGCTCCAGGTGCAGCACCGCGGGGAGTATCTCTACGCCGCCTGCGGCGCCGACGGCCTGCGGGTCTTCGACATCGCCTTCATCGACAACAAGGGGTTCTCCCAGCGGATCACCACGGCACCCGTCTCGCCGCTCGGGCAGCAGTTCTACGTGAAGACCGCCTACGCCACCGGTGTCGCCGCCCCCGCCACCACCGCCCCCGATCCGACGCGGACCCACGACCCGGCCAACTTCGAGGGGAGCGTCCACGAGCTCTACGCCTACCTCTACGTCACCGACCTCGAGGAGGGGCTGATCCTCGTCGGCGCCGGCACGCTCCTCGACGGCAATCCGCTCAACAACTTCCTCGAGCGCGCCCTGACCTGGAATCCCGGCGGCATCCTCACCGGCGCCCGGAGCATCACGATCGCCGGGGAGCAGGCCTGGATCTGCTGCAACGCCGGGATCGTGGTCGTCTCGCTGGCGAAGCCGAAGTGCCCCGAGGTGCTCGCGGTGATCCCGGCCCCCGACGTGATCCAGCCGCGCTCGGTGGCGATCCAGTTCCGCCATGCGTTCGTCTGCGATGCCGAGGGGCTCAAGACGTTCGACATCAGCGATCCCTGCGCCCCGACGAAGCTCGCGACGGTGCCGCTGCCGCAGGCCAACGCTGTCTACGTGGCGCGCACGTATGCCTACGTCGCCGGCGGCCCGCAGGGGCTGGTGATCGTCGACGTGGAGAAGCCGGCCGCGCCATTCATCGACCAGGTCTTCGACGGCGGCGGGTGCATCGACGACGCCCGCGACGTCAAGCTCGGGATCACCTACGTGAGCCAGTTCGCCTACGTGGCCGACGGTGCCAACGGCCTGCGCGTGATCCAGCTCACCTCCCCCGACACACCCGGCAACGTCGGGTTCAGTCCGCGGCCGACTCCGGAGCTGGTCGCCAGCTATCCGGTGACGAAGGGCGGCGTGGCGCTGTCGGTGTCGGAGGGGGTCGACCGCGACCGGGCCGTGGACGAGTCGGGCAACCAGCTCTCGGTGTTCGGCCGGGTTGGCGCCCGGCCCTTCAACCGCGAGGAGCAGGAGCGGATGTGGAAGCGGGACGGCAAGCCATGGAAGGTGAGCGACGACCCGTTCGACGTCGAGCTGTACCGCGCCGTGAAGTGACATGGACCCGGTCTGCCACGGAGCGACGAGGTTTCCCGGCGCGTCAGTGGGGGTTCGCCACGGGGTCAGCGTGGTTTCCCGGCGCATGTCCTCTCAGTGGGGCCGAGCCGTGCCATACCTCTCGGCGAGGAAGGTGGCGATCGCCTCCGGACCGGAGATGAAGGCCCGGCCGCCGTGGGTGCCGTGCGGCCCGGCGGGAACGTCGCCCGGCGGCAGCACCAGCACCGGGCACGACTGATTGGCCTCCCCCACCAGAGCCACCACCTCGGGGCGCGGCCGCGGGGCATCGACCTGCCGCACGTCGAGGGCGGTGGTCAACTGTGGGTAGTAGTACAGCAGCCCGGCGACCGTGGCGCACTCGGGGCAGTAGGAGCCGTGGGGGCCACGGGCCGCGTCGGGGAAACCGGCACGGAGCAGGAACAGGATCGGCTTGTCGGCCATGCGAGGCGTCTCCGCGGGAGGGCATCCACCGGGAAAACGGCCCGGTATCGTCGATCCTATCTGCGCCGAGGCTGCCGCGCAGGGCGCTGGGCGGTGCTGCCGGCGCTGGGCGCCCGTCCGGCGGTTTGTTTCCCCCCTGCCGGCACGAAGCTATCCTTGCAGGACGGCCCCCTGAAGACGGGTGGGCCCCCGATCCTTTTCCCCCGACCGCTTTTCAAGGGAGCCTGGAACGATGCACGCACGCCTCGCCATCCCCACCTTGCTGCTCCTCGGCACGCTCTCGTACTCGCTGCCCTCCGTGTGGCCCTCCGCGCGGGCCGACGAGCCGCCCGCGGCGGCTGCCGTCACCGATCCGCCGGCGGAGGCCACGCCGGCGGCCGACAAGCCCGCCGTGAAGGACGAGGCTCCCCAGCCGGAGGAGAAGAAGGCCGAGCCCGACAAGAAACCGGAAGCCGAGAAGAAGGATGCCAAGAAGGAGGCCGAGGCCAAGCCGGAGGCACCGAAGCAGCAGGTGCAGGTGGTGGCGCTGTCGGGCGCCTACGTCGATCTCGTCGGCCCCACCGAGATCGATCCCACGAGCCTGATCCTCGGCGGCAGCCCGGCGAAGCGGAAGAGCTTCTACAAGCTCTGCGACTATCTCGACGAACTCGGGAGGAATGCCAAGGTCACCCATGTCGTCTTCGACCTCTCCGACGGGTCGCTCGACCTCAACCTCGCCCAGCTCGACGAGCTCCTCCGCCGCCTCGCACGACTCAAGGCGGCCGGGAAGAAGCTCGCCGCGTGGCTCGAGAACGCCGCGCCGACCCATCTGGCGGTCGCGGCGGCCTGCGATCACGTCGCGATGGCCGATTTCGGCGGCGTCGACATGCCGTCGAAGACGATGCAATCGATCTTCTACCGCGATGCCATGGACCTGTTCGGCGTGAAGGCTTCCGTGGTGCGCGCCGGCAATTTCAAGGGGGCGGTCGAGCCGTACGTCAACTCGACGATGAGCGACCACCTCAAGCAGCACTACCTTGACATGCTGGCGACGATGAACGACGCCGAGGTGTCGATGATCGCCAAGGGACGCGGCCTGACCACCGACAAGGTGCGTGCGCTGCAGAAGCAACGCGTGCTGCTTCCCGCCGAGGCCGTGGCGGCCGGGCTGGTCGATGAGCTCGCCCCGTACGGCTCCCTCAAGGCGACGATGAACCGGTGGATCGGCGGTGAGGCCGGCTGGATCGAGTCGACAGCGAAGCCGAAGAAGGAGATGTCGGTCTTCGAGCTGATGGGGAAGGTGATGTCGGGCGGCGGTCCCGACAAGGCGGCGCGCGTGGCCGACAATTCGATCGCCGTGATGCATCTGTCCGGGGCGATCACCGACGGTAAGCAGCCGTCCGCCGGGTCGATCGTCTCCGGGCCGACCGTCAAGGCGATCCAGGACATCGCCAAGGACGACAAGATCAAGGGGGCGGTGGTGCGGATCAATTCGCCGGGTGGCTCGGCCACCGCCAGCGAGGCGATCCGGCAGGCGCTGGTGGAACTCACGGCGAAGAAGCCGACTGTCGTCTCGATGGGCGACATGGCCGCATCGGGCGGATATTGGGTGAGCTGCATCGGGGTGCCGGTCTACGCGGAGCGCGGCACGCTCACCGGGTCGATCGGCGTGTTCTCCATGAAGCTCAGCTTCGGCTCGCTGATGAAGCGGGTCGGCGTGCACGTGGAGAACATCGCCCTCGACGAGGCTGCCAACGCCTTCGCCCCCGATCGGGGCTGGAACGAGGATGATCAGGCGAAGTTGCAGAAGACGATCGACGACGTCTACGGCAAGTTCCTCAAGCTCGTCAGCGAGTCGCGCGGCATCCCGGTGGAGAAACTCCACGATCTCGCCGGCGGGCGCGTGTGGTCGGGCACGCAGGCCAAGCAGGCAGGGCTGGTGGACGAGATCGGTGGCCTCGACGACTGCCTCGCCGCCGTGGCGAAGAAGGCCGGTGTCGAGAAGTACTCCGTGGTCCACCGCCCGGTCGTTTCGACGGGGCTCGACCTGTCGTCGCTGTTCGGCGATCCCGAGTCGGGCGACATCGGCGCGTTGGGCCTGCCCGTCGAGGTCCTGACGACGCTGCGGCGCCGCGGCGTCGCGACCACGGTGCTCGACGTCCTCCTTCGCGACGGAGTCGGAAGCGGCACCGGTCGGCCGACGGTCTGGGCCTTCGGTCCAGCGGAGATCACGATCCGCTGAGCCTGAATCAGCGCGGCGGGAGCGGGGCCGGGGTTTGTGGTGGCGGCAGCCGAAAGGCCTCTGCGGCCAGCGCCGGGTCGTAGGCCGCCGCGGCATCAAGCGACGTCCGCCAAAACGGGATTGCGGCTGCCGTGGCTTCGGCGGGCCTCGGCATGCGGAGGTCGAGTGCGGTTTCCAGTCGCGCCCGAACCGCGGCCCGGTCGGTGGCGGTCCATCCGGGCGCCGTCTGGATCACTTCGGCCAGCACCCAGGCCACGGGGCGGGCACTGTCGAGGTCGCCGCTGCGCGGCCCGGCCGCCGCAAGGGTTTCGGCGATCTGCCGCTGCCGCTCGGGGAGGCTCGCGTCGCGCCTCACGGTGGCCAGCGCCGCGATTGCGGCATCGACACGGGCCAGCGCGTTGCCGGCGCCCGGCGGGGCGCGTAGATCGTCGCGGTGGCCGAAGGGCCGGGCGTTGAGCGACGTGACCCAGGGGGAGAGGATGTCGTCGGCGGCGGTAGGCATCTCGGCCGTCGAAAACGCCACCTCCGCCAGCCGCCGTGGCCAGCGGACGAGCCCCGGTCGGCCGGGCACGAGCCCGCCGTAGCCCGCCTGCTGCCTGCGGCTGGGCAGGACGAGATCGTGATGGCAGGCCTGGCAATCGTAGAGCGAGAGCTCCGGCCAGGAAGGCAGCGTCTCGCGTGCCGTGGCTGGTCCGGCGGCCTTCTGCACCAGCAGCGCCGATTCACGCAGGGCGACGAGTGCCCCGATGAGCGAGCGGTGTGCCGTGCTCGCCGCTTCCACCTGGTAGCCCTTGTCGGCGGCGAGCTCCTGGATGCGATCCGACTTCTCCCAAACCCGTTTCCAGTGCGGCCCCAGCGCCGCGCTTGCCGCCTCCATCTCGAAGGCGCCCAGAGGCGGGTGGCCGGCGGCATAGGCCGCATGGGGCACCACGCGCCCGGTGCCGGCATCACCCATGTGGCAGGCGAGGCAATTCTCCGCCTTGAGGGCCGGATTCCGCAGGTCGACCATGCCGTGGCTGGCTTTCTCCGCCGACGAGAGGAAACGCCACGAGGTGTGGAGATGCGGTTCGAGATAACTTGACCCGGCGCCGTGGCATGTCTCGCAACTGATGCCGGTGTGGAAAAACCGGTTCTCCGCCTCGGGGATCTCCTCCTCGGGGCCGGGCTCGGCGTCGGGATGGGTGTGGCAGGCCTTGCAACTGGTCGTCTCTGCCGCCTTGATCCCCAGCGCCTCCTCCATCGACCGGGTCCGCGGATTGGTGGAGAGGAGCGCGAGGTGCGAGCGCGAGTGGGCGTCGTGCCGCCAGGCGGTGCTCGTCGCCGTGTCGCACCAGGCGCTCTGCTCGCTGCGGTGGCAGCGCACGCAGAGTTCGGCTCCCTTGTAGGAAAAGCCTTCCCGAAACACGGGGGCAGGCAGATCATCGGGTTCGGCGGCCATCACCCGAACGCCGGCGGCGATCACCACCGCGGCCACGAGATGCCACGCCGGCCTGCGGCCCTTGCGGGAAGCGGAATGACGCGTCGCCCGGCTCATCCGCGTCGCTCCCGGCGAATCATCACGAACACCCCCTACGGTGCGGCTCATGGTACGTCGGCCCGTCGCTGGTGGAAACGCTCCGGATCGAAGCCGACCGGGGCGTCGAACCCCAGCGGGTAGAGGAGGCTCTCCCGCAGGCGGTCGAGCGGATGGGACCGGTCGCCTGGATGCTGCACCCCGAGGGTCGCCGGTCCGCCGCGGCGGTCGGCCTCGAGCGCGAGCGTCATTTGCACGGCGGCGTCCCAGCTCCGCCAGAGCCGTGGATCGGTCGCCGCAAGCCGGTCGAGGCGACCGCCATCCGCGACCACCCGGATGTCGGGAGCGGCGGCGAGTGTCTCGGCGGTGCGCCGTGCCCCACGCACCACTCCGCGGGCCTCGGCGGCGATCCGTTCGATCCGGGCAGCGTCGATGGCCAGCCATTCGCGGGCGAGGTTCGCCCGCAACGCGCTGACCTGTCCGGCCAGTTCCGCGCCATCGGCGGAGGACGGCGTCGCCAGCCCGGCGTCGAGCAGACCCGACCCGGTGACGAACCAGGGCTGCCAGCCGGGGGTGCCCGGAGGCAGCCGACGTGGAAGCGGTGCGGCGTCCGTGAGTGCCTCGGCCCTGGTGAGATCGCGGTGGCATGCCTGGCAGTCGAACTCGGTGTATTCCGGCCAGCGCGTCGGGGCACCGGTCTTCACCGCGGCGGCCGCACGCGATGCCCGTGCCGCAAGGAGCGTGGCGGCCGCCTCGAGCGCCACCGCCTGCCCCACCGCCCAGCTCCGCGCCTGGAAGTCGGGCTCCGTCTCCGCCCGGCCGCGCGGGTCCCAGTGGCGCGGCCAACGGCGTTGGAGCTGAGCCAATTCGAACAACAACCGCGGGTGGCCGGCGGCCACGTGGTCGTGGTGCATGTCGTGGTCCGCATCCCCCACATGGCAACGGGCGCATTCGCGAGCCCGTCCGAGGGGACCGGAGAGGTCGCGGAACCCCACCGCCCGCTTCTCGGCGGCCGAGAGTCGCTTCCAGTCGGCCTGCGAGTGGGCCTCGAGCCAGCCCGTGGCATCACCATGGCACGACGCGCACCCCGCGCCGTCGGCGAGCACCGCCGGCGGCAGCGGATCGGGAGCCGCTTCCTGCACCGAGTGGCAGACGAGGCACTGCCGCTCGGTGTGCGGAGGGCCGATCCCCAGCAGCCTCGCCATGCGCACCGAACGTGGTTCGAAGAGGGTCTCGTAGGCGCCGGCGTGGGGATCGGTGGCGACCCAGGTGGTGGCCGCGAAGGTGTGGCTCGCGTGATTCCCGCCCCGGGGGCCGCCGTGGCAGCTCGACGACGCACAGGAGGCCGTGCTCAGACCCCGGCCCGCGGGATCGGGCACCATCCCTCCGTACGGCTCCGGCCACGGCATCGGGGCCGCGTCGGGCGCGACGCCGTCGCCGGGCGCACAGCGGTCCGGCGGACAGTCGCCCGGCGCACCGTCGGCCAGCTGACAGTGGCCTGGCTCGGATCGGATGGTCGTCGGAAAGGCGTCCGCCCCGGGCGCACCGCCGGCGCAGGCCCCGGGGAAGACCATCCCCAGGATCGCGGCGACGGCGAGACGAACGGGAACGGACCGCACCATCGGCACCTCGTGCGTCGTGGTGGTATCGACTGTGACGAGGGGATCGTTGCAACCTCTCTCAGAGCCCATTGCTCCTTCTCCGCAGCCCCCGTGGATTCGCAGCCGCCGTCTACGGTGGACGTGCCGGCCGCGGACTCTGGGTCTTTTGCCGAACGTGGGCAGCGCATCTACATTCGTGGAGGCTTTTCGCCGTCCCGCCATCCTGGCGTCGGCATGCCGGGAGGATTGCGGTGATCATCGGCGGCACAACATGGCCCAAGGATCGCCGCTGGGTGGTGGGAATCGCCGTTGCCGCCGCGGCGGCGATCGTGGCCTACGGGCTGGAGTGGCGGCACCTCGGTCACCTGCCGGGGGGCAGCAGCCGGGTCGGTCTGGTCTGCGGGATCGTCGGCGGCCTGATCATCCTCTTCGAGTTGCTCCTCTGGCCGCGCAGGCGGGTGCGCAGCTGGCGGCTCGGTTCGGCGCAGTCGTGGGTGCGCGCCCATGTGTGGCTCGGGCTCCTCGCGGTGCCGCTGGTGCTGCTCCACGCCCGGTTGCTGTTCATCGGCGGCCTGCTCAACCAGGCGCTGATGGTCGTGTTCTTTCTCGTCATCGCCAGCGGCATCTGGGGACTGGTGCTCCAGCAATCCATTCCCCGGGCGCTCCTCGAGCAGGTGCCCGCGGAGACGATCTACGATCAGATCGACCATGTCGCGCGGCAGCAGTGCCGCGACGCCTGGCGCCTGGTCGATGCCTCGTGCGAGGCCGATGGCCACGACGGCGCGCACCATGGCGACGGTGCCGTGGCGGATGATGACCTCCTCGGCGACGGCGAGGAGGCGGACCACGCGGTGATCACCGGGTTCCGCTCGATGACCGGCATCCAGGGACGCGTGGTGGAGACGCTTGCCGTGCATGCCGTGATCCCCGGCACGCGTGAGATCCGCCGGCGGTTCGTCGCCGAGATCCGTCCCTACCTGCTCGCCGGCGGGCGCTCGGGATCGGCGCTCGTCGCCCCGTCGGGCGCCGCGCGTTTTTTCTCCGCGCTCCGTGAGGCGAGCCCGGCGGAGGCGGCCCCCCTCATCGGCCGTCTCGAGCAGGCGTGCGACTGCCGCCGCCAGTTCGATCTCCAGGCCCGTCTGCACCGTTGGCTGCACGGCTGGATCCTCGTCCACCTGCCGCTCTCCGTGCTGCTCGGCGTGTTGCTCGCGGTGCACGTGCCGATCGCCCTTCTCTACTGGTGACGCACGCTCGTCCGGAATCTCGATGGCGCACGAATCCGATTCCTCCGTCCGCGGCAGCGGCCCCGATCAGGCGGCCGGCAGGACCACGTCGCGCGGACAGGTGTCGCGGATCGATCGCGGCTACTACAAGCGCACAAGTGCGCTGCAGCGGGCGCGGCGCTGGCTGACCGTGGCGGGGCTGCTGGCCGGAGTCGCTTGGGTGGCCTGGGGAGCGATCGATCAGCCGCGCCACCACTCCCCGGGCCCGGTCGCCGCCGTCCACGCCCGGTGGGAGCGCGACTGCGAGGCCTGCCACGTGCCGCTCGAGCCGATCAAGGACGGAACATTCCTCTCGACCGGCGCCACACGCGTGCGGGCCGACACCCGTTGCGAGGCCTGCCATGCCGGTGCGGCCCATCATCCACTGCAGATCGCGGCCGAGGCCGGATCGTGTGCGTCGTGCCATACAGACCACCGTGGTCGGGATGCCGACATCGTGCGCGTGGCCGACCGCGCCTGCACCCAGTGCCATGGCGACCTCACCGCCCACCGCCGTAGCGGCGTGGCGGGAATCGAGCCGAGCCCCGTCGTGCAGCCGATCAGCGGTTTCGCCGCCGGCCGGCATCCCCCCTTCCGGTCGCTGGAAAAGGATCCCGGGCGACTGAAGTTCTCCCACGGCCGGCACATGCTCCCGGGACTGTCGTTCGCGTCGGCCGAGGCCGATGGCCCCCCGCGCGGCACGCGATGGACCTACGGCATGCTGCCCGAGGCCGACCGACCTCGGTATCAGCCGCGCGACAAGACCGCCGACGGCCTGGTGCAACTGTCCTGCGCCTCCTGCCACGAGTTCGCGGCGAGCGGCGCCGACGACCTGCGGACGGTGTC
>SXGQ01671901.1_pt1 | contig 52473 bp, 38 predicted proteins | sample 3178371 | NCBI WGS metagenome assembly SXGQ01 (sample SAMN11356859, study PRJNA531348) | freshwater metagenome | isolation source: freshwater sample F1-20 | place: China: Fuxian Lake, Yuxi | collected 2017-12-25 | reverse complement strand
GGCTGTTTTCACTTCCTCAAAGGCCGACTCAGGCTGTTGATGCAGTTGGCGGCGCAGACGAGTGAGGTCTTCACGCGCGTCTTGAACCAACGCGCGAATATCTGCACAGGAAATCATGCGCCAAGTTTAGCAAGCCGAGCGATTGTTTCACGCGCCCAATTGAAGCGCCGCACCCGCAGGCGAATCAATCTATTTGCGCATCAATGGATATGTGTATCAATCGAAGGCTGATCTACTTTGATGGCCCCGCAGGTTTGGCCCAGATTGTCACTTTTGTTCGCGTTGCGTGTGAAAGCGCCAGGGCACTTATTTACGAATCGGCGGCAGGCCAACTTCAACGCGGCCTTCATTCACGCGCGCGAACGCCGCCTTGTCGTGGTGAATCAAGCGGCTCAACTGGCTCATGGTGATGCCAAGAATTCCAGCCGCGCCCGCCAAATCAAAGCGGCGCGCCACCACAACATCCAGCGCCTCGGCAAGAAGACCTGGGTAATCCTCATGATCTGGATTCACGCACATCTTGTCGCCTTGACGGCGCGCGCGCCACAAATCAGAGGCGCTGTGGCGATCGCGGCTTGTGGCCACGCGCAATTGAATGGCCAATCTGCGGCGCAAACGCTTCATGGCCATGTGTTTGTTTTGCGCCTGGCTGCGCCGCTCAGTGGCCTGCGCCTCCACGCCAGTTGGCGTGTGGATCATCCATACAGCGGTATCGCGGCGATTTCTATTTTGACCGCCCGGCCCCGACACGCGGCCACATTCAATTTGACATTGCTTGAGCAATTCAATTTCATCAATCGTGGCTGGATGCGGAGCTGGCACCATTTGAAATCGGTCGCTGACATAGGGTGGGCGATAGGTCATGAGACTCGTAATTGCGAAAGTGGTTGCGCCGCCAACGAAAGTGGATCGCGCTCACCAGCCGCGAGTCGCAGCAACGCCAACCCCCCAATCATGACGGCGTTGTCGGTGCATAATTCTTTGGGTGAAAGGAACAATGGAACATTCATGGTATGGGCGAATGATTGCAGCATGTCGCGCACACTTTCATTGCGGATGACGCCGCCACCAGCGCACAGGCAAAGGCATGGATTTGTCTGCCAGGCGGCGCGTAAACTTTTTTCCAAGCCGCGCACCACGCCACGCTGAAACGATGCGGCCAAATCCGCTTTGCGCGCGGGTGTGAGTTGCGCCGGTGCGGCGCGCGCGGGACGATTGGGCGCGTTGGGGGTGCCGCGCACTTCATATAAAAACGCGGTCTTTAAGCCGCTGAATGAAATGTCGGCGCTGCCGGCGAAATGTCCCGCGCGAAAGTCAAACGCCTTGTCGTTGCCGCCGCGCGCCAGTTGTTCCAGCAGCGGACCACCGGGCCAACCCAATTCCAAAATGGAGGCCGCCTTGTCAAAGGCCTCGCCCGCTGCGTCGTCGCGCGTGCGCGCAACAACGCGCGCGTCTAGCGGTGATTCCATCCATACAAAATGCGTGTGGCCGCCGCTGGCCACAAGACCAAGCGCGGGATATTGCGGCGGGGTTTCACGAAAATGGCACGCCACCAAATGCGCCAGCACATGGTCAACCCCCAGGAATGGTTTTTCAAGCGACCACGCCAGCGCTTTGGCCGCGCTCACGCCAACCAGCAACGAGCCGATCAAGCCCGGACGAATTCCCACCGCCACTGCATCGAGTTGCGGGAAAGAAATTTTTGCGTCGCTCATGGCGGCGCGAATGGCGGGCAGGAGCTTTTCCAAGTGCGCGCGGCTGGCCAGTTCGGGCACAACTCCGCCGTACATGGCGTGCACATGGTCTTGATGAATGACCGCGTTAGACAGCGCAACAAGTTTTCCCGCGCGCAATTGCACCACCGCCGCGGCGGTTTCATCGCAACTGGTTTCAAGCGCCAAAATGGTCAACGGTGCGTTCACGCCCAACATCCTAGAATCGTTTTGTGGAAACAGATCTTCATCGCAGTTCAGTGTTGAGCGAATCCGCGGTTTTGGTGCAGGTTCATCTGCCGGATTCGGAGTTTGATCATCACGATCCGCTGGGGGAATTGCGGGCATTGGTGGAAAGCGCGGGGGTGAAAGTGGCGGGGGAACTAGAGCAAAATATGAAGCAGCCGCGTGGCGCCACCTACTTGGGCAAAGGCAAGGTGGAGGAGCTTGGCTTCATGGTGAAGCAACTCAAAGCGGGCGTGGTGATTTTTGATAACGATCTTTCGCCCAGTCAATTGAAAGGACTGGAAGAAGCGTTGAGTTGCAAGGTGATTGATCGCAGCGAACTGATTTTGGACATCTTCGCCAATCGCGCCACCACGCGCCAAGCGCAATTGCAAGTGGAGATTGCGCAACTGCAATACACCGCACCGCGCTTGCGCGCCATGTGGCAACACTTGGGACAAGTCACCGGCGGCGCGCCCATGGGTGTCGGCACGCGCGGTCCGGGCGAGCAGCAAATTGAAATCGATCGCCGCATTGTGAAGGAGCGGCTGGATCGCTTGCGTGGTGAGTTGGTTGAAATCGCCGGACGCAAGGAGCGCGAGGTGGCCAGTCGGCGCGAAAGTCATTTCACGGTTGGCTTGGTGGGCTACACAAATTCCGGCAAGAGCACTCTGTTCAACGCCCTCACTCGCGGCGGCGCGTTTGCCAACGACCAGTTGTTCGCCACGCTGGGAACACGCGTGGAGGAATGGAATTTGGGCGGCGGCAATTCCTGCATGCTTTCCGATACGGTGGGTTTTATCCGCGATTTACCCCATCATTTGGTGGCCAGTTTTCGCAGCACGTTGGAGGACGCCATTCATGCGCACGTCTTGTTGCTGCTGATCGATGTGTCCGATCGGCGCGCCCCGCAGCAGTTAGAGGTGGTTGAAAAAACATTGACCGACATTGGCGCCACCAATCAGCCGCGCATTTTATTGTTGAACAAATGCGACCGCCTAGAAACCATCCGCGGTATGGCGGCCAAGGGCGTGCGCGCACTTGACCAGTGGCGCGAGTTGAACCCCGACGCGATTGTGATGAGCGCGCAAGAAGGCATTGGCCGTGATGAGTTGCGTCAACGCGTCATGGACACCATGCGCGGCGAGTTGCGTACCGTGGCTATTACGGTGGCGCTGAAAGAGGCGCGCACAATTGATTTTCTAGAGAAGCGTTGCCGCGTCATTGAACGCGATTACGGCGACGGCGTGGTGACATTGACCGTGGAAGCGGGGCGTCGCCACATTGATTTAATGTTGGCGCGCGGAACGCAATTTCAGATTGATGGCATTGCCGCGGCCGCCTATGTCAAGAATCGTTGGGACGCGAATGTGCCAGAGGCCGCGCGCGGCAAGCCGCCGCATGAGCGTGAAGTTGGTTAAGTCCTCTCTGTATTTGTCAATATGACGCGCCCGACATGTGTGGTTGCCGAGCGCCGTTTGATCAGGCAGACAGCGTCACATTCCGACGAGCCGTGTGAGCCATTGTATTTCATGCAATCGCTTTTTGTGCGTGTTCACAGGCGCGACACGCTTAATGTGAATGGCTGCGCAACAATCCACGGCGCGCCATTTGAATGGCGGCGGCGGGGGTTGCATCCTCCTCGCGTGTCAGCAAAATGCCTGGCGAAAGTTGAGCGTTGGAGTCGCTGACCGTGGCTGTGAGCGATACCGCCAATGCGCACCACGGCGCGCGGTGGCGCGTCCACAACCCATCGTCGGCGCGGCCATATGCTCGGCGCTCGCCCTTGTGGGGCACACGGTCCCAGCGCTCCACAAATGTTCCATGCAACGCGACATCGAACAGCTCCCAGTCGCTCATGTGGTTGCCCACCAGCGCGATGACATTCACGCTGCGCGGCATGCACTGCTCAAACGCGCGCAAAGTGAGACGCTCAATGCGGTCAAGTGTGCGTACTCGATCGGCGCGCTCCACGCGCAATTCCAATGTGCGCTGGGTGGGTCGATGAATAGCCACGCGGCCAATTTCAATGTTGGGCGCGTCGCGCACTGAAAGCGATTCTCCTATGGCCGCCTCGCGCAGAAACGCGTTGAAGGAGCGGCTCAGGCGCGCCAAGCCAGATGCATCCAATCGTGGCGACCACCACACCTCGGCGCGCACCTTGCGCCGGCACGCAATGGATGCCCGAAGCTGCGCGGGAATGGCGGGGGTTTGTTCAATAATGGTGCTGATTTGTTTGACATGCACGCACATGCTTTGACCCTGGCGCGTGGCGCGAAAGTCGCAACTTTTACCATTGGGCGTGGGAATATCGGCCTCCACTGAAAAACCAGCCCGAATAAGCCGCAGCGCGACCAACGCCTCGGCCATGGCCGAAGGCACACGCTGCGCGCCCGCGCGTTCAAGCAACGCCCAAACACCAGAAAGCGCCCGAAATGAGTGCCAATCATGCGTCAATCGAATTTGACGCGAGAGTTGCTCCCGCAACGACAGTGCCTTGGGTGCACTCATGCGGCGCGCGCCCTAATAGACGCAATGTCTTTGAATTTTTTATATTGCATGTAAAGACGCAGGGAGAATCCTCCGAAACACCCTATGTGAACAATCCCGCTTCGAACATTGGCGCTGTCACAAGCCGCCAAGCGTGGCAATTCGCCATGGTGCCCGTTGAAATCAAGGGCGATGAATTGCATTTGCTTTCCACCGCGCACTTCGCGCCGCGCGCCATGCGATTTGTGCGCCGCGTTCTGCGCATGCGTCCATGCGTGCGGCTGGTCAGTGAAATAACTCTGCGTGATCGATTGATTCAAGAGTTTGCTTCGGATGGATGGCTGCTCGGAATGCGCCCATCCGTGGCGCGGTGGAAACCGAAAAAAATTTCCGACAATGGCAGCTCCCGGATTTGAACCGGGGACACCCGCATTTTCAATGCGATGCTCTACCAGGCTGAGCTAAGCGGCCGTTGCGATGGAAGAAGACACTCCTCACATCACATCGGCAAGCGTATGAGGGTTCGCCCCTGTGTCAAGTCGAGCGCGGGTTTTTGATTGGTTTGTCGCCTCAAGTCCGCCAAAAAGTCTGTCCGCAAGCCAATGTCGCAAGGGCCGCAACCCTGCGTACCACTGCAGACGCGGTAGCGGCCAACCATCTTGGCGACAGCCGTCATGTCCGCCATTGGTTCCAATTCGAAGTTCCCTCCAGAAGCGGTGAGCCGCAAGCGCGCCATCAATACTGAATGTTTCCATGGCGGTGCGCTCTAGGCACCATCCATGATCATTGATCAGTTGAACCCAACCGCGTGAATCGCCGCGAATACAAGCCACCGCATGCACCACGCCATGCAGATGTTCCAAAACCCGCTCGGGCCGCGACGCAACCGCCAGTCCCGCCCGCGCAAGATGCTCAATGATTTGATTGGGAGTGACATTGAATTCGGCCAAATATGTAGCCGCGTCACCAAAACAACATTGACGAATTTGATCTTTTAAATTGAAATCAATCGGTACAACCCGCGGGATTATTTCTTGAGTTTTATTCATATAAACCATACAGATTTCACAACTAAAAACACCGCACACGATGTATGTACTCTAAAACTATTTACCTTTAAGTCAATATTTTTTCTGATTTATCAGCGATCTTTTATATCGCAATGTCCAAGTAACCCGCGGCGCATGTCCCGTAACGCGGGAAATTTCGCGCGCCATGCGCGCAATTGGACCAGGTCAATTGTTGCCGACAGGATTTCTGATTCCCCGCCGGCAGCTGCCAGCATTTCGCCGGTGTGCGTCACGATGAATGATTCGCCCGCGTAGTTGGCATTTGGCTCGCTGCCAACGCGGTTGCATGCCACCACAACGGCCTGATTTTCAATGGCGCGGGCAATGCACAGCGCGCGCCGATGGTCTGCGCGTGGCGCGGGCCAACACGCTGAAAGCGTGAACAATTCCGCGCCGCCAAGCGCGCAGTGGCGCCATAATTCTGGAAAGCGAAGGTCGTAGCAAATCATGGGCGCAACGCACATGGAGCCAAGTTGCTCGGCGTCGACCGCGTTGACTTTGGTCGCGCCCTGGTTGGACATGTCGTGTGCGGGCCGCGTCCGCACGCCTGTGTCCAACTTTGCAACCGTGACAGAATCGCCCGCTTGATAGTGCGCGTGCTCCTTGGTCGGAGTAAATAAATGTGTTTTCGCGTAGCGGGCCACAATACTTCCTTGCGGCGAGGCAATAGCGACCATGTTCACAAATGAATCGCCGCGCGCTTGCACGAATCCATGTTGCAAATAGCATCCAAACTTTTTTGATTGATCGCAGGCGAATGCCTCCGATTTGCCATCGGCCACGCGCGCTGGATTATTGGTGAAGCCACTTTCGGCCATTTCTGGCAGCACCACCAACGCACCGCGCACATCACCAGCGCGCGCAAGCATGTCCACAATGCGCCCGCGCGATTCAGCCGGGTTCTCCCAAACGGGATCAAGTTGAAGCGCGAAACATTTCACAAAGAAGGGCGATCGACGGGATTTGAACCCGCGACCCTCAGGATCACAACCCGATGCTCTACCTACTGAGCTACGACCGCCATACGAAGCGGATCACTTTACGCCATTTGCAAGGGATTTGTGAAGGGGCGGCAGTCTTTTTGAATTGTCCGACAAATTGCACACATTTACGCCGCTGCATGAACACCCGCATGCCCGTGAATCCCAACGAATCTCAGCATGGTTTATGGCGTAGGTTCGTGGTAGAGTTCCTCGTTTCGACTTTGCACCATAGGAACCCAATCATGCCAACCGCAACCGATCGCAAACTTGACTTTGGAACCGCCGCCATTCACGCCAATCTGCCAGTGCCGCGGCTTGTGGAGTTGGCGCTTGCGCGAGGAGAAGGTGTGCTTGCCTCCAACGGTGCCATCACATGTGACACGGGTGATCGAACGGGTCGCAGTCCCAACGATAAATTCTTAGAGGATACAGAGAGCATTCACGCCAATATCGATTGGGGCAAGGTGAATCAAGTCATTTCGCCACAGAACTTTGACGCACTTGAATCGATGGCCATGGAGCACTTGCGTCAACGACGCGATTTATTCCGCTTTGATGGATACGCCGGAGCCGACACCAAGTATCGCTGCAAGGTCAGCGTGTTTACGGAAGAAGCTTGGCACTCGCTGTTTGCCAAGACATTGTTCATCAACGCTCAGGCCAGTGAGCTTGCGGGGTGGCAACAAGATTGGACCATCATCAACGCTGGGTCCATGAAGTTGACTGATCCCCAAAAGTACGGCGTGACCAGTGGCGTTGCCATTATTCAAAGCCTTGAGCGCAAGAAGGTTGTCATCATCGGCACTCGCTACGCGGGCGAAATGAAGAAGAGCATCTTTTACGCCATGAACTACGACTTGCCAGATCGCGGCGTGTTTCCAATGCATTGCTCGGCCAATGTGGACCGCAATGATCCCAAGAATGTGGCAATTTTCTTCGGTCTTTCCGGCACAGGCAAGACCACGCTGAGCGCCGATCCCAACCGTGATTTGGTGGGCGATGATGAGCATGGTTGGAGCGACCGCGGCGTGTTCAACATAGAGGGAGGTTGCTACGCCAAGTGCATCAAACTTTCTATGGCCACTGAACCTGAGATCTTCAAGGCGATTCGCTTTGGAAGCGTGCTCGAAAATACAACCGTTGATCCAGTCACACGCGTTCCAGACTACGACAGCAACAAGCGCACCGAAAATACACGCGCCACCTATCCGCTGAGTCACATTGCCAACGCGGTCATGCCAAGTATTGCTGGTCAGCCCACCAATTGCATATTTCTTTCCGCGGATGCCTTTGGAGTTCTGCCGCCACTTTCCAAATTAACGCCGGAGCAAGCGCAGTATTACTTCTTGAATGGATACACCTCCAAGCTGGCTGGCACTGAAGCCGGCGTGACCGAGCCGCAACCAAATTTCAGCGCGTGCTTTGGAGGTCCATTCATGCCGCGTCCGCCCATGGTGTACGCCACCATGTTGGCCGATCGCATTCGCCAGAACGCAACCGATGTGTGGTTGCTCAACACGGGTTGGACCGGCGGCGCGTATGGTGTTGGAAGCCGTTTCAAATTGGCGTACACGCGCGCCATGGTCACGGCCATTTTGAATGGCTCGCTCAAGAAGGTGAAGACCACCACGCATTCAATATTTGGTTTGCACATGCCTGTGGAAGTTCCAGGCGTGCCCAGCGAGGTGCTTGATCCACGCAAGACATGGAAGGATGGCGCCGCCTACGACGCCAGTGCCAAGCAATTAGCCGCCAAATTCCGCGCCAATGACATCAAGTTCGCAATCAGCGACGCAGTGCGCGCGGCGGGTCCAAAGGTTTGACGCGCATGGATAGCCTGACGCGCATGGACAGCGTGCTGTCAAAGGCGAACGCATGAGTCCGTCATTGGTAAGCGATGTGGGCTACGGTGATATTGTCGCGGCGCAGGCGCGCATAGAAACTGGAATCATCCGCACTCCGTGCCACGAGAGCGCGGCCTTGAGCGAATTGTGCGGCGCCACTCTTTTTTGCAAGTCGGAATATTTGCAGCGCACCGGAAGTTTTAAGGAGCGCGGGGCGCGCAACGCGCTTTTGTTGCTTGATCCAGCCACGCGCCAGCGCGGAGTGATTGCCGCCAGCGCCGGCAACCACGCCTTGGCGCTTGCCTACCACGGGCGTGAACTTAATGTTCCAATCACGGTGGTCATGCCCAAGGGCGCGCCGCTTGTAAAGCAAACGCGTTGCCACGGCTTTGGCGCCAAAGTTGTCTTGCATGGGCAAAATATTGCCGAAGCCAAAGTCAAAGCCGACGAGATCGCAGCGGCTGAAAAATTAACCTACATCCATGGCTTCAATGACGCCGCCATTATCGCGGGCGCGGGCACAATTGGGCTTGAAATCATTGAACAAGTGAAAAACTTGGATGCCATTGTTGTTCCTGTAGGCGGCGCGGGTTTGATCGCGGGCTTGGCCATTGCCGTGAAGGAAAAAAATCCACGCGTGCAAGTGATTGGCGTGGAGCCGCAGCGTTGTCCAAGTTTGCACGACGCGTTGCAGGTGGGTCATCCGGTCGACGCCTGGTACGGCGCGACATTGGCCGATGGCTTGGCGGTTCCGCAAGTGGGCGAGCGTGCCTTCGCCTTGGCGCGTCAGCGCGTGGATGAGGTGGTGACCGTAAGTGAGGCGCACATTGCACTGGCTATCTTGCGCATTTTGGAATTGGAAAAGGGCGTGGTGGAAGGCGCGGGCGCGGTTGGCTTGGCGGCTTTCCTGGCTGGAAAATTAAATGCACTGCATGGCAAGCGCGTTGCCGTTGTGTTGTGTGGCGGCAACATTGATCCCATGATGTTGACGCGCGTGATTGAGCGCGGCGTGGTGCTGGATGAGCGCATGGCGCAATTCACCGCCGTTATTTCAGATCGACCTGGTGGATTGGCGGAACTTGCGGCCACCATCGCGCATGTTGGCGCCAGCGTGAAACAAATTGAACACGACCGAACATTTGGTGGAGCCGATGTGAGCACCGTCATGGTGAAGTGCACGCTTGAAGTGCGCGACGGCGAACACTTGTCGCAGTTGCGCACCGCGCTGCTCGCCAAGGGCATTCGCATTCTGTCGGAGTCCAAACCGCTGGAGGATTGAGCCGCGGTCTTGGCGGGGCGGGGGCGCGCGTGGCTGACGGAGGCTGGCAAGGGCTTCAAATCCTCAATATTTGCCTTGAAAAGCTGGTGCATGCCCAAATTGTAAAAATGGCGCATTTATTAAAGTCGCACCCTGAATGTCCCGATTTCATTGCACCATGACTGCAAATAGAAATACCAACAATGTTCTCACCACTGGCGAAGTCGCCGCAATTTGCAAAGTTTCCGCACGCACCGTCAGCAAGTGGATTGATTGCGGACGTCTGCAGGGATACAAGATTCCTGGCAGCCGTGATCGTCGCGTGACTCACGAGGCGCTCGAACATTTTATGCGCAAGCACAGGCTGCCTGTGACGGAATTGACTGCGATAACTGGCCAAGGCAGCTTGCTGATTGTGGACGCAAACGCCGCCACTGCCCAAATATTGCACGATGTGATGGTGCAGGAAACCAAGCGTGAAGTGTTCGTTGTCAACGGCGTCTTTGAGGCCGGCGTGTTGTGCGAGCGTTCGCGCCCAAGCGCCATTGTTGTGGATTGCAACATTGGCGTGAGCGAAGCAGCGGGGTTGACAGCGTGGTTGCGCAGTGAAAAAAGATCAACGCGCGTGGTCGCAACCTGCGAAACGCTAGGCTCGTCTGATGAAACCATATTGATTGGCGCAGGTGTTGGCGCGATTGTGCGCAAGCCCTGCACAGTGCGCGCCATCTTGTCGGCGCTTCAGAATCGCATGTCGCCAGCGCTGCCTGCGCGCGCGCAATAAATGTGCCGGTGTCGCTGACACGCTCGTGCGTCAATGGCACACTGTTTTCACCAAGACCACAAAAAATGCTCGATCTTGGCGGTGATTCATGATTCTGCCAATGGTGCAAAGAATTCGTAGCATCTGACGCATGCATATTGCCATGGCACAACTTGATCCCATTGTTGGCGATGTGGTGGGGAACCAGCGCTTGATCATGGACGCTGCTGAAAAGGCGCGCCAAGGCGGTGTCACGCTGCTGCTGACGGGCGAAATGGCGCTGCTGGGATATCCGCCGCGCGATTTGGTGCTGCGCGCCGGGGTGGCGGCGGCGTGCGAGCGAGCTCTGACGGAAATAGCAAAACAATTCGCGGACATGACCCTGATCATTGGCGCCGTTCGCCGCGTGGAGCGCGCGGGTCGCGATCTGGCAAATTGTTTGGCGGTGTGCCGCGGCGGCGTTATCGAAAATTACTACGACAAGCGTTTGCTTCCAACTTACGATGTCTTTGATGAGGACAGATATTTTTCGCCCGGCGAAAACACCTTGGTCATAGAGCATGGCGGCAAACATTTTGGCTTGTTGATTTGCGAGGATATTTGGGGCGCCGATGATGTGGCCACCTCGCGTCACTATCACATTGATCCCGTGGCCCAAACAGTGAAGGATGGCGCCACTGTGTTGCTGGTTTCAAGCGCTAGTCCATTTGTGTTGGGTAAGCGCGCGCGTCAGCATGCGCGCTTGTGTCAATTGGCTAAAAAATATTCCATGCCAATTCTGTCCTGCCAACAAGTTGGTGCCAATGACGATTTGGTTTTTGACGGAGGCAGTGTGGGCGTGTCTTGCGGCGCTGCCCTTACACACCTGGGTGCGTTCTTTCAGTCCGACTTCATCACCGTTGATCTTGCCGCATCGCGCGCGCTTGTGTACGCCCCACCTGACGACATGGGCGACCTCACACGCGCCATTATGTGCGGAATTGCCTGTTATTTTGCTAAGACCAAGCATGCCAAGGCCACGATTGGATTGTCCGGTGGCATTGACTCGGCGCTGGTGGCGACACTGGCCGCGCTGGCATTGGGCGCTCAAAATATAACGGGCATCATGATGCCATCCCAGTATTCCAGCGCCGGCAGCGTGGCGGACGCCAAGGAATTGGCGCGCCGCTTGAAGTTGGGCCGCTTGCTGACATTGCCTATTGATCAATCCCATGCGTTGATGTCGCAACAATTGGGTGCGGGCCTTGGTGCCTTCAAGGGACTTGCCGACGAAAATCTTCAGAGTCGATTACGCGGGCTGACTTCCATGTCCGTGAGCAACGCGGATGGCTCGTTGGTTCTTGCCACTGGAAATAAAAGCGAGTTGGCCACCGGCTACGCCACGCTCTACGGCGACATGGTTGGCGCCATGGCGCCCATTGGTGATTTGTTGAAGATGCAGGTGTACGCCCTTTCAAATTGGATCAACGCCAATTTTGCGCAACTTGGTTTGCCGTGCGCGCCCATTCCAGAAGCCAGTATCAGCAAAGCGCCCAGCGCCGAGTTGCGGCCAAATCAAACTGATCAAGATTCGTTGCCGCCCTACACGGACTTGGACAATATTGTCACCGGTTGGATTGAGCATGAGGGCGATGTGCCAGCGATTGCGTGCTCAACCAAGCTGGATGTGAAACTGGTTGAGCGTTGGTGCTTGGCCATTGACCGCGCGCAATTTAAGCGCGATCAATCGCCACTGGTGATCAAGGTCGCCGCGCGAACGTTCGGACGGGGCCGCCCGATGCCCATCGCGGCGCGGTGGCGACTGGCGTAGCGCCAAATCCGTCGCGCGCTGGTTGCTCCGATGCAACCATGATCATGCGATCTTCCTCGATGCAATACGCCGTCAAGAATCCGCCGTAGGCGCAGCCCGTGTCAACATTCACCACGATTGGATTGCCATCGCGGCGCAACACCAATGGCTCGAACAATGGTTTGTGTCCCACAATCAGCAAGCCATCGCCGCCGTTGTAGGACTCCCACCAATGCGGTTTGCCAGGCGCGGCCTTCTTGTGAATTTTTTCAAAGTCGCTGGTGCCGGCAAGTCCAAGTTGTGGATCAATTCCGCCATGCACCACGGCCCAGCCATCGCCTTGAATATATGTTTTAGAAATGGTTTCTGTCAGAATGCGCCGAGCCGCGGTCAATTTGCCCGCGCGATCCAACACGCGAATGGCGTAGGCCTCGGCTTGGGTCAGGTCATCCAGCTCCGCGCCCGCGTCATGCTTTCGCAGCGCGTCCATTAATCGCAAATCATGATTGCCGCACACGCTTTCAACGCGCCGTCCGCCAGCGCGCAATTCAGAGATGGCTTCAACTACAAGATCGGGTCGCGGACCCTTGGTGAACAAATCGCCCAGCAAAATAATTCGCGCGTCAACGCGATCACGGCGCGCGATTTCCAGGAGCTCAATGAACTCGTTTCCACAACCGTGCAGATCACCAATGACAAGTGTGGCCATCCTGGGTAAAACCATAAACGAATATCGTCAATTTGTCTTGTGGATAACCAAACATTTATGTGAAGTCTTGGTGAAGAACGCCGGAATTTCACACCGTAGAATCGCCGCATGCCCATACGCCAACTTTCGCCACACTTGGTCAATCAAATTGCTGCCGGCGAAGTGGTGGAGCGCCCCGCAAGCGTGGTGAAGGAGCTTGTGGAGAACGCCTTGGACGCAGGCGCCACGGACATTGAAGTTCGAATTGAGGGCGGCGGACGCGAGCGCATTGAAGTGTCCGACAATGGTTGCGGTATTGACGCCGACGAGTTGCTGCTGGCGGTGTCCCCGCACGCCACCAGCAAGATTGCCACGGCGGATGACCTTATTGATATTTCCAGTTACGGATTTCGCGGCGAGGCGCTGGCAAGCGTTGGATCGGTGGCGCGTCTTGTTGTGGTTTCGTGCGCCGCAGCAAGTGGGCAGGGCGCCAGCATTGAAGTTGACTTTGGCGCGCTTTCAAGCGTGCGTCCGGCGGCCATCGCGCAAGGCACGCGCGTGGAGGTGCATCAATTGTTCGGGCAAGTTCCGGCGCGGCGTAAATTTTTGCGCAGCGATCCCACCGAGGCTGGCAAGGTTGTGGATGTGCTCGAGTGGCTGGCGCTGGGTAGACCGGGCGTTGCCTTTCGCCTTTTTCAACATCAGCGCAAGACGCTTGACTTGCCCGTGGTGGACGATCCGCGCTTGCGCGTGGAGGGGGTGCTTGGCGATGAATTCAAAGGAAAATTATTGCAAGTTGATCTCAGCGGAGCGGGCGTGGTTGCCATTTGGGGATTGATCGGCCGCCCAGAGCAAGCCAAAAGTTCCGCCAATGGCTTACGCATGGCGCTCAATGGCAGGCCAATTTCCGATCGCGGATTGCTGCACGCCATGCGCGAGGCCTACCGCGGCTTGGTGGAGCCGGGGCGCACGCCAGTTGGATTTATTGCCATTGATATTGATCCGCGCGAGGTGGATGTGAATGTGCATCCCGCCAAAAGCGAGGTGCGATTTCGACAGCCCGCGTTGATCCACTCCGCGTTGTTGCGCGCGGTGCGTAGTGCGTTGCAGGCTGCCAACTTGGTACCTCAATTGCCCTTGGGGGGCGCGTCGCTTGGTTCGTCTTTCGCTTGGGCGTCGCGTCGCAGTGATAGTGGTGGCGTAAATTCAGCCAGTAATTTCAATGCGGATTTTCCTGGTGGGCTTTCTGGCGCCGCTGCCGCAGGCGCCGCTGCCGCAGGCGCCGCTGCCGCAGGCGCTTGGCAGAACGCAAGCTTCACGCCGCACGCTTTGGGTGGTGATCGCGGATTTGAATTTGCCGCGCTGCGTGAGGCGTTGGCCGCGGGTGGCACGCCTGCGCTTGGCGGCGCCCACGATGTTGGCAGCGCCCCGGCAACTTTGCTCACGCCACCACGGCCCGCCACTCGATTTTTTCAAGCGGGCAAAGCCTGGCTGATCACCTTTGACGGCGATGGCATTGTGATTATTGATCAACACGCTCTGCATGAGCGTGTGATGTTTGAGCGCCTGCGCGCCAAGTTGACCGTGGGGTCGCTGCCCTCGCAGCCGCGGCTGGTTGCCAGCAATATTCCCATGAATGGCGAACAGTTGGAGCGCCTTGAAGCGTCGCAAGAATTGCTCACGCGCCTAGGTTTTGATGTGCGAGCATCGGGACCCAAAAGCGCCACCATATACGCCGAGCCGCTTTTTTTAATTGAGCGCAATGTGGATGTCGCCGAGATGATTTTAAGTTGGCTTTCACGCGAGCGCGCCAGCACCGAGGACGGTGAGGCCGTGCTTAGCGAGGTGCTTGACATGATGTCATGTAAGGCCGCGGTGAAAGCCGGCGACGCGCTTGGCGACATGGAGATTGCCGCTCTGCTGCGCGATTTGGAAAGCGTGGAGAGAGCCACCAATTGTCCGCATGGACGACCCACCGCCATGCGCATTCCATTTCGCGAACTTGAGCGGCGCTTTGGTCGAGGCTGATTCACGATCACTGGTCATGGCATTGGCATGCACTTCAGAGCAAGCATTGATTCGCGCACAGGCGCGCCGCACTATCTGCGGCGCATGTGGGGCGACTGTCAGCGCGCAGATTTTATGTGGACCCTTTACTGGACTTTTCACTGGACCCCTCATCGGGCTCCTCTTGGTCGGTGATCATGTGCGTGAATGCCGTTTCGCCGGTGCGCAAACAGCGCCGCAAGTAGGGGCGGCAAAGACCGCATCCGCCACCGCAACCCAATGACAATTCCACTTGCGCAATGGCGAGCCGCTTCTGCCGCGCCTCTTGCAGCACGCTGGCAAAGGTCCGATCAAAGCAAATACAGCGATCAATATGCATGGGGTTCTTTTACAATGAAGTTCATCTGGGGTCGTAAGCCGAATCATCGCCGCTTAAAAAACCATTTTTTGGAAAGTCGGTCACAAATTTCAAAAGTTGCGCGTTTGAAAAAGCGCTGGTGCAAGGCTGCGTGAACACAGCCGAATGTCCATCAAGAAAGCAGGCGTTGCAGCAGCCAGCATGTCGAAATGCGTTTGTTCCCGCGTGAATCATGCTCCGATCGCCTTCAACGGTGTTGCCCGGCGCGCGCATGAACTTATTGCTTGCGCCACGAAACCCAGCGTCGGCGAACAGCGCCACCAAGGACGCATGGCGCCGCTGCGAGGCGTTCAGGCCCGGGCGCACGCGCGACCAACCATCTTGCATGACACCCGCTTGGTCCACGGCCGGATAGAAGCCTTCATGCCCAATGAATGTTGTGTTGTAGTTGTACCCCGTCAATGGCTGCGCGGAGGTAGAGGCCGTTTGAAACTCCGGGCACTGCATGGCATTCAATGGATGATCGGTATACGCAGTCAACGCGCCTGGCATGGTCGCGCCGCTTTCAACGCTTTCAAAATCCCAGGCCACGGTCCGTATGGAACTTGCCTCTTGAAAATAGACGACAGCGGCTGGAAACGAAGCGCGATGATTGGCGGCGTACATTTGCGCGGCCACGCCCATCTGGCGCAAGTTGTTAGAGCAGGTGGAACTTTTCGCCGCGGTCACCACTTTATGAATGCAGACCGTGGTCAAGGCAATCAACACGCTCATGATGCTGGTGGTGACCAACACTTCCACCAAAGTGAAGGCGCGCCGAATTGTTCTGTGAGGGGGCAATTTCATACTGGTTGGATTACACATCGCCCAGCGTCAATAAAAGAATGCTGACATCTCCACTATCCACCATGCCGCTGCCATCCAGATCGCCCGACGAATTCGTTTCGCCAAACATCAACAGCACAAGCGACACATCCCCGTTATCTATCATGCCGTTGCCATCCAAGTCGCCAACCAAAAGAGATTGGACCACCATGATCGCGTCCACTTCAGGTGAACTTGTGGAGCCCACGGGTTGCCGAATACGCACAAATTGAGCCTGAAACAAGCCAACACTGGCTAAGTCCACGCCAACGCCGCCACCTGAACCGTCATAGGCGATCACCACATCTGCATAGTCCAATTCTTGCACATCTACAAGCGTGATCGCGGGATTCATGGGCTTGCGAAAATCGGTGGGCAACTCGCCAGGCGAAGAATCAAATGGACCCGCGTCGATGAAACCCATCGTGGGCATGGGACCATCGACCTGCGTGTTTGGAATTTCAAACCAAGTCACGCCGTCTTCGCTCACATCAATCACGCCGCCCTCCTCATAGCAGTAGCCCGGACTTCCTTGGCCGTCGGAGGTATCGGTAAAGAAGGCGTTTGAAAATACAATCAAGTCCACGCCATACGGATTGCCAGGTGAATCCATTGCCGCTTGGCCAAGTTCAAGCGTGAGCGATCCGCCAGCGCCAATGGAAACAATTTGATTGGTCATCCATGCGGGTTGAAATGGCGTCACCGTTTCAGGTGCATTGAATGTGCCAGTGATACGCGTGGGTTCACCAAGCGCCGATTGCGGATTGCGATGTCCCGGCGCCGCACCCGTGCCAGCGACATATGACACCACTCGCGTTGCGAACGGCGAATCGGAAAAACATTTGCTTGTCAAAGGAAGGAATGCGCAAAAAACGCAAGTGAATGAAAGGAGTGAATGCAATGTCGGGCTCCAAAAACAGCAGCCTTGTCCATGCCCTACTTCGCGAGGGCAGTGACCGATGGTCTTGACAGGTTTTCCGACTTCGAGCATTTCAAGCGCCCGCCTTCCCAGCTCCAACTGGAGCCAGTGGCAATTGGGCGCTTGCGACGGGTTTAAAACCCGCAACTCGTTACGGCGGCGCGTCCGCGGCGGATTTTCACCGCCTTCCCTAGGCAACTTTTACCGACAATTTGCAAAAGTTGTCTGCAATTGAGGAACTCCCTCAATCCATCATGACGAACAGAGTTTACCCACTTTTCAAATCCTGGTTTCGGTCGAATTTCTAAAGCGTTTATATTGACCAAGAATCCACTTTTATCGTAAATTAAACTTCTCGTTTGTTTGCAATGAACCCGTATGGAGACCCCTGTGAAACTGATTGCCTTATTGATGCCCCCGTCGATCGCGCTGTACTTGATCCTCTCAAGCGTCTCATTTGCGTCATTTGTGGCGCAGAATGATTCCGCGTCGGAAAGTGACATGCAAAGCACGCCGCCCGCGGATGAGCAGGCAGAAGATGCGGAGTTGGCAAGTTTGCCGGCTCCAGTGCAAGCGCAAGTGAAGCAAATGTTGGCCAGGCTTATGAAGATTCAGGATGTCACCGAACTGCGCCAAGGATTGGCTGCAATGGACGCGCAAAGCGCGAAATTGCCAAAGGAAGCCCAACCCATGTTTGAATACTTGAAGAAGAAACTTCAAGAACGAATTACCCTGCTTGAAGGGCAGGATGCAAGCGCCGCAGGTGAAACCAGCGCCGCAGGTGAAACCAGCGCCGCAGGTGAAACCAGCGCCGACTCCACTGCGGATGCAGCCGCAGGTGAAGCCAGCGCCGACTCCACTGCGGATGCAGCCGCAGGTGAAGCCAGCGCCGCGCCCGACGCGAAATCAGAAGCACCTGCCCAAGTGCAAAAGGCAATGACAGAATTTTTATATGGGGTGTTAGCCGGGCGCAAGGAATTAGCCCAAGTCAATGCCACATTCATTTTGGACAGCACCGCCACCGATCAACAACTCGCTCAAATCATTGATGAATCCGGTCTTCAAGATCGCCTCAGCAATGCCGTGAGCGCCGCCAAGGGCATGGGCGATGTGGGGGAGCTTGCCTCGCGGATTGCAGTCCGAGTGATGGCGGGTCGTTTGGACTTGTCGCGTAATTCGGCGCGTATAGACGCGGCTGTTGCGCAACTTGGTGGAACCATGCGCCAGCAAACAATGGGCCGTGCCACATTGGTTTCGGCGGGCGCATATGCCGTGCCGGCATTGTTCAAAGTGATGTTCGACCAAAGCAACCCACAAATGGAATTGCGCGCGTCGCAAACATTAATAGATATTGGCCGCGCGGCTGTCCTTCCCTTGTGCCAGGTGTTGGTGACAGCCTCTGCGCAAGAGCAGATTGCCATTTGCACTATGTTGACTGCTATTCGTTCCACGACCGCTGCGCCATGGTTGGCAAAGACATCGCGCCTGTCCACCTCCACCGATGTCCGTAAAGCGTGCGCCACGGCGTTGCGCTCGTTGAAAATGGAGAGCATTGCGGAACAGACATTGTGGACTAATTTGGCGCGCGATTATTTTGTTTCGCGCGACAAGTTGACGCCGTATCCAGAGGACAAATTGCAAATTATATGGAGCGTCGGCGCCAATGGAGCTCTTGTTCCTCTGACCGTTCCCACAAGCAGGTACGGCGACATGTTGGCCATGCAATGCGCCCAAGAAGCCATGCGCCTTGACGCCAATGGGGTCGATGCATTTTCGATTTATCTCGCGGCTGGTTTGCGCGCTGAATTAGGTGGCGCTGAAATCAGCGCCAACGCGCACTCCATTCAAAGCATCGCTTTGGCGGCTGGAGCCGAGCAATCCGAACGCGTCTTGCGGTTGGCTCGCCAAGTGAATGATCCAAATCTCACCATGGTTGCTATTGACATTCTGTCCAAGACCGCCAGTGAGTCCATATTGATCGAGTCCAAATCGGGCAGCCCCATTCTGGGTTGCTTGACCAATCCAAGCCGCACCATTCGCACCGCGGCCGCATTGGCGATCACACACGCTCAGCCCCGCAAGTCATTTCAAGGCTCGGAGCGCGTGGTTCCAATTTTGGGCGCGGCCATTCAACAGGGGAGTTCGCCACGCGCGGTCATTATTTCCCGCGATGAAACTCAACGGCGTGAACTTGAGGGGCGCTTGTCACAAATCAATTGCGCGCTTCTTTCATCGGATGCGTCGGCATCGGCCGTGTTGCAAACTCTTTCAGGTCGTGGCGCGCCCGATCTCATTATCGCCAACGGCGGTGCCGATGAACTCAGATCCGCGATGACGGTGCTGAGATCCAATGCCTCATTAGCATCAACGCCCATCTTGCTGGTCATGCCGGAAGCCGATGAAGTGAGATTAGACCGCTCCATTCGTCAAGATTCATCCATTGTGATTTGGTTCCAAGGTAGAAGTGATGAGCAATTTCAAGAGGCCAGCAAACAACTTATTGGTCGAACTATTGGGTTCATGTCGGTCGAGGATTCAATGGCGTTGCGTCTGCAATCGCTTGAGGCACTGCGCATGATTGGCACACTGCAATCATCGCCATTCAAAGTTGCTGACGCTGAGAGAGATTTGATTGACGCGCTTGCTTCAACAACGGACCAGGAGCAAGTATTGGTGGCCCGCGTGCTGGCGGTCACACCAACCGCGTCAGCCCAGCGCGCGTTGATCGACGCCGCGCTCACCGCCACCGATGCCCAACAAATAGCGCTGTTGCAATCCCTCGCTCAAAGCGGGCGTTTGCAGGGCAATCAAGCCGAGGAACGACAACTTGATCGCATGCGTCAAGCCTTGATAGATGCCAAGGGCGCGAATGCCGACGCGTTGGCTCAGGCCTACGGCGCCATGAATGTTGGCAACGCTCAAGTGTTCAAGTTGATTTTGCAATAATTTCCGCGTGTGCGCGGCGTGAAGACGCCACATCAGCGCGTTCACTTACGCCATGCCGCCTTAGCTCAGTTGGTAGAGCGGAGCTTTCGTAAAGCTCAGGTCACGGGTTCGAGTCCCGTAGGTGGCTTTGAAACTGCATGTGGTATGTGGAGGCTTAACCGCCTAGGCGTGCCAATTGATCCGCAATTTGCTGCGCGTAATTAATAAGACCAGTCGCGCCTTCGGCTTCCACTTTGATTCTTGCCATGAGCTTGCTCAAATCTTCTCGATTGGGCGGAGTTGTTTCGCCCCTAGACATCGCCGCAATAAGTTGGTTGAGTCCAATCTGCATTGAGCCCGCGTCGCGTCGCAAATCCTGCGCGCTTGCAAGCACGCGGGTCTTGGCCAGCAATGCCCCCGAAGCCAAGGATGGATTCAGTGATTTCATGGATTGCAATGAGGTCAATAGCGATTGACGAAGCGCTCCTGTGCTGAGATCGCCGCAGTTGGTGATGTTCAGGTCCTTGGCCGCGGATCGTAAAGAATCCTGAAGTTGTTTGGTCGCCTTACGCAGACTTTTTTCCGAAGCATCGACATTGTTCCACGCCGTTTCAATGGGTACGGCGGGCGCGTTGCTAGCGCAGTTGGCCAAAAGCACCACGCCGCATAACACGCATAAGTGCGAGAGGGTCGAAATAGAACGAAAACGAAAATTATTTTTCATTGAAAAAATATCCTTATAGAAAATCTTTGCAAGCTGATTCCTCTGAGCAGATTTCTTGACGAAGCAGTTTTTTTGATCGATCTCGCCGACTGGATGCAGAATGAAATGATACGAACAACTCGGCGCAGTGGATTGCCTGTTCTCGGCGCGCGCCTGCTCCATGTTTACACTGCGAAAATGTCGTTCAAAACATCTCGCGCCGCTGTGGCTTCAACAGATTCCAAAATTGAATCAATGTTAGAACTCGCTCCCACGCCACTGATTCCCATTCAGCTGGATGGTTGCATGTGCCCCATCTGGTGCAAGTGCGAGTTCATGAATCCATGCGGCAGCACCAAAGATCGCATTGCCACTTTCATTTTGGTCAAGGCGTGGCGCGAGGGCGTTATCCAGCGCGGTGATGTGGTGGCGGAAGTCAGCAGCGGATCAACCAGCATTGCCATGGCCATGGTGTGCGCGCAATTAGGTTTGAAGTTCATCGCCTTCATGCCAGAGGGCGTGAGCCGCGAACGCATTGTTATGATTCAAGGATTTGGCGGTCAAGTGCGATTCACTGAAAAATCCTTGGGTATGCAAGGAGCCAACGCCGCCTGTCAAGCATTCGCCGCTTGCACCAAAGTTTTTCTGCCACGGCAATTTCAAAATATGGACAACGCGCGGGCGCATCGTCAAACCACCGCCTCCGAGATCGCGCGTTGGGTGAAAGCCAACTCGCCCCCGTCCATCGACACGATCGCCTTCACCAGTGGAGTTGGCACTGGCGGAACCATGGTGGGGCTGTACCACGGATTTCTTGACCATGATTTCAAGGTGTTGCCTTTCGCGGTGCGGCCTATTTCCAGCGGTAAAAATATTTTGTGCGCGGACTGCTTTTCATCATTGGAGCAGTGCTCCTTCTCATCGCGCATTCCTGGCGTGCTTGACGGCATGAGCCAGATTTACAAGCCCAATGAAATTGAACATTTGCGGCAGATTGAAGTCTCCGACCAGATGGCCATGAGCACCACCCGCGCGCTTATTCGCCAGGGTTTTCCATTGGGGCCAAGCAGTGGTTTGAATGTCGCCGCGGCGCTGCAGGTGGCGCCCACGCTTGGGGACAATGTGCGCCTTGTCACCATTCTGTGCGACCGCATGGAGCGCTATTTTAGTACGGAACTTTTTACCGATTGGTCTGACGCAAATCAACTACCGCACTCTGAAGGCAACTCTGTCTTGAACTCTGTCTTGAACTCTGTCTTGAACTCTGGGGCACCACTTGGCGCGGCATATTGCGCTATCCTGTATCAAATGAGTCATTCACACAATTCCGAGCATGTCCATTCCAAGCCAAATCAGGCTTCTCGCAAGTCCCCATCGTTTCGCCACGGCGTTCGACTCTTTATTTTGAACGCCATTTTGTATGGAGCGTGCGCTGCGTTTATTGGCGCGATTGTTGGCGACTCGTTGCCGGAAAATGCTCAATTCAAAGTCGTGCTTGCGTTATTTGTGGTGCCCTTCGTGCTGGCCATCATCAGCACAGTGTTGCATTTCAAATCGCACACATGGACCAGCGTGGACGATATGGCGGAACGATTGTTGCATCCGCATCAGACACCCCGTCAGTGACGCGCCCAATGAGCGCGGATGAAGGCATGCATCGAAGATTCTTCATAGGAAGCGTATTCAAGCCGGTTGGTTTGTTGGCCGCGGCCTGTGTCAGTGTGCCGCCAACTTCCCAAGAGAGCGGCGCCAAAGTCGATCGCCCAGCGATTGCCAAACCAGATTCCGCCACGGATGCTGCCGCCAGACGCAAAACACAATTAACGCTCAATCCATTGGCGGTTGCGCAGGCGTCGTTTTTTCGCATGTTTCAAAACGGTTCAATGACGCTGGAAAAATTTCCTCAGTTCGTCTCCAATTCATGCGGCTTGTCGCGCGTGCAATGGAGCGCGCGTTTGCTTGCAGGAATCACGCCAGCCTCAGCCAAGGCATTGCGCGCTGAATGCGCAGCCAACGGCGTTCGTAGTTTATTGTTGGACCCAGCTATTGGAATTGGTTTGACTTCGACCGATGCAAGCGTGAGCGCCGCGGCGGTTGAAAAGTTAAAGCCCTGGTGCGCTATTGCTACGGAACTTGCTTGTAGTGGTCTGGCGATTGATTTGCGCGGTCAAGGCACCTACGACGAGCAACTTCCGCGCGCCGTTGCCGGAGCCAACTTGGCAGCTAAGGTGGCCAGCGAGGCCGGACTTCCGCTTGTGGTGCAAAGTCTTGGCGGCATGACCAGCAACGGAACATTCATGGCCGCGTTGATGCAGCAGTTGCAAAATCCAGCCATTCGGTTGGAGCCCACATTTGACTCATGGCAAGTGGATGGCACTGATTCCTACAACCGCATTCGTGGATTGGCCCTGCTCATTCCATACGCGGCCTCTATTTTGGCTGATTACATTGCGTTTTTACCAAGCGGTGAATGCGCGGCGTTCAAGACCAACTATCTCATGCGCCAAATTCGTGACAGTACCTTTCGCGGTCCCGTGACCATTTTATTCAAAGGCAGTGGCGATGAACTCGACGGCGTCTTGAAAGCAAAGACGGTCTTGATCAAGTACAAATGCATTGCTTGAGAGGTCATTCATGAATTCAACAATACACGCGCATATGGCGGAGTCCACGAGCGGGCATCAACGGCGCAAGGCCATTTTGGTCACCGGTGCCGGCGGCGAATTGGGCCACGCGCTTATTCAACTTTTGTCACAGCGCGGCGCAGCCAGCGTGGTGGCGGTGGACATCCGCGAATTGCAACCGAACATACGCGCGTATTGCGACAACGCGTTCGTGGGAGATATTTGCGATCACTCCTTGCTGGAGCGGTTGCTGGCCATGTACGAAGTGGATGAGGTCTTCCACTTGGCGGCGTTGCTTTCCACGCGCGGCGAGTTCGCGCCAGAGACCGCGCACCAAGTGAATGTGGTGGGCACGCTGAACTTGCTCAAGTTGGCGGCCGAGCAGGCACGCAGCCATGGGCGCAGAGTCAAGTTTATTTTTCCAAGCTCTATCGCCGCCTATGGGTTGCCTTCATTGCAGGAAAAACAGCGCGCCAAGAGCGTCACCGAAGATCAATACCTTGAGCCGCACACCATGTACGGCATCAATAAATTAGAGGGCGAGCATTTGGGCCGCTACTACCAGGAGCACTACCGCAAGTTGGCCAAGGATCGGGTGATTCAAGCGATTGATTTTCGCTCCATTCGATTTCCAGGAATCATGAGCGCACACACCGTGCCCGCCGGCGGCACCAGCGACTACGGACCTGAAATGGTTCACGCCGCGGCGCAGGGCAAACCCTACGCGTGTTTTGTGCGCCCCGATAGTCGCATTTCATTCATGACCATGCCGGAAGCGGTGCAGGCGTTGGCGCAACTAGCCGATGCCCCCAAGGAAAATTTGACCCGCTGTGTCTACAACGTTTCTGGTTTTTCACCAACGGCCGCCGACTTTCAGCGCTGTGTGAAAAAATATTTTCCACAAGTGGACATCACATTTGCGCCCGACATTGGCCGTCAATCCATTATTGACAGTTGGCCAGAGGACATTGACGACTCTGCGGCGCGGCGCGATTGGGGTTGGAAACCAACGCATACGCTTGAGAGCGCGTTCCAGGACTATTTGGTTCCCGCCATCAAGGCTCGTTACGCGGGGCATTAACTGGCGCAGACGGAGATTTGCTATTTCGCTTTTGCACTCCATAGAATCAACCCCACCATGAGCACCAAAAGCAACACACCAACGGCCGAGCTTTTTCAAAGCAGAACTCATGAAATTCTGCGGCAACTGAAGGAAAATGGCCAGCTGAAATTATTGCAAACCATAGAGGGCCCCATGGACGCGACCGTGAAGTTGCGTGAGTACGGCAATGTGGCGTGTTTCTGCAGTAATAATTATTTGGGGCTTGCCAATCATCCAGAAGTTGTGCAAGCCGGTGTTGATGGGCTGCGTCGATATGGCGCGGGTACCGCCAGCGTGCGTTTTATTTGCGGCACATTTGATTGCCACGAGACGTTGGAAAAAACCATCGCCCGTTTTTACGGCGTGCAATCTAGTTACACATTCACAAGTTGCTGGAACGCCAACGAGGCGATTTTCGCAACGCTGTGCGAGCCTGGCGACGCCGTGGTGTCCGATGAGTTGAACCACGCCAGCATTATCGATGGCATTCGCCTGGCGGTCAGCATAAAAAAAGGTTTGTTACGCGGCGTGTATAAAAATGGCGACGCCAAATCGCTGGCCGCCAAACTGGAGGAACTGCGCGCCAATCCGGCGCTCACCGGGACATTGTGGGTGGTGACCGATGGTGTGTTCAGCATGGAGGGCAGCGTGGCCAACTTGCCGCAATTGCGCGCGGTATGCGATCGCTACGGTGCCATGTTGATCATGGATGACAGCCACGGCACGGGCGTCATGGGCGCGACGGGTCGCGGTACGCATGAGCACTGGAACATGCCCGCCAACACGATTGATTATTTCACCGGCACGCTTGGTAAGGCTCTTGGCGGCGGCGCGGGGGGCTATATCGCCGGTAGCCAGGAAGCTATGGATTTACTCTTGCAACGCGGGCGTCCAACTTTATTTTCCAACGCGCTTCCAGCCACAATTGCCTGTAGCGCCAACCGCGCCATTGAAATCTTGCAGCGCGAGCCGCAACGCGTGGCCAAGTTGCGCGCCAATGTCGCGGCCGTGCGCGCCGGCATTCGCCATGCCGGTTTCACCGTGCTGGAAAGTGAGACCGCCATTTGTCCAATCATTGTGCATGACACCGCCAAAGCGATCGCCATGAGCAGGCGTCTTTTGGAGTTGGGCGTGTTCGTGATTGGATTTGGTTTTCCAGTTGTGGCAGAGGGCCATGCTCGCCTGCGTGTGCAAGTGAGCGCGGCGCATGAGCAGCAGCACATTGACGCGCTCACCAACGCATTGATCAAGCTCAAGGGCGAGTTTGCCAAGTGATATTCAATCGTTGATCAAGTGCAACGCTCGTGTTGGCGTTTGTACAACTGCCTTCTCATGCGCACGGTTCAAACCAAAGGTAAAATTGTTGCCATCTTGCACACGGATATAGTCGCAACACAGCTTGGATGCGTTCATATTTATGCGCGTATGAATTTTTCCGTGTCCGTGCGCGTGCTCATTCTTCGAAGCGCCACCATACTCACAAAACTTCCTGAGTAATAAATCACAATCGTTCCTAAAATCACCCAGAGTCCGGGCTTCACATCGGTCTTCATCAGGCTTGTGCCTTCCCAAAGAAAAAGCAGCAACCCCAAGGCAAAAACCTCCAGCATGCACCATTCATGAATCGCGCCCAAGCTGCGGTTGCGTCGTTGGTGCTTGGCTTGTGTGGCGGGGGCAATCCACAGCCAAATTTGCATGATCAGCACAATGCTGGGCGCAATAATGAGACCAATGGCCACCAGCGCGGCTAGCGCGGGCTGATCGGTGCGCAGCAACGCCGTTAAACTTTGAAGTATGGAGTAGCGGTCGCTTGTCAAAAGCATTTGGTTCAATTGAAAGTACGGAGTGACCAGTGCGACAATAAAACACACCGCCGAAATGAACAGCGTCACTGGACCCACCACGCTCAACCAGCCGCTGTTTTGTATGAGCCTCGTTTTGACCGTTGAGGTTTTTGCATTGCCTTGGGCGAAGGGATTCAACCTGCGATCAAGTTGCGTGGCGGTGGTGGACAGCATGATGGCGGAGGCGATGCCGCCAAGAAATAAATACACGCCGGAAAAGGTTTGCGTGCTGACCGCCCATTGATCCGTGGCCAGCACCATGAGCAGGATGACAATGAAGGGATCAAGCATGGACCATTTTCCAAGCAGGCACAGCCAGTACAGAATTTTTTCCCGCTCACGGGTTGGACCAATGGCTACCCACACCACCAACAAGACCGCCAATTTAAGAAATGGAAATGTGATGCTGAAGAACGCGATCAAGATCGCCACGACATAAATCTTGGATTCCCACATGAGCCGCACGGAGTTGGGCAAGGAATAAATATCGTTTCCAACCAAGATCACTTTGATGGACATGAATGGAACGAACAACGCCAGTGCCTGCATGAAAAATGTGGTGAGTAAAACCCCCAACCAAGCCCATCCCACCCAACCTGTTTGGCGCAATAAGGTTTGTTCATGATGATCAAGCATTGAACGCAAAGGGTACTAATTTTTGATTGTTTTACATACCCGTCTCAGTCAATTTTTTGTGTTGACTCTGGCTCATGTGATGTCTTGAATGTAATTTGAATTTCTTGAGCGCTGCGTATGTTTTGGAATGTTCATGTACACTTCCATTACATGAATAGTTCCTTACCGTACGCATGGAAATGGATCGCTGGCGCTTTGCTGTGCGTGTGCGCCTCATGCATGGTTGGACCTGATTACAAACAACCCCAGCCAATTCCTGTGGAGCCATATCGTGCCGTGGAGGGTGTGCAGGCCAACGACAAGGAGGCGGAACTTGAGGGCTGGTGGAAGAATTATAACGACGCCATGCTCACAAGTTTAATTGAGCGCGCAGAGAAAAATAATCTTTCGCTGCAGCAAGCCACCATGAACATCGCCGCGTACCGCTCGGGCTTTGGCATTTCACTCAGCCAACTTTTTCCAAGCATGAATCTAGCTGGCGGCTACAGGCGCGTGCTTTCGAATCAAGTCACCAATCAAGGTTCAACCACGCAGGCGACGCCTTTCAACTATTGGCAATATGGCGCCAGCATGCCGAACTGGGAAATCGATCTCTTTGGAGGTATTCGCCGCGGTATGGAGGCTTCCAAGGCGCGCTTGGAGAACTCTGTGCAGGCGTGGCGTATGGCGCTTGTCACTGTGCGCGCCGATGTAGCCAAGGCCTACTTGGCGGTTCGCACATTGCAGGCGCAACTTGAAATTGTCAAGATCAATGTGGATTTGCTGGAAAAGATTTATAAGGTGAACAAGAGTAAATTCAACGCGCAAACAATTTCTCAAATTGATCTCGCGCAAACGGCGGCGCAATTGGCCACCGCGCGCGCCATGATTCCCGAATTACAATCCTCTATTCAAGAGCAATGCAACGGCTTAAGCGTGTTGCTTGGCGAGGGGCCCGGCCCCATGCAGGATCAACTGCGACTTCCAAGCCCCATTCCGCTTCCGGTGAAATTTGTTGATGTTGGAATTCCCGCGGACTTAATGCGCCGCCGCGCCGATGTGTTAAGCGCGGAGATGGATTTGCAGGCCGCCACCGCGGAGATTGGTGTAGCCGAGGCGAATTACTACCCCAGCTTGAGTTTGACTGGAAACTTTTCAATTGCCGCCAGCGATTTTTCCGCTCTTGGAAATTGGGCGAACAAGGTGTATAGCTTTGGTCCAACACTTCAGTGGAATGTCTTTAGCGGTGGATTGATCACAAGCCAAATTCAGCAGAAGAAGGCCGTCGCGTTTCGTCTTGCCCTTCGGTGGAAAGAAACCGTACTCAAAGCCGCGAGCGAAGTGCAAACATCGCTGGGAAATTACGCCGGCGCCATGGGACAATTACAGGCGTATCAAACGGGCCTGGACGAAATATCAATCGCCTTTGACGGCGTGAGCGCCCGTTACACCGCGGGAACGATTCAATTGAACGATGTGCTTGATTTTCAACAAGAGGTATTGAGGGTGCAAGTTGGCGTTGTTCAAGCGCGTGGTTTAGCGGCGCAAAACATGGTGGAGTTGTACCGCACGCTTGGTGGTGGCTGGGAGACCGCCGAAATTCCAGACGCCGGCCGCGACGCCTTTGACAAGAATGGCCCAGACATGTTGAAGTCCATGCCATCGCTTGAGCAACAAGTCCAGGTAAGTCCCGCAACCTAATCAAGGCGCGCCGATTACGGGCAAACGGACGACATGCGCTTTGAATTGCGTGGGCAAACTGTTACGGCGAAATCGTCAGGGTGGGGCGATCGGTTCGCCCGGCCATTGCAGCCAATTTCACTTGCGCCTCTATCCGCTGGCACAGCGCATCAAGCGACGCGCCCATGGTGGTGTTCTTCCAATTTGCAAGCGGCTGGCCGCCATCGGAATTTTCTCGAAGCGCAATGTGAATCGGAATGGATCCAAGAAAGGGAAGCCCCATGGTTTGCGCCATAATTTCCGCGCCGCCGCGGCCAAATAAATCGTATTCCTTGCCATCCGGCGCGGTGAAGAAACTCATATTTTCAACCACGCCAAGCACTTCAACCCCCAAGTTTTGAAACATGCGCACCGCGCGCCGGGCGTCGTCCTGCGCCACGCGCTGCGGCGTGCACACCACAACGGCGCCGGCCACGGGCAACATTTGAGCCATGGTCAACGCCACGTCACCCGTTCCTGGCGGCAAGTCGATGATTAAATAATCCAACTCGCCCCACTCGGTTTGCGTGGCTAATTGCTTGAAGGCGCCGTGCGCCATAGGTCCGCGCCACACCAGCGCCTTGTCGGGGTCAACAAGTTTTCCAATGGTCATCGCCTTAATGCCGTGCAACTCAAACGGTAAAAGCATTTGGCCCTTGGCTCTTGTGCCAACTTCATCCATACCCAGCATGGTGGGGGCACTTGGTCCATAAATATCCGCGTCAAGCAATCCCACCGCGTAGCCCATGCGCGCCAAGCCCACGGCCACATTCACCGCGACGGTGCTCTTGCCCACGCCACCTTTGCCCGCGCCCACCGCGATTATTTTTTTTACATTGGGCAGTGGATTGCTCGCTTGATCTTGCGCAGTGGCCGCGGCGGGCTGCGTGGGAGCGGCAACTTTGGGCGCGGAAAATTCTATTTCAAGCGTGTCTATCTTTGCATGCGCGACTGCGGCCGCTTGCCGCACAGCGCGATCGACTGTGTTGCGAAGTTGGTCTTGTAGCGAAGCGGCGTGCGGGGACAATTCCAACACGATGCGTATTGCCCCTTCAAACACCGCGATATGTTTGACCATGCCCAGCGTGACCACATCCTTACGAGTGGATGGATCAACCACGGCGCGCAATGATTTTTCAACGGCAGACTTGTCAAATACTTCGGGGGACATAGTAGACAGATCCTAGAACCTATTGCATTTGAATGCCACAAGATGATTTGCCTTAAATTATAAAAAATAGCAAGTACTTCTGCAATAGAATTGAACTTCACGCATTTTTTCACATGATCAGAATTCACTGATCACAATTCGAAAGGAACATGATGAACTACACAACTCGTACTGCCACTACTTCAGTTCGAAACTTTCTTGCAAGCACGGCGTTCTTGGCGTCCATTACTGTGTCCGACTTGGTTGTCGCACAAACTGCTCCTCCAGGAAACCCGCCTGCGAACTCGCAAGGGAATGAAAATCAACGGCCTCCATTAAGTGGACCTCCAGTTGATCAAGGCGCGGGCAACAGCGACAAAGGATTTAATGGAGGCAATCTCGGCGCCAAGCCCGGCGCCAAGAAGGGGCGAGGCGAAAGTGGCGCCATGAACGATGAGCGCACCAAGGGAATGATGTGGATGCGCACCTATGAAGAGACGAAGTCCACATTGAGCGCTGAAACCCTGACAAAGACTGAAGCCTTGAAGTCAGCATTTCAAGCGTCCATGAAAACATGGAACGACGCCAATGGCGAAAAAATGAAAGAGCTGCGCGGTCAAATGAAAGACCAGAAGGATGAGAAGGGCAATAAGGCCATTTCTGATCAAATGAACGCGTTACGTGACACCATGCCAAAGATGGAGGAGACGCAGAAGCAAATCTTTGCGCTGATGAATGAGAGTGAGCAAGCAGCGTTCAAGACCAAGTTGGAAGCCAACGAAAAGAAAATGCGCTCATTGCGAGTTCGGGATGATGGCGGTGGACCTGGAGGGGATTCCAAAGGCAAAGGAGGTAAAGGAGGTAAAGGAGGTAAAGGTGGTCCCGGTGCGGACGGCAAATCTGGCGAAGGAGCGCCACCCGAAGGCGCCAACAGCGACAAAGCGCCACCGCCGCCACCATTTGATCCGTGATTCAGTTGGATTGATTTCACTATGAACAAAACAAAGACGGACGCTCGCATCCGCGGGCGTCCGTTTGTAGTTGTGGCAGAACAGGTTCATCTACTGGGCGGCTTGCAGTGCCCGCGCTGCAACAGTGCGCTCACGGACGGGCATTGCACATGCCAATCAACCGCCGCCAAACACTCGAATGTCGTCCCAGTTGTCCAAACTGGTCAAGCCTTCCTTAGAGAGTATTTTGACGCTTGTCACGGGGGTGGTCTTATTGCCTAGTCCATCCGTTCGACTAAAATAAATACCGTCTTTGCCAGCGGACATTAAAATATATTTTCCGCGCGCCGTTCCTGAAAGAGGTTTGTCTGGATCGCCAAACCCAGGATGACGCAAGAACTGCGCGATCAATTTTTTCTTCACTGCAAGGTCTGTTTCAGAATCAAACATGCAATAGCTTTCAGAAGGATTTGCGGCGGTCTTGGTCTGGGGCAAACTCATTTCTCCAAGGGCATCGGAACCCATATAGGAATCCATCGCGCCATAGACTTTGCCATCCGTGTTGACAACAAGAAATTGAGCACGATCAGCTTCGCTGCCTGCCAATGGCCCGACATTGCGCGCGGTGCGTAGAAAAATAATTGGGTTACCCCATGAGTCCACCAGATCCGGAATTTTTCCGGCGGCAGATTCGCCGCGGGCTCTTGGGTTGCCAAACATTTGACCCTCAACTGGAAGTAATTCGGTCGCCTTGGGGGCGAAGAACGGTGGATATTGTTTGCCATTGATGCGCGGACCCTCGCCCATTTTGCCAATGTTAATTTTGACAAAAAATTGATTATTGGGGGCGGCGTTCCCAGTATTGAACGCTAATTCAACCCATCCTGGTGACGCATAGCCGGTGGTGGTGTTCGTGTAAAGATTGGTGTCCACATCATTTTTGCGAACGCCGCCGCCCATTAATTCAAGTAGCGCATTTTCAGTCCCGGAAATTTGCGGATCATTTGCCAAAATTTCCTCGGGTACAAGTCCGGGATAACGACCAAACTCTTGATGAAACGCGTCGCATGCTTTGGCAAATTCCTGCATTAAGCCCATGGTCTGGGTGACCTTGGCGCGTTCCTGCACTTTGCTGAGCGCGGGTAGCAGAATGCCAACCAGCAGGGCGATGATTCCAATGACCACCATGATTTCAATAAGTGTGAAGCCGCGACGAGGGTTTGAAATGGTGTTCATGAATTGTTCCGTGGTAAAAGAGCGTGGTTTGAAATGCATGCGGGTAGGACTAAATCGAACCAATACAAGGTGCAGCGTTTGAGCCGCGAGGTCTATGGGAGTGAATCCGATCCGTCTATGGTAATGGTTCCTCTGATTTCAAAGAGGTAGGCACTCACCGCCCGCGCAAAGTTGCCGAATTCCCTCGTATACGCCGCATGCCACGGCTGTGGCCAAATTCAGGCTGCGGCAAGCGGGGTGGTCGCGCATGGGAAAGCGCAGCAAGTGGTCTTGGCCAAAAGTGTGCGCCACCCATGTATGAATTTCGTGGGGAGTGCCGCTGGTTTCATTGCCAAACAACAAATAGTCGCCGCGTTGCATGGGCGCTTGCCAATGCGCGCGCGTGGCGTGCGATGTGTACAGCCACACATTGCGTGGTTGCTCAGTCTGCATAAACGCGCTCCAACTTTCGTACTCACGCAGATCGACTAAGTGCCAGTAATCTAACCCCGCGCGGCGCACGGCTTGCTCATCCATATCAAATGCAATGGGCCTCACAACATGCAGCCGACAACCAGTGACAACGGCGGTACGCCCAACATTGCCCGTGTTGTTGGGTATCTGCGGATGAAGTAGCACAATGTTGAATATGGGATCGAATGGCGTGTCGGTCATTGTGGTTGTTCCATGAAAGCGCGTTGAAAGTGCTGGTGCCGTCAGTGCATATGGACGCAGTCTATGGCATGCACTACAAATTCAGGCGCTCCTGACAACAAGGAATTCAAATGGAATTCATACGCCATACATGCTGGCGATGCGCGCGCGTTGCGCATACACTTGCGAAATCATGATGGAAGTCCTTCTTGTCAATCTTGCGTGGGTTTTGTTGATGGCGGTGTGGGGCGTTTCGTATTTCATTCAAGCGCGCGCCGATCGCGCCAAGGGTGGTCGATACATCTCCAACTTGGAGCCGGAATCAAAGGACTAAGTGCGCGCGTGTTGGCACGTTCCCTTCAGTCGCATCTTGCTCTGCAACACATGGGGAAATGGGTTGGCGCTGTGACGCCACGAATACGCGTGCAAGCACAGCTTTCACTTCAACTTTCAACACGGCTTTTAGCGCGGCTTTCATTTCGGCGTGTTCAAAATATAAGTCACGCGCGCGCCGTGTTGTTCGGTTGCGTGGCATGCGCGTTCATGTGCAATTTCACGCATGCCGAACATGCCACACCATCCACAAGCGAATCAATCACGCAGGTCGCGGGCTATCGATCACCTGATGCGGTGTTGAGCCACTTTCAACGCTATGTGCGCGACGGAGATTTGGAAGGCGCCATGCGAGCTATGGATCTGAATTCCATTGCGCCTGGAGTGCGCGATGAAATTGGCCAGAGAAGCGCTTTGAAATTAGCGCTGACGCTGGAGCGCTTGCCCGCAGTGGATGTGCCAAAAAATTTAGATGCAGACGTATTTGTTCTTGCCACCACCAAGCATGGCGATCTGACGCTGCGCAGGCATATGGGTATTGGCAATGAAAAACTCTGGCAGTTTTCCAGTTCCACCATTCAATCCATCACGCCCATCTTTCGCGAGTTCATTCAACAAGCGCCACTTGCAAATTCATTGGCCGTGAATGATGGCGGCGCTCCCATTAATCCGTTTCAGTGGAACGCTCCGGAAATCGCAGTGTGGATGAACATGCCGCTGGGTTTGAAACAGGAAGTGCTTGGATTGGAAATCTATCAATGGATCGGTTTTCCATTGGTGGCGTTGATCTCTTGGCTGATCGGGCTACTGATACGGGTGCCAGTGAAATTGCTTTTAAATCGGCTGGCGCAAGGCGGCACGCATGTACGTACTGGGCGAGTGGATTGGCAGCACTTGATCAGCAACACCACACACGCGGTGTCTTGGACCGTTGCGTTGCAAGCCGCGAATTGGCTTGTGTTATTGCTGGGATTGCCAATTGATGCGCTTGGAACCGTATTGGTGTGTCTGCAAGTGGTCAACGCGATTGTGATCACGCGCCTTGGTTTTGCGTTGATTGATTACGCAGGAACATGGTTGAGCATGCATGACAAGGCCGCGGTCGATAGCCGCGCTATGGACGAATTGTTGATTGCCAGTGGGGTGCGCCTTTCAAAATTGTTGGCGCTGATCATTATGAGCGTGTGGGTGGTCATGATTCTTGGCGCGGAAGGCTCGGTGGACCGAATGCTGGCGGGTCTTGGAATTGGCGGCATCGCATTTGCCTTGGCGCTGCAAGAGCCGCTGAAGAATTTTTTCAGCTCGCTGGTGTTGGCGGCGGACAGACCATTTAGTGTGGGCGATACCCTGAAATTCGAAGGTCTTGAAGGCAAAGTGGAGCGCGTTGGATTTCGCACCACAACCATGCGCACAAAATTGAAGACACGTTTGATTATTCCGAACGCCACGCTGGTGTCCGTCAAATTGGAGTCGCATTCCGGCAACGCGCTGACAGTGTTCAAGGCGTCGCTGCCCATTGCGTTTGAAGCGGACGCCGCGTCAATGGATCAACTGCGCGTGCGAGCGCGGCAGATATTGGAGCAGGCCCCCGGCGTGGAAATATCCAGCATAGAAGTGGGCGTTGTGAACATCAGTTCCGATGGAATTGAATTTTGTGTGACGGCGCGCTTTGCCAAAGGTGAAATCTCTTTAGCGGAAGTTTTTGACGGACTCCACGTGGCAATCTTGGCCACGGCGCAGGAGTTGCGCCTGCCGCTTGTGAGGGCTTCTTGAAGTTGCGCATTTCAAACGCCCCGCGCGCGACTTGAACGCGCGACCTCCAGTTTAGGAAACCGGTGCTCTATCCAACTGAGCTAGCGGGGCAGAAACAACATTAGAGACGCATAAGGGTCAAGGGGCAAGTTGCTTGCCTTGCAGCAAGGCGCACGCGCGTGATGGATGTGTTCGTACCCCTTGCGTGGAAGCGTCAGGGGTGCGATTTCACATCGACGGATATTCCAACACGAGCTACAATGCCGACGGGCGGACTCGAACCGCCAACCTGAGCGTTATGAATGCTCCGCTCTAACCGGTTGAGCTACGACGGCGAAGGGGGACAGTTTAGCGAAGGTTCACGATCGCGGTGGCAGAAAATTTTATTTGAAATTCTGAAACTCATGCTATTTCTTGAAACTGTAAATGGTCTAAATTCCTCATTAAAGGTACCTCAATATGAAACGCCAGTTTGATTTCGTTACCGCTTTTGTTGTTCTCGTTGGTTGCATGTGCGTGGGAATTTCTGCTCCTCAATCTGGCGCGGAAAATTCATCAGCCGTTGTGCCGCAATCTCAAAGCAACACTTCTTGGCCTCAGGTATTGAGCCAAAATGGCTACACCTACACCATCGGCATGCCTTCGGTCGTCTCCATGAATGGCTCGGCGGTGACCATGAAGGCGTCCTTCAATGTTACCCAGCCAGACGGAATTCAAAACAACGGGACCATGACCATCATGGGATTTACCGCAACAGGTGATCGCCCTGCTGACATTGAACTGAATCAACTCATGGTGATGCAAGTCCAATTGCCAAACGGTGGCGATGTGGCCGCGGCTCAGACGGCCTTGGGCACACTGACCAATGGTCTTGCTGTGAACTTACATCGCAAAGCCATCGCGCAGCAAATGACCATCAATCCAATCACCACACAAGGGCTCGGAAATCAAATGCCAGAGATCGTGCAGCGTGATGTGCCGACGGTTTTAATTTCCGTGGCGGGCGAGCCGCAACTGGCTCCATTGCCAGGTGCCATGGTGCAGGGTTGGAGGCGCACCACCAATACCCCGTTCATATTGCTTCAAGATCCAAGCAAAGTGTGGTTTGTTCGCTTGGGTCAAAGCAATTGGCGCAGTAGTCAAACTTTAGCTGGGCCATGGGTTGGCGCCGCAGCGCCAGACGCCAGCGTGATGCAAGCCATGGGCGCCGCACCAACTCCTCCCCGAGGTTTGACAAGCACATCAATAAAAGATGCGGTGACCCCAACCGCGCCGATTGATATTTTGGTTGCGACAAAACCAACCGTGTTGATTTCTTCCAATGGAGCGCCTGTGTTCAATATGGTGTGCGACGGTGTGCAGCAAATGACCAACACCAACTCAACATTTTTGCGCACCACCATGCCCGCCGCTGACTGGGTCTTGGCCAGCGGTCGTTGGTTCGAGCGCATGCAAGGAATGACCGCGTGGCAATTTGTGCCTCCAAATCAATTGCCGCCATCGTTTGCGAATTTGCCCGCCAGCGGTTCTCTGACCGCGGCGCGCGCCAGTGTTCCAGGAACCATTGAGGCCAAGTGCGCCATATTGTCGGCAAGCCAGACACAAACAGTGACCCTGTTGCGCGCCAAGGCGATTTGCAACTTAAAATACACCGGTTCGCAAGAGTCGCAGGCGGGAACTCCACAGTTCGCGCCCATCGCTGGAACCAACTTGCAATACAGCACCAATTCCTCGGCGCCTGTGATTTTCCTGCCCGATTCACAATGGTTTTGCTGTGATGATGCCGCATGGTTCATGGCTGCAAGCGCAACGGGACCATGGACGTTGTGCGACACGCTGCCAGCATCCTTTGCCAATATTCCCGCGACAAGTCCGGTGTACTGCGTGACCTATGTCACTCCAATCTCAAGCACCACGGACTCGGTGACATTTGCCTACACCAACGGATATCTAGGCACTTATCTCAATGATGGTACTGCCGTGTTTGGTACGGGCAACCAGTATGCCACCACCAATCTTGCCAACGGTCAGTCGCAAACTTATCCGCAGACTTATGGCTCGGACAATCAATACGACGAAGATACAGGAACGTATGCGCCTGACTACGACTACTACAACGAGTACCCAGCGGTCCAGCCATATGTGTATGGATACGGCTACGACGGGTGGGGTTATTCAAGCGCGTGGTCGCAAGCCTGGGGTTGGGGCGTAGCCGACCGAAGTTGGTGGAACAATGATAATTGGAATAATTTTTATCCTTACGGCGATCGCTGGAACAATGGCTACAGCGCGTGGCAAGTTGATCAAAATAATTTGGCGGCTGCGCGGCGCATTGATGGCTTAAATGGAATTGGCGGAGTGGGCGGCGTTGATGGCGTTGGCCGTGTTGGTGGAGTGGGCGGCGTTGATGGCGTTGGCCGCGTTGGTGGAGTGGGTGGCGTTGATGGAGTTGGCCGCGCGGGTGGAGTTGGTGGCGTTGGTGGCGTTGGCCGCGCGGGTGGAGTTGGCGGCGTCAATGGAATGTCAGGATTCCATCCCCAGTATCGCAACAACAATAACAACAATAACCGCGGTAATAACGCTATGAATCAACCGCGCCCGCAAGGGCAGGCCGACAACTTTGGTGGCGGCAATCGCGGCGGCGCAGGCGGGCGCGGGCGCTAAAAAATTGTTCGTATGCCACAGTGCGTGCGCGTTGTGTATTGGTCAACGCGTTGTGAACTGAAGTGGTTGCGCTACCCTGTTTGCGCGCAGTGGCATGAAGCAATCCAATGACTTCGCGTCACTGTAAATTTGCTTTTCAGGGGGCTGGCTTTATCAAAAGTAAATCGAATGGATCAGCGAGCGGCGGCGGTGGCAGTTGGCGCGTTCAGCCATCGTGCAATGAGTTCATCCGAAGCCGCTTTGGGATATTTACGAATCAGCGCGGCGGCGATCAGCCCCATGAACAATGGTTGCGGCATGGTGGGGCGGCTGGTGAGTTCGGGATGGAATTGCGCCGCAATAAAGCAGGGGTGCTCGCTTGCGGAAAGTTCCAGCACTTGCATGATCGCATGTTTGGGGTGACGACCGCTGAAATGCAGACCAGCTTTGGCTAGGGCTTCAATATATTGTGGCTCAACTTCGTAGCGGTGCCGAAAGCGCTCACGCACCAAGTTGGATTTATACAAATGATGGGCGAAGGTTTCCAGTGCAATGGCAACATCTTGCGCGCCAAGACGCATGGTGCCGCCCACAATGCCTTCCAACCTTTTCTGCTCCGGAAGCTCGCTAATGAACGCGTGCGGAGTCTTGGCATCGAACTCCGTGCTGTTGGCATCGGAAAGACCCAACACATTGCGCGCGTATTCAATGACCGCCATTTGAAATCCAAGGCAAATTCCAAGAAAAGGCAGGCGAGTGGTGCGCGCGTGTTCCACGCACAGAATTTTGCCCTCCACTCCGCGTTGACCAAATCCTCCTGGCACAATGATGCCGTCCACGCCTTGAAGCACACTGGCCACATCGGCTTTGGATTCAAGCGTGCTGGTGTCCATCCATTTCAGATCAATGGACGCGTTGAGCCAAATACCGCAATGTTCAATAGCCTTGTCAATACTGGCGTAGGCGTCGCGCAAACTTGCGTACTTGCCCATTACGCCAATGGTCACACGGTGTGAGCGCGGCGCCACAAGTCGCGAACTAAATTCATTCCATTTGCGCCGTGATAGGTCTTCTTTGCCGGCGTTCACGCGGTTGTGTAGCTGCAGCAGCGAAAGAATTTCGCGGTCTAAGCCGGCCTCACGCATGGCGTCAGGAATGAAATAAATACTCTCGCGGTCATGCATGGAAAAGATGCGGTTCAGCGGAACATTGGAGAACATTCCAATTTTCTGCATGACTTTTTCCGTCACGGGATTGGTGGCGCGGCAAGCGATAACTTGCGGTTGCACGCCAGACTCCATGAGTCGCTTGATTCCAAGTTGCGCAGCCTTGCTCTTTTGCTCGCCCAATGTGGCGGGCTCCAAGATGTAGGTCAGCGCAACAAAGCAGGTGGATTCCGGTCCTTCCTCAAAGGCCAACTCGCGCAAAGCCTCGATATAAAAGCCATTTTCATAGTCGCCCGCGGTGCCACCGACTTCCACAAACACCACATCGGCGGGACCGCCCTCGGGTCCACCAGTCATAGCCAGTTGCCGCAGATGCATTTTCACGGTGCCAGTGACATGCGGAATCATTTGCACATCGCGGCCAAGAAAATCACCACGGCGTTCGCGGTCAAGAATGTCGCCGTAAATTTGTCCAGCGGTGACAAAGTTTCTACGCGAAAGATTTTGTTCCAAGATGCGCTCGTAGGTTCCCAAGTCCATGTCGGTCTCAAGGCCGTCCTCAAGCACAAACACTTCACCGTGGCGAAATGGATTCAGCGTTCCCGAGTCAATGTTCAGATAGCCTTCCATCTTGATGGGCGCCACTGCAAGGCCCTTATCTTTTAAAAGTTTGGCCAGACTGGAGGAAAAAATTCCTTTACCCAAACCGCTCATCACGGTGCCAATGACAACCACAAATTTGGTACGCCCCTTTTGATATCCCTTGGGCGTGGGCGAGAACCATTCCTTCTGTTCATCGCTGGCTGAAAATTGCGACAAGAAAGCCGAATCATTTGATTGATTCGAAGACAGATTTGACTTGGAAGAATCCTTGGAGGGCACGCTTGATCGTACCAAATGGAGCAAGCCGCTCAAGTTGCTGCGCGCATATTTTGTGGAATTTATTGTGAAATGATTGGCAATATGACTTCCGTCCTGCACACAAACTGAGGATGATGCCTCCATGAGAAATACCCGCTTTCATAGTGCTTTTGTAGTGCTTCTTCTGCTTGCAGGAGCCTATATTGTCCCCGCCAACGCGGAAGACGCCGGTCTTGGCTGGGGATTTGAATGTGGCTGCCTGCAGCATCGGCTTGATCGCAATGAATGGAATGGCTTACGAAGGCCAGCCAAAGGTATGGGGCTGGCATGGGATGTGGCCAATGGGAGCGATTACCGCAACTGGCCTCCCAACCCAATGGTGAATTACGAGCATTTAAAAATCGCGCTGCGCTTTGCGGATGTGGTGGCGCCAGAGGCGGACGCGGTTGCCACTTTCACCGTGCGTCCCATTGGCGTGTCAGTTGAAAGTTTAAAGTTGAACGCCGATGGCTTGAAGATTACCTCGGTGAAACTGGATGGCGCTGCGGTGGAATTTTTCAGCGATGGCAAAAACCTGACCATGAAGTTTGTCAAACCACTGCCCAGCGACAAGTCCAGCGTGATTGAGGTGGCGTACAGCATTTCGTGTCCAACCGATGGAATGACTTTTTCACCTGCGTATCCAAACCGCGCGGGCTATGGTCCGCAAGTGCACACGCAGGGCCAGACCGAGGGCAACCACTTTTGGTTTCCCTGCCACGACTTTCCCAATGTTCGTCAAAGCACCGAACTGGTGGTGGATGTTCCCAAGGGAATGACCGTGAACGGCAATGGAAAGTTGGTAGAGCATGTCACCAAGGGCGACCGCGAAATATGGAATTATTTACAGGAAAAACCCCATGTTGCCTACTTGGTCAGCGTGGTGGTGGGCGATCTTGAAGCCGTGCCTTTGCAAAGTCCGTTGTCGGGAGTGCCCATGCATGTGTGGCTTCCAAAAGAGCGCGCCGGTGATGTGGAGCGCACCTATGGCCGCACCGATCGCATGATCGTGCTATTTGAAAAAGTGTTTGGTCAGAAATATCCCTGGGCCAAGTACGACCAATTGTTGGTGCGTAATTTTGGTTCCGGTGGCATGGAAAATACCAGCGTGACCAATATGTATCCATCCGCCATCCTGAGCGAGAACGCCGCCAAGGAGGAGGACCTTGATGGCTTGATCAGCCATGAGTTGTGCCATCAATGGACTGGCGATTTCATCACATGCAAAAGTTGGGCGGACATTTGGTTGAATGAAGGATGGGCCACCTATGGCACAGCGCTCTGGATGGACGAGCGCGATGGCCCCGATGGGTATTTCGATTCCATGCTTGACAACGCTGGCGTGGCCAAGGGCGATAAAAGCGAAAACGCTGTTGGTATGGTGAGTCCCATTTATACCAATGCCGGCGAAACTTTTGGGCGCGCGGCCAATCCATATCCCAAGGGCGCCAGCATTTTGCACATGTTGCGTGAAATGTTGGGCGATGAAATTTTTTACAAGGGAGTGCGCGCCTACATGGCCAAGTTCGCGCTTTCCACGGTGGAAACCAGTGATTTTCGTATTGCCATGGAGCAGGCCAGCGGGCTTGGTCTGGAGTGGTTCTTTGATCAGTGGTGCATGCGTCCTGGTTCACCCAATATTTCAACCAAGGCAACATACGACGCGGCGACGCGCATGTTGAAAATCAAAGCCGAGCAGACTCAAATGATAGATCAGCGCACTCCGGCCCTGCGCGTCAGCACTCCCATTTGCGTACGCACGGCGTCTGGTCAAAAGACCATCGCGTGGCAGTGGCGCGATCGAAGTGCGGAGATAGAAATTCCCTTGGATGGTCCGCCGCAGTGGGTGGCGTTTGATCCGCGTTTGGCGGCGCTGAAAACATTGAAGATGGATTGGCCAATGGATTGGCTGCGGGCTCAGGCAAAAGATGGTCCAACCATGGCGGCGCGCCGTCAGGCAGTTGAGGCTTTGCGTGGCGATGCTTCGCCGGCCACCATAGCGGTGCTCGAGGAGATTGCCAGAAATGAATTGGAGCGCAGAAAAATTCGTAGCGAGTGCGTAGATTCAATTGCTGACTTTAAGAGCCCCGAAAGTGCCGCAAGCATTGGACGATTGCTGGACGCACCGCCACACGATCCGCGTGTGCGTGGGGCGCTGACCGTGGCCACGGCCTCGCTTGCCAAGGAGAAAGCCATCCCACTTTTGATGAAACAATTGGAGTCGGATTCCAGCGAAATGTGCTGCAAAAGCGCCATTGATATGTTGGTCAAATTGGAAGCCAAGGAAAGCGTAGACGCCATCATGGTGGCGGCGGACAGAGCAAGCCATCAACAACAAATTCAACAGGCGGCCATGCGGGCGCTTGGACAATTCGAGGCCGCTAAGGCGTTGCCTCAAGCTTTGAAGTACGCGTCGCTTGGCGGCTATGACCGCGCGCGTGGCGCGGCGATTGAGGCGGTTGGAAAATTAGTTTCCAAAGATGAGAAGGACGCGGCTCGAATAGATGCCATTGCACAATTGATTTCGTGGCTTGATGATCCCGAACGCGGTGCGCGCCGCGCCAGTGCGCAGACGCTTGTGACATTAAAAGCCAAGGACGCGCTGCCGCGCCTAGAAGCCATGTCCAAGAGCGATCCTGATCCAGATGTTCGCGCGGCCGCAGCGAATTGGGTGAAGAGCATCAAAGGATAGTTTACTTGGTGCCATCAACACGCTTGTGTATGTGGCGCCAGTGTGGTTGGGTTCACATTTCGTCTTGGGGTGGCGCGTTGCCACGGTGTCACGCGCGCGTGATCATTGGTTCAAGCCCGCTTCTAACTTTTCCAGTTGCTGCGGTGTATCGACTCCGTGAAAGCGCGCGTTCCCAATGGCAACAGCCATGGCGTGACCATTCTCTAGAATCCGCAACTGCTCCAGTTGCTCCGTGAGCTCCAAAGGCGTGGGCGCAAGTGCCACAAAAATAGGCAGGAATTCGCGGCGATACACATATAAACCAACATGTTTCAGGGCCTGTGTGGCCGTGTTGGCTCCCACGCGATGAAATGGAATGCGCGCGCGGCTGAAATAGAGAGCGCGGCCGTTGGTCCCCACGGCAACTTTCACCAAGTTTGGATCGTTCGCGTCCTCGCCTGGCATGAATGGACTTGCCACGGTGCTCACGGGAACGCTTGGACCCGCTTTCATCAGGGACTCAATCGCAAGATCGATAAGCTCCGGCTCAATGCGCGGCTCATCGCCTTGGACATTCACAATGATGTCGGCCTTCAGAGTGGCGGCAACCTCCGCAATGCGGCTTGTTCCATTGACATGATCGGCTCGTGTCAGCCGCGCTTGAAAGCCGGCAGCGTTGACAATGTCGCAAATGCGTTGATCATCGGTGGCCACAATGATCTGTTGAATATATTTTGATTTCTTGGCCTGCTCGCACACATGCAGAATCACCGGCCTACCCGCAAGCAGCGCCAATGGCTTTCCTGGAAATCGCACGCTTGCCCAGCGTGCTGGAATAACTGCGACGACTTTCACATTGCCGCGCGCGTGGCTGACATCACCTGAAGAATTGGCGCGCTCGGCCATTAACCGCCCAGGTCCTTGATGACGCTGTCGATCAGTTTGCGCTTGTCACGGATATCCTTATAGCCAATGTTTTTACGCAAAATAGCCGAGCAAATTTCGGCGGCTTCCTTGGCGGGACCCGCGCTCTTGTCGGCGCGCGCCTGCTCAATAAGGCTGTTCATTAAGTCATAGCGAATATCCAGTTCACGGTCCGCGCCGGTGGCGTCAAGCACTTGCAACGCCTCGCGAAATTCCCCAATGGCCTCTACGTGCCAACCTTCGGCGGCGAAACATTTTCCCAACATGTGCGCCGCGTTCAAGCGGCACTTTGCCTCATCCTTGGCGGCTTGAAAGCAGGGCATGGCGTCCTCAAAGCGACCCAGTTCAAACCAAATTCGTCCAACCTCCACTTTCAGTGTTCGATCGGTTGGATATTTTGTCATACGATCGGCGTATTCGTTGCCCTCAAGCTCAAGACATTGCGAGCGAATTTTGGAAACCTCTTGCTTTACAGTTTCATTGCCGGCATCGCTTGCCGCGGCAGTTTCCGCAGCGCGTAATTTGCGACGCGATTGGGCTATGCGGATATCGCCCGCTGCCATTCGAAATCGATATTCACCAAGGCGTTGGAACCCATCCAAATACACTTCATAGGCCTTGCTCTCGGATTCCGCGGTGCCCACGCGGCGCAACAATGTTGCGTACTTCTGAACATGTTCAGGCAAAGCGGGATTGGTTTCCCAGTCTGTTTTTGCCCGCTCAAGATTGCGCAGATCCGTGTCACCACCCGCCGCAATGCTGTCTTGTTCTTGTAAAGCGCGCTGTTTTTCGGCATCTTTAATGTTAGCGCGAAAGCCGCCCTCTTGATTCACGGTGTTGGCATAACCGCCTTTTTGAATGGCGCGGGCGGCGGTGAGTTGCTTGAGCTCGGTGACTAATTTGCTGTCGGATGGATCCATGCGCACGGCCTCCTCACTGCAGGCGAAGGCCTCGTTCCATGCGTCGATCGAAGTGAAAAGTTCCTTGGCTTGCAACCACAAGCTCTTGCTATTTTTTTTGTTCTGCTGCACACGAACTAAATTCAAAGCCATGGGGGCGAACCATTGACCCAATTCAAACAGGGATAATTTTCCAGTGAACTCTATGACTTTCAAGATGGCGGGAAGATTGTTCAGATCGCGCATCCAAATAAATTCCGCGGCGGCCAGTTTGGAGAAATTGCCGCCAACTCCGTCATCCACGGATTTGATTTCCTTGCTGGTGGCGGGTTTGCCGTCGCCTTGCATGAAACTTTTGGCGGCCTCAAACATGGATTGATGGAAGGCCATGTTTCCGGGGTCCAATTTGATGGCGCTGGCAAATAAATTCAGGGCGTATTCAAAGTTGCCGCTCTTGGCCATGGCGGCTGCGTGTTGGAAAAATTTGGCGGCTTTCTCTGGTTGAGGTACAACCACGCCTTTGGTAGGTTTTTCATCCGCTTTGTCAGGGGCGTCTCCACCTTTTTTCCAATTAAACATGCAACTGCTCCTGATAAAGTTTAAGGCGATCCCAAGATGGCATGAATCAATACATCCAACTTGAATTGTCCAAGGTAAGCCATGTCGAGCTTATGGTCAACGCATTATTCGAGAGTGAATTACGATAGGTTGCGTGAGCCAGTCAAAGCGATCCATACTGATTTACCCCGATCCAATTTTGCGTGCCAAGGCCAAGCCGATTGTGAAAGTCACGGCATCCATTCGCGCGCTTGTCGCCGAAATGTTTGAGCTGATGCGTGAAGAAGAGGGGGCGGGCTTGGCGGCGCCGCAAGTTGGTGAATCGTTACGCGTGTTCATCACCGAGGCGAGACCCGACGAAGATATTCCAGAGCGGGTCTTTATCAATCCAGTGTTAAGCGCAATGGACGGTGATTTGATTCCATATGACGAAGGATGTTTAAGCTTGCCGGATGTGCGCGGCATGATTCGTCGTCCCACTTTTGTTGCCATTGACGCCATGGATCTTGATGGAGCGATGATGCATTTGGAAAGCGACGCGTTTCCCGCGCGCGTCTGGCAACATGAGTTCGATCATTTGGAAGGCACGCTGATCATTGATCGAATGACTCCGATAGACCGATTGCGCACGCGCAAAGCGGTGAAAAATCTTGAACGCGAAGCGGGGTTGTAAGTGAGTCTTGCAAGCCCAGATGGCGCAAATAGCGTGGTTTTTCTGGGCGGCGGAAGTTTGGGCGCGCCGTGCTTGCGGGAATTGGCGCGCCGCGGTTGGATTCATTTGGTGGTCAGTCAACCCGATCGTCCCGCGGGGCGCGGCCGCGTGCAAACGCCAACCGCTATTTCCTCAATCGCCATGGAATGCGGACTGAATTTAATTCGCGCCGAGAACGCCAATGAACTTCATGTGCGGGAGCAATTCGCTGGAGCCAAAGTGATCGTAGTTATTTCGTTTGGACAAAAGTTGTCGGCGGAATTGCTCGCGGGTCGTGTGGCTATTAATTTGCATCCATCGGCGCTTCCCGAATGGCGTGGCGCCGCACCCATTCAACGCGCCATGATGGCTGGTCAAACCCGCATCACAGTGTGTGCCATGCAAGTGGCGCAACGCATGGACGCGGGTGACATTTACGACCGGCAAGTTTTTGAGGTTGGAGAAACCGAAACCGCGGGCGAGGTACATGATCGAATCGCACTCGAAAGCGTTGACATGATCGTGCGCACCATCGAGCGCGCGCTCAAGGGCGGACTGACGGGCGAGGCGCAAATTGAATCCAATGCCACGCGCGCCATGAAACTGGCCAAAGGCGAGGCATTTGTTGATTTTCACCAGTCGGCGCGCTTGGTTCGCTGTCGTATTCACGGTTTGGCGCCTTGGCCGGGGTGCGATGGAGAAATTGCGGGTCAATCCATTCGCCTGTTGCGAGTCAGGGAAGTTGCATTGCCAAGCGAGCAACTCGGTCAACCGGGACACCACGCGCGCGCCGCGCCCGGAGAAATTTTGAGCGCTGGTTATGTGGCCTGCGGTAGTGGTGCCATTGAAATTTTACAAGTGCAACCCGTTGGCGGGCGCGCTATGGCATGGGCGGATTTTTGCCGTGGCCGCGCGATTGCGGTTGGACAGCGCATGACTTCAGTTGCGCGCAAGGACATCTCGTGACACCAAAAGATTCAATCCAGACTTCATCCACGAATTCAAACATGAGTTCAAACATGAGTTCAAACATGAGTTCAAACATGGAATCAAACCTGGAATCAAACCTGGAATCAAACATGCATTCAAACATGCATTCAAACATGGCACCTGTGCCGCAAGCGCATTCAAATTTGCACCTGATGGATCTTGAGTATCCATTTTCCGAAAGTTCAATTGCACAAACTCCCGCCGAACCGCGTGACAGCGCCCGCATGATGGTGGTTCGGCGCGACAGCCAGGAAATTATTCATGCGCATGTGCGTGATTTGCCAAAGTGGCTGCATCAAGGCGACCAGTTGGTGTTGAATGAAACCAAAGTCGCTCCCGCGCGCTTGGTGCTGAAACGCGAACAGGACGGCCACGATTTTGAGGGTTTATTGGCTGAAAAGCGTCCTGATCAAACCTGGCTTCTTATGGCCAAGAACAGTAAAAAGTTTCATGTTGGGGACCGATTGCAACTGCGCGATGAACACGGCGCGGCGGGGGCGGTGTTGCGCTGTCTTGCCAAAGAATCTAACGGCTGGGTCGTGGCCTTTGATGATGGAGTTGATCCGCGTCAAGCCCTAGAGGACTCTGGTCGTACGCCACTGCCGCCATACATCATGCACGCGCGCGGCGAGCGCGCTCACAATGAATCCTTTGATCGAGCGCACTATCGAACCATCTTCGGACAAGACACCCAGTTTCACTCCGTCGCCGCGCCCACCGCTGGTTTGCATTTCACAAGCGAACTTTTGCAACATGTGGCGCAGACAACCAAGCGTCCACCCGCGTTTGTCACTTTAGAGGTGGGCATGGGAACATTCAAACCCATCGAGGTCCAGCGTTTGGCCGATCATCACATGCATAGTGAGCGGTTCATGGTGTCCGCTTCAACTTTGGAGCGGATCAAGACCACTCGCCCCGATGGTCGCTTCGTGGTTGTGGGAACGACAACGGTTCGGGCGCTGGAAAGTTTGCCGACGCCGCTTCCCACCAGCGATTTTTACAGTGAATCACGCTTATTCATACAGCCTGGCTATCAATTCCAGTATGTGGACGCGCTGCTGACCAATTTTCATTTGCCCCGCAGCACGCTCTTAAGTTTGGTGGGATCATTGGTGGGACTTGATCGGCTGAAATCCCTTTATGCTTTGGCTCAACACATGAATTATCGCTTCTATTCTTATGGCGACGCAATGCTTATTCTCTGAACACGGCCCGCACACGCATGTGCGGGCACTGGAAATTCTTGCACACCTGAAAGCAGCAACATCTACCTATGAAACTGAGTGAACTTGTTGGCAAAGTGAATGGGTTGAACCCCGCATCCCTGCACCCCGTGGAAACGATAGACATTCACTCCGTGATCGATGACAGTCGAGAGGCGCGTCCTGGCGCGCTCTTTGTTGCGCGCGCTGGTTCCAGCGCGCAAGGCGCCGTGTTCATTGAGTCGGCGGTGCGCGCTGGCGCGGCGGCGTTGGTGGTTTCCATGAACGACACTATTCCCGATGGCATTGCGGCCTATCGCGCCACCAATCCCGGCGCAATGTTGGCTCCATTGGCGCATGCCTTGGCAGGTTTGCCCTCCAAAAACCTGAAAATGATGGGTGTGACTGGCACAAATGGAAAGACCACAGTGGCTTTTTTTGTCCAGCAACTCATGTTGGCGGCCTGCAAAAAGTTTGGCTTAATGGGAACCATCCTGATCGACGATGGCAAGACACGCGCCCCCGCGCAACTCACCACGCCCGGCGCCGCCGCCATTGCTCCGCTGTTGAAGCGCATGCATGACAACGGTTGCGTGGGCGTTTCCATGGAGGTCAGTAGCCACGCGTTAGAGCAGGGACGCGTGGCGGAAATCGACTTCGCCGTGGCTCTGTTCACAAATCTTTCTGGCGATCATTTGGATTATCACCACACCATGGACGCCTACGCCGACGCCAAGGCGAAGTTATTCGAGAATCTCAGCCCGGATGCGGTGGCCATTGTCAATGCCGATGATCCGCTGCACGCGCGCATGTTGCGTAATTGCCGCGCGCGTGTTCTGCGTTGCGGCGTTGTTGGCGGTGGCGCAACGCATGTGGATGTAGAGGCCAGCGTGCTTGAGGCGCGTATTGGTTCCATGTTGCTTCGCCTGCGTGGTCCGTGGGGCGATGTCACCGCGCGTTTGCCGGTGATGGGTAGGCACAACGCCACCAACGCATTGCAGGCCGCCGCGGCCGCGTGGACCTTGGGCGCCACAAATGAGCAGATTGTGGCTGGTTTAGCCACACTTCAAGCCCCGCCTGGGCGCCTTGAACCAGTCACGGATTGCGACGCGGACTTCGCCGTGTTGGTGGATTACGCCCACACTGACGATGCGCTTTTGAATGTGCTGCGCGCGCTTCGACCCGCGCTTCCCGTGGGTGGAAAATTGATCACGGTCTTTGGTTGCGGCGGCGATCGCGACCGATCGAAGCGTCCGCGCATGGCGGCGGTGGCCAGCGAACATTCGGATGTGGCCATTCTCACCAGCGACAATCCGCGCACGGAGGATCCCGCGAGTATTGTTGCCGAGGTCGCGCAAGGCGTTCCCGCCGCCAGCCGCGCTCGCGTGTTGAAAATCATTGATCGCCGTGAAGCCATCATGCAAGCGGTCGCCATGGCGCGCGTGGGTGATGCCGTGTTAATTGCGGGCAAAGGTCACGAGGACTATCAAATTGTGGGCACGGTGAAAAAACCTTTTGATGATCGTGTGGTGGCGCGCGAGGCGTTGCGCGCGGCGGAGAAAAATAAATGAACAACTTTTTAACGGCCGAGGAATTTGCGCAAGCGACTGGCGGAACCTGGCTCGAGCAGCCATCGCAACCCATCACGGGCGTGGCCATTGACACGCGCGAAGATCTTGCGGGCAAAATGTTCTTGGCACTGCGCGGCGAAAAATCTGACGGCCATGCGTACTTAGAGGCCGCCCACAAAGCCCGCGCCGTAGCCGTCATGATCGAGAAAAGAGAGTGCCAATGTCCCGGCGTGGCGCGCTTGTTGGTGCCCAATGTGCAGTCCGCGCTCACGGCCGCCGCTGCCGCGTGGCGCAACATATTGCGCTGCCAATGCGTGGCCATCACTGGAAGCGCGGGCAAGACCACCACACGCCGCTTGATCTCGGCCGCGCTTGCGGCATTTGGCAAAACCCACGCTAGCCCCAAAAGTTTCAACAATCATTTGGGGGTGCCGCTGTCCATTCTTGGCGCGCCGCGCGACACCAAGTTTCTGGTGCTTGAAATTGGAATGAATCACCCCGGTGAAATTGAACCGCTTGCCAAACTGGCGCGCCCGGTGGTGGCCATGATTGTGAATAGTGGAAGCGCGCATTTGGGTGGTCTTGGCAGCCGTCAAGCCATCGCACTTGAAAAGTCCTCCATTGCGCGCGGTCTTGAAACTTCCGGAATATTCGTGATTCACGGCGACTCGCCTGAGTTGATTGATATCGCGTTCAAGCAACCGAGACCCGCTGGTGGATTGTTGATTTTGTTTGGTGAAGGGGGTCGCTGCTTGTGGAAATTATTTTCCCGCGAAGTGGTCAGCGATGGTCCGCAAAAGGTTGTAGCGCAAGGACCCGCATACGGCGGCGGGTGCAAAATTTCTTTCACCTTGAAATTGCCTGGGCTACACAACGCCATTAACGCCATTGGAGCCATAGCCGCAGTCACCGCGCTGGGTCTTGACGCCCAAACCGCCGCCAACGCCATGGCGGAAGTTGAACCTTCCCAAGGGCGCATGGTTCGTGAGCGCATCGGTGAAATTGATATTTACAACGACTCTTACAACGCGAATCCCGAAGCCATGTTGGCGTCCATTGCCGCATTTGCGGAAGTTGCCGTAACCGCCAAGCGCCGCATTGTGGCGTTGGGGGACATGCATGAACTGGGAGAGCAAAGCCAAGCGTTGCATCGCATGGTGGGGGAACGGCTTGCCAGCGCTTTTAGCGGAAATCCCCCCGAAATGATCATGACTTCGGGTCCGCTGAGCGCGGAAATTGCGCGTGCGGCGCAAGCCTTGGCGCCGCAGGTTCAATTGGAAATGGTGGCCGATTTGCAGGACCATGCGTCGCGCCTGGCGGGGCTTTTGCGCGGTGGCGACGCGGTGTTGATCAAGGGCTCGCGGGCAAGTTCCATGGAGCGACTTGAACAGGCGATCCGCGGCGCAAATTCCTTTGCCAAGAGTGCAAAGACTTCGTGATCAATCGACCGATGAAGAAGACTTCAAATGCTCTTTAATCTTGTCGATTATTTCCAAAATTGGCTTGACGAGCATGGAATGTCCGCGCTTGTGCAATTGATGTATCAATTGGAGTTTCGCGCCTTGCTAGCCACGGCGTTGTCCTTCGCCATCACCGTCTTTGTTGGTCCCAGAGTCATCCGATGGTTGCATCGCAAAAAAGTTGGCGACTCTCCTGAGTTCTACAATCAAACTCTGAATGAGTTGATGAAGTCCAAGGCCAACACGCCCACCATGGGCGGCATTTTAATTGTGTGCGCCATTGTCATCAGCACGGTGTTGCTCTGTGATTGGATTCACAGCTCCTATGCCAAGGTGGCCATCATTGTGCTGGTGTGGCTGGCCGGCTTGGGACTGATTGATGATTGGCTGAAACTCACGGCGCGTTTCCGTAAATTAGGAACCCGTGAGGGCTTGTTTATGTGGGAAAAACTGCTGTTTACGGTTGGGATTGGCGCTATCGCGGGCTGGTTTCTGTACCGCGGCGCGCAACACATTGATGCCACGGTGCTGAATTTGCCGTTTCAGCGCACCTATCCGCCAACCCCCATTGCGGAGGTGATTGTTCAGCCGCCACAAATCGCCCCCAATGTGGTGGTGCTTTCATTCGTGTGGTTTGTGGTGCTGGCCGCATTTTGGATTGGCTTAATGAGCAACGCCGTCAACTTGACCGATGGAATGGATGGACTCGCCACCGGAACAGTTCTCATTGCCAGCATTGTGACGGCGGTCTTGGTGGCTATTGCCGTGAGTCCGCGCGCCAGTTTTTTCCTTATGGTTCCGCATGTTCCAGAGGCCAAGGAACTTTTGGTGATTGTTGGAACAATGGCCGGCGCGTGTATTGGATTTCTATGGTTCAACTGTCAGCCCGCGGCGGTGTTCATGGGGGACACCGGCAGCCTTGCGTTGGGTGGACTTTTAGCCACCATTCTTGTGGCTATTCGTCAGGAATTTCTATTGCCGCTGGTGGGCGGCGTGTTTCTTATGGAGGCTGGCAGCGTGGTGGCGCAAGTGGGATGGTTCAAGATCACCAATAAACTCACGGGCAAGGGCCGGCGAATTTTTCGTTGCGCGCCCATTCACCATCATTTTCAATTGCAAGGCTGGAGCGAATCACAAACCGTGGTGCGTTTCTGGTTGATTGCGCTGCTTCTGGGGATTGCGGCCCTGGTCATGCTGAAATTGCGCTGAAACAACCTGCGATTTCGCTTTCGCGCTTCCTTGGACACACCGCACGCGCGCTTAGACATTGAACAAGAAGTGCACCACATCTCCGTCCTGCATGACGTAGTTGCGGCCCTCGCTACGCATTTTTCCGGCGTCGCGAATAGCCTTCTCGCTGCCAAATTGCTCCAAGTCCTTGACCAAGTAGCACTCGGCTCGGATGAACCCCTTTTCAAAGTCTGTGTGAATCACGCCTGCGCTCTGTGGAGCGGTGAAGCCGCGGTGAATGGTCCAGGCGCGGATTTCCTTGGGGCCAGCCGTGAAATAACTTTGTAGGCCAAGCAATTCGTAGGCCGCCCGCGCCACAGTGGCAAGCGCGGGTTGATTCATTCCCAGGCTGGTCAACATTTCCGCGCGATCGGCGTCGGTCAATTCGGAAAGCTCGCTTTCAATTTTGGCGCATACGCAAATCACTTGGCCGCCCTCCACCTTGGAGCGCGCCAGAACCTTTTGCACCATATCGCACTGACCGTTCAAGTCATTCTCGTGCACATTGGCCACATACAGGACTGGCTTGGCGGTGATTAAGCCAAGTCCACGGCCTAGTGTGCGCTCCTCGGCGGTGAAGTCACCGCCGCGCAAAGGATCACCTTTTGCAAGTAAAACAAAGGCTTTCTCCAGATACGCCACGCGCGCAATCGCGTCTTTATCGCCCCCGCGCGCCGTGCGGCGCAAGCGCTCAAGGCTGGACTCCACCACCCCCAGATCGGCCAACGCCAACTCCGTATCGATGGTTTCAATGTCACGGATCGGATCGGGCTTGCCGTCCACATGCATCACATCAGGGTCCTCGAAGCAACGCACCACATGCAGAATGGCGTCGACTTCGCGAATGTGGCTTAGAAACTTGTTGCCCAGGCCTTGACCCTCGCTGGCGCCACGCACTAAACCGGCGATATCCACAATTCGAACCGACGCGGGAATAATTTTATCGCTCTGGATTTTCTTGGAGATGGTGTTCAGTCGATCATCTGGAACATTCACCACGCCCACATTCGGCTCG
>SXGQ01500040.1_pt1 | contig 52623 bp, 23 predicted proteins | sample 3178371 | NCBI WGS metagenome assembly SXGQ01 (sample SAMN11356859, study PRJNA531348) | freshwater metagenome | isolation source: freshwater sample F1-20 | place: China: Fuxian Lake, Yuxi | collected 2017-12-25 | reverse complement strand
GTAGAAATCTCTGATATTTTAACCACGTATATTTGTAAAAAGTGTCACTCGTATGATGTACATTCTTTCAATGGGCACGAAGTGAATTGCAATAAATGCAAAAGCGAATTGTCTTGCGTAACTACTTCTACATCTCTAGGCACGACTGAAAAACAATTGAATGAAATTTATAATTTGATGGACGTTTATTGCCATCCGTTTACCAGCGGAGGTCAAGAAATGCCAATCCAAGAAGCAAAATTAGCTGGACTAATTACTCTTGTTACTAATTATAGTTGCGGAGAAGAAATGTGCAGCTCAGAGGCTGGCTCTATTCCTTTGTCTTGGAGCGAGTATAGAGAGTTTGGCACAGAATTCATCAAGGCTTCTACTTGCCCAAACTCAATAGCCGATAGTCTTGAATCTGTATATAAAATGGAAGAGGGGCAAAAGATTAAAATCGGCAAGCAAGCAAGAAAATGGGTTATAGATAATTTTTCTACTGAAAGCGTGGGTGAGAAAATTGAGAAATTTTTAGATTCTTGCGATTTCAAAGAATACTCTTTGCAGAATGAACAAGCGAAACCTTGCGACCCTAACGCCGAGGTTCCAAATATACAAGACGACGTACTTTGGCTTAAGAGCCTCTATTCCGCTATCCTCTCTAGAGAAGTTTCTGATAATGACGAAGGTCTTATCCATTGGATAAACAAAATTAATTCAGGGATCTCAAGGCAAACTATCGATCAATATTTTAGAGAAGTAGCTCTAAAAGAAAATCTTAAAAATAAAAAGTTTGAACTAAAAGATCTTTTCGGAGACACTAAGCCTGAGGACAGAATATTTGTTTCTATCGACTCAACTGTAGAAAATATATTTTTATCAACTAAAATTATATCATCAATAAAAGAAAAATATCCAGAAAAAGAAATATTCGTTTCTTCTAACGAAAAAAGTCAATCTGTTTTCTTGGGCAACGCATGCATAAGAGAAGCCTTCGTCCAAACAAATAAATTTTCTGATCCAGAATTTTTAAAAAACAATTTTTATGAGTCTTATTGTTTAGATTCTTTTTCAATCAACAATCACCATTCTATTTTAATCAAATGAATTTATTAAAATCTTTCAAGGCCACAACCGGTTTAGAACCCGGCAAAGCACATATTTATGAAAAAATTTTTCCACTTCCATTTGATAATTATATAATTTTAGAAACTCAATCTTCAGATCCTAACGCAAACTATTGTTTTTGGTCTAGAATTATAGAACTAATAAAGCCAATTCTATCTAAACAAAATATAAATATAGTTCATTTTATAGATGACAAGAGATATCATTTCGATGATGTTTATGTTGACGCTTCAGTTGTCTTGAATCAGAAGGCATACCTGCTCAATAATGCAAAGCTTTTTTGCGGCGCTTCTAAAATCTACTCTTTGATATGCTCTGAATATGGAGTCAAACAGTGCTATTTAAAACATGACTATTATCTTGATAATATTTTAGAGCAAGATAATGTAATAAATTCTGATTCGAAACGCAAAAATTTTGTAAATCCTACTTCGTTTCCAATTAATAACATAAGGCCAGAAGAAATAGCTAAAAAAATTATCAAAATTCTATTTAATTATGAACCAGAATTTGACAGTACCATATCTATAGGAAAAGTCTATGCAACTCAAAGCATAGAGATAATACCAGATAACGTATTCAATATTAAATCAGATGGTAAAAATGAAATAGTTATAAGAATGGATTATTTATTTTCAGAAGATAATCTAGATAAACAGTTAGATTTATTAGATGCTTCAATAGTTACAAATAAACCAATAAATAAAAATATATTAATTCGCCACAATAAAAAAATCAAAAAACTATATTATAAAATAGAAAAAAATTCTGACACTGATTTTGTGAACCTGGTCGAATCTCTAGGCGTTGACTTTGAACTTATTACATCTTTAACTGGAGAAGATCTCAACAAAGAAAAAATAAAATATATGGACTTTAAAAAAATAAATCGTCTAAATATTTTAGATCTCAAATTTTTAGATGGATTAGATAAATCTAAAATATATTTCAAGAGTAACAAAATAGTGGTCAAATCTGGTAAAACTTTTTGCAGCCGGTGGCATGCCAAAGTGATGATAAATAGTGAAAACGTAAGGAACAGCAAGTCTGAGATTCCGGCTCTAATAGACGAATCATTTAAAGAAGAGGCTGACTATTTTTATTTCTTGACAAAAGAGCAGCTTTAATCAATACTAAAAGAGATGAGCATCCCTCCTAAAACTCTCAAAAGGAACGAATTCGGTCTTTTAGAAAATCCTCCCATCCCTTATGTCTTCAATGAAGATGGGTATGTCAATTGGCGCAAAATGATTCGCCCAGAATATTTGGTAGCCAATAAGCAACGAACTCAAGAAACAGACATTTCAAAGCTAGAGGATAAAGACTTGCTGATTTTGCTTGGCGGTATCAAAGAGCTTGCCCAAATCAGAGGTTTTACATGCGTCTCTTATGATGTGCCGCAAGCTGGTCCAAATTATGTAATTACGAGTTGTTATATTAATTGGATTGGCAATTATGAAACTTCTAATGTAGACGTTTCTTTTCAAGCTCTGGCTGACGCTTCTCCAGATAACACTCAAAGCTTCGCTCGGAACTATTTAGCTGCTATAGCAGAAAATAGAGCTTTCGTAAGATGCGTTCGTAATTTTTTAAAGATAAATATTGTCGGTCAGGAAGAGGTAGGAGTCAAGATCATCGAAGAACCTGGCTCGGATAATCCGATCTCTCCAGCCGCAGTGCTTCACAACCTTATGAAAGAGAAGAATATCTCTTTCGATCAAATCCAAAAGCGACTAATTAAAGACAAGTATGAAAAAGCAGAAGAGATGACATCTATTAACGATATTTCCAAGCCAAAAATTTTTGAATTGATTGAAAGAATCAAGAAAGCTTAGTCACCATTTCCCTGATGGGCAACTTTCATAATCTGCTCTTGCTTTAGCCGAAACAAAGCATCCGCACAAATTGCATCGACCTAGAATTTTATCTAGGTCTTTGCATTTGCTGCATATATCTAACCTTTCTTTAGCTTTATCTTTTTGCGCTACAATTGGTTTGCCTTGGGCGATTGCTAGTCCAGCCTTGCCCACTGAAGATCTTAAACTTTTAGAAACCTTGTCTGCTTCTTTAAATAAATTGCTAAAATTATTTAAGTTCATATTTTTATTGTGCCTGGGAAAATGTACGCATAACTGAAGTCAACACTTTTTGAAAAAGCGTCTCCGCACCCGTTATTGCAAAAACTACTTCCGGCTGTAATCGACAAAGACTGAGCAGTTCCTGAGGCTTTAGCTTCTAAAGTTCCACCAGCGTTAAAAAAAGCAAAGTAAGTATTAAAACTTACATTTTCTTCAGGAAGCAAAGTGCCCTCCGGAACCGGCCTTGGCCCTGTAGTAGTCCCATAGTTACATGACACAGCTCTCCCACCACCTGAATTTATAGGCGCTTGATTGATTGCGCATACTGTTGTCCCCTCGCTTACTATACCAAGTATTTTTCTTTTAAATGTTCTTAAATAGCTTTCTTTAAATGATCGAGCCATCAACGGATGAACGAATGGCCTTATAGTTATGCTAGACGAAACTTCACTTGATAATTTATAAGTACCTGCGGATACTCCTCTTTCTGGAGCCTGGATTGAATTTATTGTAATTTTTTCTACACTTTTCAAAGCCGACACAGATAATAAGCTATTAATAGGAATATAAGAACTACTTTCGTTAGACAAATTAATTTTTTGACCAGCAGTCGAAAAAGAAATAAGGTCGTACTCGCTTCCTTCAAACGCAGTATTATCCCAATATTCAAAGTATTCGTTTTTCTGATCTAAAGCCCATATCATTGGCAATATAACTCTTACTTCATTTAGATTATTTATCCCCATCACCAGTCTATTGAACATCTCCGCTCTAGGGGCCATGTTTGGTAAAGGCCCGAATCCATACTGATTATCTGCGCGCACTGAGGTAGGTAGTAAAGTTAGCCAAGGCGGAGCCGCAAGCCTTTGCGTTATAAACGCGGCGGCGCTTGAGTCTGGCATAACTTCTAAATTATTCAAAGAAAACAATTGCGGTTCCCCACCCTCAGCGCCTTGTTGAGGAGAATCTGCATTCAACGAAATCGGAGTTATAGAACTCGGATCTTGTGTGTAATTTACAGTACTGGGTATTTGAGAATCTGATATTTCACTTACTCCAGCGTCAGTATCTTCTGTATAAATTTGGACCTCTTCTGCTGGATTTATATTTTTTTCTGTGTATAATTTTGATATTGTATTCCAAACTTCGTCTAAAATCCCAATAGAGTTTAAATCTTTTTGCTCCGGTGTATAATTTAAATCATACGCTTCTTTAGAATTAGCTATTTCTTCGATGTCCGAAGGAATATCAAAGTTTAAGTATTCATCTAATCTTTGTTTCTGTTCTACTGAAAATGCATTTTGATTATCTTGCTGAAGCTTTAGTCTATCAAAATAAGAGCTAGCTAAACGTACTCCTCCTTTTAGAGAAGCTTTTAAATTGTCTTTATCAAAAGAAGGATTTTGCGGTATTAAATTTTGTCTATTGATATTTAAATCTGCAGCAACTATTTTAAATATCTGGGTTACAAATGGTGTTAAATCTGTAAAAGTTTGCTGTCTTTTGCTTTCTGCAGTTTTGAACAAAGAATACCCACTTCCTGGATTTGTGATTTGTATACCCGATATTTTGCCGTATTCGTCTAATTTTACAATACCCTCCGCTTGCCTGCCATTTTTAACTAAATTTGGGGACGGTATTTCTAGGCTTGGCGGTATTAAAAATACATCTTTTGGTATAATCTGCGGTAATGATATTAAGTTTACTGTACCTTCTATAATTGGATCTTTATAAAAAACATCATATTGACAATCTAATTTATACAAAATTTTTGAATCACCTGTCAAGGTCGGAGTTTGCCCATTTACAGTTCCTCCTAAAGTTTTTTGATTAAATAGATTATCGTATTCATAAAAACCTTCTTTTGGTAATCTTATGCCTCTAAGTTGAGGGTCATTTAAATCTAAGTTTATTTTTTTGTTTGCTCTTACTTTTTGATCTTTAGAAATATGTTTATCGTACGCGATATATTTCCATTGAGGAGGAATGAGCATTTTATCAAAAAGATAATCTACAGAAGGCAAGCCTTTCGAAGAGCAAGTTACGCCATGTTCTACCACTAAAAGCCTTAGATTAGCTCTACTATTATCTTCTTCATTTATTTTATTAAATAATTCGATATTTTGTGTTATGTCTGACCTTTCTATTGACAAAATAAATTTTTGATTTGCAGAATAAAAACCAAATTTGCTATTCTTGGCGCCTTCTTTTGTTATTTCGATTGTGTTTGTTAAATCTACATAAGATTCATTATTTAAATACTGCAATTTTACCTTGAATGAATTAGTAATAATTGATATTTTGTTTTCGAAAAAAGAGTAATTAAAAAAGTTTTCATTAATTTTCCAAAACAATACAATAGATTTATTTTGTTTTTCGTTTTTATTTATAATTATACACGGATGTATTTCTGAAACCGATGCTGGATAAAAATAACCTCTTTTGCCTTGTTCATAAGGGAAAAAATAATCGCCATTAGTATCACGCAAATAAAAATTATCTAACTTAACTCCTTTATAAACAGTAGTATCTAAGAATTGATGGGATCTACTATCCGCCGACTGCTCTGCATCTATCTTAATATTAGTAGATATTGTATAAAACTCAGAAAATTTTGTTAATACTTCGTATCTCAGTGAAGCCGGATCATCTATATCTATTATATCTGTAGAGATAGAAGAATTGTTTCTACTTTCAGGTTTAACGATATTTAAATTATCAAAAAATAAATCTTTTTTATCGGTTTCTTGAGGCGTATTATTTTTAAAGCTAACCTTAATATAAAAATTATAATAAGCACCCAAATCATCTCTTTCGATAGATTGTTTTTTATAATCAAATAAATATCCAACTACCTTTTCATTAGCTTCTTTTACTTCTGCAGAACCAACTATGCTTAGATCTATTATTTTCCATATTTGTGAATTTTGCTCGTCTTGTTTTTTGTAAAAAAGCTGCAGCTTATCTAATTTAGAAATATCAAAAAAATCACTTTTTATTAAATCAAGTTTGATATTAACTAGATTAGAAGTGTTGTCTTCTCTAACTATAGAAAAATCTCGGATAACTGTTTCTGGTAAATCTATAACGGTAGTATTTGCCGGGCCTATATCAATACTTGTAGTAGCTTCCCCGACAGAATTAGAAGCAGTTAAAGTAAATCTTATTGTACGACTCCTGTCCTTTTCAAAAGATAAGAACTCGATATTTTGCACGTCGAAAGACTCGCTGCTATCTGTTACTCCAATAAATTCTTTTTTTAATATAGCTCCAGAAGAATTTTTTATTATAATTACTATCTTAAATTTATCAGGATTAGATGTGTCAATTTCTGCTCGCAATTCAACTGTCGGCGGAGAAACTGTTCCCGGTTCTTCTCCATTCGCTGCTATTGGATAGCTTTTCTTTGCTGTTGTTCTTATTCCCATTAGACGATCTCCTCATCAATTACCGGAATGTACTGAGCTTGAAACACTGCCGCAGTGTCATCAAACTTACTGCCATTATTTATCATAAATTTAAAAGTATATGCATCCACTCTACTTGAAGTTACACCTTCTAGATCATTATTATTGTCCCCTATCGACTCTAAAATAAAAATCTCCGTTTCATAACCTTCAGATATATAATTTGGATAGTTCGCCACAGGAACTATATTCCCATTTATATCTTTAATCCTTAAGAAAGCAAAGAATTCTTCTCCTTTAACTATTCCATCAGTTTGCAAAATCTCATTTTGCAGATTCGAATCCGAAAATAAAACAACTTCAGCCTCTCCTATTATCGGAGATAGCGAATACTGATTAGTGCTTATTTCAACATCTTCTTGTTTAGGATCATATTCGGTAGCGGATTTGATATTCCTTGCTATGGCTCTTACCCTTAAAGTGGCGGTTGTTTCATTTATTATTATATTTTGAATATTTATGCTTCTTTGCCGAGGTGTGCTATTAATAAAAAAAGACTCTATATCTCTGAATCTTTCTTTTATTAGAATAGGGCCATACACAACTCCATCATTTTGATCTATAACAGAATACTCCAACTCATCTGCAAAACTATAAGATATGTCAAAAGACATATTAACATTAGGATAATTTACTTGGACTTTTGATAAAGAAAAGGGACTGCAAACTGGAGGATCATTAGGAGAAATATTCAAAAAAGTAAACGGAAAATCAAAAGGTGTATTACCATCAGCTAAAAAACGTAATAACACTTGGTCATTTTTTAAAGACTCGAACAAGTCTTGTTTAGACAAAGAAAAAGACGAGGTTCCATTATTTAAAATTAGTGGGTTCAGATTTGGATTATCGCCTATCTTTAAAAACATTGAAGAATACTTACTGTTCGTTAAATCGTAATCTAATTGAAAAGTAAATCTACCAGTTTCTGTTTTATAAGTAGAATAAACAAAATAATTTAATGGCTGGCTTTGATTAATATCTAAAAAACTCAGAGAAGAATATGTAGATCTTTGATTATCAAATATTGTTTTTGTAGAATTTGCTATTTTTACACTTAAATCAAATACTGGTATAGTTATTGTTTCAGTTAATTCTAATGATTTTTTTTCTGTAGCGTAAAGATCTCTTGTCGCGCCAGACAAATCATAATAATAGTTAAAAGCTCTGACGTAAAAAGTGCCTATTTTCCCAGCGTAATCTACCACTGTTTCTTGATTTTTCCCGTCGGCTGTATCAGTGATATTCTCAGAAACTTCAAGTTCCTCATTAAAATTATAAACTAGTCGTGTGGCAAAGTTTGTTTTTATTATTAATTTTTTAGCCTCAGTGTCCTCTACGATTGTTAATATCTCGGGAGACAATACTTTTACAGGTATATCTAAAAAATAATCTGTAGCGTCACCATCTGCTGTGGTTATCTTATAAATTCTAAAAGATAAAGTCAAAGCAACAATTTTCCCAGAATCAGATAGTGTTAATCCATCTGGCTCTTCTTTTAGATTAAAAAACTTAGATAAATCTAAAACTTGGTCTATGTAATTAATTGTAACGCTAGATACACTTCCATTATCTTTAAAAGAATGATAATTCTGTCCGTCGAAATAATCTATATATCTAAAATTATATGCCCAAATATTTGCCTCGACACTAGTAATCGCTGAAAAGTCTTTATATAAAACTAAAGCACTAGAAGCTTTTAATAAAAAAACTGCGATTACTGTTTTGGGAGTGCCTCCGACAGGACATATTTGCTCGTCTTGTATCAGCGTGATTTTCCCATTAACGTTTACTGAAACCTCGCCGGGTTTGCTTGTGCATTGTATTTGGTTATTTCCGGCCACTGTAGTCTGCAAATCACAAACATCAGCGTAATCAAACTGAATTTCTTGAGAAATTACTTCTAAATTTACATCATTTTTAGTTTCTAATTGAAGATCAACAACTCCTCTCAAAACCAATCTAGAAGCCCAGTTGTCAGATGACTTTGTTAATAAATAAGGAAAAAAATCTTCTTCCATTTTAACCGAACACTCAGTTAATAAATTATCCGAATAATATCTTTGAGTCGGCACATCGTAATAAAAATATGTTGAAAAATCTTCTAGATAGTCAGATTTTTTATCTTCTATTATAATTAAATTTATAAAATAAAATTCATTAGCATTAATGCCCGATAATCCCGCAGGGTTGACTTTAAAATTTATGACGACGCATCTACTATAATTAATATAAAGATTATTTGTTGGCACTTTATCCACTTCTTCTTCTGCCATATTTATAGATAACTCAGTGTAAGCAGACCCATCTCCAGAAGGCAACATTCTATGATAAGCTTTATTTACTACAATTCCTGAGAACTTATTTAATGTTATTGTAAGCTGATTCGCCGAACTTACTTCTGGATCAGAACCAGTTACTCTGCCTAAAGATTCTCCTTGGCCTAGTTCTACATTAAATAAATGACTTCTTATATCTTTTAAAGTAACTCCACTAAAACCGTTAGAACCTCCGATAGGAACACATTTTAAATCACCGCTTGAATATTTAGACAATAAATACAAATTTTTTATATCAAAAGAATTTCCATCGTCTTCAAGATTTAAATTGTTTACTAGAGGAACTTGGTTTGAGAAAACGTTAATCTGTTTTAAATAACTATTAACAAATCCTAATATAATAGTTTCAGAATTAAAATTGTCAGATTTAAATTTTACATATTTATTTAGAGAAAAAACAGAAGTCTGATCATCCGCGGCGGGACTTTGCTTAAAAAAATTTGCAGCTCTTATATAGAAGGACATATTATTCTTTTCTATTTATAATTTTAATTACAGAAGATTTAGAAAAATCATCAAATTTGATATCTGGCATATTTTTGACTTTGCTTATTCTTATATTAACTAATAATCCAGAATCATTAATTTCTTTTGGAATAACTTCTATATTATCATTAAAGAAATCGTCTATGTAAAAACCCCCTAATCTTATAGTTTTATTTGGGAATATAGTATTATCTAAAAACTGTTCTTGCCCTAAAAAAAGCTTTATTTTATTTATTTGCTCTGGTTTTAATCCACCGTCTAAAGCAATAGTTAAATTTGTATTATCTGTCATTTTTCTTATCGGATTCAGTGCAGAAAATAGCGAATAATTGTATGAAAAAAGAGGCGTTTTAAGTCCTGTTTTCTTTATTTTATAACTTGTAAATGTGATTGTTTTATTACCCAAAGTGATTGTAAATGGATTGACATTATTATTTATTGACTCAATTGTCCACGAATCATCAGAATAATTAGAATTTAACCAAAATGCTGCTTGATTTTGAGGCAGCCATGAAATCATACTGTTCGCTAAGCGTTCGTATTCTTCTCTTATTTTAGCATTAAACAGCTCTTGAGAATCCGGCTCTACTGTTTCTTCTATGGTTACGCTTGAGTCTACTCCGTCTTCTTCACCTTTAACTTCAGCATCATCAAAAGATCTGTCTATTTCTTTTATAATTTTATAAAGTGTTACAAAATTTGGATATTTTATTTCATAAGTAGAAACATTATCTCCCACGATTATCTCTCCATTAAAATATTTTTTTCCCTTATATTTAACATAAGGCTGCTCCAGTTCTTTTGTAAAACTATGCTCGCTATCTTCTATGTTAATGTTATCAAAAAAACTTTGATTTATACTGACTTCATATTCTATACCAAATTGTATTCCTGGCAAAGTATAAGTAGATTCTGAAGGATCAAAAAATAAAAATTTATAAATAGTCTCGTGACCTATTCCCACTTCGTAACCAACGATATCTGATGGGGAATCTGTAGGAATATCTCTGCCATTGAAATAATCTCTTAAAAATAAACCAATCTTACTGCTAGATCCATCTTTAGAAAGTAATTTAACATAAGATTTTTGCTCTATTAAATTATCATCTAATATAGGAAAAAGATCATCATTTCTTATTATTTTCTCTGCTAAAGTAATTTCTCTTTGAGTAGATACAACTGTTTTAGGATTGAAAATACAATAAAATTCATCTCTAGATTTTGCTTTTTTGAGATATCTAGATGTTATACCACTAGACGGGCCCGGCTCTAAAACTAAAACAGTATTTCTATAAAGCACGGCTCTAGTAGAACTTGATATTATATCAACATTGATATCATCAGTGCAATTATTAATTAAAAAAATCTCTACAGGATATGAAGCTTCCACCGTAATGTCATTGTTGTTATTTTCTAGCAAATAATGTCCATTAGAAACAATTTTAATATTAGGCTTTAATAATTTTTTAAATATATTTGGATTTAAACTTGTTGAGCTCAAAAGCGGAACATCTACAACTGAAAAATTATCAAATACTATTTCAAAAAATGAACCATCATTATCATAATATGCATAAGGCACATATTTTTCATTCCTAATCATATTTGTGACTAACACGTCTAAAACTCTTTTTTCTGATTCTTTTTCTCCGTTTAAATTAATATAATCGAAAAGACCATCAACAAAAATGCTTAAACTTTGTTTAAATAAATAGTTTGTGTTTTTTGTTTTATTAGATATGTAATATTTTCCTTTTTCATGAACTCCTAAAAATGTTACCGCAGATTCTGTTATTTCTATAAGCCTTTTTGAATTCGCAGTTATTCTATTTGTTGAATTATCAAAAACAATCTGCAAATTCTTAGGAGTATTATTATAAATGTAAAACTTTTTTCCACCTAAAAGACTCGCATTTAGTATCTTTAGTTCGTATGCATCGAAACTATTGTTAGAGCTATTTATTTGAGAAGATCCATATATAAATAAATTTTCATGCTCATCATTCTTTATCAAGTCAGACAAATCTAAAACCCCAAAGTCTTTATTGTTTATAGTGATTTCTTTAGCTTCATTTTCTATATTGTACTGAATTAAATAAGTGGAAATAACGCCGCCTGCACTGTTAACGTATTTTATCGCAGTCCCTGATTGCAAATTTGGATATTTTCTATTTATATAATTATTTAAATCTTCAGGAAGTTGTGTGTTTTCTTGCACTCTTGAGAAAATAGACGCAAAGTTTTGATCAAAAGAAAGACTAGTAAACTTTCCAGTGGTTTGATCTTTTATGATTTTAGTTAACGCCCCTGATCCAAGTAAAGTTTGCTCAGATTCTATATATAAATTATATTTGCAAGAATTAAATACATAAAAATCTCTAAAAGATTTATCCTCAAAACTATTTAAATTGACATTAAACCTATTAAAATTTGGAAGATATACAAATTCTTTAGCTGAAGTTATTGTAGCGGTAGAAGTCGAGTTAATTCCTTGAATATTTTTTAATGTCGCAAAGACATTTTTGACTTGTGGTAAATTAGAAGTTTCTTTAATCCAGCTATTTCCCGAGACGGTAAATAAAGCAATAGAATTCACATCGAATAAATCAGTAGTTGTATTATTCGAATAGTTGTATATTGAATTAGTTCCAAAAGCATCAGATTTAATTAAGTTAACAAAAATAATCTTTTTTCCACTTAATAAAGTACTCAATTCTTCAAAAGAACCGGGTGCCGTGCTTGGGACTTTAGCCTGGATGTTCGGTAAATAAAATTTAGAACTATATTTAGTGATTGGTATAAATATTACGCTAGGCAGAGAACTTATCTGATTTTGGTTTTCAAAAAATTTAGTTAAATCAGTATGATTTGTGTCTATTATTTTTAAATTATGACTTCCTTGATCTAAAATTTTACTAAAACCAGCAGGTATATAAAGCTGTTCGTAATCAACAGCAACACCCTGATGTTCGACAAATAAATAAAAATCATTGACAATATATTTATCTGCTTCTTCTATTTCTAGAGGTTTTCTTCCATAACAATATATTAAAGCAGAATTGCTTGATGTAACTGTAGTGGCAGAAGCTGGAATATCAAATATTCTGTACTTTGTTTGCGATCCATCAAAATCCAAATCAAAATCTTTGTTTTTAAATATTATCTTTGCGTCGTTTACGATGCGGTTTCCTTTGAATAGATCTAACAAAGGATGATCATTGTCTAGTTCTGTATATTGGTTATCTGACTTTATAGAAGTTGGGGCGTAAGTTTTATCACCTAGAGTTCCAAAATTAGGCAGCTGAGGCGGCTCAGGAGGCGGATTATCATCATAATCTGTAGAATCTGTAGTTACTGTATAAGTCGCTCCAGTATATGTAAATAATTTTTGATTGTTTGATGATGAGGAAAGTAATGTATGAACCGAAGTTCCGCTTAATGTTTTTATTTGATACGCCCTTCCAGACATATTTTTAATCACGAAAGAAGCGGACGCAGAAATATCTGGCAAAACAATTGTATCTATATCTACTTCATTAGCGTTTATTATATAGTAAAATACCGTACCACCACCGATTTTTGTATTAAGTCTGTCGCTATTATTTAAAGCTATAAAGAATTCTTTTTTATTATATATTGGAAAAACAGAGTTACCCCCGAAATTGCACACTACTCTATTTTTTTTCAATGTAACCTGAGAGCTATCAACCGTCACCGTTACTGTGTCATAAGCAAAATTTATTAAAAATTGACCGTTCGCCAATGCATTTGGAAAATTTTTTGTTTCCGACCCTTTCTCGCTCTCACGACTATAAACAATTGCATCTGGTGCCGCTGGCTTGTCTATTTGCAATCTTCCATTTATATATCCATCTGGATCATAATCTAAATTTATAGAATTTGTATTTTCGATATCAAATGATCCGTTTTTATCTGCGGAATCGAATGAGTTAATAGTAATAGAATCTCTTGAGATCGGTAGAAAAATTTTACCTGCGTATTTAAACTTTCTATTGTAAGAGTCTTTTATTGTAAAAGTATCTATATCTTTATTTCTAATATAGAAATATTTTTCCTCATCGGCTGTTGCTGAACCATCTTCAATATCTATTATATTGTTTGAGAGAAGAGAGCTTTTCTGTAAAAAACTTGTACGCTCTATACTTCTAGCCCCAGCATTATTAAATACTCTTAGAGAAACAGAATTATCTCCTATATCTCCTATTTCATTTATTTCTAATGTTGTCGGATTGTTTGTAGTTGAAATTAAAGAATTAATATCGACTACTGATTCTTTATCTATTTTATTTGGAAGGAATCTATTTCTGCAAATCAAAAATAACTCTTTATTAGCTAGCTGCGCTGCAGTTGGCAAAGATATTTCAGTAGCGCAAAAATTAAGATTTAAAATATTTATAGAGCTAGCTAAATGTGCGGCGGGATCGACTTTAAAAGAAAAATGACTTAATGTTTCGTTGAGCGCTTGCAGCACGACTGTTTTACTATCACCTACGACTTTGAGTATTGCTCTAGCTATCTGATCAGGCCCTAAAGTAGAAATCGGTTCTTCTGGATTGTCTTTGTAAAAATTTACCTGACTAGAATTTTTATTAACAAAATAAACGAATGCCCCGTCAGATAAACCTTGCTCCAAAGTTTTGAGATTGACATTATTAACCCTGTCTCCCTTAAATAACACGAGTTGCTCTTTTAAATTTTTAATTTCAAGACCCGGCGAAGAAGATGGATAAAGCACCGAATACTTAATTACGCCACCTTTTTTATTAATAGTTAATTTAAAATCTTGATTTTGTTTAGAAATTTCTTCTGTAGAAGATCCATTAATTATCTTAATGTTTACCGATCTCACTATAGACTCGTCTTTCAGGAAGAAATACTCTTTGTTGCTGCCATTAGCTAAATTAATATTAGATATGATTATTTCTATGTCATCTTTAATCATAAATATTGAATTTTCGATCGCCTCGCCGCCTTTCAAAAATAATTTTAAATCATCAAAATATTTTTTTTCTACTTTTGTAGCGGAAGAACCGTTCCAATTAACATAGTTAAAAGAGTCTGGCTCTAGACTTAAATTATTTAAATGTAAAGGCTGCGTGTGTAAATTAAAGACTGGTAAATTATCATAAGATTTATTAGCGTCAAAAGATCCTACGGTATGATTTAAATTAACAAATCCAATATCAGGATGATAGATTTCTTCATCTTGAACTGTCATGTTAGAGTATTCTATTCCACTTTGGATAGATTTTGTGGTTCCATCGTCAACGAAAGTAAAAATTTTTGTTTTATTAGCAGGCACTGTTGCTGTTGCAGAACCAAATGTAACAGTTATTTGACTATTCGAGTCGTTTATTATTGTTAATTCTTTGTTTACATTTCCTGCATTTGAAATTGTAATATTATTTTTTAAGTAAAGAACTCCTTCGCTAGAAGGGCTAGTCAAATCAAATGTAGCAGATGGATTTGCGCTTAGAGCAACTGTAGATGGAGCACTTGGCCCGTCAATAACAGCAATATTATTGGTTGCTACTGCAGTTCCATTAACAGAACACGAATTAGCATTCTTATTTAAAACATAAGATTCAAACGGCGCCGTTATATTATCAAATCCCACAGAAGTCGCTCCATCCGCGACAAAATAATAACCACCAGAATCTGGAGATATTATAAAATTATAATCTATAGTTTCTGGATTATTAAAATTTAATACTTGACTATAGGTAGGACTAGAAACGTTTATTGGCGCATAACTTGCCGGTGAAGACAGCTTAGTGACTTTAGTTTCAGAAAAGTCTGAATTTCCTATTTCGAATTGATATTCTTGAGATAAAGTAGTTTTATTTTTTGTTACCGCAGGCTTTATCCCGGAAATTACTATGTCGTAATAGTTCGCCCCGTTCGCTCCGAAATTAAAAACGCCAAGGTCAACATTTTGCTGTTTTACATCTGGTACGACATAAGAAAAAGTATTAACACCAGAAGGAACAGATCTTAAAAAATTTAAATTACTATTTCTATCTTTTTGATATATATTATAATATGCACATCCTTGCACTTGATTCCATTCAACTTTAATTGGTAAAAAATTAGTCTTTTTTATAACATTAGCGGACTCTGAAAACACAGATAGTTTTTGTCTTTTCAAGATTCTGAACTCATAATTATTATCATCTAAGAAAAGAGGAAGATTTGTTTTGAAAGCCACCATCGATAAAAAATTAGGAGTTACCAAATTTTCCTCGGAGAAGTAATAAGGAGAAATTATAGCATACTCAGAAGAAATAACTTTATTTGTAAAATCCCCTTCTTTTGACATTATTGTCCAATCTACTGAAGCTCCGCCGCCAGAAGACCCAGACGAGCCAGAAGATCCGTAAGAAGCATTCTTGGCCTTGTATTGTAAATCGTATTCCCAACCATCATTAAAATTAATTGAATAAGGAGACCCAGAATCTCCTATCAAAACCAAATCTTTTGTATAAAAATTATATTTAATTTTTGTTATTTTTAATCTTCTTGTGTCTTTAAATCTTACTCTGGTTTGAGAAGAGCTTGGGGGTTTTTGTTTTACTATATTACCATTATCTAAAATTTCTAATATGTAATTAGATTCATATTTTACAGCCGCTCCATTTTCTTCTTTTACATATATATGATTTTCATACAATCCATCTGTTAAACCATTTAAAGAAGATACTGAAACTGGCTTTCCTTCATAATTCTTAGATGTATAAGGTCCGTTAGGAAAGAAAAACAAGTTAGATAGCAAATCTTTTGTTTCTTCGACTTCGTCTTGGAAAAATCTTGGCTCAGAAAAATCAGCGGGCACAAGAGGATTTGGATCTCTCTTGCCGTATATATTATTATTAATTGGGTTTTTATTAAATAAAACCCACTGATTAGCCTCTGAGTTAATCTTAACATTATAGTCGTATGTTTGAATATTAAATTTAACTTTAGACGCGTCTAATAAGACACCAGCGGCATCTATTATATCTGCATTTATAGAAGATCTAGTGATTCCAGCTTCTTCTGTTTGGAAAACTGAATCTGTTAATCCTTGTTTTATAAACTTTAAAACTACCAAATTTGAGAAAGACGCAGAAGTGGCAGATTCGCCATTTTTCACATTACTCTTTATAAAAGACAGAGTGGCAGAAGAATCATTGTATCCATACAAATGATAAGAGTAGAATTTTGTGTCTTGGTTAGGTATTTGAATATTAGATGGCGGAGTAGCGCTAGCTGACCAAATTCTAAAATTAGAAGTATTATCGTAACTAAAACTGTCTCCGGTTACATATTCAACTCTGAATAGTTTTGGTTCTTGTAAATTTTCGTCCACAAAAGAAAGAACACCTGCTCCTCCTGCGGTAGAGTATGTTATATCAGACGAAATGAAATTTTTAAAAGAGACTTCTTCGCTATAATCTTGTATTGGATAAAAATAATTTGGTTTATTGTGTGAAAAACTATCTTGAGACTTTGGCTCGAAAGCATGAACGCAGTAAAGCTTTTCCTTTTCTTCACTAGACAAATCAGCGTCACTTGTGATATAGACTTCGTTTACAATAGATTGATTTAATTCAAACGCTTCTTGATTTTTGTAAGACGTCGTGTAGATTTCTCTTTCTACGAAAATTCTTGGCGACCGACCCCCATTATTATAGAAAGAGCCTTGATTTGAGTCGCTAATCGCGCCTCCTATTTCTGAGTTAACTTGTTTGAGCGCTTGATTAAATAAAGTTATATAGTCCGCCTCAGGTAAAGAAGGAGAAACATTAAAAGAAGATAAATAATTTTTAGTATAGAAATAATTTACGGCTTTTAAATAAGAAGACTCGTTTGTATAATTAGATTTAGAAATAATTCCATTTTCTGGAATTTGAGTGATCAAACCATTTTGATAGTTTAAATTTAAAATTGCCGAATAACCTTGATTATTATCGTATATAGCTGAATCTCCTTTGCAAAAACCTGTTTCCTTTATATATAGACCAGCGCAAGTAGAATTCACAACAGATCTAAATTTTTTCTCGTCGGACCCTTCTTCACTTTCAATTAAATAATAAGCTAAAACCCCATATTTATCTCCGCAAGAAACAAAAGTCGTGACTAGACCGTAATGATCTAAAGGCGTAACAACATAATTTTCTCCAGTATTTAAATAATTCGAATAAAAATCTTTTGTTATTATTTTTTTGGGTAGCGGAAAATTAGGGAGAGCTGTTTTATAATATTGTACGATATTGTTTTCTTTTGTTAAAGCCTCTAAATCTTTCTTGTCTATTTCTAACCTCTCTTCAATACCCGCTCTTCCGTCCAAATCGTCTTCTCCAAATATACCTTTAAGTGCGTTCTGAGTTGCTTTAAAATTGTCTTCTAGCGCCTGGGCCAGCTTGCTTTCATCTTCTTCGCCTTCACCGTCATCAATTTTTATTTCTTGAGCGTATTCTTCTGATTCTTGTATTTGCTCTACGTCTATCAGATCTTGTAAATTATCATATCCAAAAGGCTGACCGTTTTCATTTATTCTCGGATACACATTGCTCCCCGCGCCGACATTTAATGTGACAGTTCCATTTCCTATATCATAACTCGTCATTACAAAACCATTTATAGCCGGTTTATCTTTAGTTTTGAATCTCTCTACCGAGACGTCTGCTTTATAAATATCATTAAAATTACCAGTAGACAATAATGTAAGTTCAAAAACAGGACTGGCATTTTCATTTTCGGTGCTTTCGATTTGGAATCCTGTAAGACTTAGGCTTGGATCATCTATTTTTCTTTTTAGAACAGATCCTCTATTTTTAATTTTTTCCAACTCGTCTTTATCGAAAGACAATTCGGCTATTGGCTCAAAGTTATAAGTAATCTGTCCGTCTATTACGCCAGAAATTTCTTCTTTATATTTTGTGTAATCTATTATAGCTTTTCCGTCTGCTGTTAAATCTGCGTGCTCGTAAATACCAAGAGGCTCACTCGCTCTAGATATTCTATATTTTAAAGAAGATTCCTGCTCCAACTTATACGGTATTTCAAAAACAGAATAATCTTGAGGTATAGAATTTTTGCTATCATTATATAAAAATTTATATCTTGTAGTTACTTCATTTTTATAACCTAAATAGTTTGAATCTGTATAAGTATAAAGTTCATCTGTATCATTAGAATTTACAGAAATATTAGTCTCTGCCCAGTCTTCTCCTGATACTGTTAGAATATCTTTATTTGTGCTTTTTGATTTGGTTAAACCTGACACCTCATATCTTCGATAAACTTTGCCAGCATAATCCATATCTGGCATTATTATTTTTGGGCTAGTTCCAGAAACAAATCTATCTGTTAATTCAAAATCTCTTAAATAAGTGAATCCGTCTCTCCCTAGCAAGCTCTCTGTCAAAAAAAATCTTACTTTAGCCGCTTCTCCCTCTTCATTTTTTATTAAAACTCTTTTGCCTGTTATTGGAAATTTTAAAGCCACTAAGTCTTGCGCGATAGGCTCGGGTATTGAATATCCATTTTCGCTATGATTAGGATTTTTAAAAGAAGAAATCCATAATCCATAAGTAAATTTAGAAAAATCTGGAGTTAAACTCGGCCCCAACGCAGCCATTGCTGCGGTAATAAAATTTTTATTATCTATCTCTGCGCTCATATTATTGCCTTCCTACCATATTTGGTGATATTGGTACAGATTTATCACTTATGTTATCATAAGAATCTCTCATTAAGTCTTCAAATAAATAATCTCCTACTGCAGAATCGTATCCTCCTGGGACATCTTTGCCAGATAAACCTTCAGATATAATACGCAATACTTCGTCGGGACTTAGTTCTGATCCTTTATTTATAAATCCATTGCACATTGCTCTAAGATAATACTCCATTTGAATGTAGTGATCAGAGTACATTACTGTATTTTTTGAAACTTTTGGTATTAGTTTAACAAAATAGAATCTAGGATAGCAGCAACCGAATGGCCTTTGGTTTTTCCAGAAAAGGCCGTTATCCATAGAAACATCTCCGTTTATTCCTCTTGGGCATTGTATGCCTGCCATGGTATGACAAAGATAGTTTATTAAAGCGTTTTCATCTGTTCTATAAAGATCTACGTTTGATTCGGCAAATTTTATAAAGCTTTGCAACTTATTGCTTATCCTTCCTTTAGGGACATCTGAAAGCTTGTCTAATCCTAATGATGGATCTAAACTTCCGCCAGTATTTTGCAGTCTATTTTCAATTATTACTTTTATTACATTAGAAGTAGGATTATAAGGATCTAATCTTACGATAGATTTTATTTTATATGGTGGTTTATAAATTGGACAACTAGATGCAAAATTGCCTGGATAATTTAAATTACCAAACCAATCACCATATTGAGGCTTCGTGTTCGCTCCTTCTATATAATTATATCCAGACGGCGCTTCTACAACAAGCGGTAAATCATTTGGATTAGTAGAAACATTCGCTAAAGCTCTTTTAATATTTCTAGAAGTTCCTCTCAAAGGCTCTAAAGCTTGGCTAGACGTTAAACATCTAGCGTTCAAAGCGCCCATTATGTCTCCATAAAACGAAGGCTTCCAGTAAGAACTATTAGACCAATGATATAAATTGTAAGTCATGAACATGGTCCATTCGTTGCTTATGTTACCAGATGGTTTTTGTTTTATTCCATCTATAATGATTTCTCCTTTATCTATCCCTTCAATTAAAGAGTCTGGGGTTATTCCGTCCAACTCAAAAACTCCGATTGTACCCGTAGAATACACTGAAATAAAATAATAGTCTCCGCCCTTGAATGTCGCGCCATGCTTTAATATTTTCTTTTTATTATTATCTATATATATAACATGAGAATTCGTCCCCCTTAGTGAGACTTCTAATTCTATCACGATATAATCCTTTCCTTTAACTATTGGAATAAATGTTTCTGTTTTTGAGCCTCTAATTGATCTGTTTCCTACTTCTGTTATAGATGGACCCATGTGTCTAAAAATATCAACTCCAGTATTTTTCATACCCAGCGCGTATCTATTAAAATAAAGAACAGAATCTCCATTTTCATCTACTTCATAGTCAAGTAAAGCTGTTCTATCTGCCATTCTTATATTGCTAGATATAAACTTTCTAGCAGACTCGTATACTGGATTTGCGCTCACATAAGCGTCATTTTGGTATAAAGTTTTCTTTTTAAAATTATACGCAACTCCGTATTTAATATAATTAGAAAAAATTAATTTTGCCGTGTCCGCATCGAAATGACCAACTGGGTCCATTTGCCCGGCGTCTGATCCAGCGCCTTCAGTGGTAGCGACTCTTGCCATCACATAAGCATCTGCTGCGCTTGGTTTCATTTCTAAAACATGCGCAAACTGAATAGTTATAGCAAAATTATTTTTAGTTGCTCCGTCTACGATTATTTTTTTACCTAACGCAACGGTGCCAAAATTTTTATAATTTTGTATCGTAGTTCCTAACCCTAATGTCCCTCTGACTCTGAAAGAAACATTACCTTTTACCGGATAAGCGAAATAATGTATTTTATTAAATTGATATATTCTATATTGATTCGCTAAATTTACATTCTGACCATTTACTGCGCCAGTTCTATTTTCTATAGGATATCTATCTGCGCCTTCTAGAGGTATAGATTCATAGATCTCTCCATTCAGATAAACATCTATATATAAACCAGCTAATAAAATATCATCAGTATCAGGACCAGAAGAAGCTATGTCAGAGGTTTGAATGAAAATAGAAGATAAGCAAAATCTATTGTTAGAATCTGAAGGATTAGTATCGAAATGCCTTAGTTCTTGTCCAGAGCTAGATAGCCCTTTGAAAATAAACGTGTCAGACTTCTCAGTTTTTATAGTAAGTATTCGAGTTTTTTGATCTTCTTTCGCTAAATCTAAAGGAATATTCCAAAGAAAACTGCCTGGGCTTTCTGGAAAAAGTTCTGGATAACCGAATGCGTCGTATTTGATTTTCTTGTTGCCTAAGCTGTCTTTTTTAATTTTATTTGACGCATCTAATTCATATTTCGGTCTTGAATAATTCGGCGCCAAAAGGAACTGTCTAGAAAAAAACTTTTCGAAATCAAATCCATGAGTTATGACAGTCCTTCCTTTTATACTATGCCTTGCTCTTTGGTCTTCTGTGCCTCTAAAAAAACTCAAATAATAAAAAATTGCCTGCTCAATTTGATCTTTAGAAGCGTTTTTTTTCCTGAAAATGCCTCCCTTACTTTTCGTATCTGGTACAAAGCTCGGAGCGTATCTTCCAGTGGAAATAGCTTCTGTTACATACCTTAGATGTCTTCTTGCAGCTGCGCATATTCCTAAAGATGCAAGCTCTAATGTTTTAGTTCGTTTAACACCTCCTCTATCTAAATATATGAAATCAGGCTGGAAAGCCAAGCATCCTCTTTGAAGCTCTGAATCGCTCCATACTATATTTAAATTTGCATCGCCTCTAATTTTAGTTGGCATGTTATTCGGGATAGCCAATTCTAAACCAGATAAACGGAGTGGCTCAGAAAAATATCCATGCACACCATCTTTCGTGTCATCTTTTAATCCATTCGCTTGGCTTACTCTCGTCTCTCTTCCGAATATCCAAGCCATGAATGGGTTCGCTACATTAGCGCCTTGAGCTTCTCCAGCTTGAGCTTCTGGCCATCCAAATTTTCCAGCGGTCATCTTCGGCTCTAAATTAGCATAAAATTTGAACCATTCATCTTGAGCCGGGAAATTAGAGCCTTCAGGATTTCTTAATCCTCTAAACATGGAAAAAGCGTAATAAAATATTCTCCAAGAACAATCACCCAAACCAGATAATATTTTTTCGTTAAATGCGTCTGCTAGAATATTATGATGCTCGTATTCTGTCTCTTTGCCTATTTGAACTTTTTTTGCTAAAGGTAGACTTGACATAAATTAACTCCACACTCCTATTCCGCCGCCACCGCCAGATTGAGACTTTAAAGTTCTTGCAATTATATTAGCATCTCTATAGACTAAAAATAAAACCCCAGCTTTAATTTTAAATTTTACTGGGCCTGTCGACTGTTGAGAGTTCGGAGGCTTACCTGTGCCTACATCTTCTAAAGGCTCCAAAGATACCGAAACCTTAAGCTTTTCTCCATACGCGTAGTTCGAAGATAAATTACCTTTCTGGTTCTTAAACGTTGAAGGCATCCTCACTACCGTAAAAGAAATAATCTTTCTAAGATTTGGCAATGTTGGCACCTCACTCGCTGCAGACGATCCAGAACTTCCAGTCGATCCAGCAGCGGTAGAACCAAATATTTTGTTCAAAAGAACATCAACGTTTTGGCACAATATAAATCCTTCTTTATAATTTATAAAATCATCATTGAATAAATTTGCTGCTTCTTTGCCTATTTGATCTTCTACAAACGCTCGCAAAATGGGATTTGTTTTCAAACCCACTTTCGAGTTTACGCTACTCCCATCAAAACTACAAATAAAAGGATAAGCAGTATTCGAAGATATTTTAGTAGTTCTCATTTATTTTATTCCTGTAATAAATCTTTCAATAACATTATTATTTATGCCGCTTAAAGTTAATTTTGCTATTAAAGGATTTCCATCAAATTTTGTTTCATAGAATACCTGGACTTCTATTGATGAGCTGTCTGAAATTGAAACTCCAGTTTTTACATACCCAGCAGATCCTGATGTAAAAGAATTGTCTCTATAACTTATTAGGTTTCCACCTATCCCAGTTTTTAAATCAAAAAAACCTGTGATACTTTTTGTATAAAAAGATGTTCCAGCGTTTCCTGAAGCTATGCTAGGATTAAAATTGTTTATTATTCCTGTCCCACCAGAGAAAAGTACCGACGGAGCAGAAGTATAGCCTGACCCAAAGTAAGACATATCTACTTGAACAACTGAATCATAATTCAAGCTGTTAGATCCTAACAAAGCTTGCCCAGACGCTGCTATAGAGGCGCCTCCGCCACTGAATATCACTGTCGGAGCAGCAAGATAACCATTCCCTCCGCTAACGATATTCACTTCAGTTACCTCTCCAATGTATCCAGTAATTCCAGAAAAATAAGTTAATGATATATTAATTGGCAAACTACTCGGCACAAGCTCTTCTCTATTAGTTTCGTAACCATAATTTAAAATTAAAGAACCCGCTTTTGTTACTCCGCTTTGGAATGTTGATTCTGCAATTGAATCTAAAGTATCTGAACCAAGCTCTAGTTCAAAAGTATAATTTAAAAACGGCACATCTACTCCTGTTATTACCAGCTGGTTATCATAATCACCAGCGCTTGTATTTAAAACATAATCAGAAATAAAATTTCCTAAAGTAGGAAAATTTTGTTGGATTAATACTTGTTGAGGGCTTGAAGATGTGACTAAAGAAGTCGGTATGCTTGCGAAAGAAAAAGAAGAGTCAGGCTCGAAAACTCCAGTAAAAACGTTAATGCCACTGGCAGAATTTGTAGAAAGCGTCCCTGTTATATTTTGGCCAGTAATAAAAGTTCCAGAAGTAGATAACGATAAAGTTGGTTTTTCTGATTTTATAATAACAGAAGCTTCTAATGAGCCTCCCGTTAAATTAATAAAAAATCTTTCTGCGTAAAAATCATCTTTTAAACCAGATCTGACAATTTGATCTCCATTTATAGAATAGTCATAAGCTCTGCCAGAAAAATTAGTTTCAATATTTACTTGAGTATCTGGTAGGTATGAGCCGCAATATCTATTTTCATTATCAAAAATTTTTCCACTCGAAAAAGATATTTTATAAATTTTACTTTCTCCACTAAAACCTATATCGCATAATCCAGTGCAAGAATCGAAACTAAGCCCGAGTTCGCTAGAAAATTTATTTTCTCTAAGAATCTTTCTATGTACGTTTCCTGTTATTGTCATTAATTAAAAAAGTTTGTGTTTATTAATCTGATATTTGGTCTATTTTTATAAATTAAATTTTGTAAATTAACTTGTTTCGAAGGGCTGCTATCGAAGGAGCATTGAATAATTAGTCCATTTTCTACTAAATTAATATTTAATTTTGATAAACCATTATTAATAGACAGCAAAGACTTCAAGCTTTCAGATATACTAGAGCAAAATATATCCGCAGAATAACTAACGTTTGGCTGCAATAAAGACGAAGCCGCTGAATCATAAACAGATTTTATGCTTTTATGAAATTGTTCGAAAGTTTTTAATTCATATAGCGGTTTAGAATCTAAAGAATAACCTTTGAAATTCATTACTACCGGCGTTCCATCTATGGCTGGATTACCGATGGTCGTGTCGCTAGAATAAGACGGCTCGGTTTCATCAGCGAATAACTCTCTTAAATTAGGAGTTATATTATTAACGTCTATTTCTAAAGAAAAACCTTCATTATTTAAAATTTTAGCTATGTCTTCCGCGTCTTCTAAGCCTCCTCTTACAAAATTTTGGAAAGGAATGTGAGTTTTGTTGCTACTTTTACTTCTTAAGCTAATAACGTAGGTCGCCTGAGAGGGTAAAGTTATAAATGCTTTTTCAGTTCTTAATAGGGCGTCTGCATATTTGATCGGAGTCGGATTTATTGCGCTTTGAATAAACACATTCACTAAAGCAGGAGCCTCTAATGACAACATGCCATTATTAGACTGTATTGATTTGCTCACATGCGCTTGTATGAATGCGGGAGGCGGCATTTTTCTATTGATCTGAACCCTTTGACACCTTGTAGGATCTGGTCCGAGGCCTTTTAATTGCGCGCTATTATTTGCTTCGGTTAAATTTTGCTCGTTAGGCTGCACGCAAATAGAATAAAAAATTGTTTTGCTGCAATTCCTTTTGCTGGTTTCTAATGAAGTTATTACGCCTTGGCTTATAGCTTTTCTGATTATTTCACATCTCTCTGCTATAGAGTTTTGATACTCTATAGGATTCGTAAAAGCGGCCGCGCCTATCGGTAGAAAATCGTATATTTGAGCGTCTTTTGTGAACCCAATTAAGACTCCGAAAGAGTAATTTCCAAGCGGAATATTAGTAACGTTTACTCTTAAAGCAGATTGTAAAACTCCTAAAGTCACAGGCGAAAGCTCTTTGAATATCGGGGAGTAAGCTTCTGACAAATTTACTCTTGTTAATTTATTTGAAGAAAACGATAGCGGATTCGTTTGGGAAGATAAAAAATAGTCAAAATATTCTAGCCCTCTTACTAGCTCTTTAAATATTCCATAAGCAGCATCATCTCTTGCTTGATAAAATCTAACTGGTTTTAGTTTTGTTAAATCATTAATATATTTTATGTATGACTCGTTAGCTTTACTACAAATATCGTCTACATTAGCCTTGAGCTCATTAAACTCTGAAAAAGCTTTAAAGTAATTTTCTGTTCCATTAAATAAACTGGCTATACTAGCTAATAAAAATGAAGCTTCTTTGAAAACTGGCAATTTATACAGTTCGTTAGCAAAAACTTTTTGTGTAGGCGGGATAGTTTCTACTGTATACTGCATCAAAAGATTTTCGTTTCCGGCCGTTCCGTCTGCTATATTTTGCGTGGTTGTAAAATAATGCTTTCCTATAAAATCTGCGATATAAGATTCTATCGACAAAACATTAGATGCTAAAGACTCGCTATAAAATCCAAGATTCATGTTTATCAACACTTTGCCATCGTCTCTAAAAACCAATTCGCTTTGTAATTCTAATGCTCTAGATACAGCTTCGTAAGCTATTAAGTTATCATTGTCTAAATAATTTAATCTAGAATTAAACGCGTCTCCTCCTAAAGGCAGAAACCCTAACGCTTCGAAAGCCCCGATGCTGTAGTTGTAAATTTCTCTTAACTTAGGAGCATATTTTCCTAAAACAGCAGAAGTCACCACTTGCTGGTACGTTCTTCTCGAACCTGAAAAATCACGAGGATTGCCTTCGCTAGCAAATAATTGAGGGAAAAACGCGTCTAGTGGTATATTTTCAATGTTTCGATCGCCTAGTATTTGCTCGAAATTCAAATCTTTATCTCTAGCGTCTTTGTGATAAAGAGAAGAGTATAGTTTTAAATTTTTTCTGCTTATATCGAAATTAAAATCTTGAGATCTGATTACGAAACCAGAATTATCTGATGCCTCTAAATCTTCTAAATTTAATTTTGTTATTAGAACTGCTTCTTTAGAAACCGAATCGGTGAGGTCTATTCCTTTGATTACTAATTTATTTTCTTCAGAAGAAAAATCAACTGCATAAGAATACGAGTAATCCTCACACCATTGACTTAGCACATTTTTTAAAGTACCATTGTACTTTTTTTTAATTTGCCCATTCGACTTATCTCGCAACGAGTCTAAAGCTACCGAACTTGAACTTCCGGAACTCCCACTGCTTCCGGCCCCTCCTAGTGTAGTAGAATCTGTTACTTTAGATATTTGAATTCCTAAAGCCTTCATAGCCGTTAACAAAGTCTTAAAAGAATAATATATTTCTGAAGATTTGCACGGACTATCCTTAAAGTCCTCTTCCCCTAAAATAATTACGGCTCCATAACCATTAACAATCTGTTTTGATGGATCTTTAGATTTTAAAATTATATAATTAGATTTATTTGGGCCTTTTGTATTGTCAACAATTACCTGGGTAGTCTCTCGGTCTAATTTCAATCTCTCTCCCAGTTGTTTTTCTGCAAAATGGAGTCTTTGGACAAGATTCGAAGCGGTCACAGCTCCAGCTGTATTACCATTAACAGGCGGACAATTTAAAATAAGCTGATCTATTAAAGCGTCTTGTTCAGACCTCGCGTCCATAGCAATCTGCTCGCCGATAATTGCTACAAAAATTTTATCTAAAACAAAAGCGTTGTCTTTTAATGTAACAGTCAATATTTTTTCGTTATTTCTTTTGGATAAAGAATAAGAAGATATTTTAAAATTTTTGAGGGTATAAGTTTTTTTCCCTTCTGAATCTACGATAACAATATTATAACTTGTAGTGGCCCCTATGTATTGCTCTTCAATCTCAAAGTCGCTTTCTACTAACTGAGATAAAGTCTTTGAAGTGCCTGAAAAAGTTTCGCTTTGGTTGCTGATTTGAGATTTTGGTGTAGTTTTAGTGTTCTTGCTTGCATTAAGTCTATTAAGGAAGCTAATATCTTTTTTACGCTTATCTTGGACTGAAATGGCTGATTTAGCTTCTTTTATAGTTTTATTCAAAGCTAAATTTAATACCAATGTACTAGGCTGCCCATCGAACCCGACATCAAGAGACATTGAATAAATATAACCGTTAAATAACTTATTGCCTAAGTAAACCGACTCTTTATCAGATAAATTAGTCCTTGTTATATTTATACTACTATTATTCTTTACTTGAGCCATAATCCTTTAAGTTAATTACACATTAAAATTACCCGTATCATTATTATATATGACTTGAGAAAACGGCTCTAAAGAAAAGCTTGTATATTTCAAACTGTTATTTGACAATTTTTCATAGTCCAGATTTTTTATCTGCCTTAATCCATTCACCCAGATCTGCTCATCAAAAAGAAATATATTAGTATCGAAATTATTCTCATTGTTTCCTGTGTACCTTATTCTGTTTGCTTCGTGCTTTGGAGACAAAATCAAATCTCCATTAATAAGATTCGTAGTCTGAATAGTAATCGCGCCCGTCACGTACGAGTAGTCTAAACCAGAAATTAATTTACTGCCATTTAAATACAAGTCTCTATGATTTACATAATCATAACTTAAAACTTTAAAGCCGTTATTTATATCTTGCTCGGTCAAACCGGTGATTGATCCTGAGCCTGATATCAAGTCGTAAATTACAAAATCAGAAACATCAAAGAAATTATTTGAATCTACAAATCCATTATCCACAGAATAATCTCCATCTGTCTCCCCAGTAATTTGAGATACTCGATTACAAATTAAACCGTTAGCATAAAGGTTTATGGCTTCTTCAGCTCCAGTTCCGAATATCGTATACTTAGAATTAGATTGAGAAAATTGAGGTATTAAATTTATGTCGTCTGAATTTTTACCGGAAAAACTGTAAACTTCTTTATTAGAATTATCAAAATTTGATAGCAATAAAACTTTAGAATTGCCGAACGGCACAGAGTATCCAAAATCAATCAAGCCACTTGGCGGACGGTAAACAGTTATTTCTGATTCTCCTGTCACGGAGCCAGTTAACTCCACCAATCTATTTTCAAACAAAAGTCCAGTAAGGCCAAAATCAAAATATCCTGTGACTGATGACGTGTCAGATGTGCTTATAATTTGAGGTAATTGAATGTATCCGGTTATTCCTGTCCCGACAATTACACTTTGGTACTCCAAGCCAGTTACTGCTAAGAATGTCTCTTTTTCTTTTTCATATCTTCCCGAAGCATATCCTGAGCAATAAAAAGCTTTAGCAAAAGCATTTCTTTCTGGAAAATCTAATCCAATATTAAATATCATCAAAGAATCAATACTGCCACTAAAATTGTTATAACTATTTCCAGATACTCCTAAGCCGCCAAGATAAAAATTATTAGAATTAGAAAACCCGTCTAATTCAAATGATGCGTTCAAAGATATTTTATTTAGATCGTCGTCAAATTGATGAGTAGACAATTGGATCGAAGAATTAATTTTGGAAACAGAAACTATATTTTTATTATCTAATTCTTGCCCCAAAGTGAATATTCTTTTTCCTTGCCCGGAAGTGTTGTATTCACAAAACAACCTTTCGCATCCATTCAGTCCAACAGAAAAACCTGAAATTGACGACGAAGAATCTTGAGAAGACAGTATTATTTTGCTTTTATCTCTTTGGCCTGTTTCTAAATTTTTAAAAACAATAAAAGCCGCCCAGTTTTCCTGATCTAGTTTTCCTAATATTTTAATTTTATCTTGCCCATTAAAATTACCACTAACTATAGATTGATTTACATTACCTCCTCCAATTTTATCGTTATATGTTAAGCCTGGATTGTGTTGAAAATTTATAATCGAACCAGAATACTGATCCTGCACTCCAGTTTGATTGTTAAAAATTAGATAATTAGAAAACCCAAGAGAATCATTTATGCCGGTATAAGATGGATTGCGAAAGTCGTAATCTATTGATATGCTAGATCTATCAGCAAATATGCTCTCTAAGAATCCTGATTTTGTAATTTCATTCATGATTTTTTATGATTTTATTACAGCCCTATTCTCTGCTTGTTTGGGATCTAAGGCGAAAGAAAAAACTGAATTTGTCGACACTACAGATCCAAACTTATTTGTTGTTTGAATATCAGAGTTAGAAGAATTAAAATTACTATTAGATACAGAAACATTAGAAGACTCTTCTTGCATAGTATCTAAAGAGCTTCTGTTCTTCAACTCTAACAAAGGCTTTATAAAATTTTCTTTAAAAGAAGTCATCAGAGTATCTTTATCCGTCAGTAATGAGTTCTCTGAAGTACTTGGCTTAGATAATGATAAATTTATTGCTGTTTTTTCTCTTTTAAGCACATTCATATCTACAGCGATGTGTCTAAGAGAATTATTGCAAGAAAATCCGTAAGTGAATACTGTATTAGTTGGAGTATATTCTATTGAATAATCTGAAACAGATAGCCCCAGAAATCTATCTTTGTTATCATAAGAAACAGACAAAGAAACAGTGCCTAACAATGGATTAGCGTCTACTTGAACAGATACTGGTTCAGAATTTAAAGTGAATTTCGGACTACCACCATAATACGCACTGTAATAGCTATTAACTAAAGTATATAATCTTGGCGCAGAAGCGCTGACTCCAGCAGTAAAAAGCTGAGTAATATAATTTAAAGATTTTTCATACTTATTAAAAACTGATCCTCTAGATTTTACCTCTCCTTTTATTTCTAGAGTATCAATAAACGAAAGGTCATCAATATTGTGAGATATTGTTGCGTCCAAATAACACCCGTCAAAAACTATTTGATCATTATCAGAATTATAAAACTCTAAATTATCATAAGATATATTAAAATTAATTTTTCTAGCTTTACGGTCTTCGTTTATAGATACTTCGATTGGATCTGTGCAAAATTTAAAGTTATTAGGAGACCCATATTTTCCTGATATAATAGCGTATGGATTTAATCCCGATAGCTCATTGATTAAGCTGGAAATTAAAGCATCACCAGTAGCTCCTGTAACTCCTGCTTTTATTTCTCCTTGGATCGATGCCGTTACAAAATCATCTCCAGCGCCAGAAGTCAACGAAGTAGAATAAGACACTAAATTATAATTATTAAAAGAATATTTTTGAGCAGACTCTGAATCCCCTGTCGTGGTTTTAAATTTATAAGTCTCTTCTATCGAATATGTTAAATTTAATCTATCTAAATTTTCTGATATGCTGACTAATACTGGAGCAAAAGATCCAGCACTGTCTATACTAGTAGCCAAAGGCAAAGATAAAATTCTTGAGACTCCTGTCCTAGAATCTACGTAAGTTTTTACATTATCTATTGCATCATCTATAGTATTTATTACAAATCCTTTAGCCGAAACAGAATGCGTTACAGTTCCCACCCCATCGTTACCAGGAGAAATATTTATTTCGTCTTTCGGTTCTAATATCCCATAATTTCCAGAAAAAAATCCAGTTAATCCAGACGGATAAGATAATAGTTCAACAGAATAGCTTACGACTTTATTATACGGAGCGTTATCAAACGAAATATTTTGCACGGAACAACCAGAAAAAGCAGCGACTTCGTCTGTGACTATAGTGTCGTCAGAGCCTTCTAAAACCTTTAAAATTTTATAAGAAGAAGAAAATATATCTACTAAACCTGTCTGAGCTGTATATAAATCATTAAAAGAATTTCCAGTAATTAATCCATTCAGGACTATCCTTTGAGAAATGCCCCATCTGTTTCCATGAGTAATCACCTCGTCAGTCAATGATAAGTAAGGAGTCGGGCCGCACCCTGACGCTGGAACCCTTTTATTGTTGTATTTAATTATTACATCTGACATATTAAAAGTTTCAAATTTAAACTTGTAGTAATTGAGGTAGTTTTTCTTGCTTAACTAAGAATTTATATTCGATAGCGGCTTTCAAATTGTAGTTATTATCTATAGATAAATTTAAATTTTCCATGAAAAAAGTAAGATCGCCTTTATTAAATCCAAATTTTTCGTTATATATTTTAGAAAATGCTTTTATCCCATATTGATATTGAGAGTATGTCGTGCCAAATAATCGACCTGTATCTTTGTGTAGCATTTCAACAATAAACAGATCTTTTATTTTTCCAAAAACAGTTGCTGAATTTGTATTTGAACCAGCGGAAGGATACAATTGATTTCTATTTATCTTCATGTCTATTGTTATAGACTTTACGCCTTCTGTTAATTGCGTAGTTTGATAAATTGTTTCTTGCATTCTAACCATCTTTTTATTCTCATTCAAAGATCCTGGTATTACGGCATTTGAAAATCTATTGACAGGAAGATTTGTATTTTCTGAAACCACTAGTTGCCGTATCAAACCAGAGCTAGCTAAAGTTGGAGAGTTAGAATATGTTTTCGAGTATGTGGTTTCTACCCCTAACTTTAAATGGCTTATAGAAGTATTTGTTTTGATTCCTGCGAATGTCCCTCCTCCAGCTACAGCATCGTAATATGGTTCTATTTTTGTCAAATCGTCTGCCCCAGAATTTGCATCAATAATAGATTTAATTGCCGATAAATTCGAACTAAAAGATTTATTTTTATTTGTGTAAAATTTTATTGATCCATTTATAGTTGAATTATATATTCCTTGAGGGTCTCTGTTTAGTGAGATAGAATAAGTATGAATGGTGGTAGCGTCAGAGTAAGCCGCATTAGTAGTGAATCGTATTTCATAACCTATTTCTGGTTGAGTTTCTGTTAAATCTTTTGTTATTGATATTGGATTTGATTTTAAAGTATCAGAAGAATTGTACTTCGGAAGCACTTTAGCAAATTTAGAATAATCAGCAGAGAAATATCTATTAAATACATTATTGCATCTAGCGTAAGCAGAGGCTATGTTAGCGTTAAGCTTCGTTATCGCATTAGCCCTTGCCGCAGCAAAAGTCGCTCCTTTTCCTTTTATTCTTCCTTTTTCTATTACTTCTATAAGACCATCAGAATTAAAAATTATGTCTGTTAATAATGTTTCTGTTGTAGTCGTTCCGTTATCAGAAAATACAGTATATTGTTTAGAGTATGAAAAATTAAAATTAATTAAATCAACAGTTTGATTGATTAAAGAAGATCCATAGTCTGCATTTATTAGTTGAAAATTTGTAGAGCTATAAAAAGATCTAATATCAGATAAATTATCTAAACCTTGATCAAAAAATGTATTGGCTATATTTCTAGCGTCAGTAACGATTGACTGATCTGATGATTTATCTATGTTATCATAACCAAAAGATATGCTATGAGAAGCTAAAAAATTGCCATCTTCTTGCAAATTAAAAGTGAAAGACTCGTTAAAGTCTCTAAGCTTATACCATATATTTGTTAAGCTTCCTACCGCTGCCGGTAAATTAGCAGAGGCGAAAGCGTTATTTGCATCGTCTTTTATGACTTCTAAAGTTATTGTGAATTTAGTAAACCTTACAGAGTTCTCATCAAAATTTACTGAAGTCGGAAAAGAATAACTCAAAAATCTAGCCTTGCCGTAAGACTTGTTGTTAAGAAATATCTCAACAAAATCCGTAGAACTTTCTAATAGCAATTTTACTTGCCTGAAATGCTCGCTTATTGGGACATTAGATTCTCTATTAGAAAATAAGCCTTCTAAAGAAATATCCTCTTTTCTCCTATAATCAAACACTCCAACTTTTTCATTTTTGACGGAATAATTTAATAAAGTAGCTACAGCAAAACTTACTGCTGTAGAACCAAATTTTATTACTGTTTCAGAGGTAAAGGCCATATTTTATTATATATTTTATCTCTTGAAATTCAAGGCGGATGGTCCTAGTTTCTTTAGCTCAGGAAACTTATCAAACAATATACTGATAATTCCTTGCATTGCTTCATCAGGAGCGTTTTGTATAGATGTTCTACCATCAATATTAATAACATTAGAATTAGAAACGCTGCTAGAAGAACCTCCGTTAGGGAATGCTGATGTTATTCCATTTTTCATAGCTTCTGATATAGCGTTAGTAAAATCTCCGACTGCGAAGTTTGGAACTTGTCCACCAGAGTATCCACTCATAGAGGATCTTGAACTAGTCGCTCTCATCCTGGAATAAACATCTCCAGAAGACATCATGCTGTTGCTCATCTTGGCGAAGTTAGGAATTGCGCCGTCAGCTCTTTCTCGCATTACTTGCTCAGCACTCACTCTTCTTCTCATCGCTTCTTCTATAATGCCTCTAGAATATCCTCCTGGTATATCTGTAGCCTGTATGCCTTCTGCTCTATCTTTGATTACTTGCTCTGGCTTTCTGCCTGTCCTTATGGCTTCTGCCACGACATCTGCGGGGTAAGAGTCTGGCTTATTTGGATCGAAGTCTTCGCTGCCTTGTATTTTCGACGGAAGTGGGCCAGGAATCAAACTACCCGATTTTCCAGCAATGGCAATCTCTCCCATCAACGCGGGAGGGAGCAAGAGAAGCTGATCTTTTGTTGCGGCTTCTCTCTCTTGTATGATTTTTTCTGCGGGGACTCTTCTTCTCGCAGCCTCTAGCAAAACGTCTCTAGTAAACGGATCGGGTCTATTTCTAATTTCTGTTTGCGACGGAAGTGGCACAGGAGGAATAAGACCTCTTCTTACTTTTTCGTCTTCTCTATCTTGTATAACTCTTTCGGCGCTTCTGCCTGTTCTTACAGCCTCTCGCAAAACATCGTCAGGAAAGCTTTGTTGCGGTAATCTATTTTTAAATTCTTCGCTTGTCTTGGGGAATACACGTTTAGCTTCTCTAGCGGCTTCTGTTTCTTGAGCTTTTTTGTAAGTCCCAAAAGATTTAGCAAATTCTGGATCTTTAAAATCTTTAGGCTTAAATGTCCCGAAATTATTTGGATCTGATCCTTGATTTAATTGTCTTTCTAGACTTAAAAAATACTCTATTTTTTCTTTAGTTGTTTGAAATCTATCGGAGCCTCCATTTTTTTCAAAAGATTCTATGAAAGATCTTCTTAGCTCCGCTCTTCTCGCTTCATTTTGCTCTGTTGAGTTTTTATTTAATATAGCTGTTTCAGCAGTGCCTGCGGCAGCAGCTCTTGCGGATATTACATCTCTATTAGCTTTGGCTTCTTCATCCAATTTCTTTTGCAATGCAGATATATCTTGCTCGTCTTTTACTTTTTGAGCTTTTTTGCTTTTTAATAAATTCTCTTTAACAGAAATTTCAGGATTACCAGCGGCTCTATTGTATTTATTGATTTCTTTAATCAATTCCATTTTTCTGACTTTTATTTGATCGGAATCGTAAGCCTCTTTTGATTTCATTCCTCTTATTGGCCCACTTGTCAGCCCCAAAGATCTCCCCCCTGAAGCTACTACAGATGCAAAATCGCCTAATCTATCTCCAAGTTTTAATTTATTTTCAAAAACGTTGCCAGTTCTGTATCCCAAAATGGCTGCTGTTACTGGGGCAGATATAGCGGCTCCTAAGGCTGTCCCTACGACATCTCCTATTCCAATGTTATCTCTTTGTTTTTTTATTTCGCCATCTTCCCCAAGATACTCTGTCTCCCTTTTTCTTCCTAAGATATCTTGGAAATCTTTTGCTAAAGTAAGATCCGATTCCAGGTCCATTAATCCGCCCAATGCTACGCCTGCAGGACCAGCTACTCTTCCAGCGCTTTTGCTTAATCCAGCAAAACTTGCAGCAGAAGATAATCCAGCTAATGTTGATTTACCATAATTGCCTTCTTTAGCCTGATCATAAGATTCTTTCGCTTGCATTGCCCCAAAAAGCACGCTTAGACCTTTTAATCCAAATGCTCCCGCTGCTTTAGCTTTGCTTAAAAACGTAGAAGACCCGGCTGGAGGACTCCCTCCACCAGCGTCACCAGGCCCACCAGAACCAAAAGCCATGCTTCCGAAATAACTACTCGGAGGGGGCGGGCCGCCAGAACCTCCAGTAGGAGTACCACCACCTCTAGCTGAGAATCTCCCTCTAGCGTCTCTAGGAGGAAGACCGCCGCCAGCCCCTCCCGAGGCTGGAGGAGCCTCGCCACCTTTAGCAGTGAACCCAGCAGGCATTGATGGCTGTTGAGTCCCAATTAAATTAGAGCCCGGACTCGTAGCCCTTGGCGCTGGGGCAAGAGGGCGGTTAGCTCCAGGAGTTGATTGCGCAGTTGATTCATCTGGTATCAGGTTCTGAGACGCAAGTCTTTCTGCCATTCGTTGTTGTCCTCTAAGCCAAGTTTCGTATGTGCGTGGGTTGAAAGGCGCTCCAGATGGTATTGGAGCCTGCGGGTTTTGTGTACCCATTAAAACATTACCAGCGTTTCCCTGCGGTTTATTTTCTATACCTAATACTGAATTTACTAAACCTTGAACTGCAGAGCCCTTCATATAGCCACTCGAACCTGATATATCTGTCGGATTCATTTCTATAACTATGGCTCCCATATTTCCGACTAACGGAGAGTTAAACATTTTAGCTGAAGCTCCCGCTTCCTTTGCGCTTTGTAAAGTAGTAGCTAAGGTATCGACTCCAAAAATTGTATTTCTTACCCCGAATTTCTTTGCGTATTCTCTAGTTGCTTTTATTGCGATAGCTTCTGCGGCTTTTTTATTTGCTCGTGCGAGCTCTTCCACTTGCTTCCTTGTCGCCCCCGGGTTTTCAGCCATCAAACCTTCTATATGTTCTTTAGATAGCGCTCCAACTCCACCTGCATATTTGCTTACAGAGCCTCCTTTTACTAATTTTACTCTTCCGTTTTTGTCCACCGCGGCATGAACTCTGATTTCCCCGTAGGGAGCGCGTTGGACAGCCTTTTGTACAAAAAATCCGCTATGTTCCCCGGATTTGTATCTTTTTATAATTTCTTCATAATCGCTTAATCCAAGATCTGTGTTTTTTCCAAAAACTCCATAGCCTCCATAATTTTTTGGCCCAAAAGCTGTTTTTATAAGGCTCCTTTCCCCTCCTGTTAATTTATTTACTTCATTTCTTAGATTTTCTGGAGTCAAATTATCTGCTTGACCCAATTTTCCTGCTCCATACAAATTTTCCAATATAGGATCTAGAGTTTGAGATTTTGGTAGTAAAGAAATTTTTAATTCATTTAATTTGCTTACTTTTGGATCTTTAATCCCTAAAATATTGCTTCCTCTTTTCTGCGTGTTTTCGACAGGATCTTTAGCCGATGCATATAACTCACTAGAGATTGTTTTAGCGTCCTTTGGTAAAGATTTATTACTGAAAGATGTCCCGAAATCAATTTTTCCAGAAGGACTAACCTTATGAAAACTTCCAGTGCCTTTGTCATAAGCATATAATTTATCACTTTGAGCCGCGGCTAATCCAGCAGCAGCGACCTTGTCTCCGAATAAAGCGTAATTAGGAACAAATCCAGAAGACCTCATTCCTAAGCTTCTAAGACCATTTTTTTCGTCTATGCTATTAGTCACTCCAAAACCGAAAGGATTAGAAGCGTTCACTAAATCTGGACTTCTTTCCAAATTAATACTAGCCATAGCAAAGTTAGGAACACCCATTATTCCTCTACTAGCTAGTGCCGTTTTCTCTCTCTTTACTGCATCTGCTATTGAACTAGAATATTTAGTTAGCCCATTAGCGTTGCTTGGTATTCCAGCAGGCTTAGGCATTAATCCGGCCTGCCCTGCGTAAGCTTTAGCGATGTTGTCTACATTTTTATTTATAGCCTCTTCATCAATTTTTTTACCAAAAACATTTACTAAATCTGCTGTTATTCCTTTTTCTCCGAATGTTTGAGTTAAAGAGGCTTTAAAAGCTTTGGCCAATTCAGAGCCCTCTGCTGTAAGTTTATTAGTAATTGCTTGTTTAATAGGAGCGATTTGATCTTCTAGATTTTTTAAATCCCTTTCTTCTCCTTTAAATTGCCTGACGCCTTCGACATTAAATTTCTCGTAGCCTTCCATGGCTTTCTTTACTTCTTCTGGGACTTCAGGGCTGCTAAATAAAGCGCTAGTCTTAAGCCCGGCAGACTCAAGAAGATAATTTCTATCGAAAGCTTTAGACCTAAGCATCGAGCCAGTTTGTCCAAGGCCCATCATTTCAGCCATGCTAGCTCTCTTTAGCAAATCGCGCTGCATGTCCATAGCGTTTAAACCAGTTAGCTCTCTCTTTACGGCCTGTATATCTGCGGGTTCTTTTCCGTCTTTAGTCTGTAAAAGGCCTGGGTATTTTTTAATTGTGTCTGTGAGGAAGTCAGTCGCTCCTCCGATTTGAGTTCTTCTAGAGCCTAACAATCCACCTAATTGATAAGTTAATGGGCCTCGAATTGCACTCGACATAGCCTCTGCCCTAGCTTCAGGGTCAATCGACGATCTAATGTCTCCTCCGAAAGCCAGCTTTTCTTGTAGGGCTAAGAATTTAAGTTGTACATTTTTAGTTTCATTTGCTACTTTATTAGCGGTTTCTAATTTTCTATTTTGTTGACTATTGAAACCAATTAACTTATCTATTCCAGCTATTTGTTCTTTACTAAGTCCTGGTAAAGCTTTCAAGCTCTCTAACTCTTTGCCGGTCTGTATGCTTGGCGATTGAATAGCTAGCAATCTGTCTCTCACACTTGATGGAAGCCCATCAGAAAACTTACTGTTAGCAAGTTCAGACATCAAAGAGTTGTTAAATGCTACAGAAGCTTCTGATCTTGTAATTGCGAGCTCGGCTTCTGAAGCAGCAGATATTCCTGCTCTTCTACTAAATCCGCCAGCGAATGAAGCTAATTCTGGCAATTGTTCTTTTAAAGAAGCGCTTACGGCTAGCCTTACTGCTCTTGTGTCCTGAATATTTTGTTTTTTTTCAGTTAATGGCTTGCTTAGTTCCCGGACAACCGACGCTTGTTCGTTAGAAAGCTGGGTGAGCTTTTGAGTTACTATTAGTCCCTCTATAAAAGATTTTTTGAGATCGTCTGTTTGAAAAATTTTAGAGAACTCTTCTACATCTAAACCTCCTTTTTTTAAAATATTCGCGAAATCACTTGGCTGAGCACCGGAAAGATTTTGATTTAGTAATTCTGGGTTTCCTGAATTAATAATTGACGCAAAGAAATCAGAAATTTTTTCTGGCGCATCTTTACCAGAAATACTGCCTCTGGATAAAAATTTTAAAGATTCTTCTCTAATAGATTGGATTCTCTGGCCTTCTTTTGTCGATTCTTCAATAATTGCTTGTTTCTTGCCCAAGTCGCTTTCTGATGCTAATTTAGCTACAAGATCTGGGTTTTTGAAGGTTATTTTATTTAACAGGTCTTCCTGTTTCTTTGCGAGCTTTGTTATCGTTCTTGGATCAGCTTGAGGGTCTCTATAAGCAGACTCCAGTTTTGCAAAAGTATCAGCAAGCTCTGCTGTATTTTCTGCTAAATTTTGAAATGATGTTCTAGATCTATCTAATGCTTCTGAATATTTTTTTTCATTTACTCTTTTTTCCAATTCCGTTTTGGCTGAAAAACCGGACAAAGCTCCAAACCCAAGTTGACCCAATCCTGTTAAACCGGCAGCTATTTTTTCTCCTTTAGAGCCTCTTTTAGAGGTAGCCGCTTTGAGAATGTTTTTTATTCCGAATCCGATCGGTATACCTGCAGTAGCTCCTGCGGCAATGTCTGTCGAAACTTTTTCATTTTCAGCTAATTGATTCAAAATACCAATTACTATATTTCCTACAAACTGTTCCGCTCCGCCTGTGACAGGATTAATTAGCCCAGACCTTCTAGTGCTTAAAAGCCTAAGAAGACTTCTTGGGATAGCAAAATTTGGCACATCTTTTAACCCATTAGGTTCATCTCTTTTATTTGTTACTGCTATTGGATTTCCACCTCTATCAAAATGAGCCATGATTTGAGAAGCAGGAAGACCGCTCATTGTTTTTTCTCTACTTACTGCGTCTGATAAGCCAGAAAAATTAGGGATATACCCACCAGAGAAATTGTCTTTATATTTAGCTGGTATATTTTTAATACCAGCAAATTGAGCCAATGTAAAACGATGATTTCCATCTTTAACTTCGGAATAAGAGTCGGGATAATTCGTTATTTCAATCGGCTCTTGTTTTAAGAAGTTATATAATTTTAATTTATTTTCTTTTGAAGATAGCGCGTCTGTTAAACCTTTTTTAGTTATATTATCTAAGTCAATTGGAATACCGATACGATTTAATATATTATATAAACCTGGAGCCGAAGCTTTATTAGCTTGGCCAACAAAGCCACCCATTTTTTTAATTTTTTCTGCATTAAAAGTTGATGCAAAATTAGGAATATAACCTTGAGATAACCCTAAAAGCTTAGAGGCCGCATCTCCTTTTTCGAACCTAAATCCTATTGGTAATTTTGCAACCCTTAAAGTCCCAAAAAGTTTTTTTGTTTCTTTGTCAGATAAACCTCCTGCCGTCTGAAAAAGTTTTTCTGCGTTAACTGGTTCTATTCTGGATAAAGCTTTTCCACGTATCGCGGCAGGATAAATAGAATGCTCAGAAGACGAAGCTTGAGTTAAGCTTTCTGATCCAAATTCTGCAAGTCTGCTTATAGAAGCTCCAAAATTTTTATTTTTTTGATAAAATTTTAGTATATCAGGTTCTATAAATGGAGAAACAATTTCTCTCATCTTATCGGGCCCTAAAGTTTTGTAAAATTTACCAAACAGAGAAGTCAAGTTAGTAGTAGAGGTGCCCTCTTGAATAAATTTCGAAGCTAACTTAGGGTAAGAAGTCTTCAACGCCTCTACAACCATTTTATTTCCAGCTAAACCTTGTATCAATCCTAAATCTCCGCCCATTCTTCCGGCTTGCGCTCCGAAAATTACTCTAGATCCAGATTCAACAAAAGGCTTTATGAGTTTAATCATGTCATTTGTTTTTTGTTTATTCAAGAAAGCCGCTCCCATTCCGGGCCTTGCAAATGGATACTCAGGTCCACCTCCGTATTCACCTGATAATGTATCGTATAAAGAAGAAACAAATAGATTAGAGCCTTGTCCGACTATTCTCGGATTAGCAAAATTAGGAACATATCCGCCGGATCTCCCTTGGATACCAGACAAAGCCGATCTCACTGTATCTGGGCTATATTTTTCTGAATGCTTGCTATTAGATTTAAAAATAGCTGCTTGCAAACCAGCGGCACCGGTTTCTATTTTATTTAACGTAGCAAATTCATTAGCCAAAGATATCAATTTTGCAGCTTCTGTTTTGCTAGGCGTTTTACCTCCAAGGATAGCTTGGATTACATTAGTATCTATTGGAAAAGCTGTTTTATCTTGCAATATTGCTCTGGCGTAATGTCTGGTTTTAGCCGTGTCGTCGCTTCCTAAATCAAGCCCTCTTAAAGCTTTAGACAAGCCACTTCTTCTAACATCGTCTCTTGTTCTAATATTGCCTTGTTTCGAAATGGTGCCTTTTAGTCCAAACAAACCAAGACCAAAAACATTTTTATGTCTACTAACTTTTTTTGATGGAGCTAAATCAAAATAATCTTCTACATTAGTAGATTTTGTTTTCATGTACCTGTTGAATATTGGAGCCGCAAATTGAGCAGCTACATAATCAGGCACAGAAGGAGAAATAGCAGAAGTTATATTAGCGTAAATTTTAGCTTCTTGCGGGGAAAGTTTTTTGCCACCAAATTCTTCACCATGTATATTATAAAATCCTTGATAGTCTTTCCCTGCCTCGAAATGTTTTTGGAATCTAGCAAAAATTTCTTCTTTCCCAATTCTTTCGATTACGTCTATACGTTTCGCAAAATTAGGGATTCTACCTCCAGCAAAATTCGTCTCTACATTAGATATATCAAAACTTCCATCTAAAATGCTATTTCTAAAAAGCTTTGCATCGCCTTTATATTTTTTAGATGCAAAATCTGAAACTACTGAAAAAATATCTTTGCCACTTAATTCTTTATTTTTATGGCCCAGTCCGTCATCAATATTTAATGATAAAGTAGTATTTTTAGATGAACCTTTTTGTCTATGTATTAACTGAGGATATCCTACTTTTAATACTTCTTCTATTCCATATTTGCCTGCTCTAGCTAATGAAGCGTCTGTTATGTCATAAACATCATTCGCTTGGGAAGAAAGATTAGAGCTTCTTACTGGCAGCCCCATTCTTCTGGCGGTTTTCCCAAGTCTTTCAAACATTTGCCAACCTTGGCCCTTCATTTCGCTCTTGGAAAATTTTAAGTCAATGGCTTTTTTATCATTCGATAATTTATATCTAAGATAACTATAGGTTTCTGGATCTACGAATTTTCTGTCTTCAGAAGCCGGAGACTTCATGGAAGAAAAAGCAAAATCTGGAACATATCCAGAAGCAAAAGAAGAGTCATCCAAAATCTGCAATTCGTCCCCAGTTATCTTAAATGTTTTTAAAACATCTGATTTTGTTACATCATTAGCTGCATAATTATAAGCAGTATTAGTATCGGCTGCAAAAATGCTTGTTCTTTTTGCAAGAGGAGCTGCTGCTACGGTATACGCATATCCAGTTCTTCTTCCATAATCGCCAAAAGCGTTTTTAGGCGTTGGAGCAAAATGTGTTATATTTTTTCTTTCGCCGTAATTATTTCTGCCATCGCTAATAAATTTTTTTCCAGATCTTATTGCTAATATCTCATCTAGAGAGGCTCCTCTAAATCCAATTGGAGATGGTTCTTTCCAATTAGTAGGATCTTTTAACATTTCAGAATTGAATCCGTGTCTCTGGCTTGGATAAGATTCAAATGGGTGTTCTGAAAATTCTTGGAATTGATCTATAAAACTTTTTAAACTAATTTTTCCGCCTGGAGTTTTTTGAGCTAAAGCTATCGCTTTTTGCAAAATGTATTTTGAACCTCTGCTAGAGTAAAATTCAGATTGATTATTTTTTAAGAAATCAAAGTTAGCAAAATTAGGAATATAGCCAGGACTCATTCTGGGAATATCTTGCATTTTCCTATATCTAGGAATTATCGCAGTATCTCCTGTGCCAGCGAAATTAGGAATTACATCTTCTTCACTATTAACCATTACTCGCTGAGTTTTGCCTTTAATTGTAGCTTGTATTACTCTTGGTACTGGATTTTTTGCTCCATAAGCTTTTGCAGTTGCCACTTCTTGTTGTTCGGCACTCATTGCAAAATTTGGCAAATACCCATCAGCGAATATTCCGAAAATCTTCTTTCTTGGCGTAGCTTTTTGACCTTGCGTTACGTTACTAAAAGTTCGCTGCGATAAAGAACTCTGCATCCGAAGCTGTTGGTTTTGCTTTAAAATAAAATCTAGAATTTGAGCCTCTGCTTGCGCTTGAGTCTTTTTCCCAGCAATTATTGCTGTAATTAGGCTAGGGTTTCTGCCTATCACATCATTAATTCTTTTCTGTAATTCTAAGTCTTTTTGATTCGCGAATATGTCTCCGCTAGCTTTTCCTAATTCTTTAAAAGCAGTCTTTCCAAACGAACCCATCTTTATAGCAAGTAACCCTCCTATCGCTCCCAAAATAGGCAATGCTGTTCTAGACAAACCTTCTCCCAACGCTCCGCCCAATCCTTTGATTAATTCGGAACCTAGCTTTGATCCAACTTCGGATGGATTCATCTTATTTAGCAAACTTTCTGATAGTGTCGCTCCGATTTCTACTACGGGCCTTAAAAAAGAAGACCCGAAAGACGATGCAACTTCTGTAGCAGTAGTTTTTATGCTCTGCAACATAGAAGACATAGATTTGTTTAATTCTTCATTCTTTTTTGTAGCTTCATCTGTAGCTAAATTAGAAATTCTTAATGAATTCGCGTAGACGCTATTTGAGCTAGAAAGATCTTTGATTAAAGCGTTAAGTTGGTTGATTTGATAAACACCACCGATTAACTCTGCGGTTCTTGATCTTTCTGCTTGGCTTAGATTTTTTGTAGCATCGGAAAAATTTTTTAATATTCCTATTCCGTCTAGCAAAAATCCATTTTGATCTTTTACAGCAACTCCGAGCTGCTCTAATTGGGTTAGTACTTCTGGCCTTTGTAAGCGAGTAAAAATTGTTTTTAACGCGTTACCAATTACAGCTCCTCCACGCCCAGTAGTCTGTTGAGCAGCAGTAACTGCCGCTATCAGCGAGTCGATCCCGACTCCGCTTTCTTCAGCAGAACTACCAACACGCCTGATAGCTTCATTTAAATCTGCCGAGCTTACGGCGAACCTTGTGTCAACAGCTATTAATTTATTTGTTATTTCTGTAGCTTTTAAAGCTTCTTTACCAAAGCTGTTAATAGCTGTGGTTATACCCTGCACAGAGTCTTTGAAGTCAAGCCCAGATATTCTTGCTAGAGTCAGAGCGGACTCTGTCCTTTCAAGGACTTCGTTAGCGGACAAACCTTGTCTTGCAAATTCTTTGGCAGCGCCTGCGGCTTCCGAGAATGGGGCGGCTGTATTTTTAGCGACCTGGAACAAAGACTTAGAAAATTTACCTAGCTCTGAAGTTGATTGCCCTAAAAAAGTATTTAATTCTATTAATTGTTTATCTACTTCTATTGTGGCGTTAGCAGCTCCAATAATTGCATTTTTAACTTGAATTATAGCGCCAGCGCTCAGCCCGAATGCTGTTACACGAGCTGTGGCCGCCTGCATTGATTTATTGAATTCCGCTGCGTCTCCGCTAATTCTCCCGAGTGGTTGACCAATTCTGCTAGAATTAATTGTCCGGACGAATTGATTAAAAGTCGCCTGAGCTTGAGCAGTGTTTAAAGTTAAATTGGCATTAATCTGTGGCATAACCTTTTTCCTAATTTATATTACACTATAATCCATGCATTTTGATAAAATCATCTTTGGTAAGTTTGCCTCCTTTTTTAGCAGCGATTTCGTTCAACGTCATAGCTTTGCCACCAGCCATCTTTTCTAGCTCTTCTCTTGATGCTCCAACATACCCAACGCCACTGGAGTTTCCAGAAGCGCTTCCTGCCTTCCCCGAGCTTTCAATAGACTCGTACCATTCTACCATTTTATCTGGGTCATGAGTCACGTCAGGAGGAGGGTTACTGTCGGCTTGACTCTCTATAAGAGATTTAAAATATCTTGCTTGTGAAAATAAATTTACCTGTAATATAGTCAAATCTTTAACGTATTTACCAAAAAAATTTAATGGATTGTTATCACATAAAGAAAAAAGATTCATAAAAAAAGAAGACGCACAAATTCTTTTAATTTTTTCGTGATCGAATTTATTATAAAAATTATCTAGTATTCGCACTAGATCTGACAACTCCTCGTCTGATAAATTATCAAAATCTTCTGGTGTAAAAAATTTTTCTTTAAGATCTGCCGCTTGGAAAAACGAAAGGCGAACCACTAATTCATTGATTTTCTTATTGCTGTAGTCTTCGACGCAGAATCCCAATATGTCCAGCTTTTCGTTTTCTAAGTTGAAAAGAGCTTTTTTTAAAGTTTTAATTTTATTTTTAGCTTCGTTGATTTGTTTATTTATTATTAAATTTTTCATCAACATCTGCGTATCTGAAATTTGTTTAGAAATTTGATTTATTTCTTTTTCTTTTTCATTAGACCATAGGTCATTCTTTATCAAAGAATTTAATTTTTCTTCTTTGATTTCTAAACCTTTTTTTAAGCCTTCCTGATAGAAAGCCCTTCTGTACTGATCAAGATTTCCATTTTCTAATTCGGTAAAATGTTTAATAAAAATAGGCTTCTCTAAGTATTTATCCTCAGAAAAGCCTATCGCTATCTCTTTATATAAGCCTTTATAGAAGCTTATCTTTTCATAAAGATCGCTCACGCTTTATTATCCAATCAGATCTTCTTTAGCAACTCCAGCGTTTAATTGTCCAATAAGGAAACCACCCTTTTCTACAACTCCACTCAAGAATTCGTCTTCCGAATCTTCTATTTGCGCGAGCCTTTGTACTTTTTGCTCGAAAGAGCCATCTCCGAAAAGAGGAGTCTGAGAACCCTCTTCCCCTTGATAAAGCAAATTCAAAACAAACCATAAATTCAAAGAATCAGAAGCTCTTTTTTCTGCTGTATTATCGAATAAAGAATTCTGCACGTTCTCATAATCAAAAATCTTTTGACGCAACGCTTGATATTCGACATTTATAGTAGAAGACTTAAGATCTTTTTCTGCTTCGCTAAGAGATGAGTTCTGTTTAATTTTTTCTAGCTCGATTTCCATCGCTATAGCTTTAGAGTAATTTTCAGAATGAGCCTTCTTATCTTCTTCAGAAGCCAAAATGCCATCTTGTTGGAATTTGCGCAAAAGGTAATTCTTAGTCACAAGCCCGAGTTTGATTCCTTCCGACACCTTAACCGAGTAAAATATACTCGCTTCGTCCTGGATCTTACGATTTGGCTTTAGGATGTAAAACTTATGAGGAACTTTTTTCTCGACTTCTTTAGTGATCTGTATTTCCTCTCCAGCTTCATTAACTTCAGTAGTCGTCTCTTTTACTTTTTGAGTCTTTTGGACTTCAAAACTATGTAGCCATTTTTCTTTCATATTTTATTTTAGAGAAATATTTATAGACTTAAAACTAGTATCTATATTTCTGATAGCGTCGTTTCCAGCGTCTAAGATCTTTTTCCTTATGTAATTATATTTATCATTGCTAAAATAATCAATATTTTTAGCAAAATTTTCAGAAGATTCTTCTGCTACTTTTTTAAGCATAGATTCATGCTCGTGCTTTAGATCGTCGATCATCTCAAAATATTTTTTGTATAGAGATGTGATATTCCTATTGTATTGAAATTTTATATATTCTTTAAGCTTCTCGTCGTCCATATGCCTTGCTTGTATTATATATAAATTATAAAAAATATAAAATAAAAAACCCCCGCCAGTGAAGGCGAGGGTTAATTTTGAATTTTTTTTAAATTATGCAGCTGGAGCAGTAGCTGATAAGAAATGCAACCCAGAGTTCTTACCGATTTGAGCGGAAAGTTCTATAGTTACAGTTTGATTCGGCCCGATTGAGGAAGTAAAGCTTTGCGAATCTAACTTAGCTCCTTTTAGCATTACAAAAGAATTATAAGCTTGGGCTCCTTTATAACCGACTAACTTAAGTTCGCAGTAGTATTTAGTAGAGTCTCCATTAGTGGTCAATAATGTATACAGTTTATTCGCGAATGTGTTTCCAACAATTGCTTCGACCGTTAAAGTACAATTAATTGGGAAAGTGATTTCTCTCGCAAAAGCGAAAGCTTTACCAAGTTTTCTGATCGGTTCACGACCAATTGTCATAGCTACGGTAGCGCTTTGAATTTTTAAGTCGCTCTCTGAAACACCAAACATGGGAGTATTGTCTATGTTATTCGCTCCTAAAGTTAAAGTAATATCTCCGGGCCTTACCGCTGCAATTTCAGTAGCAGCATCAAATAACCCAGCTCCGTCTGGTAGCGTAACTGTTATGGCTGTTTTATCTTCTCCGTCGTCTACCGCAGGATTTCCAATATTATAGTTTCCAGTAGAAAAAACAATATTTTGAGCTTCTAAAGCGCAAGTTACAGTTGGAATTGCTCCAACAGAAGCTTCCAAAGACCAAGAAGTCAAAAATGCGTTACCAATTCCAATTATACCGTCCACAGTAGTAGCCGCATCCATTTTCGTTGGATCGTTAGCATCAATACCAGGATCGCTAACTAGAACGTAAATATTTTTTTGATTAAAATCGGCTCCGCTAGAAATAATAAAATCTAGCATGTGATCACTTGTAGTAGAAGTCCCGGTCGGAGCGTTGGTCCTGAGACCCAAATGTTTTTCGTTAAAGCCTGTTGGCTCAAAGTAGTAAGACATGTCTACTGCAACAGTAGGTTCTTGCAAAATTAATCTATCAATTGCAGCAAGCTCGCCGAATTGATTTATGTCTTGTCTCTCTACTGAGAAATTATAATTACAGCTTTGCACTCTTCGCAAACCGTGATCAGCTGCATTTATTCCAGTGGCTCCAGTAGGAGCACTAAAAACAGCTTGGCTTTGATAAATAACGCGATTTCTTGATGTAGTACTCATTTGGTTTCCTTAATTATTCTAATTCAATTTACACTTAAAAATAAAACTATAGAAAATATTTTAATAAGCATGCGGTGCTCTTACAACTTCTAAATCAAAATCAACAAAAGCAGCCACAATATCTGGATTTAAATTTTTAAATTCTGTAGCGCTTGATGTTTTTACTTGAGAAACAGACACACTTGATACGTAAACATTATCTCCTGTTGCTATGCTTGTATAATTGTAAGCGCTTCCGGTATAAGAACTCATAGCGTTTAGCTTTAAATCATTATTGCTAACTGTTCTAAAAAAATCATGAGATGAATCTCTTAGAATACCGCAAGCAGCATCTAAATTATACATAGAATTAGACATAACTAAAGCTCTAAAATAGCAACTAGTCATGTCTGTCCCGCCTAATGCGAACGGTTCATTTTGAGAGTTTACTAATCTTAAAAATATAGCCGGATAAGTTATTTCGTTGACAGCTAATCCAGTTAATGTTTGAGGTTTTCTATTTTTTGGTTCCATTTTTGTTGAAAACAATAAATAATCCTCACTTTTATCTGTCAAGTAAACGTTAAAATCTTTTATAGCGTAGTTTCCGCTTATTGTGCTACTATTTTTATTATTTGAAAATATTACTTGCCCATCATAATGATTTATAGCAACTAATCCACTTTGCCCTGGTACAATAAACGTATTATCTAAATATATTCCGGTTAATTGATTTGCTCCGCTTATAGAAGCATCGCTAACTATTTGCTTGAAAGGCGCGGCATATGTATAAAATCCATTGTACGCTCCTGAGATTGGAAAAAATTTAGAGCCAACATTAGTGTAGCCGTCTCCTCTTTTTAATATAGTATGATCTATATATAGTAAAAAACTGCTAGTTAAAATATTTTGGAAATTGGCTTTCATTTTTTATTCTAACTTATTTTTAAAATTTTTCTTAAAGTTTTCAATAATTTCAGTTATGTAAGGCCTAGTTTTAAAGCCTGATGGTCTGTCTTTTGAGCTGTTTTTTATTGGGCCTTTTAATTGCAATCCTCTTTCTGAGCGGCCTCTTGGGTAATCGGCAAAATAAGAAACTCCAGAAATGCCTTTTTCTATTCCTTTAACCCAATTTCTGCCCCCGTTCCACCCTTCAAATTGAGCTGACTTATCGAAGTTATTTAAATCAGGAACTTCGAAAATAACTTTTAGACTTTTTGTTCGTTTCCCTGTCGCGAATTGTCCTCTTGCATTTCTAGGATAAATAATAGACAGATTTGTACCTTTTAATTTTATTTTGGATTCCAAATCTAATTTCACTGGTGTGATAGGATCAAATCCAGATTGGAAACCGATAAATCCAAATAAATCCCCGTAACCTCCTAGTGTCATACTAACATTTCCTTTTTCTGGGCTTAACAACTCTTGCGTCACAACATGAGAATCAAATTCTTTTAAAGTATTTAGCTTTTCATTATCGAATTCTTTTTTTACTGCTTTTTCTATCGCGTCTTGCACGTCTCCATTAGAAAGCAGCTCAGATACTATATCTCCTCTTACTTGTATATTAACAAGTTGCATTATCTTTCCCTTTCTAAATAATAAGTGAAATATTCAGAGGTTATATAAGGTCTCGGAGATTGAGAAGACGCAAATTTATAAGTCAAGTCATCTATAGAAACAAATAGAGTTTTTCCGTTGTTGTTTATAAAATTATTAGCGTCAGATTTTACTTTTATTTCTACCTCTCCATTATCTATTATATTTTCTGATAGATCTAATCTGCTTTGAGATTGTTTTCTAGAAGAAGTAACAAGAGCTTGGAACACTCCGGTTACTGGAATGTAATTAATATTTTGTATGTCTGATCTTTCATTATAGCCAAACATTCTTGGCTGATTCATATCAATTATTTGTATTTCTGCTTCTTTATAAATGACTATTTCCTGCTTGAAGGTATCAAACAGGTTTGTCATTCCTTTCTCAAAACTAGCTTTTTGCGCGGCAGACAGTAAAGAAGCCATGCTTTTTATTACACTATATATAAAAATAGTAACACTGTAATTTAAATCTCAATATTTAAAATTGCGTTTTCGCTTTCTACTGAACCAACACAATTGGAAACTTTTACTTTATAATTTCCTGCATTATTTTCTCGAATATGGTTTATCATAAATCCTTCTTTTGTTTGCCCAGGAATTTCGGAGTCGTTAAAGATCCATTGATAATTAGGTTTAGGATATCCAGACGCTCTTACATTTAAAATAAAATTATCGCCAATTTTTGCTGACTTTCCTGCAGGCTGGTCTAAAATAACAGGAATAGTCGGAGGCTTTACTATAAGATTACATCCAGAGCTTTCTGCTGATCCCGAAGCGTTAGACACTAAAAGAGTATAATTCCCAGCTTGTTCAATTTGCGCATTTAAAATCAATAACCCTTCTCCGGTAGCATTGCTTAAAATCTGAGAGTCCTTTTTCCATTGATAGTTTAAAGGCTGACCGTTTACACCAGCAGCTATGTAAGTATTTTGCCCAGACCAAATAGTTATTTGTTGCGGAGGTTGCGTATCGAAACACGGATTAATTATAGGAAAATTAACTTCTTTCCAAGGATTAGGAAGACTAACGATTGGTGGGTTAATTTGATTTAAAATTTTTTCTTTAGCGAGTGTCTCGAATCTTTCTTTTTCTGAAATTGTCATGTTAGAGTAAACCCAACTTAAAACTTGACTTTCACTTAACTCATCGTAAGGAGTGAAAGAAGAAACATTTTCAGGAACTGGCATAGATGTAAATCCTTCTACCTCTCCATAAAACGGGCCTCCAGCGATTCCATTATAATAAGATAAGCATTTCCAGTTAACATTAAATACGTAGAGCCTCGATCCTTGGTACTCTGGCAAACATTCCATTTTAATTACTCTCCATGCTAACTGTATATTTTGTTCCATAATTTTATGTTTTAATTATTATAAAAATTAGTATTTTGAATAAAAAATTTTCTTTAAATAAAAATTATAGTTTTTTAAAAGTTCCTCTTCGTAATTTAAACGCCGACCTTCTATATCAGAAAATCCAGCCGCTTGAGAGCTTAATAATTCGTTAGGCGCGAAACAATTGTTTTTATACTGGAATTCTCTGACTAAGTACCAACCAATAGATTCGTATTCTCTAGAAAAATATAAAATATCTGATTCCGAATTCACTTTAACACTTTTTAATATTTTATCCATTCCTTTCGAAGAATACGCCAATGAATGCGTGCAAAAACCTGTATTTACTTTTATTAAATTATCAGACAGTCTTTCCGCTGGTTCGTAATCGTATCCTTTTACGAAATTACAACCAAGATAAAAAATGTCCCAATCTGGAGGAAGCTCATCTAAGCTTTTTTTTAATTTTATGTTAAGTTCGTTTGGCTCCTTTAAAAAAAGAAAATCGTCTTCTAAAACTAGAATATTAGAATAATTTTTAAGCTTAGCTTCTTTGATTATGTTATAATGCGAAAGAACACATCCAATGTGAGCATTAGCTTTTGCTGAAAGCCCCGGATGATTGCACTTTACAGCATCAAATCTTTGCACATTATAAATTCCAAATTTAGAAAACTGATTCTGGCAATGATCCCATCTATCTGTGCGGTTGCTTAAATTAATACAATAAATTTTTTCAAAAAATGAAAACATAATGTGCGTTATTATTTGTTTTCTAGAGCTTTTACTCTATTTTTTAAATCTTCGATTTGTTTTTGCTGCTCTTTCATAGCTTCGACTAACACAGGGACAACTCTTTGATAGTCAACGGCTCTAGCATCTTGACAGTCGTCGTTTAATTTCCATTTAGATACTAATTCTGGGACAACTTTTTCTAATTCTTGCGCTATAAACCCGATTATCGGAACATTTAATTCATAACCATCTCTAACGGTGTTTATAAATTCGTTCCATTCGTAAGTTACTCCTTTTAATTTTAATATTTTACTTAAAGCTCCGTCAATTGGCTTTATATTCTTTTTAAATCTAATATCTGAAGAAACCGGGAAGCATGTCGCGTGAACTTGACCATTAAAATCTCCTTTATAAGCAGGATCAACACCAACACCTAAGTTACCATTTGCGTTAATTCTTCCAACAAGAGTAGTGCCATTATAAAAAGCATGAATTCCAGTACTATAAGTCATTATTTCTAATTGACCAGCAGAAACACCAAGCCCATAACAGCTAGTTCCATCGTAAAAAAGTTTAAGCATTTGTTTCGACGCTGTGCCAGCAGTGTTTGCATAAGACCCTTGATAATCAATATCAGATGGAGTAGCAGAATTAGCAGTAGATGGTAGTTGTATACCTGTCGAAGTAACAGTTAGATTCGAATCACCCAAAGTGGTAGTGCTAGTAAATTTTACCATCTTGTTAGTTGTGCCGGTAGCACCGCCACCGGCGGCTCCAGTACCACCTGTGCCGCCTGTGCCGCCTGTAGCTCCAGTACCACCAGTACCGCCTGTAGCTCCAGTACCGCCTGTACCGCCTGAACTTCCAATTGACCCTGTGCTTCCAATACCGCCAGTACCGCCTGTGGCTCCAGTGCCGCCTGTGGCTCCAGTGCCGCCTGTGGCTCCAGTACCGCCTGTGGCTCCAGTACCGCCTGTACCGCCTGTTGAGCCTCTGCTTCCAATTGACCCTGTGCTTCCAATACCGCCAGTACCGCCTGTAGCTCCAGTGCCGCCTGTGGCTCCAGTGCCGCCTGTAGCTCCAGTCCCGCCTGTGGCTCCAGTACCGCCTGTACCGCCTGTTGAACCTGTGCTTCCAATTGACCCTGTGCTTCCAATACCGCCAGTACCGCCTGTAGCTCCAGTGCCGCCTGTGGCTCCAGTACCGCCTGTGGCTCCAGTACCGCCTGTGGCTCCAGTACCGCCTGTACCGCCTGTTGAGCCTCTGCTTCCAATTGACCCTGTGCTTCCAATACC
>SXGQ01475031.1_pt1 | contig 52864 bp, 67 predicted proteins | sample 3178371 | NCBI WGS metagenome assembly SXGQ01 (sample SAMN11356859, study PRJNA531348) | freshwater metagenome | isolation source: freshwater sample F1-20 | place: China: Fuxian Lake, Yuxi | collected 2017-12-25 | reverse complement strand
TAACATCAGTAAGTTTTGCTTTAATCGGCTTTGGTTTGTCTAACTTATCAATTCGAGAATCAATATATGATTTAACAACTCTAGATTCGTGTTGTATACTTTCATATAAATTGCGCTCGGTTAATGATATATGTTGGTGTGCTTCTCGTTCCACTTCATCTATTCTACGAATTAATTGATCAAAATCATTACTGACAGATAATTCTATTTCGTTTTTAAATGTTTTTGCTGCAAACTCTGCTTTGGAGATTTGCTTCAATGCTTGATATGCCTTAACTACACCAGTAACAGCTAGACTAATAATTATCAGTCCAACCATCGAAAGTGCACCTATAGCAAATGATACTATATTCATAATGTTCCTTTTTTTTAGTTGGATCCGAATTGGTTTGGTTATCTTAGTCCCACCATTGTTCAATATTTTCTTGAACTAGGCGATACATTAAATTTTTGCAACGCTTATGGTTTTGCATTCCTATTTGCATTGCAATACGTTGCTTGGTAGAATCTGGTTCCAATTCGGCAACTGCAATTTTATATTGTCTAGGATACTTTGCAAAGTATTCGTCATATGATTCTGAAATTTCGTCAACAATCATTTCATATAGTTTTTGACCATTGCCATTTATATATGCTTCGTGGTTGTCTGGCAATTCTTCGAATCGCATATCTGATTCATGATAATCAAAATATTCTGTTTGATACACTTCGTCTTGTATCAATTCGATTAATCTAGAACATAACAACATCTTCTCTACGGATCTATTAGTTCCAACAAATCTATTGTTGCGATGCATTAATCTAGCATTTTGTTCAATTTTATATTTGAGTATATTGTATATGTGCCAGTAGTCCCAATCTCTGTCTTTCCATATGATTGGTAACCAATATCTTAAACTGCGGATACCTCCTCGAATCTCATAATATTTATCTTTGATACGTACATGATAGTCATCGAGTTTTTCTCGTACCAATGTATACAATATCCAATCTCCTAAATCAATGTTAAATTTCTTCATTTGTTTGTTCGAATATAAATTTTAATAACTCATACATACTCGGAAAATATCCATAATACTCTGTCTCTTGCATTTCATTCATTTCTTTATTCCTTTTATTATAATATAAAAACTATGTGTTAGTTCAAAGAAAAAGCCCCTAATTAAAGGACTTTATTGTTCTGGATCCAGAATGAATTTGGACATTAATCCTGCTATTGTAAATGGACTCCACTTTCTATTTCGAAGATCCCATTGTAAATCAATTTTTGCTCGTCGAATCAATATTTGATTCCTTAGATTCAAATTCCTGTTTGCATTGTTTCTGTTCATCTGGTTTATTGTTTATTCTGGTTACTATTACATAACACGCGCCTCTTCTATGATCTTCAATTAATCCGAATGCGTGTTTACTCAAATCAATTTTATTTGAACTCCTACATCCCATACGATCCGTTACCTCTACGATACATGTTTTACCAGTACGGGTATTTGTAACTTGCAATAAAGAATATCTAGGTGCGTAATTATAAGCACAAGTTGGATATGATCGATGCACTCTACGATGTGGTGTGGTATCATACCATGTTGCTCGATGATGTGTATTATACGATGTTGTTGTTAGTATAATGATAAATAGTATTAAGTATTTCAAATTGTTCCTTTCGTTTTGTTATAACCACTTTATTTCATTCGTAACATTATCCCATTCAAAATTAAATGGAGCCTGTGAATAAATATATCGTTCATCTAAAACAGCGGCGTTAAAGAAATGAGTATGACCATTGAAGTAATATCCATGACCTGTATGAATATGTCCTGATACATGGATCTTTGGACGAAACTCTTCGATACGGTTTGCTAATAACTCACAACCTAAATGCTGACCTCTTCGTCCTTCTACATCATCTAAATAACCATATGCCGGACCATGTGTTATCAATATATCAGTGTTATCTGGTATTGCATCCCACTTAGATTTTAATACTTCACCATTGCGAGGCAAGTTATATGCCCAACTATAAAATTCAGGTTGCCATGGAGATCCATATAGTCTAACTATTGAATCTGGAATGTCTCCGTTATGTCCATCATAATACATTCCACAAGTATCATCTTGCAAGTAATCTATAGTTTTATATGCAGTTAACTTACCTAACATTTCATCTGGTTGATTTTGCATTACTCGATCGTGATTACCAGCAATGAATATTTTATAATCATAGTTGTCAATCGAATCAAACCAAGCAAAGAAGTCTTCTGCTTCAGTTACAGAATAACCTGATGTCATAAAGTCACCTGCATGTATTAATAAATCACCACCAGGCAAGTCCAACGGTCTTGCGGTACTACGCAAAGATTTGCTTGTTGTTAGCTGATTGTGTCTTGCGTGTGTGTCTGATATTAAAGTTATCTTAAGTTCCATATTAATAATATAGTTAAAAAAATAAAGTTATCCAAGAAAGAAACTGAAAAGACCAAATCAATATCACCGACTAAATCAAAAGCTTCCTTCTTCTTCAAAAGCAAAAACAAAAACCAAGTCTCTTTGCTATCCAATTGTACCTCTTCGGTTAACTTGTATAGCCATTAGAGTTTTACCTCAGTTTTTATAGGTTGAAGAAGGAACGGTCCATAATATATAGTTTTGTGAGCCTAATCAAGGCGGATGGTACTTTTGCTAGTATCTTAACATATAGAAAGAAAGTTTCTTTCTTGGACATAAAAATAAGGCATCTCGGTTTCTACTTTGACGCCTTATTACCCTTACTATTCTTCAGTGTCTGGTTTCATGAATAAGTCAATTACTTCTTGGAACCTTGCATCAACTACAATTCGGTACTTAGATACCTCAGCAATTTGTTCTTGACGCTTGATCTCAAAGTCATTAATTGCTTGAGCTCTTTGAGCAACCCATTCATTGTATTCTTTTTCATAAGCCGAATCATGTTCTGCTTTGGCTTTGTTATATGCAGTTACTGCATCTGCATTTACCTTTGCAATACGAGCATTCTCAGCAGTTACCAAGTTTTTAACTTTGGCTTTGAAATAGTTAACTCGTTGCTCATATGTTCTATGCAACTCTGCTAACTCTTCATACAACACTAACAAATCATTTGAATCGTGGTGCACTGCTATGATTACTGGAGACTTCTTACCTGACTCCACCTCAAACCATTCTAATCTTTGGATCTCAGGTAATTCATTTCGCAATGCGGTTAGTTTACCTGATTTGTTGATGAACTGGTGTATATGTGCGGCAAATGCTTCTGCTTCATAGAATTCATTCAATTCTGCTGCAGTTAATTGCTCCCAGCCCCAAGCATCTCCAACAGTATCTAATTCTTCTAGATCCATTGCAAACTTTCTGCGTGGCATTGGAACATTGAATCCAGAATCTGCACTGCGAAGTTCATTCAACATTGAAGTCTTAGCATTAATGTTTTCCATTAAGAATGCTTGAGCTGCATGCAACTTCGATTTCTCAGTTAACATTGAAACTACTTGTTCTGGTGCTGGTAATGGATTAGGCTCAACAATTGATAACTGTTTACCATCAACGGTAATTGACTTTGAAATGTTATTAACTGCATTCAATGTACGGTCAATCTCTTGAGCTCTTTGAAAACACATATTGGAAATTGATTGTGCTTGACTTAATGACAATCCTTTTGATGCTAACGAATTCTTTCTCATTTTCTTTTTATTTTATTATATATAACTATTTAATTAAATCCAACCTTTAAGTTATTTTTTAGTTGCGGAGGTAGGATTCGAACCTACGACCTCAAGGGTTATGAGCCCTGCGAGCTGACCACTGCTCTACTCCGCCATATGTATTCCGTACGGGAATCGAACCCGTGCCTCTACCGTGAAAGGGTAGCGTGTTAACCGCTTCACTAACGGAACATGATGGCAATATGGCTGATTAGGCCTACTGAACTATTGCCAGATCCAAAGTAATGTTGCGTTTCGTCCAACTTATGTATAAACCCGCTCTTGCCTTACGCCCAAGAGTACGTCGTCATGTTTCTAGATACATGAATCTATCTGAGTAATCAACTCATGGTGGAGCCGGTAGGATTCGAACCTACGAAGCCGAAGCGGCAGATTTACAGTCTGCTGGTATTAACCACTCACCCACGTCTCCAAATAAAGATAAGCTTCAGGTCTTTCGGGGTTTCTGATTAGGTGCAATGAGTGACGCCTACCTACTACAAACCCTTTTTCGGTAATTAATACACTCTACCTCCTAATTACAGCGTTACTGCTTATCTTTGCACACCGTCAGGGAATCGAACCCAATGCCTATGCGAGGTTTTGGAGGCCTGCCGCTCCCATGAGCTACGATGCATTTTTATTAAATAAATTTATCGATTCACTTAATGTTCTTAATTTAATATTAAAAAATTTTAAATAGTTACGAACCGTTACATTACCGATGTGTATAAAAAATGAAATAGATAAAGTTCCTGATCCATGTACTACTGAGGGAACTTTTAGTTGATTTAGTTGCATTTCATGGTCATCTATTTCATTTTAAAAATTATATAAAAATTCTTCCTTTTTTCCAACCTAAATCTATAAATTTATCTAAATCATCTTTTTTTATTTTTTTATTCTCAATACCATTTGTAATCCAACAGGTACCGTATTGCGAATTTTGTATATTAGCATATCGACCTTTGAGTGAATTACTAATTTTTTGCTTAGATTCGATGTTATGACACTTTCCTTTAAATGTGTCATGTTTGTGTTTCACGCGTTTTAACCCTGCTTTTATTTTTTTAGATTTTTTTAATTTCCAATCTAAATCTTTATTTAATTCCTTTAATCTCATATGAGCAGGAGCTTTTGGATTATTCCATCTAGATGCTACGCTTCCTTTTAAAAATTTATCTCTGTGATTATCATTACATAAACCACCAAATCCACCTTCTTTAAGATTCATACACATAGGATCTTTTAACAATTCCTCATTAACTATTTCCTTTTCTCGTTTAGCTAATGAATCTCTATTAGTTAAGAATTCTAATATTTCGCATTTAAAATTTTCAACTCCATACTTATTAATTGATCTTCTCAATTTCTTCCCACTACCTAAATAACCATCATGTAGATTATTCGTAGAATGCATTCCGATATAATATGTGCTATTAATTAAATTAGTAGTCTTATATATGAAATGATATTTTTTACCTTTATTGTAATTTGCCATTTTACTCTTTTAATATAAATATAACAACAAATTACAAAAAGGCTACAGTACTCATTGAGAGACTCGAACTCTCACACCATATAGGCAATAGATCCTAAATCTACCGTGACTACCAATTCCACCACCCAAGCATTTTATTTATTCTAATATGTCAAAGACCTTATTACTTATTTACTTTTATATAATATAAAAACTATATACATTTTCCAACCTTTTTGTTAAAATCTATTTCCTATTATTATAGATTTAGTTCCATCGGTATATTCCACAACACGCACTTGTCCTGAATTGCAATTTGTTTCGCGACCTAGCAGATCCGTGCATCGCAATACCGTTTTATATGTTCGGTTATTATAAACTGAAACGGGTGGGTATATTTTAAATCGTCCATCATAATCTGTCTGTTTCAGTTTATAATAAGTAACACCAGCTCGGCTATCTTCATCTATCACTTCATAATAACTAGTTACCGAAGTAGTTCCGGCGCCTGGCTTATCAATTAACTTATACCAATCATAACCATTGATGCTACGATATACAGTAAAGTAATCATTGTTAAACTCAGATCCGGTTATCCATTCTATTATGTTACCTTCTATATCACTATGACCTGTAAAATAAATTAACTCAATTGGCAATACCTGCGGCGATGCCTCTGTTATAGTTACATCATCTAAATACACTGATGTCGGTCCTCCATACACGGTTTTAGTCCAAATTTGGAAATAACCAGCACCAGTATATGTTGATTGTGTAGTAAATGACCATTCATACCATGTAGACCAGTTCGAACTACAACTAGCATTTGTTGCGGTTTGATTTGATAACAATGTTGTTTGATTTGGCAATTCATTTGTGTTTACTTCAACACTACAAGCTCTTTTAGTATAAAATGTAATTGTGTATATGCTATCCTTTTTAAAATTAATAGGGATGTATGCATAAATCGAATTGCCATTTGCCGCACTAGAGAATCTAGCTGAATACTTGGTTGCATCAACTACACTACGATAATTACCTGTTGCAGTTTCATTTCTATTGAATACCCATACGCTAGAAGTTGATGTCCATCCAGCTGGTGCAACTGATGAGAAATGTTGATCTATGATAGTTGATGCATCGCAAGTACCTAGGAGTATGATGAATAATGCTATTAATAATAATGTTTTTGCAATACGTTTAATCGGCCAATGTTTCATCATTTATATAAGTTTTAGTTAAAGTCTTTTGATTCTAATAAAGTATACGAAAATGAGTTACCATGGATCTTTGCAGCTTTCTTGCAAATACTCATAAACACATCAAAGTCTTTTACACGTTTGAATACTTGGCATCCTGCTGACCAATTTTCTACCCATGTAGAATCTTGTCCTGCTTTGTGTATGTTAATTCCATACATACCTTCGGTAACTTTGTTTTCATCATATTCTAAATCAAAGTCAGCATCACGATATACTTTAACATTACCACCACGTTGACACAATGCATCATACTTGCCTTGGTGTTTATCTATCTTCCATACTCCGCGATATTGATTAGGAACCAATCTGGCACACCCACCGGTAATTCCCATCTTATTCCATTCCAACATTGATTTTTTACCTGGATCTGTTGTATTAGCCCATTGATAGAATTGCCATACACCCTTTTCATCTTTGAAAGACAATGTTAATGTATCATCAAATACATTAGTAACTTTGTTTCCTGTTGCTGAGTTTCGAATGCCTACTATGTTAACATCATATGTTTTACCAGCATCATCATTAAACCATTTGTAACCTTTTGCAGCCATAACTGCTTGCACTTTTTCTCGTGTATACGACATAATTTATCCTTTTTATAATAAATATGTACTGAGTGGAGATGGAGGGAGTCGAACCCTCGTCCAAAATACTTCTCAATATACGTCATTGATCCTTCGAGATTAGGGCGGGACTCGAACCCGCAACGATGCAACCCTTTTTAGTTGGATGAGATAACCTTTTTCCCATTACGCATTACCTAATCAGTTTGGGGCTATACTAAGCCTAGCCCCTCGGCCTGATTCGAACTACCTCTTAGGCAGCAAGACTCAATTCCATTGTTTCGCCGTTTAAGCTTTTTGAATGATCTCTTTATACCGTTCTTCATACTCTGTCAAATTCCAGATACATCCCCGTTATTTTTAATTATTATATGAAAATATCATACAATATCCAACCTAAGCTTTAATTAACTTAGTTGATAACATTTTATTGATTCTGTTGCGTGATTTATCTTGTAGTGGAATTGGAGTTCCTTCTTCGTCAATATACACAAACTTCATATTAGTTTTTAATACGATGTATTGCTTACCTGTACGTACATTGTGAGCTCTTGCTTCTATATACAATGTAATAGATGTAGTACCAATCTCAACTGGTTCCCCGAATATTTTAACTAGTTGGCCTTCTTTGCTAGGCTTTTCAAAATAGCATTTGTCAATGCTTACAGTAACCATTCTAGGAGTATCGCATAACTGCATCGCGTATGAAACTGCTGCCGCGTCTAACCATGACAGCAATTTCCCACCAAATAAGTTGCCATGAAACCCTAAATCTGATTTTTTAATCGGATGAGTTGTTAAATGTTCCATAACTATTTATGATTAATCTCCTTGGTATCTTCCTTGTCCGTATCCTCTAATGTCTCTTGCAAGTTCCGGATTTTGTTCTGTTTCATCAGGAAACCCGTTATTGTTATTGTCTAAATCCTGATCTGCAATTGCTTTTTCTATACGGACCAACATGGTTTGTATTTCAATTAATTTTCCTGCATCGGTGAATTTATCTAATGCTCCTTCACTAACCAATTGGTTGATACGATCTAAACCAACTTTAACATATCTTATGTAAGAACCTATAGGCTGTTCCGTTATAGTTTGTTTAGATTCTTTCTTTAAAAGATCTTTTAAATTAATCATTATAATCCTTTTTAAATATAAATATATCGTATTAACATATTATGTTTCTAGTAGCAGTTGAATTTGGATCTATACCTGTGCATGTTACTGTATATGGATTAGTAGTTGGATAACCTTTTTCGGATGGGGTAGTAACTATTTCGGTTTTATTTGGTACGCCATACCCGGTTCCAACTCTAGTAGGAGTTTCTTTTTTGAATACTAATGCTAAATGATCTTTGATGATCTTTGTTTCCATTGGACTTATACGTTCTGGATCATTTATTTCCATGAATCCTTGTAACCAATATACAAATTGTTCTGCTGTCATATGTTTTATTTTTTATATTTATATGATTTATATTTTTCTTTATCTGATTTTATTCTATATATTATTAATGAATTTCCAATTCCTGTTTTTTCAGAAGCTTCTGATAAACAACGATAATATATACCATCGATTTCTACTGGTCGAGCATTGCCAGGAAGCCACCCATTGTTTCTATTTTCTTTTATAGCATTTCGCATCTTTTCCTTAGATTCATCAGAATGTTTCTTATTATAAAATGGATTTTTAACTCCTCGCTTATCATGTTTACCCATTTTAGTACTATCTCGTTTTGGTTTTTTGAGTTTTTGTTTTTGTTCATCAGACATACCTAATTTAGAACGATGTTCTTTTGCTTCCATATATGTTCTGGAACTAGGGACTATTCTGTTATCTAAAACATTACCCTTAAGATTACACATTGCCCAAAATGCATGACTTAATTTTCGATTATTTGGATATATTCGTATAAGTAACCAATGGCATATGAAATGCTCTCTAGCAGTTAAACTCACTAAGTTTTCTTTATCATCTGAACCACCCATGCATCTAGGTAGTATATGGTGTTTTTCAGTGTAACATTCTAATTTTCTAGATCTAGCTCTTAGTATTAATTGATCGTATATTTTTTGATAATTCATAGTATTTTATAATAAATATACAATTGGTTATAAATGTTTAATAGTAACCCTAACCACCCAATCTTTAATTTGATAGTGGCATTTTTATAGAAGGATGATATCGATAATTATCAATTTGAAAATCAGTTATTTCTATATTATTAATTATAGCATTTACATCTGTCGATAATACACCTACGCCACATTCTCCACTTTCTGTAAGCCAAAATTCCGTATTAATATTTAATTTAGGTAACGAATAAGGTTGTCTAGTTAATTGTTCTTTAATACCATCTATTTGATTGAGGTAAATGTGAGTATCTCCAAGATTACCGATTAACTCGTCAGGTACCATATTTACCATTTTACCGATAATCTCTAGTAATAAACCATAAGATGCAATATTAAACGGAAGCCCTAATGGAGTATCTACTGAACGTTGGTTCCACATTAGAGAGATTGCTCTGGTTGGGATATTGTAACTATCAAATAATCTATTCCATCCGTTTTCATCTGTTGGAAAGATGTCCTTTACATAAGACAATTTATCATAAAGATTTTTTCTTTCTTGTGAACTCAACTCTCTTGTATAAACTTGAAATCCATAATGACAAGGTGGAAGTGTCATTTGTTCTAATTCACCAACATTCCACGCATTCACCATCAATCGTCTTGAGTCTGGGTTTGTTTTAAGGTCACGGATTAGGTTTGCGATTTGGTCTATTGTTTTTGATTCTTCATCATGGTGATTTTTACCATCATACCATTCATTAGTTTGATATGCCCAACCCCTCCATTGCTTACCATATACTGGACCTAATTCACCCCACTTCTTAGCAAACTCATCATCTGTTTTGATTTTGTTGATGAATTCTTCTTGTGTGTAATAATCGGGTACACCACCAGTTTGTTCATTTAATTTTTTACCTTTAATAAGGTAATTCTTATAAGCATCACCATCCCAAATATGACATTCATTATCAACAAGGAACTTGATATTTGTATCACCACGTAAGAACCATAACAATTCTGTTACAATTCCTTTTGTGTACATTTTCTTTGTGGTTAATAAAGGAAACCCATCCGCCATTTTGTGGCGTATCTGCCTACCGAATACTGAAATTGTTCCGGTTCCAGTTCTGTCACCTTTCTGATGACCATTATCAAGGATGTCTTGTAATAGTGCTTGGTATTGTTTATCTAATGTATTCATAACAAATTAAATTCTTTTCTTAATGACTCAATATCGATCTCTGTAACATCTTTAGCATTGAAACATTCAAATACTACAGATTCGATTCTGTTATCAAATGCTACCAAAACATGATAGTCATATAATCTGTTTTCTAGTTGCTTTGCCATTTCAATGTGTTTATCTCTATCACAATCTTCTGGTTTAGGCATTCTAACTAAGAATATTGGTTTAGCGTTCATATCTGTTTAATTTATTTAACTGGCGTAAATTCTTTAGGTCTTTCTTTATCGCAAAAGATGCATCTTTAATATCCTACTTTTAGTAAATCTATATAAACATGGTTGCATCCCCATTGTTTAAATTTTGTAAAGATTTTTCTAATCAATTTCATTTTATTCCGTATTTTATTTTATTCTTTGAATACGTTGAGATAACCTGAACTTTATCATCTCGATGGAATGTGTGAACATATGATACGATACTGCTAATCGGAATTAACGTATCATTTATTTGTTCTATACACAATTCTATAGTTATATCACCTTTATACAATTCCATTTCATAACCCGTAAACACTGCTACTGGTACACAATCGTAGTATAACGTATCTTTTCGTGAGCACCATCTTTTTAATTCACTAGATGATAGTATTTGTTTATCTACCGCACAACTAGCTATCATTCCGATAACTAGAAGTGATCCTAATATTCTTTTCATAATTTTTAAATTTTAGATTTTACATGTTCAATACTTTGTATCAACTTGTCTTGTTTATCATTTAATGATACAGTTATCTTACCGTCTCCGTTATATTCCCAACGTACGATAAATTCTTTTAATTCAATACCACCTAACTTTGGTCCATCTGAACATTCAGCAGTATTATGTATTTGCAATTCGGTCATGTGTTATTTCTTCAAATTCTACTTCTGGGATAGTTTCACAAAACATAAAGTGGCTCGGTGATCTCAATACATGGTCTGCACCGTAAAAATGCATATACTGTTGAACTAGTTCCATGTCTGGCTCTGCTTCGAATGTCTTTGCAAATGTAAATATCATTTTTTGACACAATATTATATATGCATGATCGCCATGTTTATATACTTGACTTCCTCTCATAATATTCTTTTTATTTATTATAGCAAAAAACGAGCGTATACCCAAGATCTACAAAAACTTAATTCAGTATCTTCAAGGACATACACTCGTTGTATTTGTTCGGAAAATGATATTACATCATCATTCCTGGATCAGGCAGAATGCCATCTTTTTCTGGTTCATCTACAACCACACATTCAGTCATTAAAATCATTGATGCAATAGATACTGCATTCTCGATTGCTGTACGTGTTACTTTAGTTGGATCAATTACACCAAAATCATACATTAAACCATAGTTGTCTGTTCTTGCATTGTAACCAAAGTCTTTTTTACCTCGCTTAACTTCATTAACAACCACAGCACCATTCACTCCTGCATTCTCTGCAATAGTTCTTAATGGAGACTCTAATGATCTTTTAACAATGTTAATACCAATTGTTTCATCTTCGTTTACTCCAGTTTCATTAGTTAATACTGAGGTACAACGAATCAATGCAACACCACCTCCGGGAACGACTCCTTCTTCAATTGCTGCTCTAGTTGCCGCAAGTGCATCATCAACACGATCCTTCTTCTCTTTCATTTCGGTTTCAGTTGCAGCTCCAACATATAATACTGCTACACCACCGGATAACTTTGCTAAACGTTCTTGTAACTTCTCTTTGTCATAGTCGGAAGATGAGTTTTCAATTGAATTGCGGATCTGCGTTACACGAGCGGATATAGCATCTGACGCACCTGCACCATTAATGATTGTGGTTTTGTCTTTTGTGATTTCAATTTTCTCACAAGTACCTAAATGTTCCATCGTACAATCTGCCAATGTCAATCCAGCTTCTTCTGCTATAACAGTACCACCAGTTAACACTGCAATGTCTTCAAGCATCTCTCTGCGTTTATCTCCAAAGCCAGGAGCCTTCACCGCAGCAATCTTCAATGAACCTCTGATACGATTCACAACCAATGTTGCTAATGCATCACCATCTAAGTCCTCAGCAATAATCAATAAACTATTTCCTGACTGCACTACTGGTTCTAAGATTGGTAATAATTCTTTCATACTAGATACTCGCTTATCTAAGATCAAGATAAGTGGATTATCCATTTCACTAACCATTTTTTCAGTATTGGTTACGAAATAAGGAGATAGGTAACCTCTATCGAATTGCATACCTTCAACAGTTTTTAATTCCGTTGTGGTACCTTTTGCTTCTTCTACTGTAATAACTCCATCAGTACCTACTGTATCAATTGCACTTGCAATTAACTCACCAATTGAATTGTCATTGTTTGCTGAGATAGATGCAATTTGTTTAATTTTCTCATGATCCGTTCCAATTGGTTCAGATAACTCTTTTAGAGCATTTACAACTAGTTCAACTGCCTTATCCATTCCTCGTTTAATGTCAATTGGATTGGATCCAGCAATGACCGATTTCATTCCAGCAGCTACTAACTCTTGTGCCAATACGGTTGCCGTAGTTGTTCCGTCACCAGCAACATCTGCTGTCTTGGATGCTACTTCTTTTACTAGTTGCGCACCTACATTCTCTACCGGATCTGTTAGTTCAATTTCTTTAGCAACTGTTACCCCGTCTTTTGTAACATGAGGTGTTCCGAATTTTTTGCTGATTACTACATTTCTACCTTTAGGACCTAATGTAGCTTTAACTGCATTAGCCAATGTATCAACACCTGCTTTTAGTTTAGTTCTCGCTTCTGAATCAAATTTGATTTGCTTTGCCATATAACCTTTCTTTTTTTTATTTATTGTAACTGTATTTGTGATGCTTTATTTAATAACATTTCTGTGTTCTTCCATGCATTGCAACCTATGCGCTTTCCTTTGCCTTTGAGTTGCATATCATAATAAAAGTTCACGTCCCAGCAATTGCCTGTTTTATCATAATTCAAAATAGCATTATCATAAAACGTATCGGCATCTATTATATATATAGAGTTAGTGCCAGGATGGTGAAAAGAAAATGTATCACATTTGCCTTGCTTGTTGTTGCCAATGTTTTTTGCAGCAGCAGACGTCTTTCTTACTGCTAACTTTTTGTGTTCATTGCGTATGCCATTTTCAAACAAATGATCGTAACCATCGGCATCTACCCGGTCACCAGCACACCCAAAGTGTTCTTCTAAATACGGCAATACTACTTGCTCTGAAATGATTCCTGCATTTACTACTAGAGACTCTCCGCTTTCAACGAATTGGTCAATCATTTCATCAGTAATATGATTGCTAATATAGACGGGTAACATAACTACCCGTCCGTTCTTCTTCACTCGATGTGTATTCATATTTATATTATATGTTTTTATTGAACCGTTTCCAAGAACTTAGCATTCATTGTTTTAGATACTTGCAACATGTTAACTGGATCGATAAACTGCGCATCTTGTCCATACATTCTTTGAAATGCTGCATGATCTGAAGATGAATACCAACCGTTTTCTTTGATGAAGTAACTAATTATTTGCATTCCATTTGCTCTTAATTCATTAACTACTCGGCGAGTATATTCTACTCCGTTATATCCGGTATGGCAACGAGCCACACTAGTTGGTGCACCATCTGAGTAATTAATAAGAATTAATTCATCTCCTTTAGCAGCAGCCTTGATGTCTTTTTCAATACTTTTAAAAGATAATCCTTCTGGTGTGCAACCAAATGTCGATAAATATTTAAAGTTATTGATAATTTTACTCATCTTGTCTGTTGCCGAATCATATGCAATCACAGTAACACATTTTTCTACATTAGAATTAAGATTAGCAGTACCTCGTAATGATATCTGTACACGAATACCTGTTGTCATCGATGCTGCTTGTGCTATTGCTACTGCAGATATAATTGCATTACGAAACTTCGATCCATCCATAGATCCAGATGCATCAATTGATATATGTAAAAAGTAATTCTTATATCTTTCAGTAACGATGCGGTGAAACACATTAACATTATCATAACCTAATTGCGAAACTAGTCTTCTATCAATCTTACCCGTTTGCAATCTTGTAGACTTAAGAGTTCGATCTGCATTTCTTAATTGCAATTTGTTACCTAATGATCTACCTAATGAAATACCTCGCTGAACTGCGTTTTGATTTTGTTCAATTCTCACGTGTGAGTATTTACCAATTTCTTTGCCATTGATAACATCTGCACTATATGATTGGAATAACTCAGGCAATGAACAAATAATGCTAGGTGTTAACTTCTTAACAACAACTGTTTCAATTGGATTTGTATTTGATTCATCGGTAAATACTTGTCTAATCTCAGTTCCAGATTCTTTAATTGCATTGATAATAGACGTCTGCGATTTGCTTAATCTACCTTTTTTGCTTTGTTGACCTTCTAAGAATTCTTTTTGAGCTTTGATAGCTTTTTCTAATTTTTCTAGTTGTTTGTCAGATAAACTGCTAGCATTACCAGATCCGATGCCTTCGTCACCTAATTCTTCGGTATCATCACCATCGCCATCTGAAAAGTCAGTCATATCATTTTCTACATTACCAGCACCACCTTCGCCTGATCCATCTCCTTGTTCACCTTGCTGTCCTTCAGATGCATTGCCATTTTTGTTACTAATTGCATTTGCCGATTCTTCAGCTACTGCTTGTGCAATTAATTTATATACTTGGCATGAAACTTGTAATGCATCTGTCGTATCTGTTAATCGGTTAATATTCTTAAGATCAATAACATTCCAGATTTCTCTTAACTTTTTAAGAGCATTTAAGTTTCTATTAGGATTCGTGAAATTGATAATATGGAATATGTAATCATCCCAAGTCTCTGCTGTCTTTGCATTTTCTTTAAGAGCTTTGTCAATGATCGTATCATTAAAGTATTTGTCATACATTGATTGGTAATACACACGGTATCCAGGAGCATTAGTATATACTTTATAATCGATACGTCTATCTTCAACCCAATTCAAGATGTTTTTAATTACATCAAATTGCTGCTCTGTCATGTTTAATTCTGGATCACAACCTTGCATTCTAACAACAGTTGCCATTTTAGTTTGAGCTAACGATCCGGTTGCATGGCCATTGACATCCTTAAGCAAACTAAAGTCAGTATAAGCAATATGTGAACCTTCGTGCAATGCTAATCCTACTGCAGGGTCAAAGTTATCACCATCTAGTTTAGTACCAATAGTAACACTAGTACCATCAGTGTAACTACGGTCGTTGCTTTGAAATACAACAGGAATTTGTTTACCTGTAACAATGTTAACAAAGTTACCGATAGCTCTTTGCGTAGCCGCTAACTTGGTGTAATCAACGCCAGAAGATCTAGATTGATCGTTGTCGAAGTCATATGCATCGTCTAACCAAAATCTTGACCAATTTCTTTGTGTGTATGTCTTTATTTTCATAATCTCTAATTTTATACTATAAATATAAGAAATAATTCAGTTAGATCCAACCGAAATGTAAAAAAAAAGAGACAGATCATGATTAATGATTTTAACTGTCTCTTCTCGGGCTATGAAAAAAGCTGATTAGAAAGGATATACCTCTGTTTCTTTTTCTTCGTCGATATTGAATATGTTTTCAACTTCAGTCTCTGCTGCATATTTTTGGATAATTTGCTTAACAAATGTTCTTTCTGAGTCAGCACCTCCAGATGCGTCAAAGAAAGGTAATACTGCTACTTCGGTTGCTTCAAGCAATGTGAATCCATCTGCTAACAATTCACACAATCTAACCGTCATACGAGTTGAGATCATAGTTGTCAACTTGCCTGATTCGGATCTCCATTCTTTTCTGGTTACTGCAGCAATATCTGCTACTGCGTGGATCTGTTTCTCAGATAACACATTGCCATAGCGTTTAGTTAATAAGATTTCTTCTTGCTCTAAGCTTAAGATGTCAACCTCAATGATTTCGAAACGATCCATTAATGCACGGTCTAATACACGTGTCGATGTATACTCTGTACCAATATTGGCAGTTGCGATGAATGATACGCCTTTTGCTACTTTGATTAAAGGTGCATTAACATCTTCATCTAATCTCAAGTATCTTTGACCCTCATCTAACACTGTCATCAAAATGTTCCATGCTTCTGGATGCGCTCTGGATAACTCATCTAACAATATAACTGCATTCTCAGTTTGAATAGCCTTAACGAATGCAGATGAATCAAACACAGTCTGTCCATCTTTGAAATGTGTGTTACCAATTAAGGTTGCTCTAGGATCTTGAGTTGCACCTAAGTTGAAATAAAAGAAAGGATGACCGGTTGCTACAGGAAGTGCTTTTGCTGCTTGAGTCTTACCACAACCTGCAGGTCCAACCATCATAATATTTTTGCCACGAACTGCCGATCTAACTAGATACTTCCACTTAACATCGGTCATTTCAAGGTCATTGGGTTTAATGCTAGCTGAATTTTTAATTAATTCTAATACCGGATCTAACTCTTTAGTAGGAGCAGATGCTACGGTTTTGATCTCTGCCGGAATCTCTGACATCGGAATTCTTTTACCTCTTTGTGTTTCATGATTGAACTTAAGACCTTCTAAATTAACTACCGCTAAATTAATCATGTCTGTTCTGAACAAGTTAGTAATATCCTTACCCGTTCCTACTTCTTTAACAACTGCGCCCTTAGCTGTTACTTCTACGATACCAAATGTTTCTTTTTTCATAACTCATTATTTTTATACTATAAATATAAGAAATAACTTGTCAAGATCCAACCGAATCATAAACTTTTTTACCATTTTCTACAAGACCAGTATCTTGCTTTGGTTCTAGATCCAGGATTATCACAATTATGTCTAGCACGGAAACTTTTTCTGCGAGCTGGGTTTGATTTTTTGATACGCATAGTTTTTTGTCCTGCTTTCTTCGCGGAGGTACCTCCATGTCCGAAGTTAACTTTAACTACGTTGCCTTCTGGGTTCTTAACGTATACTTTGAATTTTTTAACATCACCACGCATTGGTTTACCTAATGGAACTTTTCTTCCTTGGTATTCTGCTTCTGTAATCACATCAGTAAATTTACCTAATTTTATGTCTTCTAGCATTGCTACAGCACATTCATTACATACTGTCATTTCTTCCATAGATTCCTTTGTTTTATTTCCCCAATTCTTAGCTCCAACATTTCGGCATTTTGATAATGCTAAAGATCCATAAGCCGATGGCCATACATCATATCTAGCTTTTACTTTATAGTAACACGCATCACGTTTAGCTGTTTTCTTTTCATCTATAACTGCTTCAGCTTTAATAGTACTGTCACCCATACCAACTTTTCTTTTTTGTCTAACTAAAGATTCTTTTTCCTTTTTGTCAAATGAACTCCATGTTTTTGGAGTGTCTTTAGAAATCTTTTTTGATGGTCTGCATTTCTTCACACCTTTTGTTTCTGAGCTACCGCAAGGTCTGCCATGTTGGTCTGTCCATTTTTCTTTCACCCAACGACGTAGATCCTCATTCATTATGTCTTGCAGTTTAATCATTATATCTCCTGTCTTATTGCTAATTTAGGAAGATATTTCCTCCATGTATCTTTTATTATTTCTGATTGTTCCGGTGTCATCCAACCTTTATCAATGATGCTTTGTAAATGATTATTAACTACATCAGCAAATGGCGTTCTAGTCTTTTTTGCTTTATTATATAGTCCATGGATCATTGCTGGTATTTCTTTAGGCAACATATAATAACGATATGGTGATAACTTCCCAACTGCTATTTGATTTCTTTGTCTAGCATCTGATTTAACAAATTTACCAGGTATCATATTCCATCCCGACTGCGTTAGATGTTCTATTTCATGTCGGATAGTGTCTGACAGTTCTGCTACGATATCACTTAATACTTTAGGATATGATTCTGGATCTAATATCAATAAAACTTCTAATAATGGTGGTTCGTCGCTGTCTACACCCGGAGCATTATATGCATTTCCATCACAATACATTTTACCATATCCATCTACCCATTGTAGTTTCAAAGTTAAATAGAATTCTAATGGGATCTGTGAATTTTCGACATCTTCGGTATACACATCAGGAGCCTCTGCGGAATTTATATCCGGAACTGATTCATTTGATGTGTAATAAACTTTCTTTCCTAAAAATTTACCATCTGAATCATTAGTTGCCTCAAAACTATCTTTTACTATAGAAATTAATTTTCTAGATAGTTGGCGTGATATTGATTCATATCGTCCTTCTAATATCAAAGATTTCATTCGTATCATATTAATATATATCACTCTAATAGATTATAATTCCAATATGTTTCCTTGTCTCTATTATATGGAGCTCCTACTTGTTGATAATAACAATTAAGGCAAAGCATTTGTAAATTTTCAATGCGATGGTTAGTAACATTACCATCTATATGATCCAATAATAACGGAACGGTATCATCAGTTACTCTGCGTTCGCTATAACCACATGCATTGCATTCTTCTGGAAGTATATCCAATGCAAATATTCTATTTCGAAGTTTCCATGTTGGATATGCTGGAAACTTACCATCTAGTATTTCATCTATAGGATAAGGACCAGAAGTAGCTCGAGACACATCTTTAACTATACCTACACCTGCTTGGTTGGTATGCAAATCATACAATGTCTTATTAGTTTCTCGATCAATATACATTTTAGCATATTTCTTCCAGGTACTGAAAGATACTTTCATGAATCGAGCCGCTTCTGCATTTGATTTAGTATTAGCCATTGCATAACGAATATCTGATTCTGGTAGGTTATAAGATTCTCTACCTCGACCGTAAATATATTTATATGGCTGCGTTGACATTAGTATACTCCTAATTTTCTTAATTGATATACTGCGTCTTTAGGCATTGTTTTTTGTTCCCACATAGTTACCATCAATGGTTTTATATTACGAGCAGTGATAAACTCATCAAATGTTCTATGATATACTCCGCTTTGTTGTTTAACTGTGCTATACCATGTTGAATATGCTGAATAGTTCTCATTGAATACATCTACAGATGATCTATTATTATAATATTCAATCTGATCTTTTGTTGGCCATAAGTTAACCGGAATGTTTGGATCTTTTCTGCGACCTGGCAACAATTGTTGTACCTGTTTTTTGGTATCACTTCTTTTAATGAATTTATCCATTAAGTTGATGGATCTGTCCTTTGCTGACTCTCCAACATAAACTGATTTTTTACCCATTGTTTTCTTTTTGTTTTTCTATTAGTATAACCATTTTACGCCAAGCATCTTCTGCTTGATATACGTATTTCTTAAATTTGATTAGATCTTTATTTTCACATGACTGTTCTGCAAATCGTATCATACGATGGTATTTTGCGTGTAACAATCCAATGCGAATATTATTTATCCATTTTAGCATAATCTATATACTTTTCTATAACTACCTTTAATCCTTGTTCGGATAAATCTTTTTGAACATCTTTACACAATTCATATGAATCTACAAATATTGAACAACGGTTAGCTCCATCTGTTAATGTTGCACATTGAACTGCTTGGTAATAACTATGGCCACATATATCTATTAAACAGTTTATTACATAGTCAAATGTGTTAACATTATCATTCTTTAGTATTACCTGATACTGCCCCCGTTTCTTTTTCGATTTCTGTTGTGACATCTCTAATGACTGCTGCTTGTTCCCAAAATTCATTTTCTTTTGCATAATTTAGTAAATCGGTTAAAAACTTCATTTTTCGATCGTGACCCCATCTATTCGGCCATTTCCATTCATCGGTTTTCATTATATTGACAGAGCCAATGAATATTTTTTCGGTAAAATTCTTTAAGTCCATAACATATTATATATAAATTTACTAAACTATCCAAGTTATATTTTTATTTTTTGACCTACTCGGATTTTATCCGCTTCTAAGCCAGGATTCTTTTTTATAATATCTTCTATTGTTGTTTTATTATCTGATGCAATTTTTGTTAATGTATCGCCTGATTTTATTTCATATTGTGATTCATTTGTAGTAGTTACCACATCAGATCGTACATATCCCGTTTCTTTGTTCATCAATACTACTTCATACCAAGTATTACCATCTTCACCGGTTACTACTTGTTTGATATACCCAACAGGTTTTGGATACATAACTTTTAAATTTAAGTTGTCAATCATTCCATTGTCAACATAACTTTCACTTCTTACATTAACGAATCCATTTTTCTTAGTAGGATATACAGTTTTGCCAATTAAATTACTTTTAACTGCAGAGCTAGTTTTTGCAGAATTACCTGATAATGCATCGTATACATTCTTCGCTGCAATTTTTCTTGTAGTTAAACTATCTTGTAATTCTTTTTCTTTTGGTCTTTCACTATGCACAGCAAATCCATGAGCTTTATCTGTTACGGTTTTACCAAATTGCATTGCTTGGTTGAATTTACTTTGTTCGTAAGCATATGTTCCATCGTATGCATCTAACAATTCATATTTTATAAAATCCAATTGTAAATTTAAATTTGTCCAAGGTTTCTTTTTAGATTTTGCATAATTAAATAATGCATCTTTTCTACTTCCTAACCATTGCAATAGGCCTATTGCACCTATTTCATTTTTAGCCGATGGATCAAATGTAGATTCTGCCCACATATTTCCAACAATTGCTGCAGCTTCAATTTGACTAAATCCACGTGAAATTAATTGTTTAGCTAAATTTGTTGCTGTGTTTAAATAGGTACCTGTTATTGGGCCGTTACCTTCTAATAATAGTGATTTCAATCGTATCATTTACCTCGCCCTTCTCTGATAATCAATTCACCCAATACTTCTAATCTTCCAACTTCTCGTTGAAATTCAATTTGTGTCATTGAAGTAGATATTTTTTTATATGTTGCATCAAATTCCTTTTTAGCGGTATTTAAATCAAATTTACCAGACGCGGCTTTTTTGTAATAAGGCAATTTAACTTTGAAATGATGCCATGTTAAAAGTGCTAATCCACCTTTCTTATGTGCGGTTGTAGCAATCTTCTCTGCACCAGCTTCTCTGGTATCAGCAAATGTTTCAAAATCATCTTTTTTGGACTTCGAAGATTCAAATAATAAGTTTAGAAGTTTCATATTAATAAATATTACTTAGTAGGTTTATCTGGTTTAAATTCTGTAATATACGAATAATCAGTTTCGAACCCAGCTTTATTTTCTACGCTATATACTGTCATATCAATTTTATAGCCTGGATTTTTATCTATTCGTTTATATGTCCATGCATTATCCATCCATATGATTCGGTTATTAGGATATATGAAATAGTTACCATTATCCATTTTAAACACGTGCCCGCATTTATGTTCTGGAGTTTCTGAAAAATTGGTATCTAACATGTTTCGATTTTCATGTGACCAATCCAATGTAAACATATATGTCCCTTGTCGTTTAACTCCAGTAATAGATATTAAATCAGCTCGTAACCCTGCCATTCGTTCTCTGACTTGTACATCTATATAAGAAGAAAAGCAGTCCCAATAAACATGTTCTGTTAATGGTAACCGCTCCGCATCTCGTTTCCAACAAAATGCATGGATTGGTCTTCTTGTCCAATTAACTCCATTTTCTAGAAATGCTTCAAAGAGTGGCGTTCTTTTTTGTATTGATGCTACGCTGTGTACATCTGCTGCTGTATATTCACCGTGGCCATGTTCATGATTAAACATAAATTCATTTCGAATCAAACATGTTATGGTAGGAATATTTGCATTTAAATAACTCATTATTTTTTGTGTTTGGAAATTTCAATTGCGGCTAATTGCTTTAACGCAGCTTTCTTGGTTGGATGCGTACCTAACACATGATTACCAGTTTTAGGTTTAACTACCCATTTACCATCACGACGTTCGATACGTTCACCCATTACCTGTTTTAAATGATTTCCAAAATTAACAGGAACGAATTGAGGCTCTTGCGAATTATATGAATCTTCATTATTTTCATCGGTAGTAAGAAAATGGTATACTTCTTCTACATCATCCACTGCTGTTGCTATATGATCAACTGCCCAATCGTGTCCGGCTGATAGCATTTGGTCAACCATGGATTGATCCATTTCTAGTATCGAATCTATAGCAGTTTTAATTACTTGCAGGTTGCGGAAGAACATGTAGTTTTGCATCTCGTTGTTTCGGCATTTTGTGGGTGTGCCATTGCATCCACACCCACATTCTGTTATTTGTTTCATATTGAATTCTATTTTTATTTATTATATTAAAATCCAAGCTGTGCATTGAACGATTGGTATTCTATAGCAGCTTTAAATTGAATATCATTGGCATAATTGTGTTGTACCTGAAATAATATTTCAGTTCCAACATTTGTTAATCTGCATTGACCGTAGAGCGAGCTTGCAAGTGTAGGTAGTGATGACGAAGAGAACGTTATAGCGGTTAGTGTTGCTGCCGATATGGTTGTGTCATAGTTAGTAGCACATACCGCGCGGTAATCTATAAATTGAGAATCTCCGTTACGAAGATTTGCGATGGTGTGATTCATTCCTATTTGTACCTTTGCATTTAACGCAAATGCAGTGGTTGTGAATGCACCCGCACCTAAAGTTTCACTCCAAATTGTGTGCCAGTTGCCACTAGTTGGATTTGCAATCGATGCGGTAGCTACTTGTGTCCATCCTGCAACAGAATTTGCAGCTGTTGCAGTTTCCGCAGTTGTTGCTGATACAGCATTTATTGCATATGAAGCTGTTAATGCGTTTGATGCAGTTACTGCTCTAGATGCAGTTACAGTTAATATGTTAGTGGTAGCATTATATGCTAAATTGTTACCACCGTTAGTAGTTCGAATAACGCCATCACTGCTTGGGCCAACACCACTTACAAATGTAACATAATAACCGGTACTAGTACCTTGGCTGATCTCAACATACGATGCTGTACCGGCAAAATTTGCGTTGGTTACTGTAGTATCTAGGGTATCAGTTATTGCATCATATCTAAGATTAGTATTTGCTAAAAGACCGGTGTTCGTATCAGTGTTAGCTGCAAATACTACGTAATTGGTGGTGCCTAGGGATGTAGATTGTATAGATGATGATGTTGCAACTGATGCAGTTACTGCTCTAGATGCAGTTACAGTTAATATGTTAGTGGTAGCATTATATGCTAACCCATTACTATCAGTTCGAATATTATCAAACCCGGATGCTGCGTCTACAAATGTAACATAGTATGGTCCAGTACCTGTCGTTGTATCTGTGACTGAAACAGTCGATGCACTAGTTGTAAATGATGCACTAGTTGCAAATGATGCACTAGTTGCAAATGATGATGTACCTTGCATTGATCCAGTAACGGAACCAATTAATACCCCAGCTACAGAACCACTAAAAGACCCAGTAGCATTGATTTCATGTAAACCAGTACCATTTAACGTATCATATATTCTAGTTATATGTTCTGGGCGAATTAAACTACCATCCTGAATTCCTGTTTTGTCTAAAAATCCCATTATTTATCCTTATTTCTTTTTTTATAAATACCCCACTCCATGGTTTGTTCGTTTAACCATTCTTGACGATCATCACAACCGCAATCTTCATTTAATAGTTCTGCAATGCGTTTTGCTAACTGATCCAATCCAGTTGCTGCAGTGATTTTTTTAATGTCATCACCTAATCCTCTACTAGGAATATTTCGATCCATTTCGTATTTCATTTAAAATTTGTATTATAACTGTTTTCCATTGTGCAGTATCTGGTATTTCGAATATTACTTTACCTGGATACTGATAGTCTTGTTCTGGTTGCATCATGATGTGATGACCGGTATTGTCTATTCCTAATACAGGATATGCAACTTGCTTCATTGTGATTCCACCATCAGTAGTAGGAATAACTGTGCAGTGTCCTGGGTGTTGCCATTGTCCGCGCGGATCAACTTTAGCTTGTGTCTTTTTTATTATTTCTACCCAATCATCTCCTCGCATCAATCGATCTCCGGTAATGTGTCGTATGAAGCACTTTGCTACCTCATCTAGTTCATTACCTGCATTTTCTAATTGTAGATTATTCATTGTTATAGATTTTTCTAGTTCTTTTAAACGTTCTAAATATCCATTATTACGTAGATGTTTGTATGCCATATTTTCAACAGAATACTCACCTTCTGACTCTAATCCTACTTGACGAAGATGTTTTAATCGTTGCAATAAATTTTGTATGCGTTGCTCTATTTTATCATCATTTGGATTCAGTTTATCTATTTCATATTCAAATGGCTGTGCTTTTTGTTTTATTGCAGAATCATCTACTGAAACTGTATCACTGCTAGGCTTTTTCAACCATTTACCTCGCATAACCGAATACACTCCTACTGTAGAATGAAGTTCCTGTTGAGAATCTTGTGCATATAATTCAATGTTCATACCCTTATATGTTAATGGGTAGTTTTGATTCCATATGCTTTTCTTTGCGTGCATTAATTCATTAACTACATGATAGTTATCATTAACATCTAAATAATTAATTAGTACATGTAAATCAATATCACTATGTTCTGTCCAATTGTAGTTTGCGTTGCTACCAATTAATAATATATCTTTGATTGGTGCATCAGTATCTAAAAAGTTATAAAATGCTTTTGCAATCTTTATAAATCCAACACGAAGTTTGGGATGAAGTTGTTCTCCATCCCAAAGTTTCGAATTAAGTTGCGATTGTGTTTCGTATTCGTTTAACATGTTATTTCTTTTTTTCGGCTTCTGGATTATAAGTATCTGGATCGACTCCTACAACTTCTTTACCTTGCTGAACTACTGATTGTACTATGCCGGTATTTGCAATTCGTTTTTTGATGTCTCCTAACCCTTTCCATAAATCTGGTTTCAAATTATAAATCATTGAAAAAATTCCGTCTACTAGAAATCCATTTTTTTCATCATTATCCCGGAAGCCGATTGCTTCTAGGAAATCTTCTCCTTCACTACCGATGATATCAGCCCACTTTCCTTTACTGGCTAAATTAGCACCAGTGTTTGCCCAAGTCATTGCGTCTTTACTAATCATTGTTTTTAATTGATTGGCTTGACTGCCTTTAAACATTGCATAAAATGGATGCATTGTGGATGGATCTGTTGCTGATTTTAATACGGCATCACTAATCTGTTTATACAGAGCCGGGTTTGATTTTTGTGCTTTGTTTAACAAACTAGCCCAAGCTTCTGGAGTATCTGCAAACATTTTTTTAGATTTAGATTTTACTAATATACCGGCAAGCTCATCACTATTATGAAGTAGTTCTTTCAATGCTTTTTTATTTGGTGCAGTGTGTAACAATGTAGATATCATAGTTGGGTTATCCCATTGTTTTGCAAATTTCTTAGCCATTGTATTTGCAATTACCTTTAATTTACTAGCACCATACCCAAATTTATCTGCAACTTTTGCTAAAATTTTAGTAGATCGACTAACTACTGCTGGTCCTAGTTTTGCTAGTCTTCCTGCAGTACCACCGACTAATGGCATTGCATTACCCATTTTCTTTGCTGCGTCAGCGGCATCATCGATGTGAGATGCTGCACCAGATAATATATCTGATAAATTTTGTGGTTTATCAGACAATATACCAATCCATTCGCTATATTGATCTGTAACTTTTGTTTTTTGAATTAATTTCGTTTCTGCAGATATTGCGTTATCTAAATTTTTCCCAGATGTAGTTAAATATTTCTCCCATTCAGATGCAGACTTAAGTAAATCTTTTTTAGCTTGAGCAGTTAATGGAGCGTTATCAACAATCCAACCAGTACCAGTTTTTAATTTTTCTGCAGAGGTTTCAAAGAATTTACCGAATTTAGCTAATTCTTCTTTTTTAAGAATTTTATTATCTAAAAATTGGTTCCATAATTCTTTAGATGTTTTTGGATCAGTTAAATCATTTTTAGACAATCGTTTTATAAACTTGATGAACTTACCACCTTTTGCTGATTTAGCTAAACGTTTAATTGCCAATTTTGCACTCAATGACATTGCAGAACCAGCTATAGGTATTATTGCAATTAATGATAATAAACCTTCAAAAATCTTACCGTTAGAAAATTTAATTATAGCATTTATAACATCGCCAAAATCTCCAATTACTGGGACAACTCCTACCCAATCCAATATCGTTTCAATTGTATCTAACGCTTTTTCTCCGGTTGAATATTCCGCTGCATCTTTATCTGCCGCTTCTTTTTCTTTTCGAGCTTTTTCTTTTGCGGCATTCGGAATAAAGTTATTTGGTTTACCACCAGTACCTCTTACAATTGTACCAAATACATCGTTAAAATTATCTGGATCGGATAATATATCAATTGATTGTCCGTCTTTTCCTAGTTTCCAACCAAAGTTTTTTGCTTCATCTGAACTATAAACTTTACCATCACTAGTAAAACCCATTCGATCGTTTTTACTGTTGCCTTGATATAATTCCATTTCCATACCATCATCATTTAATCCTAATGCATATGGTTTAGCTCCGAATTTTTTTAGTACATCATATGCTTTCTTTTTAGCAGGCCAAGCTGGTTTAGGTTTGTATGATGGGTCATATCGGGTATCTGTAGTAATACCTTCTTTTAATGCTGATTTAATTTTTGCAAGTGCATATTCCTCTCGGATTATTTGCTCAAATAAAGTGTTAGTTCGCAACGATTGTGTCATGACGTAATATTTCCTTTTTATATAAATATGGTTATTTCCAAAAGAGCTGTACAAAAATTATACCAAATGCCAATAATAGACAAATTCCTGTTTTTGTGGTGATTGGTTCTGATTTAAACATATACGTGCATACAGTAAATACTAATATGCCGACAACAAATGATAAAAATCTGCTAGGCCAGAATTCACCATTAAATCCGTCTACTGCCGCACTAGTTGCTTGCATGAAGAACCATGAAACTGGGTATCCTAGTAATAATATAATGTATTTGTATTGTTTTGCCCATGACCATAATATTGGGCCGTTAAATTGAAACCATGCTAATAGTTGTCCAAACATGAACAATACTATTGCATATAATATGTACTTATAATTCATACTTATATTATAAGCAAATATGTTGTAAAATCAAATATTAAATATATGGAATTTCTCTAAATTTACCATTTAGTGATTCAAATGTGGTTTGCATATCTCTTGGTAATAAATCCAACCCCATAGCAAACATATCGTAACAAGCTAATATTTTATCAAACCTAGATCTATGATATGAAGATGCAAATACAGAATCAACACGATGCTGAAATGAAACGACTACATCATAACGAAATTTTTCAAATATTTCTATTATGTAATCTACATCTGTTGGTAAGATGCCTTTTGATAACCAATGAGTTCTGGTTGCATTAATATAATCAATGTGTATATCTCCCATCTCTCGGAGTATGTCTGATTTTAATTCATCATATGATAATGAATCTAAATTTGTATCTAAAAATTCTCTAAATCTTTTAGAACAAATATTTGCTTTAAACGTGGTAAAATCGACGCACATTTTGGTTTTAACGGCGTCGAATGTACCATGTGTATAAAATTTTGTGAATTTAATTTCGTGTTTTATACGTTCGCATGTATTGAATATATCATGATTTTTTAAATCGGATATTTTTCTAATAACGGGTATTTGTTTTTTATCAAAGAGTTTTTTAATTAAATCTCCTAATGAGTCTTTTAAAATCCAAACTACACCTAATATTAATAATAATAATAAAATCATCCATGGTGCTAATCCATATGACGCAATATTACTAAATATCTTTTCCATTCGTTACATTCCTTGTTCGGTTATACAGGTTTTTTATTTTACTAAAATATTTTTCTTTTATAACCAATACATTGCAATGTAAATTGTGTATTTTACTTATTCTGCCGAAACGGATTCCTCACTGAAAAAGTTTGTTAAAAATTTACCAACTACACCTAATGCCAATGCACTAATTGCTACCCATTTAAGTTCTCCATAAATAGCAAAACCTGTAATCGTTGTACTAACTCCTAATAATGCATCACCTAATTTTCTCCATTTTGCTGGAGTTGATTGTGCGTAATAATGTTTAACTTGCTTAACATTTTTCATAAATACATCTTTTTTATCAATAATTTATAATAAATATGTTGTTACTAAATTAATGTATAGTATATCGATGTTTTTGCAAAATTTCTGGATTTTGTATATGTATTTTATCTTTACTAACATCCACTTTGTTTTGTATATTTATATTGAAGATATCATATACAAATTCTCCTAGTTCGTTAGTCTGATGTATTATCTGTTGCAAATTCAATATAAATGAATTAACCTGAAAGTCTGTTAACTGATCCAAATCAAATGTTATAACAACATCATCTTCAATGTTTTCTGTAGTGATTCGTTTTATAAATTCATTATCATTATACATATAAGAATAATCATTCCACACATCAGCTGAAATATTCAATAATTTATTTGCTGCCTGATGTTGATTTATATATTCGGGTTGTATACCGTCAATGAAATATTGATCAATTTGTATTTTATTAAAAAATGGTTCTATAATTTTAAACTTGTATGCATTTTGTTCATGTAGCGTACCGGTAATTACAGCAGATATATTGTATACTGGTAATTTTTTTATATCGTGTGAGAATCTACCCCACTTTCTAAAAAATCTACTCATTTCAATTGAATCTGCATATTGTTGTAATTTTGTTCGTTGCTGAGCTTCTTTATTATTTGGGTCGAACCAATCTTTACCTCTACTAGATGTACATGTAAAATGATAGACTAATGCATTCCAAGCTTGTATAATTTTAGTATCATTTAATATTAGCCTAATTAATATGTCAGAATCTTCTCGAGATCTTCGGAATCTTGTATCATGACCTCCAATTGAATTCCAGGTATCCTTATACAAAGTAAATGGTGCAAAAAAATATTCTGTTATTTTATTTTGTTTTTGCGACTCGGAATATTCAGTAAATTTATCTAAATCAAATACATTTGGATCTAAGCCAAAATCATACGTAATCTTTTCTCCAGAATTTCCATGTAATGGTGGCTCTATTCTAGTAGAGCAAACTATCATATTAGGCCGAACTTGTTTTAGAACTTCAATATCATAATCTTTACATATAACCATATCTGATTGTAAATACGAAACTATGTTGTGTTTTGCATTTAAAAATAATTCGTTAATATTACGTTGATACCCATATGGTATGTTTAGTATGTTTTTTAAAATTTTAAGGTCACTAAATATTTCTTTTTGTGTTAACAGCCATTCATATGTATTTTCGGTATCACTATCAATAAATACTATTATCTCATGTTCCAATGTAGATAAATTTTGTTGTAATGATTTAAATAATAATTGAATATGATTTAATTCATTTCTAGATGTATTGATACAAAAACTAATTAGTTTCATATTGTTCTTTTATTTTAATATATGTTTCTTTTATACCAAATTCCAAACCATCATATGGTAAAACTAAATCATTAAATGATCCAGTATATGGTTTTCCGTTGTCTGATTCTACTTCAATTCCAACTCGGTGTGTATCTAAGTTATTAATTATAGTAGCAATGTAATATAATCTGAAACTACTCGAATATGTGCAGTGTATTGTGGATCGATATGGTTGATCTGTTTGTATACAATGATCTACAATTTTAATTAAATCTTGCATATAAAAAAAGTCCATTTCTTTATTGTCGTGAACAATTAAATTTTCATTATTAATATATCGCAATATGTTAGATTTAATAAATCTAGTATCTAATTCGTTTTCGTCAAATACAGCATATATACGAATATCATAAAAATTATCGATATTTGATATTGATTTAGAAATTACTCGTTTGCTTAATCCATATGAGGAATCTGGAGCATTATCCTCAGCTCCTGACCCAAAGTGTATTAGTTTGCCATAATTTTGCTTATGCAATAGTAAATTATAGTACATTATTAAATTACAATCCATATCCTTATAAGAATCTGATTTTAATCTACTACCTCCTTGTACCGCACAATGTATAACAACATCAAAGTATTTATTTTGAAAAAATTCATTCATAGAATCATATGATGTTAAATCAAAATCATTTCTGCTAATGATAGTTATATCATATGTGTTTTTAAATGCATTATATAAAGATTTACCAATATAACCATTTCCTCCAGTTATTAATATTCTCATTTGTTTTTTAATTTTTGGGCAACTTCTAATATTAGATCTTCTTGGCCAGCAACTAATTTTCTATTACCTAATTCAAATATAAGAGATGAATATTCTATATCATATAGTTTAGATGCTTTTATAATTGGTTTTTCAAATCCGGAAAATAGTTTTGTTAGTCCCGTTAATACGTTAATTGGTGTTGTGATTGGGGCATTTGGTATAAGATAATCCATAACTGAGTCTGCTTCTTTTATGGTATCTTCGAAACTAATTCCTGTATGAAACCCGCTTTTTTCTAATACTGGCAATATTAATTCTAATGGGGCATTTCCTGCACCCGCACCAAATCCTCGAATACATGCATCAATCATATCAGCTCCCGACTCAACTGCTACCAATGAATTAGCAACAGCACAGCCTAAATTATTGTGTGCGTGAAATCCAACTTTAAGATTAGTAAATTCTTTTAGTTTTGATATTCTTTCTTGCACATCACTCGGTAAATACGTACCGGTCGAATCCATTATTATAATTGCCTGAGCTCCAAAATCTTCCATAATTTTAGCTTGTGCTACTAGTTCATCTGCAGTAATTAACGCACTCATCATTAAAACTCCATATACTTCTTTACCAGCTTTTGCTAAATATTCAATATGCGATTTAGCCAATGTTGCTTCAGTACAATGTGTTGCAACTCTAAATACATCAACTCCATAGTCAGCTGCTAACATTGCATCGTCAATTGTTGATAATCCAGGAATCGTATGTATACCTAATTTTGAGTTAGTTAAATATTTTTTAGCAATCGTTAACATTTCTTTATCAGTATTTGGAGATTTACCAATTAATAAAGATGATGCAGCTAATCCATTTCCGTGACCCACTTCCACAATTGGTATTCCCGCCTTATTTGCAAATTTACAATATCGTTCAATACTGTCTAAACTAATAGTGTGTTTAACACTATGATTTCCATCTCGTAGACTAGAATCTGTTATAATAATATTTTTCATAATGATGTTAATTTTTCCGTAACTTTTATTGCTGCACAATTGATAATATCCAAATTACCAGCATACTCAGGTAAATAATCGCCAGCTCCTTTCACTCTAATGCTAAGTACTAATATACCAGATTCATTTATAGTTGGTGGTAACACTAATTCATAGTATGGTATATATGTTTTTAGTTCTTCAATTTTTTCTGCAATTTCTTCGGTTAATCCGTCCATTTTGATATCTTGCATTTTTATAAATATTGTAGTTTGCATATCAACGCATGGGTCAGCCGGGTTTAAGTTTAATATAACTTTAGTATTTTTACATCCGGTGAATTTTGTAATAGCTTGTTTGGTAGTTTTAATGTAATTATCAACATTTACGCGAGTAGCTAACCCGGCACTCTTAGATGCAATCTGCGATACTATTTCGATATATTCTAATCCATTACATCTTTTTGATAATAAATGTAACATTGGCATTGATGCTTGTCCCCCACACGTAATCATATTAACATTATCATCTGTAACTATTATTGACGAATTAACATCGGGAACGCACATATCGCCTACTTTAGCCGGTGTTAAGTCAATAACTTTAATTCCTTGCTCTTTAAATATTTTTGCATGTTCTTTAGCATCTGCCGCACTAGTGCAGTCATAAACTACATCGCAACACTTTGGATTATCGATAAAATATTGTATACCTTTATCTGACAATGTTATTGGATATTTAGACGCTACAATCATTCCATCTGAATCTAATCTCCTTCCTACAAATGCTACAACTTCTAGAAATTGTGATTTTAATGATTTTAATAATAAATCTGTGCCAATATTGCCAGATCCTAAAATTGCTACTTTTATTTTTTTCATCTTAACATTGTTTTACTTCGTTCATGTAATATGAACATTGATTCTTGAACTTCACTTAATGGTAAAATTGGAGACATTTCTTCTAACAGTCCTGGTAATATAGTATTATCATTATTTTTTATTCCTCGAACTTTTGGTATAAATTCTTGATTTGGATCCATAAATACTTCTAGAAATGCGTGACCATCGAATGCTAAAAAATCATCAATATCTGTAAAATATTCAAAATTAAATGCATCTGCTACCTTTTTATAATCAGGCAATTCTACCCCAGTTTTCTTATCTACGCATGTACGATCACCATTAAACAACATGTTTTGTGTATGTTTTATCATAAGATAACCATCATTGTTAAATATAACAATTTTTACTGGTAAGTTATGTGTTTTAATCGTTTGCAATTCCTGAATATTCATCATCATACCGCCATCGCAGTTTAAACACAAAACTGGATTATCTCCAAATCCGGCACCAACGGCTGCTGCTAACCCATATCCCATTTCGCCTAATCCTAAAGATGTAAACATTTTTTGATTTGGTTTAATATTAAATCCATAGAATCCACTTAACAAGGCCGTACCCATATCTGTAACTATAGTATAATTATCTGATAATTTATTTGATAATGTATCTATAAATGTATATGAATTTGTTGGATCTGCTAAATGTTCTGGCATTACTCGATTGAATCTAGATTTAAGTTGATTACAATGCAATATCCAATCATTAATATTTAATTTTATATGAGATTGTAAATTATTCAAAGTAAATAATATATCACCAATATCCTTATTAATTCGAATGTGATTAAATTTATTAGTTTCAGTATCATCGATATCAATATGTATTATTGTAGCATTTGGTGCAAATTCATTTCTAGAATAACCTGTTTGTAATAATGATAATCTACTTCCCATTACTATTAATAAATCACTATTTTGTACAATAAAATTGGAAGACCGTTGTCCTTGAACTCCAGATCTCCCAAAATTATTTTTATTAGTTTCGTCTAATAAATCAACTGCAGACCATGTTAGAATTGTAGGTATATTATTATTTGAAATAAATTGTTTGAATAATTCTTCCGAATTAGATAATTTAATACCAGCTCCTGCAATAACAACAGGCTGTTTACTTTTATTCAATAATTCTATAATATTTAAAACGTCTTCATTTAAAAGTATATGTTTATTTTTCTTGAATGGTATTATTTGTTTTTTATCCGTAAATTGTGATTGAACATCAAATGGGACTTCTAGAAAAACAGGTCCGGGTCTTCCCGTTTGTGTTATTTCAAATGCATCTGTAAATGTTTCATATACATTATCTTTGGTTATTCTACTAGATAATTTTGTACTAGTACTAAATACATTAACCGAGTCATATCCCTGTATTCCATACATACGCATATCGGAATATTCTGATATATAATATGATTGCTCCTGGCCAGATATAATGATTCCTGGGATAGAATCTGCCCAATTAGATAATATCCCAGTAAATGCATTTGATGAACCACCTCCGGCTGTAACTAATGCAGCAGATAATTTTCCTGTAGTCCTATAATAAGCACCCATAGCCATTATTGCAGCTTGTTCGTGATGTACCGAAACTAGTTTTATGTTTGTATTTTGATGTATTGAATTGAAAATGTGTGAATTTGCCGAACCTATAATTCCAAATACTACTTCTATATTATTTTTAACTAGAAATTCAGCAATAATATCACTAACTTTTACCATATAAATCTATGATTATAATAATTTACTATACTTTGTAACTCCGTATCAAATTTAGCATTTGGCGACCAACCTAATAGTTTTAATTTACTATCATCTAATGCATATCGAACATCTTGTCCGGGTCTTGTGCAAGAAAAATCAATATGATTTTCTATATCCGATTCGTCTACATTATATAATATAAGAAGTTTTTTAATAGTATCCAAATTGGTTTGTTCAAAATCTCCATTGATATTATATATTTCATTGACGTTACCCGATTCGACAATAGATATAATTGCGTTTGCCGTATCCTGTGCATGTAACCATGTTCTAACAGGCGTTCCGTGATTGTGTAGTGGAATTTTTCTACCTAGCTTTAAATATTTACATGCTTTTGGTATTAACTTTTCTACATATTGACCTATGCCATAATTGTTTGTTGGTCTAACTATTATGTATGGCAAGTTATAAGTACGTCCCCATGCTAATACTAACATATCTGCCGCAGCTTTAGTTGCCGAATAAGGATTACTAGGTTTTAATAAATCCGATTCGGTATGTGCTCCAGATTCTATATCACCATATACTTCATCTGTACTAAAATGTAGGAATATTGGTTTTTTTACATTTTCGCCTCTATGATTTTTAATAAGTTCTAATAAGTTATGTACGCCATCGATATTTGAATGTACAAAATCATCACTATTGGATATTGAATTACCTACGTGTGTTTCTGCTGCTGTATTAATAACATAATCACAGTCATATAAGAACTTCAAATCGTTGATATCTGAATTGATAAAAGAGAAGTTATCATACTCATAAAACTCTGTTAGAAGTTCTTTATTTGCGGCATACGTCATTTTATCGACGCCTTTGACATACCATCCTTTTTCGAGACATTTTCTAGTCACATAGGATCCTATAAATCCTAAACATCCTGTTATATATACTATTTTTTTCATACTATAAAAAATTATTTACTATTAGATATTCATCTACTTTATCTAAAAACTGTTTTGGTTTACCTTTACCTTGTGTATGACCTATGAAATGTGTTATTTTAGATTGCAGTGCTGGCCCCCAACCACCGAGTTCTTGATCGGGGTGCAGTTCACCAAATGTTGGATGTGTACCAAAATTAGGAATTACATAATATTGCATCGGATCTAGTATATGTGGATCTTTTTTAGATAGTACAATGTTCATTAAACTAAAAAACGATTGTTGTTGTGTATCAATTAAAAATCTATCCGGGCCAAAGAATTCTTTTCCATTTTCATCTAATACTGATTTATATTGAAAGTTATCTAATAAAAATTCAAATCTATCTTTTGAAAGAAAATTATCATATATACTCAAATCAATTCCTTGAAATCCTGCATTAAATCCTAGAAATCCCGGATTTCGTTGTTGATATGTTTTATAAAAATCTTCTCCATATATGTTAACTAATTGCTGAAATAAAACTTTATCGCAGTTAGAATTCATTGGTTCTGATATTAATACAGGAACTTTATTTAAAAGTAACGATGTTATATGATCAAAATTATCATTAATTAATATATCATCATCATATATTAAATAATAATGTTTAAGTTTTACTCTGCGTAAGTAATGTGCCATTAATACAAAATATATTGCTTTCCATGTGTTAAACTTTTCTTCATAATCTAAATCATAATATTCTTTAACATAGTTAATAAAAAATAATTTTTCATATGAATACAGATTATCGATATGGGTATCAATTAAATTACTCCAATAATCATTATCATCATTATTCCCTTCGTGCGTATTATCCCATAATATATGAAATTCTATATTCACATCTGGGTATAAGTTTTTTATTTTGGTTTGTAGTTGATGTAATGCAAAAAAGCTTTGTTTATTTTTTGCTCTCATCATGTTTGATACTATTATTTCTTTCATATATTATATTATAGTTAATTTGTATTATATATCCAATAAATCTATAAACTTAAAACATCGATCTAAATTTTCTTTATGAAATGGTATCAATGAGATTAATAACATTTTTACCTTATGATGTAATTCATTTATATCAATTTCTGGATGTTTAATTTGTAGGTTATCTAGAAAATGTAACCTTAAAGTTTCTAAATATGATTTTTGTATAGTTTCATTATGTAATACATAATCATAACCATATAGACTTTGTAATATCTTAGCATAATCATAATAGATATCTCCATATGATGTTAAGATGTTATCCCATTCACCGCGAGCATCAATAAATTTACAGTATTGTTTATCAATAAAGACATTAGTAAAAACTGGGTCTCCGTGTATTCTTCCGTATTTACACTTTAGTTTTTTATTAGATAAATGATTAAATAATTTTATATCTACACCTAACGATGTATATAACTCATGATATTCGACTAATCTATTTTTTACTTTTGTAGTATATGCCCAATTTAAATCAATATCATGTATCATCTCTATAGATTGATGTATAACATCTATAGATTCAATTAACGTATCGATATCTAGTTTTGTTAATCGTTGCGATAATAATAAAGATGAATAAGTAGGTTGTGTTAACCGTTGAAGTACAATTTTTTCTTTTGTATTATCATATACCACAGGAAATAAAGATATTAAATTATTAGGAATGTTTTTATAATAAAATGATTCGTTTAGTAAATTACCTGTTTTTGTAATACGATTTCCATTTACTGTAATAGTATGGTGTTCTCTCGCGATATGATCTTGAAATAAATACAATCCAGTTTCTTTAGTTAGATCCCTATGTGCAGGTATTGCTTTATCATCTATATAAACATCAGCATATGGTTTCATTAAAATTAATTCATGATATGATACTGAATTTTCTTTTAATACTTTTTCAATATAAGGTCTTTGATTTTCAATTTCATTCAAATTACCATTTTTTGATACCATACCTCTCGCACTATGTAAAATTATTTTACAACCTTGTTGGTATGCTTCATTACAAAATTTAACATTTTTTTGTATCGCAGTTGGGTTTGTATATAAATCATATATTAATGTTCCGTCAATATCAAAACATATTATATGATCAGTTTTCATGTTTTTCTTAGAATATTCTTTTAACTGATATGGAGTTCCACAACAATCAAATTCATTGCTAATGTCTACAATTTTAAATGAATTGTTATTTTGTATACAATCCTGCACTGCTTTGCTTAGATATAATTCACCATCATGTTTATTAATAACGTTAATACATGATGTTTCTAAAACTTTTTTATTCTCAAAAATATATACGCCAGCATTTGCTATATTACTAATAGTAATTTTTTCTTGTATATCTATTATATTACCCAATGTATCTATTTTAACATAACTATACAGGCCTGTTTTATCAATATCAATAAAAGTTGATAACGCATTTCCGTTTACATTAACTAATTTATCTAAAGCTGTTGTATGAAAAATAGTATCACAATCAATACATGCTATTTGTTCATTATCAGGTAAAAAATTACATGCATTTAATACTGTTTCTGTAGCGCCTTTGGTGTTTGAATTTAGTTTAATTGTAGTTACTTGTTTATTATCAAACAATGATTTTAATTGTAATTCGGTTTCGCCATTACATATTATGTATATATGACTAAAATAGTCAAATAATGGAGTAACAACTTTAGTAATTAACGGTTGTGTATTTATTTTTACAAAAGGTTTATATTCGGAATATCCGTTTCTAGAAAATCGTTCTCCTAGTCCCATCATTGGTATAACTGCAATCATAATATACCTCCCCAACTATGCATCCAATTCATGTATTCTTCATATGGCATACCTCGATACACATCACACATTCTGTGTTTAGTAGATTCCACAACGATACTATTAAGTCCGGCTTGTAAATATAACAATCTGCATGCATCGCGCTGACATAATCCATTGCCAAATGGATTGTTTAATAAATATTCAAATTCGGTATAAGAATTGCAAACAGTATCCATAGATTTAGAATCTCCGTAAAAAAATATATCATATATTCGTCTAGGATAAAATGTATTAAGTAAATTGATATTATAAATCGTTTCTGGTTCGATATTGGTATCAATTGAACTTATAAATAGGTTATCCGGGCGCATACGTATAACAATATCATAATTTGTATTTAAGTATTGTTCATGCTGTTGTTTTAGTAAATTTGCACGATATATTTTATATAATTGAGTATAACTATTTATTGTTCTATTATTAAATCTATTATCAGTATAATACGTTTTTTCTTTTATCGATAACATATTAAACCAATCATTATAATTTTCAATTTCTAAACTGACAATGTTTTTATAAATTTTATTGATATCATGTAATATATTATCGTTTTTTTCTTTAATTGATCCCGGATCGATGTATCCATGGTTCATAGATTCTCCAATATGATCCCATACTGAAATAAAAACATCTGGATTGAGTGTTTGAATAAATTTATTATACCCATCGATAACATATGGATGATTGTAATACCTTAATTCACCACTTATACAAACTGCTATTTTATTTTTCATGTTGTTGTTGAATATTTATTCATTAATTTATTCTTTTGAATATCTACGTTTGTATTGTTACTTTTACTAACGGTATTATCGTGATCTACATATATGCATAGAACATATGGCAAAAGTTTAAACTTTAACCCGTTACTTGCCATTCGTATCCACATTTCCCAATCGCCTATTATATTATAATCTTTATAATCAAAATAACCAAAAAATAAATGTGTAGATTTTCTCCAAACGGGATCGGGGCCAGCCATACACATTGATAATACGCGATCATGGAAATTATCTGGGTATTGTATGTGTGGTAAATTTTCAGTATCTAAATTATTTAAATTATCTTCTGTAGTTGCAGTATAGTAATTATATACTAAATCAACATCTATATTTTTTAATAAACAATCATATTTAATCGATGTATTTACTGGAAACCGTAAGTCGTCTACATTCCAATTGGTTATATATTCTGTTGTTGAATTTTGTATTCCTATATTCCATGCATTATATACGCCTAACTGTTCATTTTCTTTTATAAAAACAATATTATCATAATGTATATATTTATCAAATAATTCATCCCATTCCGAATAAACTATAATAAATTCAATTGATTTAAAATTAATTTGTTCTTGTATGTTAGAAAAATACGTAGGTATAAACTTTTTATATTTATTTGACGGACCTATTGCTGTAATTACCGACATTTTATATTTTCGTTGTATACTTGCAGAATTTATTTTAAACGAGTGATAATCTAGATTCCATCGAGATCTAAATATATATGTATTGTTATTTACTCGATTGGCAACATGAGTTATATGTATATCATGTTCTTTATCATCATATCGTATTATGCATCTAGAGTCATCTCTATCATGCAATTCTACATTATATCCTAGTTGTCTAACTAAAATACTAAATAATGTTTGATCATGTCGTCCGGTACCCCAACCATCAACCGTAGTCCCATCATCGGTGAAATTTATTATATCTTTTGCGTACTCATACATTGGTATAACATATGAATCGTATATTTTTCTAGAAACACCTTGAAATCCGGCATCTATACCTAATAAATTATCATCTAATATAAATTTATTAGATTCTTCATTTAACTTAAACTTTTCAATCAATTGATTAGTTATCATCCATCGTATAGATTTACCACAATCTGTAAAAAAATATCCTGATTCGTTGATATGTTTAAATAAACCATTTAATGGTTTTGTAATTGTAGTACCGGCATCTAAATACAATACATATGGATATCTATCTAACGCATCTTTAATGATTACCGGTTTCCATGAAAATAATCCTTTAACATAACGATCATGGCCTGTGTGAATATCTAATAAAATATCAGGATTAGTTTTTTCTACGTCGCAAATTTGTACTCGTTTTATATTAGCTAATTCATTTTTATGTATATCACTCAATCCTAAATCATATACTAATATAGTCTCAACATCATAATAATTATGTTTATGTATACTACCAATCATATTAAGTAATAGCGGATAATGTTTATCATCAGCTGCCGTACAAAAATACATAGGTATACTTTCGTGTATATTTAAACCCCAATCACCTAAATTAGGAATATTATATTGTTTTGTTTGTTGTTTGATATAATCTAATCTATAATTACTAGAATTTGGTATATTTTTAAAAATATCATCTTGAATTTTTAAGGGATACTCAAAATATTCTTCAGTCCAATTAAAATTATTTACAGATGCGTCATATGCATCATTTCCGGCAACATCTATACCATAAAGTTTATTATTAACATAATCTGTAACTTTCCAAAAATATTGTTTTATTCCTACATGATTTTTATCTAACCATTGTAAATGTGAGATAAATAATTTAGATGGGTCAATTGCTTGTTGATGTATAGGAATTGGTAAATGGGTTGAATGCATTTGCATTTTTTGAAAAACACAACTAGTTTGATATGAACCTATTCTATCTTTCCAATTTTCAGCCCATGGGCCATCTATTCGAATAGTATTATCTGATGTATATTGTATCCATTTTAAATAAAATACAGTATCTAGATTTGTATATAGTAATTCTTCTAATTCTTGTTTAGACATAGTACCATCTAAGTATTCATCTGCATCTAAACAAATAATATTATTCGAGTATTTTTTACCAGTATCGAATAACAGCTGACGAATATCAGTTTCTACCTTTAATGTATCATGGGTTTCGGTATATGTTAAAATCTCGAGAATATTATATTTCGATTTAACTTTATTTAAATATTCTTCTGTAGAATCTGTATTTGTATCTAATAAAAATACGAATCCATCAGCGTATTTACTCCATATAGGTAATAGTTCTTTAATTAAAGATAACTCATTCCGGACCATTGTAATTTGTACTATCATACTAACTCATTATAAATAAATAAATAATCGTGACCTAATCTACCGTTAATGCCATCTTTTGATACTATAGAATAATTATATTTTTTCATCCAATTTATTATATCTTGTTCATGTTGTTCACCTGGGTTTATTTCAATTGACCAAGAAAGTATTTTTCTTTTATTAGTTGGTAAAAAATCTTGCAAAACATAGATTTCACTTCCTTCGATGTCTAATGATACGTAATGTATTACATCTGGAGCGTTATAATTATCTAATAATGTATTTAACGATATAGCCGTTTTCTTTACTATTTTTTCAATCGGAGTATTGTTATTAGATGTACCTAATACAGTAGATAATAAATGTTCATAAGTTGTAATCTTTTGATATTCAACAAAATCAAGCTCAAAACCATCTTCCATTATAACATTATTATCGCAAATACAATTTCTATTTTGTTTTAATATTTCAAAACTATTACTATTAGGTTCGATACAAATACCGGTCCAATTATAGTCTTTTTCTAAAGTATATGTATTTGAAATAAATTCACCATCCCCAGCTGCTAAATCTACAAAATATCCACCATTTAAATAATTAAAAACTTCTTCGATTACCCATTTATCTTGTCCATATTGACTTTTATATTCTATCATTTTCATATATTTTTTCTAAAAAAAGTTGTTTATTATAAAATTTATTGTAGTTTTCTTTTGTTTGTGTACTACAATAATTATAAAATTCATTATCTGTTTTTAATTGTTTTGCTAGTTTAACTGCGGAGTCTACATCATCTACATCTATAGATAACTCCGGATGACATAATCGCTGAGTGTCTACCTTTTCATTTCCAATACACGGAATTCCAAAATATGCACAATTCAAACTAAATGTTCCCGCAGCAATAGTTGGCATTAAATGTATTGCATATTTGAATTGACTCAATTGCTGCATCCATTCGGTCCATAACACTCTAGGTAAATGTTTTACAACCTGATCTTCTAATTCTCGTTGTGAATGTGAACTAATAGTATAAATTTCAGTTTCGAAATATTGTGCTGCTATATAAGAAGACATTCCGCCATACCATCTGCTGAAATTTCCGCCAATGATTGTTTTATTTTCTGGATTCCAGTTAATATGCTTAATCAGATCTTCAATCATTAAGGTTGGCATAACAAATACCTGATCCGTATATCCTTTCCAAAATTTTGTATCATATTCATTATGAGCATAGATTCCATCACTTTGTCGTATCATATTGATAAATTCAATTTGATCTATCATCTCATAATTATGAAACCACCAGGTAGGACCTTCCTGTACAATAAAAACTTGTTTATTCTGCTGTTTTAGTATTTTAACGAAATTTGATTGTAATAAATCAGTAACCGGATTAATTTCATCAGACAACCGACTACCTGCTGAATCCAAAAATACTCTACCCTTTGGAAAAATAACAAATACCTTATCATAACCAGACACATTAATATAATCTCGTATGTTATGATGTTTAGCATTTAATGCATACATCCATGCAAATTCTGTTCGCATATTACGATGATCTGCTGGTATTTTGCCCATGAAGGGCATCTCTGTTAAAAATGCTATATTCATCTATTTTCAAAAAATTTATCTACAATTGTTTTGATATATGAAATCTGCTCTTCTGTTATAACAGGACTACATCCCAGAAACAATGTATCGGTAGTTACTTTTCTTGCTACAGGAAAATCATTAATAACTTGATTCGAATCCATTATTCCTTCATATGCCGGTTGTAACATGATATTACCAGCAAAATATGGTCTTGTTTGAATTTTATTAGATTCTAGATATTGACAAAAATCTGCTCTACTGAAACCAGCACCATCTTTAACTGTTAATGCTACTGCAAACCAATCTGGATCACTTCCTTCTGTTGCTTTTGGTAGTTGAAAGTATTTTTCATATGGTTTAAAAATGTCAACTATGAGCGCGTGATTTTTTCTTCTAATTTGACCAATTTCTTCTAGTTTTTGCATCTGAATGAATGCCATTGCGGCTTGAAGTTCAATTGGTTTAAGATTATATCCAATTTCTTCGTATACATACTTATGGTCAAATACATCATTTGGTAATGCCGGTAACCAATTGCTAAATCTCTGATTACACATACCACATTCAATTTGATTTTGCTTTCCTACACAATAACATCCGCGACCCCAATCTCTAAAACTTCTTAATATTCGTTCTGTTTCCATATCATTACATGCAACAAATCCTCCTTCGCCCATTGTGATATGGTGTGCCGGATAAAATGAACAACTTGCCATTTTACCATATGATCCTAACTCTCTACCTTTATATGTTGATCCTAATGCATCACAACAATCTTCTAAGAATATTAAATTATATTTCTCAACCAATTCCATTAAACGATCCATATTAGGAGGATTGCCTAATACATGTGCAAATGTAATTACTCGAATATCTGAATCTTCTTTTAATTTTTGTTCAACTTGATCTAAATCTAAGTTCAATGTCTCTAATTCAATATCAACAAATACCGGTTCGAACCCTAATTGTAATATCGGATTGATAGTAGTCGGAAATCCAGCAATCGGAGTTAATACTTTAGTACCTTTCGGTAATCCTAAACCTCGTTTCGATGTCAATGCTGCCATCATTAATAAATTAGCACTAGATCCACTATTTGTTAGTATACCTAATTTTTTACCCAATCTTTTAGGAAATCTAGATTCAAATCGAATACCTTCTTGTCCTAATACTAACCAACCACCTAATAAAGTTTTAACTGCAGCAACATATTCCTTTTCATCAAAATAATCACCGGCATATTGAACTAAATCTTTACCAGCTACCCATTCCTTTTTAGATTGTTTGTCTTTTATAAATTGTTCAACTAATTTTAAAATTTCATCCATATTATAATGTGTTATAGTAATTATTTTGTTTTTCTTGTTTTTGAATTGTTTTATGATGCGTCATTGCCCAATCCGATTCTGCTGGTAAGTGTGCAATTGTATTAAATCCTGTTAATTGTTCATGAACGCGATTGATCCACGTAACTGAAGATTTATTTCGATATATTCTCCACTGATAGTCTGGAAAGTTTATCCAACCTTTTTCGTTTACGTTCCATCCCCATTTCTTAATATGATCTAGTGTTAATCCATCTACCGTATTAATTCTAGGAACCAGTATTACATCAACATCATTTGATTCTATAACTTGTGGTATCGTCTCGCATATAACTGCATCAACCATTTCATCCGCGTCTAATTGGAAGATGTAGTCCCCATAACAGAGACTACTTAATTTATTCTTCCAATTTGCAAAATGATTATCAAATTTTGCACCATGCCAAGCGAATTCTCCATTTACGGAATGTGCTCGGAGATATTCTTCCACAGCAGGATCACCATTTGCTTCATCGTATAATACTACTATATTGTCTTGTAACCGTTTGTGTTGAAGCAAAAAGGACACTAAACGTTGAATTTCTACAAATTCATTACAGACTGTAATCGCATATGTTAGTTTCATATTACTATTATATGAAAATTAATACTATTCACCAACCTTTTGTAGTTTTGGTAATTCTATTTTCTTTAATTGTGGTAATTTTAGCTCAATTGGCTTTGGCAGAAGGTTTAATACATCTTTGATGATATCTAATACCCTGTTATATTCAAACTCCACTACCTGTTCGGTAAATGTGCTATTTACAAAGTATCTCTGACGTTTTGCTAGTTCTTGCCATTTCTTATAATTTTTTTGAACTTCTTCAATCATTTTACTAGCATACCCATAATCTACCGTAAACCATTTTGCTTCACCAATTAAAAATTCATTTTGTGCTGAAGGATGTATTGGTGTCAATTGCCCTGGTAATGCACAAATAAATTCAGAATTTAAAAAATCTGATTGTCCTGAATAATGCGGTGCTAATATTGGTTTGCCCGTAGTTGAGAATTCTAATAATGGTCTTCCAAATCCTTCTGCTTTTGTAAATGATAACATAGCTTTAACTTTAGGATGATTGTACAATGCATTCATTTCATCATCAGTTAAATCACCATGCAACACATATACATTTGGTAATTTTGCATTTCCATACATTTCTCGAATCTGATTGACTTTACTTTCAATATCCATTCGGTCCATGATGCTATATGTTGCACCGCTTGTTTTTAATATTAATGCAGGTGCATCTTTTTTGTTTTTAAACGTATTAAAAAATGCGTGAACCACACCTCCTATATTTTTACGGTCTTCACCGATATACCCTTGTAGCCAATGTCCTACCGTTAAAAATGCAAATGATTCTGGAATATCATTCAATACCGGTAATGTGTCTTTTGCATTCACTGCACTATCTGCCGTATTCGAATAAATGGTTTCATTAAAATATTCTGGTATAACTTCAATTCTAGCAGTAATTTCTTTATTTTTTAATTTTGCGGTATTTTCAAATACTTCTTTTGTGAACTTACTAGGAACGATCACCAATTGCATTGTATTTAAATTATCAATCCATGCTTCTGGGCAAATATCTCCTTCAGTTCCTGCTGTTACTCCTACATTATATTTACCAATAGCTTGAAACTCATTCGGTACTGTAATTTGAATCCATACATCAGGTTGTTGAGTTAATGGTAATGGAATTAGTCTGTTTTTCCAATCTTCTGAGATAGGATAATTCATTGGAGTTCCACCCCATGGTAAAGATAATAACTTTACGTCCCAATCATCTGATTTAAACTTTAACACATTTTTAATAATTTCGCGAGCATGGTGCCCATAACCAGATTGTGTTTGTACTGGCGATCCTATAACTATTTGTCTCATTATGCTACTATTCCTGTTTGTTCGTATTTATTTGGTTTAGTTTTATGTAAACTATATCTAGGTCTAACATCTTTTTCTACATTAAATAGATATGTAAACATTTCAATCATTTTGTCACCCATTGTTTCTGCAGTTAAACCATTTTTCTCGCAAAATTGTCTACCAGCAAAGCCCATTTCATCACGAAGTGTTTCTGGAGTTGTATACCAATACATAATTGCATCTGATACATCTTCGAATTTCACGCGGTCATCAAAAATATATGGAGTTAGTGGTGATCCTTGTAATGATCTATTGCTAGGGAATACTGGTTTAGCCCATACCCCATGTAATTTATATTTACCGTTGTGATTTGTTGCAAATTCACCATCGAAACGAATCCAATTTTCATCTTCATCAACAAAACCACATTGATCTTGCAACCCACCGGTAACATTGTTGATAATTGGTGTGCCGGCTAACATTGCTTCTGTACTACTTAGTCCCCAACCTTCATTACTACCAATATTCACAACAACATCTGCTACATTATACATTGCATTTAAATCAACCGCAGTTAACTTTTGTTCTGAAAATATAATTTTACAATCTGGCGCTAATGTTTTTGCTACTGCATTTAAATCAGTACCATTTTCATCAACAACTTGCGTATGCATTAATAAACCAACTTTATATTTTTGTTCTTCTGGTAACTGATCTACAAAATGTTTAAATGCCAATATTAAATCGCCTGGCTGCTTTCTTCTAATATTTCGGTTATTCCACATTACAACAAAATCGCAACCAGTATCTTGTTTAATTTGTTTATGCATTGCTTGATATTCTGGCGCATCTTTTGGTAATGGCTTAAATATATTATGATTTAATCCATGTGGTACAAATCCAGTAACTACATCATTCCATTTTTTAGAAATCGATGGAGTTGGGTGGCTATCATAATCAATTACTCCAAATCCATTCTGTTTAAGCACTTCTCTATGAATATTATCAGATTGCTTACTGATACCCATAATCATATCACAACTACCATAAAAAGGTGCATTCCACATAGGATATGGTAAATCATCCCATATTGAATAATATACTAATGGAATATTAAATGTAGTTTTGATTTCATGTTCTAATTGGTATAACCAAATCCAATATCTAGGATCTGTAAAATGTAATATAGCATCTGGCTTTTCATGTTCAATAATTGAAAACAAAATTCCTTTATCACCATAACCATTATACGGAATTAATTTTACAAACGCATCTTCTATACCAGTTTCGCGAGCAACATCAGGAGATAAATCAAATAATTTACCAGCGTCTGGATGTTGTAACGCACCTCCAATTTGTACCCAATCGTACTCTTTAACTGTATTAAAAATAATTTCTTTAGATACAGTACCAATTCCCGATGGTAATCTAAAATCATCTGCTAGCAATAAAATTTTCTTTTTTGCTGGCTTGTTTGGGTCAACTTTTCTTAATTTAGGTAGCTCCATTAATGTAACCTTTCTTTGTTTATAACTGTTTATTTAATATAAATATCAACCAAGTATAACTACTGGCTTATTTAATTTATTTATGTTTGTGTATGCTGTTTTCAATACAGGATCTAAATCCGAATCATTACTCATTATCATCATGTAATCACAAGTTTCCGCAATAAGTTTCATTCTATGATGTAATTGACTAAAATGGTATTTTTTACCATAGTATGATTCTGGCATTGCTGAATATAAGTTATAACCAGAAAATGATGGATTAAATTCTCTATATTCCATACCAAACTCTAATGCAAATTTACGTACATAGAAATTAGCACCTTCATTACCACCAGCACCTATAATAACTAATTCTTCGGTAAACTTGCGTTTCAACATCTGTAATGTATCCTGGATTTTTCGTTTATTTTGCCAACCAGTATTACCAATTACTGCTACTTTTGTCATTGTGTTTTTTCGTATTTAAATTTAACTAATTTAGGCATATAGCCCCACATGATTCGAAGCATCGATTCTAATATCGATCTATTTTGATTTCCATTCGGATTATCATGATCGGTACACAATACATAATCATATTGAGTAACCCCAACATATGGATCTCGCTTGTTAATAAAATAACTGTAAACGTAAATGTGTTTATGTTTATACTTTATCATATTACTATTATAAATATTTTTAGTTACGAATCCTATCGGCTTTAGGACAATTTTCATAATCAGTTTTAAATGGGCAATACTTACAATGTTTATCGCCTTTACCTGAAACAGCTAGGTATGTTCTTGTTTCATCTCGGTTACCTTCTGTATCGAAACATGATTCTACAAATGCATCTATCTGTCGCTGAACTTTCTTTTGTGTTACCGATCCAGCAGCTGGTTTAAATTGTTGAATTCGCTTTTGTGGAAACATTGACTCTTCGACAATCTTTCTTTTAACAATAAAAAATTCAACTGTTATGTTATCTTTAGGAATTCCGAATTGTTCTGAAAAATAATTCTTATAGGCAACTAATTGTGCCGTTTTGATTGGATCTGCTTTTTGATGTTGATTCCAACCCATTCTACTAGTTTTGATATCTAATATGTGTACTGTATTTGTAGGAATATGTCTTAACACAACATCGATGAATCCATACCAATATACAGAAGTATTTGACTTAGATGCGGGAGTACATAATTCTAATTCGATTCCTACTAGTTCCCAATCCTTTGTAGAAAAATATTGTTTTCTTCTTTTCTTAAACCAATCCAATATTGCAGATCCGTCTTCTAGATACTCTGCCATTTGAGTAGCGTTTGAATAGTGTACACCGCCATTCTTTTCTAGACAGCTACTGTATTCCATTCTTAATTTTTGTGTTAGTATTGCACGTAAATCTAAAGAATCTGCACGCTTAACTGAATCTGTATACATTACTGTTAAATAATGTTGTAATGTTTCGTGAAATGCAGTTCCAAATGTAGTTTCGATACTATCAGTATATGAATCCAATTTATCTATATATGTTAATTTCCATTTTCTCGGACATTGCTCATATGTAGCCCATTGCGAATATGATATCTTTCTAGGCACAGCTTCTGCATCTCTTAAAGATAATTTAAATATCGGAGATATGTAGTTTCCTTGTTTCATACTATAATATATGAAAAATAATTATTAATTCCAAGTATACTGTAAAAATCCTCCCCAATTGAGGAGAGGATTAATCTAGGCGATCAATTACAGGTAGCGACACTTATAATCAATCAATATGGCGTAACCATATACGGTCCTAATCCGTTTTTTTAATAAAATTAAACATATATCTAAAAATATATTGTATTTGGTATATCGTATACACTAACATTACAACCCAAGCGGTAATTTGTAATGAAGTATCTATATTTCTCGAAACAATGTACTTAACAAATAATAACTCAACTATATAATATATTATACAGGATAAACAGAATCTTATAAAATCTCTAACATCAAAATTTTTCATTTATTTTCTTTTTTTTATTATATGAAAATACACGTTATTTTCCAAATTTATCTGTCTGTTCTTTTATGTAAAGATCTATAGTGTCCTTTGTCTTTTGTAAGTCTTCTAACCAGTTACCTTTATGACGACATCTAATAACTCGTTTCAATATATCAAACTCATACGAATTCAATTCAAAATCATCTGCTACTTTATATATTGTAGTAGATCCTTTATAATGACTCTGAGTATTGATAATTTTAATGTTTTTTCCTATATTTTTAAATGTTTCTTTTACACGTTCATTCGTACTCATTTTTTCACCCCTTTTAGCATCGTTTTTATTTCCGCATCAGTATACCCATATTTGTCTAATATAACTTGACATTGATCTTGAGTCATAACAGTAACATATGATTCTGCTTCTGTTTTGCTTACTAAATAATACTCTGCAAGTTGTGCGATTAATTTGTCAGAATATTTATCTTCTTTGCTACCTTTTATATATTTTGCAAATGATTTAGATTTTGGTAATAAATCATGATATAATCTATATGTTTCTTGGGGACGTAACAAACCAATGGTATACGATTGCAATTCATTGATAATTACAGTTAAATCTTGACGCATACTTAACCAACGATTTACAATATATGGACTAAACAGTTTTTTATCAGGATCAGACCATGTTTTCCATTCTTTTTTCTTACTAGTTACACCATCGACAAAATCAAATATTGTTGCCCCCTTATTTTCTTTCATAATTTATATTTTCGTTTATATTGTTCTTCGAACCCAGATCCGATACCGATATCCAAATACACTGCTGCATCTGGAATACCGGGTAATTTTTTTTCTAGAATATCATCAATATTCTTGTTTCGAAATGTTTTTATTTTAGTCGTAGCATTACTTCGATTTGAAGTTTTGAATACTAATGTAACATTTGATTTGTGGTATTGTATTGACATTATTTTTTTACTTTAATTGGTTGAAATTCTTCCGGAATTGCACCACAATCATCGCAACGGAATACTGGTACTGGCATCATCGTATCTTTATCGCTACCAGTTAATAGTTTAGATACTTTGTTAATTGCCATTACTTGACGAAAATACATTCCATCGCATTCTGCACACATGATCGGTTGCATATCTTCCGGTCCAATTTTTACATTTAATTTGTTCATAATTCTCCTAATAGGTTTATAAACATTGCCATAATATTGATTTCTTTGTCTACAACTGATATATCTTTATATTGTGCTTCCGCAATAATTAATATAACCGGTCCTATATGTCCTTTTGCATATTCATCTAAGTTATCATATAGGAATGTATATAACGCTGTATAATCTTTAACCTTACTATCGGCAATGATTTGTCGTATTTTTGTAAATGAAGTTTGTTTATTTTTCGTATCCCGTAATGCATCTAGTATTTCGGTCATATAGTTTGCTTGTATTGCACTAGCTTTATCTAATTGCAATTTGCCTTCAACTACAGATGCTTGTGCAGCATTTAGTGCTCTTCGAATATCCGGGTATGATGTATTGATAATTGCGGCTACATCTTTGATATCGTAACTAACTTCCTTTTCTTCAAGTACCGAAACTAATCGCTTTGCTACATCCGTTTTATTTGGAGGTGTAATTGCAAATGTTTGGCAACGAGATTGAATTGGATCTATAATTTTTTCAACATAATTACATGTTAAAATAAAACGTGTTGTTTTACTATATGTTTCCATTAAATTACGCAATGCGGCTTGGGCATTTGGCGTTAAATAATCAGCTTCATCTAATATAATTATCTTCCATCTGCGAAATCCAACTGTAGATGCATAACGCTTAATTTTATCTCTAACAGCGTCTACTGAGTTTTCATCTGATGCATTAATATACATAATATCAGCATCTACTGCATTTGCTATAATTTTAGCTAAAGTAGTTTTACCGGTACCTGCAGATCCATAAAACAATAAATGAGGAACATCGCCTGATTGTATCCATATTTTTGCTTTATCAATTATATGTTCATTACCAATATAACCATCTAATGTATCTGGTCGAAACATTTCAACCCAAAGTGTATTTTCTTGTTGTCCAAACATAACTATAATTTTTATTTACCTGTTGATCCAAATCCTCCTGTGCCTCTGTCTGAATCTGATAATTCATCTACTTCATTGAATATAATACTAGGATATGGAATAATTATCAATTGACCGATACGATCTCCAACTGCATATATATACGCATTTTCAATTCCATTAACTGGTCTAAATTTAAACATAATTTCACCCCTATATCCAGAATCGATAACTCCAACATGATTTGTTAAATATAAATCAGTTTTGCTATTTGATGATCTAGGAAATAACAATCCAACATGTCCTTCTGGTATTTCGACTGCTAATCCGGTATTGTATATGATATTACCGTATGAATCATCATCGATTGATGTTGCTGTTAAATCTAATCCAGCATCTCCCGGCTTTGAATAAACCGGGATAACTGCATCTGGATGTAATTTTTTTATTTTTACTTCCATAATATTATTAATTTTGTAATTGTACTAACCAATATGAAGATTCAAAATCGGCACCTGTAAAATCAATTCTTGCTAAACCATCTGGTGAAATATGCAATGTACCCATATCACCTTTATTTGCCGTTAATACTTCTTTTAATTTTTCTGCTGAGAAACAAATTGGCTCCATTTCTTCTGCCGCACCTGCAATTTCAAATGAGATATTATCTGCATTGATTGTGGTATAGTTGATAATGAATTTAATCTGTCCATTTTTAACTTGTACTGCAAAGTTTTTTGCATCAGGTAATGCATTTTTTGCTTTAATGAACTTACTGATAAAATCATCATCTACATTGATTGATACTTTATAATCTGGTTCTTGGTTAATAGTAGGTACTGCTGGAATAACTGATGTATCTGCTAACATGAATGTTAACTTAGTAGATCCTTCTGTAATTTTCATTGCATAATTCTTACCACCTGCTTCTTGAACATCAATATTGATATTTTCACCTACTGCTGATAACATTTTTGTTAATGCACCTGTATGATTAATACCTAATGATCCTTTCATGAATGGAGTTGTGTTCCATTGAATCTTACCCACTACCGTTTGATCTCCATCGATCAACTCACAATTAATACCACTACCATTTTCTTTAAGTGTTACCGCTTCACAATTACCACCTAAATAGTATCTACTAATAAAATTAACTAATTTACTTTTTTCCATAACTTATTAAAATTTAAAAAATTCATTGAATTTAACTGCATCTGTAGTCGAAATACTATCGCCTCCAAATTTCTTATATGTTTTGATATATGATTCATATACCTGCATTGCATTATCCGGATCTCCAAACATTTCGTGTAGAGATAATATAACATTAAATAATTCCGTCGGTATTGCTGTTTCTAACAACTCTACGTGATTATTAACTAATTT
>SXGQ01851566.1_pt1 | contig 52918 bp, 60 predicted proteins | sample 3178371 | NCBI WGS metagenome assembly SXGQ01 (sample SAMN11356859, study PRJNA531348) | freshwater metagenome | isolation source: freshwater sample F1-20 | place: China: Fuxian Lake, Yuxi | collected 2017-12-25 | reverse complement strand
GTTCTCTGCGACCCCGTTGGCTTCACCATCGAGAATGACGGTGAGCCTATCGACGTGGCTGAGCACCCGGAGCACAAGGTGTGGATTCCGCAGATGATCTTCGGTGAGCTGCTCACGTCAACCAACTACAACAAGGACGAGAAGAAGCTGGTCGGTGGCAAGAATGGCTACGGCGTGAAGCTGGTCAATATCTTTGCGAAGGAGATGAAGGTCATTGTTCACGACAAGGCACGAAAGCTACTGTATCAGCAGACGTTCGCCGACAACATGACCAAGATTGGCAAGCCCGAGGTTGCGACGCCAAAGAAGAAGCCCGATGTCCTGAGTGTGGCCGTCGGGTGGAAGCCGGACTTTGCGAGGTTCGGCATGACGGAGATCACCGACAGCATGCGTCGCCTGATCGAGCGTCGTGTGTGGGACCTGGCCATGACGCTGGGCAAGGATGTGAAGGTATCGTATAACAACGAGCTGGTCAAGTGTCGCAGCCTGTTGGAGTATGCCAAGTCGTTCCTCCCCGACGGTGCACCCGTGGTGTCCGAGTCGCCGAACGACCGCTGGACCATTGTTGTGGCTGACAGCCCGACCGACAAGCAGTTCGCCATGTCCTTTGTCAACGGCATCTGGACCTCCAAGAACGGCACGCACGTGGACGCAGTGACAAGCCAGGTGGTCAACCACGTGGTGGAGTATCTCGACACGAAGAAGAAGATCAAGGTCAAGCCGGGTCTGGTGCGTGACAACCTGGCCGTATTCGTGACCTCCATGATTGAGAACCCGAGCTTCACGTCTCAGACCAAGGAGACGCTGACCACCAAGGTGTCGGCATTCGGGTCTAGCCCCAAGCTCAGCGAGGACACGTTGAAGAAGATTGTCACCAAGCTGAACCTGGTGTCCACCATCGTGGAGGCTCAGTCTGTCAAGGACGCCAAGGACAATTCCAAGACAGACGGCAAGAAGCAGTCTCGCATCACCGGCATTCCCAAGCTGGACGATGCGGTTCTCGCAGGAACGAAGGACTCGGCCAAGTGCACGCTGATTCTGACCGAGGGAGATTCAGCCAAGGCGATGGCTTTGAGTGGACTGAGCCAGGAGCAGCGAAAGACGTTCGGTGTCTATCCGCTCAAGGGCAAGGTGCTGAACGTGAAGGATACGTCGGACTCCAAGGTTGAGCAGACAAAGGAGATTGCCGAGTTGAAGAAGATTATCGGGCTGACGTCGGGTAAGAAGTATACATCCGTCGCTGACCTGCGGTATGGGTCCATCATGATTATGACGGACCAGGATTTGGACGGTAGCCACATTCGCGGGTTGTTGATCAATCTGTTCCACGAGCTGTGGCACGAGCTGATTGCGATTCCGGGGTTTCTGACCTACATGGCAACTCCGATTGTCAAGGCGACGAAGGGGAAAGACACCCGCGTGTTCTACTCGCAGTATGAGTACGAGCAGTGGAGGGAGGGCGAGGGCAAAGCCGGAGCGTGGAAGGTGAAGTACTACAAGGGACTGGGCACGTCGACGCGAGATGAGTCCAAGGAGTACTTTGCCAAGGTGAATGCAGTGAAGTTCGAGTATGACGCGGCCGCAGATCCGGCGATTGATCTGGCCTTCAACAAGCAGCGTGCAGACGACCGCAAGGAGTGGCTCAAGGGCTACGACCACACTGCACTCGTCCCGTCTGGCAACCAAGTTCCCTATGCGGACTTTGTTCACAAGGACCTGATTCACTTCAGCTACTACAACTTGGAGCGGTCGATTCCGTCTGTCATGGACGGACTCAAGACCTCGCAGCGTAAGATTCTGTTCGCCGCCTTCAAGCGGAATTTGAAGGAGGAGATTCGTGTGGCCCAGTTCGCAGGCTACGTCTCCGAGCATACGGGCTACCACCACGGTGAGGCCTCGCTGAACGAAACCATTGTGGGCATGGCACAGACCTTCATGGGCTCAAACAACATTCCGTGGCTAGTTCCGCAGGGACAGTTCGGCACTCGCATTCAGGGCGGTAAGGATGCGGCCTCTCCCCGTTATATCCACACCTATCTCCAGCCTCGTGTTCGCAAGCTGCTACCGGCTGATGACTTTGCGGTTCTGAAGTATCGCGACGACGATGGACTGCCGGTGGAGCCCGAGTGGTATGCCCCGGTTCTGCCGATGCTGCTGGTGAACGGAGCCCGAGGAATTGGCACGGGCTACAGCACGAACATCCCGCCGTGCAGTCCGATGGTCCTCAAGACCATGCTTACCAAGTATCTTCGCGGACAGGGAACCCTGACGGACGAGCCACTGGTCCCATATTTCGAGGGGTTCAAGGGTCAGTATACTGCGGACAGCGTGGTCGGTGTGTACAAGAAGGTGGGCGATGAGTTCGTGGTCTCAGAGCTTCCACCCGGAACGTGGACGGCCGACTATCGCGAGTGGCTCGAGAAGGAGCTGGCCGAGGGTCGCATCAAGGATTTCAGCGATACGTCGACAGACCAAGACATCTGCATTCGAATCAAGGGCATCGAGGAGGCTGCACTCGTGAAGTCTCTGACCACCAAAATCAAGACCACGAACATGCATGCATTCAACGCCAAGGGCGTGATTGCCAAGTATGCGACGCTCAATGACATTCTGGTTGAGTATGCCGAGGTTCGTGAGGCACTCTACGAGACACGCCGCCTTCACCAGATTGCGGTGCTGGAGAAGGAGGTGCCATATCACGAGGACATTGTGCGATTCATTGAGAACCAGTGTTTGGACAAGCCGGTCCCTGACCTGCGTCGCAAGTCCAAGGCGGAGTGCGAGGCCCTGCTGACAACGCACAAGTATACGCACCACGCCGAGATTCTCCGACTTCCAGTGTCGAGCTTCACATCAGAGGTCATGGCCAAGCACCGTGCTGACCGCGAGAATGTCTTGAGTCGGCTGGACCTGCTGCGTGGAACGACGGGCCGTGCATTGTGGCTCGCTGATTTAGAGTCGGCCTAAACAACAAGAGTATGGACTATATCTCACTGTTGAGAGCAACAGACAGCTCGTCAGTTGCATCCTATTCAAACACACTTACTTTACCCGTGGTTGGGCGTCAGGTGAATCCGATCCAGGGCGACATTCGCTTTGGAACCACCGATATCGGATCTCGCAATGACGCGAATGTAACACAAGCAAGTCCAGATACCATTCCGATCAAGACCTACGTTGTGATCGATACAGCTCTACGCAACTGGGTTCTTCAGCCCAACCCATACAGTAACCTTGTCTATACGTTCGGAAGCCAGGCGGTGAATGGGTATTCTCCGCCCGTCTATGCGAACAACCCTTTTGTTCCTACGTTTGGTGCGGATTCGAATGGCATTCTCAATGCACTTCCCGGCCTACCGAACACCGCGGGGTGGTTTCTTTCGAACGTTTTTTACCCGCCATACAATTCATCTCTGCCAAAGGGAAACTTCATAGCGTATGATACCGGGTATACGGTTGCACCGTCTGGACTCGGATTTGGCAGTGTCTTTTTGCCGTCTAACGTGCAGTCCATTCGCCTTGTGCGTGCGTTGCTTCCCCAGCGTCAGTTTCTGAACATTCCGGTTCTCGTGAACTCAAACGCAAGTGCCTACGACCAGTCAAACTATGGTGAGAATGGCGTTCTTCAAACACAGCTTGCCAATACCCCGTATTCCACGTTCGGCACCTATCCGTATCTACTCTTGAACTTGAATGAGTACACTGGCCGGTATGTCGGTGGCAACGAATTCATGCGTCGGGCCTTTTCGGTTATGACACAGAAGACACGCACACAGACCAATTTCAATATCGCGGTTGGTGTTCAGCACTACGACTACGAGCCGTGGAATGAGGAGGCCTTGATCTTTCAAAGCCCAGTCACTGCTCTCCAGCCGCTGAGACTCACAGTAACGGATCCAAATGGTCTGCCGTTTGTTCAGAACGACGCGTTAAGCATTGTGTTCTTGCAGACGGATTCGAACCAGCTGTTTATTCAGTGCTTCACCGGTGCATCTCAGTACTTCAACGACAATGAGCTTCGAGTGGGTGACCGTATCATCTTTGATTCGAATACATTGTCCAACTGCCTAAAGTCAACCATCATCTCCGCGAACATGGACAAGGTCTCGTTTATCACGGCACTGGCAGGTTCGTCCTTTCCTGTTCTCCAGTTGCTCGACTACGTAACGAATACAGATGGTCAGTTCGTGCCTCGCACGACCACGACCGCACGCACCAAGTCATACGACACGTCATACAACGGCTTCCTTATCCCGAACTTCTTGACGTCCAGTGCAACCGGCGATGTAACGCCAAGATATCCGGGAGCCGCAGACCAGGGCAATTCAAACATTCTCTACTTTCCAGTTCAGTACAGTCAAAATCCAGTCAGGGTCGCATCCAACCTCCCCTTCTTGAACATTGCCCTGCAACCAACGTATACGCTTGAACTCACGTGCCTGCAGCCGGACACGGGCAAGCTCGGGGGCAAGATTACACAGTAATTTCGCTACTCTACACAAATGGCGTCTCTCGTCCAGTACTGGGTGAACAGCCTTTCTGAGTTCTACACTCAGACCGCTATTCCGAATGCCCCCAAGCACACAGGCCGCCTTCCGCTTTCCGACAGCGAAGAGAAGCTGCCGATTCCCCGCGGAACACTGTTTGCTGTTGACGAGCCCGTGTCTGTCCCGAGCCTTGTGGCCGAGCACATCCAGTATCGTCACAACAACACACCGCTGAACACGGTGTTTTTTAGCCAGGGCAACATTGCGAATCTCCAGCAGAAGATCCACGACGCAGTGTTGGACCTGAGCAATGGAGAGTACAACCTCAGCCCGCAGAGCGAGGCTGACCTGATGCTTATCATGCGTAGTTACTACCTTCAGTATGGCCAGAACGACCCCTCGAATGTGGCTGTTGAACTCGAAGAGCTGAACCAGCGGGTTGTGTCCTTTGCGGCGAGCCGCATCATGGTCGAGGTTGTGGCCTATAAGCGGTTCCGAAAGGACATTCTGGATTTCCCGGAGCCGATTGCTCGCCCCATGGACATGAACATCTATGGCACGCGGACGGGGGAACTTAAATCATTTTTCTGAACTACACAATGATCCGCTACGGCGACCGTGTGTTCCTCCATGAAGGGTCTCGATGGTATGTGTGGGAGTCTTCGTGGAGCATGTATCGTCCAATTGACGGGTTACGGTGGGACGGCACGACTCTCCGGCTTGACGATCACGCATACTGCAAGGACCTGACCGATCCACTGTATGGATACGGAGACGAACGAACACACACGCGATGCTTCAATCTGTCCCAGAACTTTGCAGACATTGAAAACGCCAAGCCTGTTCCCTTTTTATCGGTAGGGACACCGGAATGGTTCCGCGACCGACCGGTGGCCCTGACGCCATGTGCCCCTCGTGATGCCGAGTCATGGAAGCGAATGAATCTCAAACGACGCACCGTCCGTGGACATCCGCGGAAGACATTTACGAAACGGATAACGAAGTAGAAGTATGCGAGTCAATTTTATTGGTACATTCGGCAAGAATACAGGCGTCTCTCAGGACGTCTCCATTCTTCACGGGTTAGTTGCTCACGTTCTGGACAAGGACGCTCAGATTCGCCATGTGAACCATCGTGCTCCCTCCTGTCCACAGGCCGAGGTGAACTTCTTTGTGGAAGTCATCAACCCTTCGCTCTTTGCCTATGCGGGTCGCAACATCTGGATTCCCAATCCCGAGTGGACCTATCAGACGTGGGAGCCGTATGCCAAGATGGTCGACGAGATCTGGGTCAAGACACGCGAGGCCGAACAACTGTTTTTGAGCTGGACTGTGAATGTCAAGTATATCTCATGGACATCCATCGACAAGAAATACCCCGAGCTCGGGAGCAAGAACCCGAACAAGGGCATTGTGCCGATTGGCAAGAACGTGTGGCGTAACCCGAAGCCCATATTCCAGGCCTATTCGCGTATCCTTGCTCAGCATCCTGCGATCTTTCACAAGATGCCCCACCTGACGATTGTGCATGTCCCAGAGCATGTGCCGATTGGCAACATCCCCGAAGGCATCAAGTCCAAGTTTACGGTGCGTAGCGAAGTTGTTCCGGAGGAGGAGTATACCGCCCTTCTCCACGAGTGTGGACTTGTGGTCTGCACGTCGGCGGCCGAGGGCTTTGGACACGCAGTCAATGAGGCTCTGTCTGCGGGATGCATCCCTATTCTGTCGCCTATCGAGCCCTTCCGCGAGATCGTCAAGAATGCACTGTGGGTATCCAATGCGAAGAGTATTCCTCATCCGCAGTGTCTGGGTGTGCTGGAAGATGTGGATGTGGATTCTCTGGCCGACGCCTTTATCGATTATGCGAAGATGGAGGATGATGATCGCCGTTCAGTGACCATGGATAGCCGCGAAGCCTACGAGGACCGGCACGAGGCCTTTGTGAAGAACATGCTGTCTCGTCTGGATACACTCTTCACAGGCATGGTTCCGTATTCGCTGGAAGAGACGCTCCCCAAGGAGGAGAACCTTCCGAGTGTGTCGATCATTACACTGACCCGCGACCGCCGGTCCTTTATTCCGCTGGCCAAGTACTGCTTTCTGGCCCAGACGTATCCCGAGCACTTGCTGGAATGGGTGATTGTGGATGATGGCAAGGACCCGATTAAGAACCTGATCTCCGACCTACCAAATGTGACATATATTCTGCTTGATGAGCCGCTGTCAATTGGTGCGAAGCGGAACCTGGCGGTGATGAAGGCCAAGCACGATATCCTGGTCATGATGGACGATGACGACGTATACCCCAACAACTCCGTGCTGGCTCGCGTAGCTCACATGTTGGCCGCACCGAAAAAGGAGTGCCTGTTCTCGACAATGCTTCCGTGCTATGAGATTCACGAGTCCAAGTCCTTCATGAACGTCCCGCCCATTACACTGGATATGTCCAAGCGTGTCTCGGAGGCGACGTTGTGTTTCACTCGTGCTTTCTGGCAGCAGCAGCCGTTTCCTGATCAGCAGATTGCCGAGGGTGACGCATTCATTCACGGACGTGAAGGAATGTGCCGGGAGTTCTCTCCCCAAGATGTGATTGTGAGTTTATCCCATAAGAAAACCACGTCAAGCCGCAAACCTCCCGTAGGTATGGAGGTGAACGGCTCTCATTATGGATTTTCGGATGAGTTGTTTACATTGATTTCTGAGATTGCGGTGTGTATTGCTTAGCAACTGGACTCGGACGAACTAGTGGAGTGCTTCTTGCAGGGGCGACGACGACGACCACCGCCGGTTCCAACGTCGCCTGTGTTGAACGGGTAGTTGCCTGCACCGCCTAAGCCCGCAGATCCTCCGCGAGTGCGACGGCGACGACGACGGCCACCCACCGTCCCGGCACTCGACGCACTGCTGACAATGCCCCCGGCCAGCGACCCACCGCGGAGGTGAGCCTTCTTGGCACGCCGGGTCAGTGTCGCCTTCTTGCCCGTCGTCTTCAGGCCCGCCTTCTTCAGCATACGACGGAGGGTCTTCGCCTTGATACTTCCGCGACGGCCGCCATACATTCCGCCCGGACCGGACATAGGGGTAAAGGTCGCACCCGCCGCAGGGATTTGAGATCCGTCAGGAGCAGTTGTAGTATTCATTTATACCTAGATGAGGAAATGTCTAGACGCCAGCAGCCTGGCTCGCCACACCGCCGGCACCGCCGCGGATGAGGTGGGCCTTGCGGGCACGAGCACGGAGCGTGCTCTTCTTGCCCGAGCACTTCAGGCCCGCCTTCTTCAGCATACGCTTGAGCGTCTTCGCCTTGACGGGGACGCCCTTGGGGATACGCATGGTGTGACGGCGGGAGTGGCGACGACGACGACCTCCGAGCTCTCCTTCCTTCTTCTCAGGAATAAGATTAGATTCGGCCATTTTGTTTTAACGCACACACAAAAAACTCAGGCCGAACAAGAAACGCACGCCGACGGCTCCACAGTAAACTGCTGGGCCTTCGCCGCCGCCTTGGTTCGGAGGTAATAACACCCCGTCTTCAAGCCCTGCTTCCACGCATAGAAGTGCATACTCGACAGCTTCGAATACGTGGGGTCGGCGACGAACAAGTTCAGCGACTGCGACTGGCAAATGAACGGTGCACGGTCGCGAGCCATGTTAATGAGCGTCTTCATGGGAATCTCCCACGCCGTGCGATACAACTCACGCAGCTCGCCGGGCAGACCAACCATCGACTGAATCGAGCCATTGTTCGCAATGATCTCCGTCCGCACCTCCGGCGTCCACATCCCGCGAGCCACAAGGTCCTCCACGAGATACTTGTTGATGACAATGAACTCCCCCGACAGCACACGGCGAGAATACAGGTTCGAGGTGAACGGCTCGAAGCACTCATTGTTCCCAAGAATCTGCGACGTGGATGCGGTGGGCATCGGGGCAATCAAGAGCGAGTTCCGCATACCACCGGCACACAGGTTGGCAAGACCATCCCAGTTCAGGTACTCCGACTTTGGCGTCTCGCCCCACAGGTGATACTGCAACTTTCCCTGGCTGACAGGCGACCCCTCGAAAGACGGATATGCGTTGCCAACACTCAGAGCAATCCCATGCCACTCGTCCTTCGGAGACGCAGCCAACATGCTCTGCGTTGCGGCGGCGTAGTAGATGTTCTCAAAGATCTCGCGGTTCAGGTCTGCGGCCTTCTGAGACGACCACGGAATACGGAGCATGGCAAACACGTCGGCGAGTCCCTGAACTCCGATGCCGATGGGGCGATGCCGGAGGTTGGAGGTGCGGCACTTCTCTGTGGGGTAATACGTCTTGTCGACGACAATATCCAGATTGCGAGCCAGGATGGCAGTATACTTGCGAAGCTCCTCAAAGTCAAATCGGCCATCCTTGACGAACTTGGGGAGAGCCAGAGACCCGAGGTTGCAGACCGCCGTCTCCTCGGGGGACGTGTACTCGATGATCTCGGTGCACAGGTTGGAGGACTTGATGGTTCCGAGGTTCTGCTGGTTGGACTTGGCATTGCACGCATCCTTGTACAGGAGATACGGCGTGCCAGTTTGAATCTGGGCATCGAGAATCATCTGCCACAGCTTCTTGGCAGGAATCTCCCTCATCGCGAGGTTCTTCCGCTCATACTCGCAATACAGCTCCGTAAACGCATCACCCCAGCAGTCAGCCAGTCCAGGGCAAGTATCCGGACTGAACATCGACCAATATCCATCCTGCTCAACCCGCTGCATGAAGAGGTCAGGAATCCACAGACCATAGAACAGGTCACGGGCCCGCTCGTCCTCATTGCCCGTGTTCAGCTTGAGACGCAAAAACTCCTCAATGTCCGCGTGCCACGGCTCGAGATACACGGCAAACGACCCATTTCGCTTGCCACCCTGATTGACATACTTGGCCGTGTCATTGAAGACCTTGAGCATCGGCGTCAGACCCGTTGACTTTCCGTTTGTTCCCTTGATATCTGCTCCGCGAGCACGGATATTGTGGACAGACAACCCCACACCCCCCGCCCACTTGGAGATCTGGGCACACTCAGCCAGCGTATTGTAGATGCCCTTGATGGAATCATCCTCCATGTGGACCAGAAAACAGGACGATAGCTGCGGGTGGTTCGTGCCCGAGTTGAACAGGGTAGGCGTGGCGTGAATGAAAAAGCCCTGCGACAATGCATCGTATGTCTGTCGGACACGTCCAGTGTTCGTCCCATGCAGCTGAATGGCCACACGCATCCACATGTGCTGCGGCCGCTCCCAGACACGACCATCGCGACGACGAAGCAGATACCCGTTCTCCAGCGTCTTGTACCCAAAATAATCAAACATGAAGTCCCGAGAATAGTCAATCATCGTCTCAAGCTCCAGATCCTGAGCAACCTTGTAGTACTCTTCGTTCACAACGCCCTCATCAAAAAGCACCTGGGCAACCTCCACCAGTCGGCTCGCCGTCTTCTTCTGGTGATTGTCGATAACAAGCCGTGCGGCGAGCTTACCGTAATTGGGGTGGAAACGGGCCTGCATCATCGCACAGACCTCCGCAGCAAACTCGTCCAGCTCGGACGTCTTGATCCCGTCCTGAATCTGCGTGCAGACCTTCTGTGCGACCAAATCAGGGTTGACGTGAGCAAGACCGTCTGCAAGTTTCTGAATACGTGACAGCACCTCATTGAAGGACACAGGCACGCGGTCGCCGTTACGCTTTGTTACGTAGATATGGTCAGACATCTTCACTAGTGTATCCTCCATCCTTACCTGTAAGCAGGTAAAAATGTGTTTGTTTTTTTTGCTGGCGACACTCCTCAGAAGCGGGAGCCAATGTCGAACAGGGCACCATTGTGCTCACCCGTCGGGAGAGCATAGTGGATGCTGTCCACAGACTCGGCCTCCCAGTAATCGTGCATCTGGGTCGCCTCGTAGTTGAGCTCCTCATCCGTCTTGATTCGCTTGACTCGGATCTTGCGGCGAACCGTAGTCCAGCCCTTGGTGTCGTCCTCGGTGAGAGGCTCGCAGTGAGCCGGGTAGCGGTCGCCCGTAGGCAGAATGACCTGATACGCCGGATTCGAGCGACACTGCTCGAGCATGAAGACGTAGTCGCCACGCAGGCGAAGGGCACGAGACCGCATCTCGGGATACATGGAGTCGGAGACGGGGTAGCGGGCGGCGGCAAGCATGTCGAAGTTGTTGGTGGAAGAAGACATTTTGTTCGGGGGCCCTATACATATCCGTTGGAGTATGGAATCCGTTTTCAGACGGGCATACATTTTTTAGGTGATTTGGTTGTGAATAGGCACAAAATATAGGGACATTGATGTTTGAACTGCCGATTCAGCTTGCAGGCGTGGATCAGATCATCCACCTTTCCAGCGTTCACACTCAGCACGAGCAATGCGAGGAGAAGCCGAGAGAGCATCACTCTGTCTTTAATTGAACGGTTAAATGCATGGCCTCTAACTCGCGTGCATACAAGAACATCGCATACGGCATCTCCAACTTGTCGCGACTCACGTCGAGCATATGCGTCTCGCGATTGTGAAGAACCTCTGTCTTGTCTGACCTCTCCATGAAGCTCTCCGTTAAGAACTTTGACATGCCGTGGGACACCAGTGCGTCACGCTCCATCTCACCCACACGCATACCGCCCTCATCCGACCGACCCTCCAGCGGCTGGTGTGTCATGGCCTTGCGGGGACCAGTCGCACGATAGTTGATCTTGTCCTCCACCATGTGCTTCATTCGCTGGTAGTAGGTGGGACCCATAAAGACGTCAACCTCTAACTGTTCTCCGGTCATGCCATTGTACAGAACTTCTGTGCCAAACGGTTCGAATCCTTGCGAGGTCAGAATCTTCTTGAGAGTCTCCACACGTCCCGTAGTCGTGCAGGGAGTTGCGTCAATGAAGGCACCCTGTTTCAACGCCAAGCGGCTATGCGAGCTTTCCATCCACTGTCCGATCGTCATACGAGTCGGCATGGCGTGGGGGTTAAAGATGATGTCGGGTCGCAGACCGCGAGACGTGAAGGGCATGTCCTCCTCCGGCAGAATCATTCCCACCGTTCCCTTTTGCGAGTGACGGCTTCCCATCTTATCGCCCAGCACCGGATACCGCTCTTCTACAATGCGAATCTTGATACCTCGCAGCCCCTCCTGTGTGGAGAAGCGATACACGGCATCCACTCGTCCGCGTTGGTCGCGTTTCGGCGTCATGGATGCGTCGCGATATCCGGTCACGTGACCTGTTACGTCCACGACGGGTGTAACCATTCCCACCAGCACAGTTGTTCCGGTTACTTGCGTGCCAACCTTGACCAGTCCGTCTCCGTCCAGGTGTTCGTAGTCCATTCCCTCCTTGCGTTTGACCGAGTCACGGTGGGCAGCCGATGTAAGGACATTGACAATTTCCGTATGCAACTGCGTGGCCACATCAATCATCTCTTCTTCCATCTTGTAGCTGTGGAAGTACATGGTCTGAAACATACCTCGCTTCATGGATCCACCGTTCATCATGACAGAGTCCTCCTGATTGTAGCCACCGTATGTCGTAATGGCCACCAGTGCATTCTCGCCGTATGCCATGCATCCACCGGGACCCATCATCTCGCGGTACATCCACGTCTGCGTCAGCGGCTTCTGAGGCAGCACACACATAAGCGAGATTGTGTCAAACCGCTTTGTATAGTTCGTATGGTACCACGATGCAGTCTGCTTCGTCTGGGCAATCGCAAAGGCATTGCGTGTTCCGGGATTGTGATCCGCAAAGGGAGTTAGGTTGGTCAGTGCAGAAAGACTAAACGACATGTGGATCTCTGAGCGGAGCGTGGGGTGAAACGGAGTAAAGGACAGCCGAGTGCAATCGGTCTCGAGCGAGTCGATATAGTCAAGGTGACCCATAATGTCTGTCCAGGTCTTGGTTCCACGCATCGCCTCCAAGGTCGTGCCCTCGCGATACACAGGGCGAATGGGCCGCCCGGCATCGCAGGCAATGGACAATTGATTGTGCACGGGGCTCCATCCGATAGACACTGACCGGCTAATGGTGCCATCGCGACGTGCCTTTACCAAGATATCCACCAGTGCGAGCGTATTGCCAACACACGCACCATACAGGTCAGAATTCAGGTGAACGGGCGTCCATCGAGGATCCCAGGTGGAGGGGTGAATGTCCGCAAGCCGACGAACCAGCTTGGACCCAATCAGCAGTTCGCTCACCTTTTCCGATGGAAACGGAGTTGAAATTTGAGCAAGGACAGACAGCGATTTGATGTACCCAATATTACGACCGTCCGGCGAATCGACTGGACACATGAATCCCATCTGCGACCCGTGATACCGCCGCGGCTCGGGTTTGTTGGATGTGCGGTCCATCGCCAAGTTTGTGCGGCGAAGGTGAGAGATCACTCCCACATACGACATGCGACTCAGCTCCTGGGCAATTCCGTCACGGCCACCCCACGCACCCTTGAAGGACTTCAGAAACTCGTTCAACATCCGATACGGCCGCCAGAAGAACCCCAGTGTTTCGGGTTGCAGCACATTGACAAGGTTGGCCCCCGCGTAGTTGGCACGCTCGAACTGGTTCACCTTCTTGTCGAGTTCAAGCAGCATGTTCTTGGACGCATCACGGAACACACGCCGGAATTCGCCGAAGCACAAGTCACCCGACGTCTCCAGACGCTTGAACTTGAAATGGTCGCGGTCGGACGGCGTCTTGATACCCAGCAGCACGTCAAGCGTCCCACGCAGCATCATGCCAAGCTGATAGGCCTTTCGACGGAACAGTCCACCCGTGTCCTCGGCCCCCTCTACATGCGGAAACAGCATCTCGTGAAGAATGCGGACAATCTCCACACGGCTGCGAGAATGTGTCTGCTTCTTAAGGATTTCCATGTCTGTCTCCTCTGTCCTCTTCAAGAAGGCCTCGTGGCTAAGGATGAGCGTCGAGAAGATATCGTCATACATGACTCGCTGAGATTCAAGCACACCGAAGAGCGTGATCTCGTAGATATCGCGGTCAGACGCACATCCCAGTGCACGAAACATGCTGATCAGCGGAACAGGCTGAGCAAACCCAGGTATCGTAATGGACGCGACTCGTTTGTGCTGGCCGTAATTCGGAGGCCCACCTGTCTTGGGGTTTTCATCATACGGGTTCCGGTCAGGAATCACTAGAAAGTGCGAATACGGTCCGCGGCTCGCATCCTCGGAGACCGAGCGAATACCCGTGTAGAACTCTTTCGAGGACTCGAATTTCGCATTGCCCACGAAGTCGATTGGTGCCGATTTCTCGCGGGGTCCCGAGATCTGCTCCTTGGGCGGAGCGGCAGAGCGAACGCCCGAGTACATCATGTTGTTGCCCAGCTTCTCTTGGGTGAGCAGCACTTTCTCGGCTCCGTCAATCACGAAGTATCCACCAAGCTCAAACTTGCATTCCCCCGCCGCATACCCATCGATACCGGTGAGGTAGCACAGCTTGCTCCGCAACATCAGCGGAATCTTTCCAATGACAACGTCCTTGAACTCGCGAATGACGGTCGGGTTTCCAGGCATGACATATTCCACTTCCAGGTCCGCGGTAAGGGTGACCGTATAGGTCTGGTTGTCCAACCGACACGCATGAGGAAGGATCGCATTGCCAATGTCATCCGTTGGACTCGTCCACTTCAGTTTCGACGCATCGCGACCGCCGATAAAAATGCGGATATACCGTCCTTCCGGCAGCTCAAGCTCGTGTGGATTCGAGGCCTTGATAAAGTTGGGAACACGCGTCTCCAACATGTCATTGAATGAGTCCACGTGATGTTGAATCAGTGGAAAGGCCGTGTCCCGAAAGAGACTTCGCAGAACGTGCTGTGGGACATCCATTGTTCTTTCCACAAGCATTTTCTCATCTTGATTGAAACTCATACAATGTGGAGTGAGACCCAGCGACCTCTCGTTCTCGAGGGTGTAGTTGGACACACGGACGTAAAGAGTAGGTTGACGAAGTATCTTACTGCGAGACCGTATTCCAGTGTAGTGATGCTTCACGGGCCGCCGGGTATCGGAAAGACGACCATGGCCCTGGCTGCCATTCGAAGTGCGGGGATGGAACCATTGGAGATTAACGCAACCCAGACAATGCGTAGTCACGAAGATGTTGCCAGACTTGTTGCGAGCTATCGTAACAGTCGAAGCATCAGTTCGCTGTTACGCGGAGACACCAAGACATCCTGTTTGTTGCTGGACGAAATTGACGGATCGGACTCGCATGCTCAGCGTAAGTTAGTGGAATGGATGATCGGAAATGAACGCACGCTTCCGGTTCTTCTCACGTGCAACGAAGTTCCTCGTATCTTCAAGACCTCTGAAAAAATTGAAGTCATTCGATGCCATCCTCCTAGTCCTTCGGATTTGAGTGTTCTTTTCCCAAACCAGGACACCACCGCCCTTGCGAAGGAGTATCAATACGACATTCGCCGAATATTGCAGTCTCTGCAGTATGGAAAGTCAATTGCCCTGCCACCCCCCACGCCGCTTACCAAATTCAGCCCCGAAGTGAATGAAATCCTCAGACAAAAGGCGTGGGTCCAGGAGGACCCGCTGCTCGTTGCTCACGCACGTCGTCGCGACACACAGGGCACCGTGCACTCGTCCCAAGCCACTGCGTGATACACGCACGGTGAAACACATGCTGGCAATTCCGAAGCCGCGTTCCGGTCAAGACCGCCTCCTGGCACACTGCACAATTCGTGTCGGCAATGGCCACGTCGTGTTCAAAGGCGGCCACGAGCTGGGCGTTCGTCGGCACAATCGGAACATCGTCAAAGGCTCCCGCCGCATGCCACTCTCCGGCTCCAAGTGGGATATTGACAACATATCGCTGCGGCTGAACCGGCTCGAGAATAGCACGCATCAGCCTGAGAATATCCTGTGTCACGCGAGCTCGGTTACCGATAACTCGGGTGCGAAGCGGCTCCGGAAGGGCGACGGCTAGACGGAAAAAAATTGTGTCGGCCTCGAGAAGTTCTCGTATAACGGAGATCACTGCGAGAGATGTGGCTGTCATTGGTTTGCTATACCTGTTTGCTCGAAAGCTACTTTCCCAAACAGTAGAAGATGTACTCAGGCTCGTAAGGGTACGGGTCTTCGAGTGCCTTCAAGTACTCGTCGTGGTTGAGATACTCTGCGGGTTTCCCCATGCGAATACGGTGAACCTGCCTCCAGGCTTCGAACACGGCTTCGAACACGAGCGAGGCTTCCAGCTTGATGGAGTCAAGGAACATCTTGCGTTGCTCGATGACATACTCGAACTCCTTCTCGTCGGTGATGTCGATTTCAGGTCTTGGTGTCATTTCGGCAGCCATTCCATCTTGTTTATTTGGCGGTTTCCGTTTTCCTGAGGAATGCGTCCATCGGACCCCGCGTGGTCTTTCGCACCTCGTTCGCCAGTGCCGCCGACCGCAAGAACATGAGCGAATCCACTTGCTTCTCCTTGTGCTTCAACACTGCGAGCAACGTCTCCTCTTCGAGGTCGTCAGCATCCAGCTCCGGTTGCTTGGCTGCGATGGCCGCCTTGAGCTTCGTATACAGTGCCGGATAGGAAGGGCTGATCGGTGCCTTGTAACCATCCAGCTGCTCGATACACAACGCGAAGAGCTGGGCAACGGGGTTCTGAATTTGGTTTGAGATGTAGAACTGCGTGTCGGGCTTCAGCTTGTTGGCTCGCACATAGTCCACGTGCTCGATGCGATCACCCTGCTTCGACGCATCCTTGTTCTCGGAAACATAGACATATTGCACGCGGTCGCCCACGTTCGGAGCCGTGCCCGGATCACGAGCCTCCATGCGGTCAGCCAACACACGGTGGGCGATCTGTGCGGGGTTCTTGTAATCGTCCCGCAGGGCCTTGCTCAGAATGAACTTCTCAAGCGGAACTCGGTTGTTCAACACGTCCAGCAGGATGTTTCGAACAAAGGCCTGGGCCTCCTTGACCGTCGCTCCACTCAGCAGCAGGTCCAACGCACCTCCGTATACATCCTTCACGATGGGGGCATTGTCTCGCCGCTTCAAGACGATCCCCATGGACATCCGCTTGGCTTTCTTGGGATTTGGGTCTTCCTCATACTTCATGCCGACGTATCGCTTGCGACAGAACAGAATGAATGGATAGAAGGTCTTCTCGTATGCGATCTTGTACGGGCGGCGACACTGCTCCGTGATCCGCTTTCCGGCCTTGATACCCAAATCGATGGAAGTCGCGAGATCTTTGGTGGGGAACTTGATGAAGATAGAGTCTGTGTCTCCGTAGATAACTTCGGCTCCGAATTCGGACTCCACGATGTGTTTTGCGAGGAACAGAGCCTTTCGTCCAGCAGCGGTGGTGCAGGCGGCAACGCACATCTTTCGGATGGGAGACGTACGACTACCAGTCTGCCCATACACGCTGTTGGCGACGACCTTGTAAGCAAGCTGAAGACCATTATAGACAGAGCGAGCAGCATCATCATATTTAGGATCTTCCATCATTTGTTTGTATTCCTTTCGTTTTGCCAGCAGAATCTCAAGGGTCTTGGGCAGAACGCCCGTGAGCATTGGCTGGTCAGCCTTTGGCTGAACATAGGTGCAGACTGTCTTGCCACCCGTTTCCTTGTTGTCGTATTCCACCTCGTCCAGCACATACCCCGCAGCCTTCAGCTTCTGCATGGCCGGATACGTCATGCCTTCGCACTGGGCATCGACCTGCTTGTCGTTGGCGTCAAACACTCGCAGACTCACCAGCGTATCTGGTGAGATGTTGTAGGCAATCATGTTCGTCGGATACAGCGAATTGAAATCCAGAACAGACACCGGCTGGTCAAGATACATTCCGATCTTCGGGCTGATAACCACCGCACCTTCATACCCCGCCTCATCGCCAAACTCATACTGCTGAGTCTGGATGATCTGATTTCGCTGAGAGGCGTAGTAGACCACGGCCGAGAAGATCTTGATTCCCTGGCCACGAATCAGCACAAACTGCATCGGAACCTTGCACACATCTGCCATACCGCGGGCATTGACAATCGTGTCCAGTTTGCCCATCAGCGTCAGCACCAGGTCGCAATCCTGAATACAGTAGCGGGCAATCCGGGCACGGCCGGCCGACCCACCCTCGCGATGAAGGCGAAACAGCTCGTGCGGCTCTACGTCGTCCTTGGAAAGAGTCCACTCCAAATGCGCTCGATCCTTGCTGGAGAGTTCAGCAAATAGGGAGTCTCCTCCATCGATGGTGAAGGTGTTGCCGCTAACCGCTGTAATGCAGAACTTTTCGCCTTCTCGGTAGGGGTCTGTCGTGTTTCCAACCAGATCAAACCGGACGTAATTGCCAACGCGTAGGCCCCGAGTACTCTTTGTGGTAACGACATTGTTAGTATAAGACAGAACCTTGTCTCGAAGAAATACGCTGGCCACATTGTCTAGCTTGAAGGAATCCAGCGAGTGTTCGCGTCGCATGTTCAGCAGCAGGTCGATACACAGCCGCCCTCGCATGGCAATCATGCGAAGATCATACTTGCCCGACGCCAGCTCGAACCGCTTGGTCTCCGAGAACTTGATCGAGTAGTTTCCATTCGCGTCGCGAGACTTGGCCGGAGGGGCACGCGACAGATTGACATCGTCCGCGATACCCAGACGTGTGCACCGGTCCTCGATATACGCGTCATCGAAACCAAAGGTGTTGTAGCCCGACATGATGTCCGGGTTCTCACGGCGAACATTCGCGGCGAACTTCAACAGCATATCCGCTTCCGTCTTGCATTCGACGAACTCGGTATCGGGTTCAGTCGACGAATCGCAGGAGCCGAGAACGAACACCTTCTTGGAGGTGGGCGTCATCATATCGTCAGACCAGCGATACGACACGCCAATCTGAACAATGGGGTCCTTGTCGGCCATCGGAAAGTTGCTGCCCTGGAGAGGACACATCTCCAAATCGTAACACGCCACCTTCATCGGAATGTTGCCCACTGCGGGCTTGACCGTTGTCCAGTCGCAGGTGTAGAAGACGTCCACATTATACAGCGGCTCCTCTGAGTCGGGGTCGGTGGGAACATCCGACTCATCGCCCACAAACTGAATGGGCGAGGCCGGACCCAGGTGACGCTCGTGGAGAAGACGAATGAACGGGGGCAGACCGGACTCGTAAAGGATGGGCTTCTTCAGAGCCTTCAAATCTCGAATCTTCTTGTGGTACTCGGACAGCGACCTGCAGACCACCTTCCACACGTCCTTGGTCTTCAAACAGTCGAAGCCCGCCATTGCGTCGTATTTGGAGACCCTCTCTGCCCCACCCGGGTCGATGGACGAGTAGAAATACGGCTTGAAGCCCGTGATTCGCACGCATGCGACAGACTTGTCACGCAGGCGTCCGAAGACATCAACGACGTACTGCCCTCGGTTGTCATGTTCGTGCCAGTCGGAAGGCTGCATTTTGCTTTCCGTCTGTCCTATACATCTACTGTCCGTTTTCTATGAAACTTTCTGGGTTTGATGATAAGAGGTGTCGATGTCAACAAATACAGTCGACTGGTTTTTCGCGAACACGCGTGGAAACATGGACCAATCCCGTGTCGCAGATAATAACTTTGCCAATGAGGCAGCGATGGGGCGTCAGACGTCGTTCTTTGGAGGTGGGGACTGCACGGGTGCGTTGAGTCCCGCAACGGCAATGTCAGATCAACCCGGTATGATTGCACGGGGTGGATACGGCATGGGGCCGGGTTGCGAGATTGACACGAATTCGGATCTTCGGTGGGGCGACGCCGAGGGACTGCGTGTCAAGGGTCCCAAGCAGCTGTGGATTCGCCCGTTCTCAACTACACCCAACCTTGGTCGTGGTCGTGAGGCCGATTCGGTCGGCGACGAGTCTACGCTGATTCACGCACAGCTGCAGCGAGCCAAGAAGGAGGCGTCGACCATCATGGACAAGACAATCCCCAACTACTACCAGCCGCTCATCCCGATCAAACAGTCCGAGTTTAACAACCCGAACAACTGGATTCAAAGCTGGACGTGGGGTGGAGACTCGGCACGCTTAGTTAAGAAAACGCGAGTCGATGGAACTACATAATGAGAGTGCTGTTCTTTGCCAATCGTATGCCCGACTTGTGTGGGGCGTTTCTCCACGACATTGACCTCGCGACCGAATTTCTGAAACGCGGACACACGGCTGCGTTTCTGACAATTGAAAAACCAAAAGAGGGATACAACGGCGGAGTATGGCGAGGGTTTCGCTTCATGCACTATTCTGCCGGAGGCGTGCTGCTGGACTCGAGCGATCTGTGGGTGTGTCCTCACGCACCTTGCCTTCCCCATGTTCGCAAAATCAACTCTCGCGGATACAACCGCCCCATCGCCGTAACGGCTCATTTCGATGGCCGGTATGCTGTGCTCACCGACCTGGCCTCAACAAAATGGGTGGAGATGCTTCTCTTCATTAATCGCACCATGGAAGGGACCTTTCGCAAGCAGGTGAACCCGTTTCCTCCCATGATTGTCCGGACCGGCGTTGTTCGGCCTCTCATGCACGAAGCGAATATACGCATGGAGTCTCCGCCCGACGGAGATATGATCACGCTCGTGAATGCGAATGTCAACAAGGGAGTTCATCAGTTTATCGAGCTTGCCAAGCGAATGCCGAACCGGAAATTCCTTGGCATCCGTCCATACTACGGAGAGCTGTGGCTTCCTCCCGCTCCGCCCAACATTGAGTGGATTCCGTTTGATAACGACATTCGCAAGATCTTGAAGAGGACTCGCATCTTGTTGTTTCCATCCTATTACGAGAGCTTTGGACGCATTGCGGTTGAAGCCATGTACAATGGTATTCCCGTGATCTACTCCAAGCCGGCAACGGAGAACATACCCCTGGTTGGCAGCACGGAAGGCGTTGAAGAGTGGATTACGCCCGCAGGTATTGGATGCCGACGCGATGTCCCCGAGGAATGGATCACTGCCATTGAAACACTCGACGACGCCGCCACCTACGAATCCAAACGAGTCGAAGTGATTGCCCACATCAAATCAATGGACATCTTCACGGAGGCAAAACGTATTGCCGATATGATGGAGGACTTTCAGCGTGCACATCCTATTCCTGCGGCTGAGCAGGCTGCACGTCGCCAGGAGCCGACGAAGGCTGAGCCGGGGATGCCGCCTCCACTGCGCCCCCCGCCAGCGACTGCCCGGATCGGATTTTCGACTGGGCGGCTGAGGCTACAGAGGTGAGCGTGTCCATGAGCTTCCGGCCCTTTGCACACCGCTCCTCTTGCTCTGGCGTCATGCCGCGGTCAATCTCGCGTGGCTTGGGGATATGCTTGGCACCCGACACAACCGGTGCCTCCAGCAGCTCGGACATGACCTTGTAAATATCCCCATCGTGTCTGGCCAGCGACTCCTCTGCGACCTGCGGAGTACATCCGACGAACGATACAATTGTCTCGACGGTCGCTTTCATCTTTTCTTGGTTCAAGTGTAAGTACGTGAAGATGCGTTTTATCGAGACTCTCTGCCCTCCTGCGTTGCTGTATCTTATTTTCCTCGTGGTCCAGCTGGGTCTGGACTTGTCGTTGGGGCTGTGGGTAACCTTCACGATCAAGCTTGTTCTGGGTGCGGCCGTTGTCAAGGTCCTCGATACCTTCTGCGGCATTGGTCTGTCGCCGGTGTCCTGGTTCCTCGTGGCGGCTCCGTTCGTGATCACTGCACTGGCGACGGCGATTTCGATGGGCACCAACTTTGACGAGACGGTGATGGTGTACTACATGCAGGTCGAGGACGGCAAGGAAAAGTTCACACTGAGCGGAGATCCGTTCCGCCAGCCGAATGCACCTGGGCCGGGCGAGCCGCCGGAGCCCAGCATCACGGTTGCGACTGGGGGTCCTACGCCTAGCAAGTGGGGACGTGATGCCTCGAATGCGTTTGGAGAGGCACTTATGTTCAGCCGGAAGACTCAAATCGCCATCGGTTCCGAAAACGAATTCTCTACCGCCGTGACGAAGTAGTCTCATCAACAAAATGTGCATCTCCCGTATTCTCACCGCTCTCGATCGCTACCTGTCTGCACTTCGCACGGACCGCGGTGTCATCGCTCGCAAGTATCTCATGGGTGAGTACTCTGAATACGACGAGGACATGACGCACGTGCCGGAGGGCTGCATCTACGTGGAGGAGTGGGTCAAGGGCAACCAGATGCGTCGCCGCATCGTCTACGAGCTGGAGGAGATTACCCCGTATATCGGGAACCCGTTCGACCCCGTCCGCCGCCGCTGGACGTGGATTGGCGATGTGTCCACGGATGTGGACATTACCGCAGCTGTCGAGAAGTATGTCATGCCGGGCAACGAGATTCGCCTCGACCTTCTCCTGATGTTTCTGAACTGCCACGACGACATGGAGATTCGCTATGTCGACCCGGCGTCGGGAGAGGAACTCTTGTTTCCCAACAGTGGAGTAAGCATCAACAGGTATGGACCTGCCTGAGAATCCATTCAAGACAGCTGAACAGTTCATTCAGCTCCGCGAGAAATGCCTTCCACCAACATGGACGGCTCAACTTCAGCGAATCAATGACATGATTATCATGCCAATGATCACGCTCTGTCTTTTTTTTGTTGGGTCCGGTGATGTGTTTATGCTGTGTTCAACTGCGATGACGGCATACAAGGCGTGGTCGGAGTGGATAGAGTACACTGAGTTGCTGTTTACCGTTCAACGCATGCGACTGCGGGCCGTTCAACTGGGTGGTCCGTTCATTGTGACCAACGACCCTAAGTATATGGCCTATGTGTGGGCGGATGCATTAGTCCGCTCAAACCCGCGTTGAGGTGGCACCGTAGACTGCTGCACCCGGGGCATTCGCACCGATCGAGGATCCGGTGAAGGAAGCAGACATACCACCACGTCCCTCGCCACCCGTGTTCGTGCTCGCATCTCCGCCACGCATGCGGTGACGGCTACGGTGACGGCGGGAGCGGCGGCGACGGCCACCCGTTACCGGACCGTAGTTACCCGCGGTCGAGGTAAGCTCGGCACCCGTTGCACTGATACCGCCATACGTCATAACGGGTCCGGCAGCAGTGTGCTCAACCCCCGTGGCACCGTAGCCGCCACCACGGCGAGTGCGACGACGGCGGGTCTGCTTCTTTGACTTCTTTGAACGGCGGCGGCCTCCCAAGGGTGCACCACAACTAGACATTTACATCTTCACGCGAAAAGACTCCGGTGCTGCCCGGAAGGTCGTCATAGTATTCATACCCTCGAACTAACGCCCCCACAGGTGCGTCCGCGAGTGTGAACAGAGCCGTCAAGTCTGGCTGATGAAACAGACGCAAACATTCAGCAATCCATTCCTGTCTCTGAGACCACGTTGCCAGGGGATGAACAATCGTTCCGTTCATGGCCCACACGTCGCAAACAATAAAGACGTCCTTCGACAGCCGAACCGTCCGAAAGACCGTGTCACAACACATTCGCTCGTCCATGACAATTGTTAGCTCCTCTTGGTGTCCACCCTTCTCATCGATACTCAGAGCGACCGCTTCACTACTCGAGGGTCTTTGGGTCAACAGCAACCAACCAGGCAGGCCGCTCAGCTGCGGCACCCGGTGCTTTGCCGCCGTCGACACGCCCGGCCTCACGAGGGGCTTCCACGGATACAGGCGGTGCATACGTTGGTACATTCACTTCCTGCTTCATATGCGGCGGCTCCGTGAAAGGCGGTGGCGGAGGCGGGGGCTGGGGCACAGGTTCAGCAAACCGAACCATGGGTGCCGGAGGCTGGACCGGATACATCCACCGCACAAGAGCGAAAATAGAAATATGAATCAAGATCAGCATAATCAACGACGACAGTGCGAGGGTAATCACATCCAGTGCCTCCATTTGTTTTGTTCTCGTCATTTCTTACTGTGAAATCCTACGCAGCTCCTCGAAATACTGTGTCGATGTCGGAGTCTCCTCCTTCCACATGCGAGGGGTTCTAGAATACTCGGTGACCGTCGCATACTCTACGCCATAGGACCGCGACACCACTCCGCCCGAGAACGGTCTCTCGAAGAGCATAACCTTGGGTCCAGACTGAAAAACTTGGTAAAGCCGTGCGTGTGTGTTGATACGGCCGTGTCCAGTGTGCAGAAACTGCGTCTCATATGTGGTTCCGGGACGATCTGCCCAGGATGGTGGGTCATCGGTTATCTTAAGCTCCATTCTCGATTGTATTTTGGAAGACGAGATCCTCTAAACTTGACGGGTCCGCGAGGATCTCGGTCATCCGGCGGGTCGCGAGGTTCAGGCTTGCCTCAATGTCCGCCCACTCAGCCGGGTCGTTGGGAAACACCGTGTGTCGCGTCGCCTGCTTCGGGAACTTCTCAATCAGCTCCGAGTCGGTCGCGTCCAGCATATGCATGTACACACGAAGCTGGATGATGTCGTATCCCGGCACCTCCGGAAAGAACCGGGTCCTGTTCTTCGAGTCCACCACACGCTTCTGGTCCGCAACATAACCGTCTGTGCGACCAACCAAGGTAAACGTCTCCTTCTCCATTCGAAGCATGCGAGTGTTTCGCTCCGTCAGAACCACCTTTCGCTCAGCCTCGTAGGTATTGAGAATCTTATCCTCGTTCGACAGTCCACGCTTCTTGGCCACCTCTCCACGTGCGTCGGAGAGCAGCTGTGCCGCCATGGCAGGCGTCATGCTCGGTGTGCGGTCAATGACCTTCTGGCACGCCTTCTCCACATTGGCCAGTGTGTCATCAACCGTTGGCGTTGCCGCAACCGCGTCTGCTGCGAGCTTCTTGGTCAGGGCTGCCGTCTCCACGTCGGACCGAACTGCGTCGATCTCGGCCTGCGAGACCTCGATTCCCGCAGCGACCTTCAAGTCGAGTGCGTGGCTCTTGGCTTCCGCGTCCCACAGAACCTTCGCGGCGTTCATCTCCTTCTCTGCAGCCTCATCGGCTAGCTTACACGTGTCGAGGGCAGAGAAGACGCTCTGCTGAATGTCGCGGTCCTTGAGAAAGGCCCCCTTGAAGTTGTTGATGGACTTGCGATTGTGCTCCTTCTCGATCGCGGCAATCTTCTCGGCAACACTCTTGTCCTTCTTGAAGACCTCGTACATGACCTGGGAGACGGGCTGGTATGTATGGCGGCCGATGACGCCTGCGACTTGGGTTGCGGAAAAGGAAGGACGGAACATTTTTGAGTGAACGGTGTATGTGTTATCCGGCACGCTTCCGTTTTAGGCGAAACTTCGCTGCATCTTGACAATCGCGTCGATCCATCCGGGCATTCCATTGAGGACGTTCGACACTTGCAGCGTGGGTGCACACGGTGTGCTGTCAAGCGAGCCCTCGCATAGCAATGTGGTGGCAGCAATTAAGAAGGCACGCTTTCCCTTGTCTCCGGGTGTCCACCTCAACGAGTGAATGCGATACATGACATCAATGTACTCGCGGCTCGTGGGCGGGGCGTTCCTGCGAATGGCGTCCCAGAAAATCCACACTGGATGCGTGCTGTCCTGGCCCGATACAAACTCGTCCGTTCGAGGGGCAAACAGCAGGTTCGTCTTTGTCTGCTTCTTGTGCTCCCGGCAAAAGGTGAAGACCCACGACATCCAATACAAGGCACGCGTCAAGTCCCGAACATCCGCACGAATGCAGTAACAGAATTCGTTGATAGGCACGGCGATGGGCATGGGGTCCGATGGTTTCAGGACTTGTGTTCCGTAGAGTCGCGAGGGCGACTTCAAGCTCTCCTGGATAGTCACCGGGTTAAAGTCGTGGGCTGGTTTCATCACGGGAAGAGTGGATAGTTTGTTCTTGCGACACAAGGCCAAGGTCGCGGCTACTTCGCAGACCAACGAACGCACGTCTGGGCGGTTGCGAATGTTCGTCATGTTCTGAATGTCGTATTCCGCTTCGATGGGGGCATATTTCTCATACGCCTTGGCCAGATAGAGGAATACGTTTGGTTGAGCACGGTTGATGTGGAGAGCTGCCGCTTCGAACAGCGAGCCCCATAAACTATGCACAAGACCGGAGCAGAGCAATTCAAGCGTCCAATAGCACGCATAATCTGCGTGGCCTAACTGGATTGTCTGAATCAACACCTTCCGCACGTGTGCACGTGGATGACCACAAAAGGTCGTTTTTTGAAAGTCGGTTACGGGACGTGTGTCGGTCACTTCCATTGTCAGGTTCAACCCCTTTTTCCATCTGAGGGTGACGCACTCACGCACCCTTGGTCAGGGCTTTGAGGAGCTTGACTGTATGATCGCTTGCAGGGGCACGGGCAGGTGCACCCAATGCCCCTCCTGATGGAGCCGGAGGACTTGCCCCTGACATTGCCTTGCGTCCGATGACAAAGATCAGGAAAAGAAGTGCCAACACAATGGCAAAGTTGAGTGCGAGTTCCATCCACTTGCCATAGTCCGTCGCTTGTTTGCGAGTTGTCTTGTTCACGTTAATCTGATTGCGGATATCGCTAATCTGCTTGGCGAAGATGCCAACCGAATGCTCCATGTCGTCCTTCACGCCAAACATCTTGTCCTTCACGCTCGTGACGATGTCAAGCGTGCTCTGCTGCTGCATTGCCTGGTTCTGTAAGAACTGATACTCCGAGATGTACTTGTCAGTTGCTGCTTCAATCTCTGCGTTGTACTGATCGGTCGCACCCGGCGTCACCTGGGTGTTGACAAGGGCAGTGGCCCGAGCAATGTCGGCGGCAAACCGCTCCTTCTCTGCGGAGTATCTTGTGTACTCACTCGACGAGGGGTCGAGGTCTTTGATTTCGAAAGGGGAGCTGTCGGTTCGCCGGACAGCGGCTTGCGGTACCAGAGACGCGTATACGCTTGTATTGACGGTGTGCATGCACCGCTGGGCACCGTTCACGGTTCGGAGTTGGAACAATGGAGGGCAATTCATGACGCATGACCGAGGGTTCAATCCCGGACCGGTTTCGACCGGGCACCTGTACTCACCCATTATCTCTTAGAAAGATAGATTGCCAGCGAGAACCCGACACATAATGTGAAGAATGCAACCCCGTGAACAATCGAAGACGGTAGAAAGAAATACTCAAGGACAGCGAGGACAACAAAGAAGAGGCAAATTTGGATCGTGCGAATATCCATGGCAACCAGGTTCTTAATGTCGAGCTTCGCGGTCTCTATGTCCACGTGCGGTTGAGTCGGTGGACGTAGAGGCTTGAGGTCCGCGATAGCTTCAGCATATGTTGATGACACTCCGTCGTGAGGGTCTGGCATTACTTATTCGCAACAAACGGTCTGAGGCCGCCAAAGATGGGACCAACAACACGTGCATCCCGAACAGCCTGCATACTCTGTCCAAGACGAGCATACGGAATCCTGACAGATGTTGTTGTGTTCACATACGGAGCCACGGTGGCGGACATGCGAACAAATCGAGTGTACTCGGACGCATCCACGCCGCGGACGTGACGCTGGATTGCACCCGGCTCGAAGAACGATTGAGAGACTGGCATTTTATTACTCCTACAAGATAATGCTCGGGTGGCTCACTACCCTATTGTTTACGCTGATTGTCATCGCGACGGCAAACGTTCGAGAGCGAGCGACGTTCAATGCAGCCACACCCAGTGGACAAGCAGCGATCAACTCTGTGTCCACCGAGTATCAGGAACTGCTGAATGCATACCGAACTGCGTATATTGCATCGAAACAGACAGGCGGGACTTCGACTGCTGTCACGGCAGTTGAAGCACAAATCCTGGCTACCCAAGACAAGCTTCGGACGCACATCGCCCAGAACCAGTTCTACATCCAGAGCTTTTTGAATGAGTACCAGACCCTGAACCCTGACCTCAATGAGCTCCATGAAAAGGCACAAGTGTTCAAGAAGGAGGGTCCCAAGGTAGCCGACGAGCTCGCAGCCTCCATCGGGGAATCGACACCTCCTGTCGACTATGGTTCACTCATCACCCGCGTCGTGGTCCTCGTCATTCTTCTTGGAATTGGCCTGGCCATCAGCGCGTTCGCATAACCTGAACCACCAATGCAAGCGTAGCAATCAAAAACGCACCGCCGAGCAGCTTGAGGCCAAAACTGTCTCGCACATCAATCGACTGCTGAAGAAGGCGAAGTGTCTGAAGCTTGTCGGTTCCAACCAAAAGACCGTTATAGTCACGCTGAATCTGCATGATGCGACGAGTCAGCTCTTGCTGCTGCGACTCTGTTCCCGACTGTGCGGACACGGCCATCATCTTGTTAAGTGAATCGCTCATGGCCACCTGTGCGGCTGCGATGGCGTCGATCTTTGACTGGTCATCGTTCGCAATCGCACTCGCAACGAGAGAGTCGTAGAGTTTCTTTCGGTTCTGATACTCAGTTTCCAGGTCTGCCATGTTTCCCGTGGCTGTCGGGTCCGGAGTTGTCGTCGGGGGCGGCGATGCTCCGATAAAGGCCGCTGCGGCTGCCTTTGCCGCGGTTGTGGGCGGGCCTTGTCCGTCCCACGCCCACGAACGGGGTGTAAACCAAGACGGTGCGGGGCATTGCTGAAAGTTTGGAAGCAGGTCAGCTCCCATCGAGGGGGAGTCGGTGTTACCGGGAAGGGGATTGGTTCCCGCCGCAATCTGTGTCGCGACGTATCTCCACCCGTTCGTGCAGCTCACACACTTGGTGCCGTATGGACTCAAAAAGCTTCCAGACGGACACATTGGCTCGCCAATCTGAAAACAAAGTCCACCTTGTGCTATCCGACCTGTTCCCGACGGACACTGTGCCATCGTTCCGTTTCCGCACCCAGTTTTAACCGCGTCCAGTGTGCCTGTGAGACACACTGGGTCTACGCCTCCCGTTGTTTTCATGCAGATGGGACGAGACCTGGGACCCCCCTGCCATTCAGTCCTCGTTTTGAATGCCGTTTCGCTTGGACACGACGGAGAACTCGAAAGAGTATCGTTAACGCCTTCGCGGTATCCGAACACAACAAGTGCGAGCACCAGTGCCCCAAGTAAGAGCTCAACCCGCATTGTATTCAGGCAACATTTACGTCGGCTACGCAATAGCGGTAGTAGATGCACTTGCCCACAGTATCACTGTGACGAGTAATCTCCACAATGTCGCCCGGCCTTGCACCAATAAGGCGAGCCTGGATATCTTGCGAGTCGATCCACGGGAGCTGGTCCTCCGGCTTCACGATTCGATTCTTGTCCAGGACAAGCTTCGCCTCCTCGGGTGACAGAATCCGATGAGGCACGGACATGCGGTGGGTCGTAATGTCCATTTGCAGCTCGCGAAGATGGAAGAACTGAACAAACCCCTTTTTCGGTGCAGTCCCACGGATAATGTTCAGCAGGTTCTCGGACGGCTTTGACGATGAAACCACGACCATTCCGTTCGTGAACTGGTTCTCCTCAGCGTAGGCAGTGAATGTATTCACGTCACGCTCGAGCATCTTGTCCTTCTGACTGAAGATGACGAGAACGTCACCCATTGTGTACACGTTGGCGTCCTTCAGGGTGGTGGAGACCGTCTTGGTTTCGGTTCCGAGCTTACGCCGCTCAAAGAGGATACGCAGAATTGAGAGAGCCTTGTCCTCCATTGTGTCGTTCTGTCTAGTAGCCTGGAAAGAGTTCGTTTTTTATACCCGAGTTAGAACAATGCTTCACATTGCTGCCCTCATTGTCGGGGCTGTTGTTCTTTGGGCTGCGTGGACCATGTCTGGAGCACAGAGCAAGCGTGATCCTGAACTGCTAGACCGGTCTCAGGACCAGCGGACACAGACGGTTGAAAACTCGTCGCACGAACAGCGAACAAATCACATGCCGTTCTCGTCCTTTGTCGACGCGGCCACGGGAATTGCCACACCGTGGCGAGTGAACGCATATACAGCGGTGATGTGAGAGGATACAATGAAGATTCCAAAGGCACTCCGCGAACAGGTATGGATACTGAAAGTCGGCCAGAAGTTCGAGACCAAGTGCAAGATTGTCTGGTGCACGAATCGTATGAGTGTGTTTGATTACCAGTGCGGTCACAATGTCCCTGAATCCAAGGGCGGTGAGACAACAGTTGACAACCTCGTGCCAATTTGCGGACGGTGTAATATCAGTATGGGGAATCACTATACAATCGACGAGTGGAATGCCAAGTTCGCCTCTCCCCCTCGCCGGTGGTGGTGTTGCTAATGATACTCTGCCATGAACTGGTGTCCAAGGTCACTCCAGCTCGGCCGCTGCATGCCAATGGGCTTGAGGAAGTAATACCATTCGTCGATCATTTGAAGCGGCTTCCAGTATTGATCGAGAATGTACAGCCAATGGACGGTGGGATTCTGTTCATACAATGCCAGTCCCTCCGACCACCGATTGATCAGTGTATCGTAGTACCGCGAGTGAATGATATATCCGCCTGTTGTCTGTGCTTCCTGCACACGTCCCAAGTATGGCGTTACCGGATCTCCTCGAATCAGGTTGAAGGCGAGAAGCACCATGTCAAAGGACTCGGGGAGATGCATGAAGGCGTCGGACAGTTCTCGTTCATCAACTGTAAACGAGAAGTCATCTTCAAGGACCATCACGGTTTCGTAGCCACGAGCCCGTGCCAGTTTCAAGACTTCAATATGAGATTGCGTGCATCCGAGGCCACCGGGATTACGTTCAATGGCGGGAAACCGCTCAGCCTCTATCCCCATACGAGCAAGCTCCGCCTCTGTCTCTAGCCGCCTGTCCACTCGGCGGTCAAGGTTGATGAAAAAGCAGTGCATTGTGTCTTCTCAGGCCTTCTTGTCTAAAAAGGAAACGCCAAAGTATTCTTCGAGTTCTCGCACTCGGTCTGCACGCGTGCCCAGTCCCGACAAGGAATGCGTTCCGAGTTTCTCGTGACCGTTTTGCGTGACCTTGAAAATCTCCGCATAGGTCTCCGCCTCGGTTGGCATGACCAGAACGTTGTTGAGCTTGCAGTACATGGACACCCACTGATCGTCTACAAAGCGAGCACACTCTGGAAGCGGAAAGGTTCGCAGTCCCTTCAGCACAGAGCTGTGAACCAGATTCCCAACATATCCATGGACCATACCGCCAGACGTCTTCTGTTGAATCGACTGGTAATGGTTCTGATAGATGCCAACCACCGTGACAGACCGACGCATCCGATCAATAAGATCTGGAGCGTATTCCTGATCATCATCGCAGACAAAGACCCACGCGTCGTCGGGTGGAGTGGTGCCGATGTACTTGCTCGCAGGACCGTGGTCGTCTCCGAAACACAGCGTGACCTTTGAAGCGTAGGGTTCTTGCGTGAGATACTCGGGGGGAACATACTCCCCAAACCGGCGATACGTGTGGGATACGGCCACATACACGTGATCAACCTGGTGAAGAAGCGAGTCAATGGCCGCACGGCACTCTGCCTCGCGTGGCGGAATCGTGGTGAGGCTCGCCACGACCGAAAAGAGCGGAATGTCGAGAATACGGTTGTTGTGATCGGCGGGATACCACGTAGGTGCCCAGCCCAGCTGTTCGAGGTGAGCCCATACATTCACCTCCCACGACAGGTGTGGACACAGTGGAAACTCCGACCTGTGTGCAAAGTAAAATGCATTCAACGAAGCAACGTCACCTAAAAAGAACCCTCCACAGAAACGCCAGTTCACGGATGACCAGATGACACCCTTTCCCCAACAACCAGGAACATACATGCAGGTGTCTGGATACACGCGATTCGAGAGAGATCGCAGCTGCTCGATTCCACGTTCCTCGTTCAAGACGTGGAAGATATTGAAGTCGATCCACGCGTAGTGCATTCCCGAATGACGGCCGGAGTCCATTGCCCGCGTCACCAACTCAATCTTCGCATTCATGAGAATCAGAAAGTTGCGAGTGTCGTGCGTCTCATTGCGAGTCTCGGGCAGGCCCCGGGGAGCAACTCTGTATGTGTCCAGCTCTTCCAGTTGAATCACCTCCTTCACACCGTGCGTCACCTCCACCTTGTCCGCATACTCTGGGCTGACAAAGAGGTGAATGCGGATACCTGTGGCGTTCAGGATCCGAAAGAACTCCATGCGACGTTCTGCGGTTCGATCTGTTGGTCTGGGTTCATGGAGGTCCAGAAACGCAGTAACGAACGTGACTGTCATTTAGAAATCACCGCCGTTCATACGTAAATGCCGCTTTCACTGACGGTTGACTTGGCAGGAGGGCTGGGAAACCAACTGTTCCAGCTCGCTGCACTTTTGCACGTAGCACGCCTCACCCGTCGGGTGCCGTATATTCAGACCCTTGCGAATCCATCGCCGCATTCGAAGCTGTCGTATTTTGACACGATCCTACGTCAGTTCAAGAGTCTGTACTCGAATGTGAAACCGACGTCCAAAGTTTTAGAACCGTCCATGGCATACACGGATTGGCGTGGTCTTCTTCGCTGGAGTCCCAATCCGGAGATGAATGGGTATTTTCAGGATTGGCGGTATATCGACGCAGACTTTGTTCGTCGGCTGCAGTTCTCGCCTGAGGTGCTGACTCGCTATCCTGTCAAGGACCGCATATTCCTCCACATTCGAGGCGGCGATTATGTTGGACATGCAGTCCACGACCTCCATCTGGATGACTATTATCAACGTGCACTGACTCACTTCCCAGATGCTCACTTTCTTGTCGTGACGAACGACATTGAGTATGCAGTGTCTCGGCCCTGGTTGGCCGATGTGAAATATACGCTTGTCATGGAGTCGGAGATTGATACATTGTATCTCATGAGCCAGTGTGCGGGTGGCATCTGTGCCAATTCATCCTTCTCGTGGTGGGGAGCGTACTTGAATCCAAACCGAAAAATTGTGATGCCCGACCGATGGTATACATCTGGGTATGTGCAATCCGATTACTACTTTCCGGGCGTTATCAAATGTCAAGTGTAACCACCTTTGATGGCGGAGGAGGTGGCATGGTTCCAGCTGCTCGGTGGGCAAGCACCTCGTCCCAGAATTCGCGGAGGGCCGGAAGGTGACGGGGCAACCACGTTGTGTCCTTGGGAAGGAACTCCTTCTTCGTGGACAGTAACAGCCAGAACACATACTGTGGCTCGCGGTCCGTTACCGTTGGCACCCACTCGTGCAACGGCATGTTTTGGGGCTTGTACTCAACTGAATTGTCGTCAAAGACTGCGAGGGCTCCCTTTGTTTCCGTCGAGTTCATCCACTCGGAGGAGAAGACCTGCTTGAACCTGAATTCAACATACTCACACTCGTCAATGCCCGTGCACTCCATTTGCATCTGCATCTGGTGCACGTAGGCATCCGGAATTCCCTCTGTCTGGGGACGCGAGAATGGGCATTTGAACTCGACCAACCGGCCACGCCGCTGGACGTCCTTTGGGTCGTTTGGAAACACAATGCCATCGGGGGATGCACCAAGAAAGGAATGGACCGGGTGCTGGACACAGGACACGTCCACAATTTTACACTTTGTCTCGGCTTCATACAGTGCCTTTGCGACAGGTTCCATGCGAGTTCCCCAGATTAAGGCAAGAGCAATGTTCCCACCGGTGGGCTGCGGCGGGGCAAGTTTGCGGACCACCAAGGCCCGTCGCGTCTCTCCGCCAGTAAACACACCTGACACCTCCGATGCTGTGACCATCTCGCCTCGTTTGGCGTGCCACGCAGATGTCCGCTGGTCATTCATGCCGTAGACCCGGATCGTTCGCCGCACGCATCGGTCGCGAGTCCATATGCGTCCCAGGTCTCCCTTCATCGCCTCTTCGGCTGCTGCGAAGACACGGCGGCGGGCCTGCGTATAGCTGAGCGTCGGAACCAGCAGAGTCAGAAACATGATGAGCGGTTTCAGGCGGTTCTTCATGTGGGTATACGGCGGTTCCTTCAACCATTGAGTGACGACATCTTCCATTGCGTTTATTCATGCGTCATGTTGGAAAACTCATTTTCAGTGCTGGAACACAGAATCGATATGGAGACGATTCAAAGCAAGGACCAATGGGTTCTCCACCGTCTGGAAAAGTTCTACTCTGACCCCGAGAATTTCCGCCGCGTAGAGGAGGTCTTGTCGGGGAAGTCGCGGTTAAGCCTCAGGTTGCTGGATTGGTTTGTTACCAATTACTCAAAGAAGCACAATGTTTCGTTCATGGCTAAGTCAAACCATCACGTCATTGTGTACCTGGTCTACAAGTCTCACCTCAAGGCGTACAACAAAAAGATGTTTGACCCGTTCTGCCGATGGAAGCGTATCCAGTTCCGCGGCCTGGATACCACAGTGGGGCAGCTGAACTTCTTCGAATGGGCCATTCAGGACGAGGTGCTTGATTACCTGGATGCTCACTACGACGAGATCCACGGAGACATGGAAGAGTGTTCGCATGTTGTTCAGCCCAAGGACTCCGAGCGTCGTAAGCGTCGTGAGCTGAGCCGCTCGGCCACCAAGTCCGTTCGCATTCACGATGTTCCCGTCAAGATTACCTTCGATTAGTGCGGATAAATTTGATGGGCTACATATAAATGCCTTCCAGCCGCGACTACGATCCAGAGGATATAGATGATGTCCGCAGGGAACGGAATCGAGTCAAGGGCGAGATGCACGAGTTGGTGAGCCAGGGTGCATCGCTTACGAAAGCACAGAAAGATGACTACGAAGTGCTGGAAAAGGAACTCAAACAATATACAGCTGATCTCAGGAGGCTCAAGAAGAAGAAGAAGCACGGGACGGGAGGCACCCGCCGCCGGCGTCAAACTCGCCGCAAAACCAAACGCTCTCGTAAGTAATGTTCTCGACGATTGATCGTTCGGTTGTCTACGATGTAGACACTGACATTACTGAACACGACATCAACATTGTATCTGACCTGTGGACGATGGCCGGACAACAGGTATATCGCGGTGCACGAGACCCGCGATACACCCATGCGAATGTATATTGGCTTTATGATCCAGTGTCACTTGACCGGGTAGGCGTGTCCGAACACGCTCTGGCCAACCCGGCCGACGTTTCGCTGTTGTGGTACAAGGACAATGTGTTTGGCACCCTCCTGCAAGAAGACGGATGGACAGCAGGCGATACCCTCTGGAAGGAAATGCCAACACACGCATATGAACAATGCATGACCGAGGGCTGGACGACGCCTACGCAGCTCCTTGAACGATGTCTGCGTGGACCCATGCGTATTGTTACGGTTGACGTCCTGATTGAGCGACCCACCGTATATAGTTGTGTCACCTGCGGGCGGGTTTCCATGTCCGCCTTTCCGTGTGGCGTAGCGGCCCCACTGTCCATCCCCGAAAAGGAAAAGGTGTTTTTTATTGATGATCGAATGGTTGTTCACACCGCCCCGAAGGGCTCCTCTGTCTGGTCTTTACTTGGGTTCACTGAACCGCCTGTGCCTTCCGCTGCTTCTTCGGACCCGGTGGAGGAGCCACCGGTGCTGGTGCAGGTGGAGGAGTTGGAGACCGCGGCTTAGTCTCCTCGTCCTCCTCCTCGTCAGGGAACGCATCCGCAACCGGCATGTCCAGCTTGGCCGGCTTGTCCTCGGCATCATCCTCGGGCTCCTTGATGTCGGCAAACGCAGCCTTGGCACCCACGCGGGACGGCGGGAACACCTTGGCCAGCACGACACGCCACGTCACACCGAAGCCAGTGCCGGTGACATACACACTCGGAGCCAGAACCATGCGGCCCTCGATACGCTTAGCGAAGACCTGCTCCAGATTGTCCTCGGTCAGAACAATCGCATTGCCCTTCTCATCCACCGCGTCCATCCCGACCTGGCCATCCCAGATCGAGATCTTCATGCGGAGCGAAGGCGGATACTTGCCATTCGGAATCCACTCACCATTGACCTTCTCAACACTCGGCGTGAGAATCGGCTTCATGGTCTCGCGGAGAACAGCCTCGGACTTGGCCTTACCGAACCACTTGCCCGAGTTGACCATTGCGTGCTGGATGAGCTTCTCCTGCATGTCCAGGCAGAAGTTGTAGAAGGCACCGACGTCGCTGCCATCCGCACTACGCTCCTTGGCATAGGAGTCGCAGCCCTTGAGCGAGGCCAGTAGGCTGTAGTTACGCTTACCGGACTGCTCGTCCGTGCGAACCACAACGCCAGCAGGGTAGTAGATGCGAGGGATGCGGACCTGAAATGCCTGGCCATTGTACTTGATCGGAACGGTCTTGCCACCAGCCTTGTTCGCACGAATATCGCCGATGCTGACGCGGGAGATGTCCAGGTTCTCAGAAGGGATGATTGCAGTGGTAGCCATATTGAATTGTGTGAGCTTTCTTGGCCTCGTTGCCACCGGATCCGTTTTCCGCACACGTTTCCAGTTTTCAAGAATGTATACAAACTAAGCAATGCAACAGTGTGCGGCACTGCGGAACAAGAAGTCGACAGACCAATGTGGGTCGACTGCATTGCTTGGACATACTGTGTGTGGAGTTCACGCACGATGTAAGACAGTCCAATATTGGGCAGATGCGAACAAAGAGAAGATTCGTCGGTTCGTGAAAGTCCAGGCATTGTATCGCGGATGGCGAGTGCGTCATGTCTTGACATTGGCAGGACCCGGTGTGCTTCGGCGTGGAGTGTGCGTCAATGACGAGGATCTGGCCACCTTTGAAGGCAAGGACAAACAAGCACCGTTTGAGTACTTTGGTCTGCAGGAAGGGGACAAGGTGTGGTGGTTCGATTTCGCAACGGCATGGGAGTGGTTCACGCGAGCTGTGTCTCCAACCAACCCGTATACGAAAAACCCAATCGCTCACTCGGATCTGACTCGGCTTCGCACGCTTCACCTGTATCGTCGTCGGCACAAGATGGCCGTGCCTCCGCCACCCAGAGACTTGAAGGAGAACATTGTTCGCAGGTGGACAATCTTATCTCAGATTTTCCGTGGGTTCGGATTCGAGGACGTTCATCCAGAACAATTCGCGAATCTGACTCGTGAGAATCTGCGTGTAGCTTTTCGGTTCTTATCCGATGACCTGCGTGCAATGCCCCGCCCCAATCAACGGCTCGTTGCCATGGTTGCTCGCGGAATCGAATACTCTGCGGCCTCCAGCATCAACTCGCTGAACATCATGACGATTATGCTGACAGACAGCCAGGCGTATGATATAGTCTTTTTGTTGCTGTCCGCATTATACCGCTGTTAAAATGGATTTATGCACGCCAAGTAGGAAGGGAGTCTGCCATCATGAACATCTTCTTCCTGTCTCTCGATCCCGACGAAGCGGCTCGCCTTCACTGCGATAAACACGTGGTGAAGATGATCCTGGAAACTGCACAGCTGCTGTATTGCGCTCACTGGGTCTACGAGTCTCCGGTTCCCGAAGGAGCGTATCGCAAGACCCACCCTAATCACCCGTCCTCTCGCTGGATTCGCGAGTCGCTGGCGAACTACACCTGGCTCTGTCGCCTTGGAATGGCCTTGTGTGCTGAGTTTACCTTCCGATACGGCAAGGTCCACAAGACGCAAGCACATTTGGAGTGGTTGTCTACCCACTCGCCCACTGGCCTGGTGGACATTGGATGGACACTGCCTCGACTGGCCATGCCCGACGAATTCAAGCATCCTGACCCGATTGTTGCGTATCGAAACTATTACATCGGAGCCAAGGTGCGTTTGTTGGTCTACACAAAACGTCTTATCCCCGAATTTCTACGCCAAGTGGTTTACATGACCGCCGGAGGTAAGAGTATACCAGTGCGTTAGAAATGTCCTCTTCTTCTGCTTCCGTTAAGGCAAACAAGATGCCCGCTAAGAAGTCCGATGCTGCCCCGAAGGTCGTCGCCGCTGCCCCCGCCCCCGTTGCCGCCCCCGCGCCGGCGGCCCCCGTCAAGACTGTCAAGGCGAAGGCGGTCAAGGCCGAGAAGCCGGCTGCCCCCTCCCAGGCGGTCCTGACCGTGCCGACGGTTGAGACGCCGTCTGCCCCGGCGGCTGTTGAGGCCACGGAGAGCTCGGATGTGATCCTGGCTGGCCTGGCTGAGAAGCTCAAGGCCCTGTCCGCGGAGCTGACGACGCGTGTCCGCGAGGCGACCAAGAGTGTGGCTGATGCGATCAAGGCGACCAAGCGTGAGGCTCGCGAGATCAAGAAGAAGAAGAAGAAGAACCCGGCGGACATGACGCCCGAGGAGCGTAAGACGTGGGAGGCTCGCCGTGCCAACAATGCTTTTCTCGTTCAGCGTCCGCTGACGGATGAGCTCTGCACCTTCATGGGCCTCAAGTCGGGCGAGAAGCGTTCGCAGACGGAGGTGACCAAGTTCATCTCGAACTACGTCAAGGAGCACAGCTGCTTCGACCCGACGTTCAAGCGCCGCATCGTGCCGAACTCGGTTCTGGCCAAGCTCCTGCGTGTGTCGGACAAGGATGAGGTGACGTACCTGAACCTCCAGTCCTTCCTGAAGGTCCACTTCCTCAAGACTGCCCCGAAGGCCTAAATCTTTCCGAGTGAAAGATAAATGAGCGTCGACCTCGCCCGACTCCGAGAGCGCATGGAAGACGGTCCGGCTCCGAAGAAGACGACCCGCCGCAGGAAGACGCTGAAGGAGCGGGATACGGTAGACTGGGACAGTAAACCGCGGACGGCGAAGAAGCAGCCGGAGGGCGACAGAGCGTCAACCTCGCGCATCATCCAGGGTAGGAACGCACCCCTCACGCGCCAAGAACTCGGGCTTCATTCTAATGCTTATTACGATCATCGTCATATGCAGCTGCCTCCCACTTGGGAGGGCGACAAGCGTAAGTACGCTACGTATTTAAGGAAGTTGAAGAAGTGGAAAGAGGACACGGCGGCGTATGAAAAGGCACACGGAAAGAAGGAGGGCGGCCGCACCCAGCGTCGCCACCGCAAGTCCCGCTCCACTCGTCGCCGCTGAAGCCGCGCGGTAGACTCCCAAACCCAAAAACAATAAAAATACCCTGGAACCCCAGGTGATTTTTAGTGTGTATACACAAGACAGATGGCCGGATCCCGTAAAGAGAAAGATTGGGACGACAAGCCCCGGACAGTCAAGAGGACTCGTAGGAATCCCCAGCGTTATCTCAATCAGGTTTCCAGAGGAACGCGTGCAAACATCAAAGACTACGGACAAGAGGCGACACTTCGCGGTCCGTTGCTCGGACCCGACCGCAGGAGCAAGAAGAACCCGTATCACACCGATATCCCGACGGGTGGTCGCACCCGCCGTCGCCACCGCAAGCACCGCTCGACTCGTCGCCGGTAGGCTCCTCCAAGCCGTCGCCGCTAGACGCTCGTGGTAATCAACTCGTGCGGCATTTCCATATACAGCACCGTGCTGAAGAAGGGCGACAACCGCTCGTCTAGCACCAGTGCACGTTGCTTGTCATTGTCGGTCAATGTCTTGGTCAACCGCCGCAGAATCTGTGTGCGATCGACCGACGAGTCGACCTTGATTTTACACACACTACCCTTCCACCCACACAAGGATGACGCATTACACGCGTCCTTTTGTTGGAACTGTCCACACGGTGTCCGCACCTTATTGACAAAGGCTCTGGGACCTTGCGTGGCGTCCCAGTGGGCTTCCTTTTTGAGCCACGCCGTGAGTTGCTTGAACAGGTTGGCCCCACGTGACGCGATTCCTTCGCGAAGGTCTGCATACTCGGATGTTTGAATGTCCTTTGAAAGCGAGAACAGCAGAAACTCAAACACTTCGGATTGGTAGGAAATAGAATCCGCTCGCAATACATCGTCGGAATTCGGGTTGCCATCGACCAAGACCCCTTCGGGTGTCCTCATCATGGTCGACAGCACTTCCTTCGCATCACCCGGACTTGCCGCCTCTGGCTGGAACGGAGCTCGGAACTCGGACGCCAGCAACGATTCGACGACTCGGCCTTCGACATCGTGCAGGTCCTCCACCCATTTGAACCCCTTGTGCGTTGTTCCGTCGAGAAAGGTGCGAAGTGCCGCACGGGTTGGGAGTTCTTCGGGCCGAATGTCCGCATACCCGGATCGAGCATGGACTCCACTCAGTTCTTCGTATGGCGAAGGCTGGACGGGTAACACGACCACGGTTGGAACAAAGATGGCTTGCACGCGATTGAATGGATCCAACACGACCTGAAAGTCCTGTCCCTTGGCACGTACTTCTTGGAGGGCATCGGCCAGTCGAGGGCGGTCCGAAACACATGCACGCGAATGCAGAGACGTGATTGCCGTTGTCGCCGTCTTTGGAAACTTCGGGTCACGGATGTTGATGGTGTACGTATATTTCGCGAATCCCTTTGCCTTGTCTGTCCCGCGAGCGACGTGAGCAAGGATGTCGTCGTCAATCAAGACGATCGTGCGTTCGCGAGGGCTGACGGTTTCAGACCAGAATCCGCAAAGCACCGAGGATGTTGTTGAATTCACCCGAATCACCGCACACCGAAGAATCGAGGTTACATATTCGAGTTCATCGAGAATCGTCAGCCGACCTTCTTTGTAGGCCGTTTGAATTCCGGCGACAATGCGGTCCACCGGCGTGTCTCCTTCGCCCATCTCTGTCCACGTCCGTGCGAAGGAACACAGCATGACATTTTTAGGTGCGTCTTTGGGTTCAGGAATCGTGCCGCCACCCAGAAAGTAGGGAATGGTTTTGCTCGGGCGACCGAGGCCCACGCGAAAGAAATCGGCCTTTCCCGCATCCAACCGGCTTTTCTTGATTGACTTTTCGTATCCAACCGGAACACGAAGCGATGCGGCCAGACCCTCCGCAAGGTAACCCATTCGCATCGCCGGTGTCTTGGCCGAGCTGAGAATATACGAGTCGTCCGTCTTTTCCGACTTTGGAACGAGAAGCTCCTTGAACGGATGTTCCACCTTGTAGCAGCAGGGAATCTGCTTGTCCTTGATTGTGCCGATGTAATTCGGAAACACCGATGCCTGATCACGCTTGATGACCGAAAACTCCACGACGTCCTCTTCCTTACCCGAGCGAACCTTGCCCTTGCAGAGAGGACATGTGTTCTCAACCAGCTGGTCCTCGCGAAGAGGAAGCTGGTCGGTCATGCACCAATACTGCGGGCACGTGGCGATACCCTCCTTGCCATCTCCGGATGTGAGTGGAATCAGGTGGACATTGTACTCGTCGATGCCTTCCTTTTCCTTGTTCGCCTCCTTGACCTTGGTCTGTTTCGCAGTCTCGGGGTAGTTGCGAGGATTGTATTCCGGTGGAAGTCTGGCCTCGTCGTCAGCCGTGAGAACGACAACCTGCTTGTTCTTGTCGCAGCTCTTGGGATAGATTGCACTGTCAAACGTAGTGGAGTCAAAGGCCTGAAGACGCTTGTTGAAGTAATTGTATGTCGACACTGTCTTGTCCGCTACACGCACACGCTTCTTCCCCTGTTCGGGCGGAGCGGCTTCGGCGGCCGGGGCGGCAGCTTCGGGAGGTGCGGCATTGCTTAACCCGAGTTCTGCGAAGAGATCATCATCCGCATCAAATTGACCCGCGTAGACGGCCACCTGTTGAGGAACAGCCGCTGCTGCTTCCACGGCCTCGACACGACGAGGACACGCTGCGTTGACATCGGCGTCGTCTGACGAGAGAACATGACGCAGAATACTCGCATATTTCATGGCACGTCCGACTGTCGTCACCGCAGAGAGAATCACTTCCTTGTTCGAGAAGCGAATGGTGGGAAACCCTTTTAGCACACGGTCCAAGTCCAGGTCGTCTCCGAGATTGACGAATTTGGTAAACAGTGCCTCCGCATCGTCCTGCGTCATGCCGATTTCGGTTAGCGTGCTTACACCAGGTTGTTCTGCGTCCTGCAATGCTTGAAACGCCTGCACTTCGAGAGGCGTAAAGTTCTCTGCCAGCCGATCCGCACGCATCAACCGGAACGTCCCATCCTGATAGCTGAACAGCGATTGGAGACACGAGAACCGACGTAAATCGAACTCGGAGATATCTTTGCCGTATGTTCCCATCAGGCTCAGGTCTTGGAGCTCCCAGCGAGTGACCGCCATGTCTTCCGCCTCAATGAAGGGTGTGACTGCGTCCATCGACTTCAGCCAGTCGTATATGTCAAGCCGAAGCTCGTCCAAGTCTCCCTTCGCATCCTTACCCCGAACAATGGTGCACTGAATGTCACGCGATGTAATGGCGATTCTGTCGAATGAGGTGCGAGACGTTCCGCGGTACAGCAAAAGCGTAGGCAGGCGACGCTGGGGAAGCGACGTCGATGTCCAGGCTTTCCACATGGCCACATCCACAGAGGGAACCTTGTTCTTCGGATCCTTCACATAAAACTTGTGACGAATCTTCTCCTGCTTCGAAGTGAAAAATCCAACATACGGTGTCTTGGGCGAAAGCGTGAGTCCGTAGAACATTTGCTCGAACTGTGCACGGGGCGAAGGAAGAACGGTTGACACCAGAGGAATATACCACTTTGCACGGAGAATCGCCACGTGCTTCGGCTCGGGTGTGGACAGGGCAAGAAGTTTCGTAAGCTGGTCGGCATTGGTCCGAAGAGAACGCACAGCAGAATCCGTCAGCCGGCTGGGCGTGTCTTCGCGGAAGAGTGGGTAATATACACGTTTCACAGCCGGAGAGGTATCAGCTCCCACCTCAGTGGCCCGGAAGGACACGACATCCGTGTACAGCGTCTCAAACAGCAACTGCAAGTTACCAATGGGAATGCGGGTGGACGGCAGACCATTGAGTTCCTTCGCAGGAAGTGGAAGCACAATTGAGCGGTCACCCGTTACGCCATACACTCGCCACTCCGAGAACCCCGCACCCGGTGAACTCAGCTCCGAGAGTGCATCGGGATAGCTGTTCCAGTCTTCGCGAGACCACGGTCCTTCCTTCACTCGCGTTCCCGGCCGGTGCTGCTCCAAGTATGCCTTGAACAAGCTGGTGTCGATGCGAACTCCATCGACGGACATACGCAAAAACAGTGCATCCCAGTGGCGAGGGTCTTCGTAATGGTCCTCGGGCAGATGGACATTGACCTCAATAAAAAGGCGATCAGGGTGGCTGTTCACCGCAACCGCAATATGTTGACGCACAGTTTCCAGTGTATCGTCCTCAAAGAACGTCACACTCGATCCTGTTCCTGCGACGGGGACAGTCTTCGACATTATAAATGGGTTAGGTTTTCTGGCGGCGACGCTTACAGCGGCGAGTCCGTGATTGTCATGCCACAATACGGCGTTGGCCGGTGGGCGTAATTGACAGGCGTGTAGATTCCCACCTTGACGGCATCATGCAGAATTCGCTTAAAGTTTCCCCAGAATTCCGATGTGTGTCCAATTGTCTCGGTCATCAAGTGTGCCATCTCGTGGAGCATCACAAACATGATGGTGTTGATGTCAATCAACGGATACTGTGGCGGCTTGGTCTTGTCGCGTAAGCAGACCACAATCCGCTGTCCCTTGTTCTCTGAATACGATGTGTCGGCGGACGCCATTGAGTTCTCCGAGAACACGTCGGGCTGATACCGTGCGACAAAACGAGCAACCGGTGGGTCGTTCATCAAGGCGGGCTCGGCCGAGTACGTGTCTCGCAGTTTGGTAAGATTCGCTCGAATCTTCGACATGAGCTTGACGGCCTCCTCTTTGTTGGGTAGGTTCTGCATGTCATACTCGTGTCCATCTGGACCTTCCATGCGAATCGAATTTTCAGTGCCGACGAACTGCGACATCACGGCGACACCCACGACGGCAGCGGCGACCGACAACATTGTCTAGTGTTGCGAGTTTAACCCTGGAGTCCGTCCAGCGCCCGGTTGGCACGGAAAGGGTCAGGGTCGATGGTCGTCTGCAGGAACGGACCCACCTTGGACTGCGGGTTCGGCGTCTCCGAGCGGATGTCATACGTCGGGTTCCGGTTCGTCTGGGCGATGCCGATGATGTTGATGTTCGCGTGGTAGCCGGCCTGGAGGAAGTTCTGGCCATCGAGGTCCTTGGTGCCGACGGGGTTCACGGCGGCCCACGAGGCACCGATCTCGCCCTTGGGAAGCAGCTCACTGGAAGACAGCACGTTCTGCGTGTATGTCTGCTGCGACGACGGCGTGCGTCCCTGCATGTCGTCAACCGCCACGGCGTTGCCGCCAATGACCGAGGTATCCACCGACATGGGGCCCTGGTCCGACTGCGGAGCCATAGGACCCGTGCCGCCGTGCTCTGCGACCCAGAGCTTCTCACCAACGGCACCCTTGCCGCCCGAGTAAGATGAAAAGAGGGAATAGACAACAACGAAGCCAACAAGGACAACCCCGAGGCGAAGGACTTTCTGGGAAGAGAGCTTCATACTTTATTCATCTCGTCAGACAAATTTCCGGAATCCGCTGGAAACAGAAGACCGACCAACTGCTCGCGACGGAGGCTCCAAAATCCACGCACTCCCTTTCGCTTTGCCTCCTCGCGGAGCTGGGTAATGGTCATCTTCTCAATCACGAACGACCTCGGAAGCTCGGGGAGACTCAACAACTGAATCAACTGAACACGCTTGAGAATGTAGTACTGCTTGATACGACGCTGCTTGGCAAGCTGCTTGAGCTCGACGAGAGACATAGAATCCATGGTGCCCTCCTCTCGCCTGTCCTCGCCGGAATCCGTTTTTTTCCGGGCATCAAGTAATGCTGCGTACACCGGTCGTTGTCTCCTTTTTCCTAGCTGCTGTCGTCCTGGGCTTCATGCTTAAATATACCGATATGACCGGCGGCGTCGAGACGTTTAGGATGCCGTCTGTCACCCCCGCCCCGCTGGACACGGTGGCGACCGGGAGCATCTCCCCCTACAATGGCACGTCGCCGATCCTTGGCAGCGAAGCCAAGCCCGTGCCGTCTCTGCCGTATGACGTTGCCGACGACAATGCAATCGGACACTTCATGAACAACAAGGTCGGCCCCGATTGCTGCCCCTCGCCCTTCTCCTCTGATGTGGGCTGCATCTGCCTGACAGAGGTAGACAAGAAGGGATTCGCGTCCCGCTTTGGAAATAAGAGTCCTATGTAACAACAATGGAACACCTTCGTGCCTTCATCAAGTGCTTGAAGGATAAGCACCCCGACATCAATTTTCCCCGTGCGTCGGACGAAGTGTACACTCGTCTGACAGACGTGCTGACTCCCCATGGAATGAAGATCATGCACCGTGACGCGTCACTGTTTCGCGGTCCCGACGCACCCCAGCCGTTCGAAGGCGTGGATATCCGCACGACATGGGTTGAATCCGAGGAGACCTGGAAGGCTCTCCACCTGACTCTGCTCTTCTCGTTCCTGCGAGGAGACCCGAAGGAGAAGGTCTCCCAAGTGATGGAGGCGATGAAGCATGTGCTGCCGGCCACGCATCGTGACACCGACGAGATTCTCAAGACCCTCGGGACGGAGGAGACAAGCTCGGCGATCTCGGAGATTTTCGAGTTGCTGATGAAGACACGCCTGGCATCCATCGTCGGCGACATTGCCGCGTCGATCAAGCTGGATGATATCGGAATTGACTTTGAGCGTCCGGAGGAGATCCTCGAGGCTCTTCAACACCCCGAGCGTAGTCAGGCGGTTCGGCACATCATGGAACAGGTCAAGACCATGCTCGAAGAGCGAATCAAGTCTGGCAAGATTAACCAGCAGGAACTTGTTCGCGAGATTGAGACTCTCAAGGCCAAGTTTCAGTCTAGCTTCGGCAAGTACATGAATGAGATGGTGGGCGTGGGCCGCGAGGGGCCCGCCACGGGAAATACATCGCAGCAAATCATGTCAAACTCGCCGGAGGCTCGTCGTGCTCGCATGCAAGCTCGTCTCCAGCGTAAACTCCACGAAAAAGGTCGCAAGTGAAGATAAGAGTGATGTTCTGGCTTTCCGATCCGAGTGTTCTGTTCCGGTCCGACACGTGGTTTGCATTTGTGCCAACCGCGGGTATGACTGTGGACGATGCATTGAATTCGGTGGTTCGCTTTACAGTGTATCTTAGCATTCTGCTGTTTGCATGTTCGATGGACGTGAAGTACTTTGTGTATGTTCCGGTTGTCATGGGAATTACCGTGGCACTTCACCACCTCTATCCGAACACGAAGCGAATGACCGAGCAGTTCCGCATGGGAACGGCGGTGAGTTCGTTCACAGGAGAGGGTCTCACGATGCCAACCCAAGACAATCCGTTCATGAACCCCACTCTGATTGATATCAACGAGAACCCGAGGCGTAAACCCGCGGCTGACCCCACTGATCGGGAGGTCCGCGATCAGGTCAACAAGCAGTTCGCCCAGACCTCAAACATGTACATGGACACGACCGATATCTTTCAGGCCGTGACCGCCCAGCGTAACTTCTACACAGTGCCCGAAGATGACCACGCGGGATTGCTTGAATTCCTCGGGAAGGGTGCGGCCTCCGGCAAGATTCTGAACGAGGGCTATGCGGTGACAAAGGGCTCAATGCCGCGAACGCCGGCGACGAGTGTGACGACTCAGCCGGCGGGAACTACGCCGGGTGTTCCGGCTGACCAGTCCGAGCTTCCGGGCGATCTCAGCCGATGATGCCTGCTGACCCGAGATCACACGCTCTCGACCGCGAGCCGGCTTGTATTTCATTGTCGGAAACCCAGAGATGTGTTCGTCAGCGGGGACATTCGCTGACTCAATCTCCTCCACCGGAATATGACTATACTTCCTTTTCACCTCATCCCACATCGGCTTGTTCGCTATGCAATGCGAGCAACCGTCCATGTAGAAGAGAACAAGGAGCGGCCGACGTTTGAGGTTGGCACCGCCCATATCAATGTCTCCCGCTGGCTTACGGACGCCTTGAAATGCCATCTATTTATATCACCCACTAGAAAATGGCGTGCCTCGATGAGTTGAATCAAAAGCCGGACAAGACATGGATCGGTATTTCACGCAGCACAGGTGAGATGCGAACGTTCGAGACGCTCGGACACTTCCAGCAGTATCAGGAAGCACTGGGGTGTCGCCCGATTCGTCCGTCTCCGTATGTCAAGTCAAACGCTGGACAGAACACCATTCACACGGGGTTTCTGGAGTTCAAGCCCCGTGACGAAGCGACGCAGGCCAGGTTCGACGCAATGTCCGACCAGTGGGAAGGTGTGAATGCATCGGAGGAGGCTGTGAAGCAGGGAGTCTTTGTGGAAGATTCCGCACAGCCCGCGAGCCTTCGTGAGAAGAAGCCGCAGCCCCAGCAACAGCCGCCACCAACGCCCGCACCCGCTCCGACAAACGATATTTGCTCAATACAATGAAGTGGGCATTGCTCGCACTTATTGTGGGACTTCTTCTTTCGTCCTTGGCTCTCCATACGACAGAGTACTTCGTTGACCCCGACCAAGAGATAAAACAGCCATGCCCGTGCACAAGCGAAGCGTGTCCACCTGCATGCCGAGCGTGGAAGAGCAAGATAGAAGCAGCTGCTCCGTCGAATGCCGTGACCGCAGATTACCTCGCCGTCCTTCGAGCGTTCTTTGACACTGTATACAACCCTTCGGGCACAAAACCGACTGAAGCCCAGGTCGATACGTTTCTGGCCTCGTCGGCGGGAACAGTTGCCGGCGTTGATCGGGCGGCGGTCAAGCGAATCATCATTGACGGGTTCAACATTGACGAAAGTGGAACGGCAGCTTCACGCGAAGAGAAAACGCAGATGTTCAAGCCGTCCAACGCGAATCTGGCCCCCGAGATGGGTCGCGACGAACTTCGGACACGAGCAGAGGCCGGATACTCTGGAGCAAACCCGAGTCCATCTACGCGGTTCTCCGAGGGCGATTACGCACCGGTGCAGCAGTCAATGCCCAACAAACCGGGTCAGTGGGATGATGGGTCAATGCTGTGGAAAGGACCACGTCCCGCATCTGTTTGCCCATGTGCCGAAAACATCATGTGAGTTAGGGATAATGAGGAAGTGGGTTCTGCTCGGACTGCTCGCAGTTCTGTTATGGTTGATATTCACAGGTCGCGAACGCTTCCAGGATACCGATGGTATCAAGGGTATTTATACTCTCGACGGATCCGGATCGGATAGGTTCATTGGGTCATCAGTCGAAAACGTGATTAGGTTAATGCCTGCCACCCTGATTAAGGCACTCCAAGACGCGAAACCCAAAACCCCCTGCCCTACCGTCGCCAAGCCATCGAAACAGTGTCCCGCCGACCCCACGACAGGTGCGGGTGCGATGGTGCTGGTGCGTGGAGATATCAATGACATCATGGTTGCGTTCTACTCGAGGGTCTATCAACGATCAAATGCGACAGTCGGAATTTCGACGACAGATGTTACTCAGTTCCTGTCTACCTATCCGATGACGCCATTTCTCACTGCGAACAAGGAGGACGTGAAGGCATTGTTGGTGGCGTATTTCGTATCGCAGCCAGCCGGCGTTGCGAATACAGGAACAAATGACCCTCGATTGGTCAATGCCGCTGCCCCTGACCCTGCGACAACGAGTCCTGAACTTGTTGCTCGGTGGAACAGGGAGAATGGATGGAGTGACCGCGCTGCAGGTGTGAGGTCGGCGGGTGCTGCGGAGGCACGCGGATACAACCCGTATGACGTTCAAACTACGAATCAAGGTTCACTTCCCTCCCCCATTGATGCACGCGATGATCCAGACGACGCTGAAGCCGCACGCCCAAGTGTCGGACCCGTCTTTGGTGACAATGGTCCCTTCTCAGGAACTCCGGGGACCGGACAGGGGTCGGGCATGAACGCAGCGGCAGCACTGACAGGCAGCACGTATGCTCACCCTCCGGCAACCGAGGGCCGTCTGGACCCGTATGATTTCTGGCCCGGATCGTCTACTCCCCCGCCACTGGGAGGGAAGAAGCTCCCGGTGGAGGGACCTAAATCGGGCGGAGTCGGTGCACGTCCAATCACCTCTACGCAGTCGTCCTCGCAGCCCGCCCCTGCGTTGTATGGACCTGATCCGGCGGCAACGACGCAGTATTCGAACAGTGAGAATACGTACATGATGCCCGATTACCGAACAACCGGATCGGACCCCTCGAATCGGTATGTGGGCACGTCTCGGGTTCCCGGTGACCAGGACTTGTTCCCGACATTGTATGCACAGTCAAGCTCATACTCCATCGCAAACGGCTCGCAGAAAACGGACCCCGTTCCATTCTTAAGTGATTTCTCTGTATTCCAGACATAAGATGACATCCTTCGGACTCAGAAACCAACGTGGCTCGTGCTGGGTCAACGCTACACTTCAAGCCGTATTTCGAATTCCAGATGTCCAGACACGCTACATCGCAGATGCGGCTCTGGATACATCTCCCGTCGATAAGGCACTTCAAGAAATCTGGGCAAGCAAAGGAGACGAGGGATTGAGGGCACTGTACGAGTGTGTGCGGACAGTTGTGATGCCGGCCGGCGAAGGCATTGGCGATTCGCACGAGCTGCTCGAATTTCTCTGCGACAAACTTCCCTTTCTCGACAAGCTCTGTCGCTTCAAAATCGGAAACACAATCAAGTGCTCGTCCTGTCCATACACCGATACGCGGAACGACTCACTTATCGAGTTCTCGGTGACGCCGACACAACGCAAGCAGAGTCTGACAGACTGTGTTGTGGAAGCGGTAACACCGGTGAAGATTCCCGACTGGACGTGTGAGAAGTGCAAGAACAAGGGGTGCACGAAGCAGTTGCTAATGGCGTCCTTTCCACAGGTCTTCACATTTCACGTGACGTCGCTGAATACTTCGGTGTCGTATTCGACAATCCTGGTTCTCAACGGATATCGGTATGCACTGTTTGCGGTGGTCTGTTTCAATGGCGGACACTGGTGGACATACGGGCGGGATATGCCGCCGGGCAAGCCGTGGACGGAATACGACGATTCCTCTCTTCGCAATCATGGCCCAGAGCACTTCCCCTTGTCTGACCACATGCGGCTGTTATTCTATTATCGCCTCAAAGAATAAGCAAGAAGATGGCTGACACATCCTATCTAATCCCCTCGCTTCTTGCCGGGGGTCTGGTCTTAACTTTTTTTGTCCTCTTGTCGACTGGTTCGATTCTCGCAGTTGCCGTGCTGTGGGTCCTCTTCGCAATGGTTGGATTCCTTCTGAATGTTTACGGGTTTGTAACGGCTGACATCCTGGCCCCTGCGGTCGTTCAGCCGATTGGGTCTGCGACGTCTTCCTTGACAAACGTGAATATCGTAGGCAGCGAAGTGTTCCACGTTGCGGACAACAAGTTCACATACGACGATGCACCCGCCGTGTGTGCAGCCTACGACTCGCAGCTCGCAACTCTTGAACAGATCATCGACGCATACAACCACGGTGCCGAGTGGTGCGGATACGGTTGGTCTGCGGGCGGCATGGCGTTATACCCGACACAAAAGGGCACATGGGACGCTCTCCAACAGGAGGTTGACCAGGCAAAGAAGACTGCGTGCGGACGCCCGGGTGTGAACGGCGGATACTTTGACCCGTCGTCCAAGTTTGGTGTCAACTGCTACGGAATCAAGCCGCAGGGCAATGTCAAGCTCCCCACTCCCCTGCCTGGAACGGACCAGTCGGCCTTCAATTCGGCCGTAGCCAAGTTCAAGTCGATGATCAAGTCATTCAACCTCAACCCGTATTCTCGCACGACCTGGTCGGGAGCGGGAACGGCACCGGTGTCGGATGCCGTTTCGGCTGGACAAAGGCTCATCAACGAGGTGACAACGGAACATTTCACTATGCGTGAGAACCTTGTCCCCTTCATGGAGGCCATGCCGGGTCAGACCATTGCGAATGTTGGTCTGCCTCTCGGATCGCCGTATGGACTCCGGGGTGAGCCCGGTGATCCTGGCCCTCCGGGTCCGTCTGGACCTGCCGGTGCCCCGAGCACAATTCCCGGCCCAGTTGGCCCGACTGGTCAGGCAGGAGAGGCAGGAGCCCCTGGTCCGCAGGGAGCAGCAAGCACGGTCCCTGGCCCAGCGGGAGCCACTGGACCCAAGGGCAACAGGGGCGAAAAGGGCGAGAAGGGTGAGAAGGGTGAGAACGGAAGGGATGGTACGTACCCGGGCAAGGTTCCGATAGTCGACACACGCAATGTTAACTCGTCTCCTGCGGAGTACTATACGAAAGGAATGGGCAAGTATAACGAGTTCAAGGCGAATTCGACGGTCGGACTTCCGGGCGGTGGATTTTCCGAGGTGACGACGACTGTCCCGTGGTGGGATGCGACTGGAGGTCCTGTGATCCAGTCAACTCCCACTGGCCTCAATCGCTCGGGAACAACTACGTGGAGTAGTTGGACAAACGGTCCGATAAAGATCAGCGACCGCTGGGTACTCCAGGATGAGGGTGTCGCACTCGTCGCACGCGACGTTCAATCTGGAGGCGATAAGCGGTATGCGATGTGGAACAATACAGTCAGGGATCTTTAATCATCCAAACGGCGGGAACGCATACTTGCCGAACAGGCGGAATAGGCGAGGCGGGTCACCGACACCGCGATCATATGACAGCGGACCACCCTTGTAGCATAAGTAGGGGAAGCCGGGCATGCTCACAGGATACTCAGCAGGGCATTTCTTGTAGCACAGTCCATCAATCTTATTCGTGTGCTTGTCCTTCCCGATGAATGCGATATCTTCGGGCGTCTTGTGATTGGCGGCAGCGGCTTGTGCGGCCGTCTCTGTCTTGCCAGTGGCCGGGTCGACAACCGGGTCACCCTTATCGCTGGCCCTCTTCCACTTCTTGTACTCTGTGTCAAAATCACCACCAAAGTCGGACGGGCCAGGGCATACTCCGCCATTGTTGAGACGTCCATACATGTCACCCACCAATCCACCGATACATCCGATGACAGTGTTGTGCTTGCAACCATCCCAACGGATGTTACTACACACCAAGCCCTCCGTTCGATATCCATCGCGACACGGTTCGAGGCCCACTGGAGTTCCTACTCCAATGTTCACGCTATCCGCATAACAAGACGTCATGGATCCGTGGTATCCTGGCTTGCAGTTGTTGTAGCATAATCCCGCTTCCAGCGAACTCTTCTGACCAGTGCAGGTGTTTGGCGTGGTGCTCATAACCTCGACTCCAAAGATCTTGATCGGACTGATGTACCACGCAACGAGCAGGAAAAGCACGAAGAGCGTGACAACGATCCAAAAGAGAACCCATGGATTCCATGCACCCGGAATACGCCACGTCTTCTCAGCGTAGAACACGATGGCATACGTGATTCCAAGGATCACGGCCAGTATCCACGCGAATGAGAACCCAGGCCACAGCCACTGCAAGAGGGGATCCCAGATCTCTTTGGGGAACAAAAACGGGAGCATCTCGCTGATATTCGGAATGGGTTGCCCTGTCCAGGCTAATGTCACCGCAGCCACAGCTGCGACGGCCAATGCTGGCACGACGAATTCCGCCATCCAATTGTTTCTAGGACAGAAAACAATGGACACGACACAGCCCTCCCTTACGAAGTTCACAAAGACATCAACCCAACAACAAGTTACAGTGCCCCCGACCGCAGGCCAGGAGTTGAATCGCTTTGACTGGCTTTTGTTCCGTCCACAGGCCCACGCCGTCAAACCGTTTGAAGCCGATCAGTCTGCACGACAGGAAAAGTATAAACACACGAAATAAACTCCGCTCAGATACGTAAATGGACGTCGTTCTACTCATGGGTCTTGCGGCCCTCGGGTATGCATTGGCTACCCCGAAGAAGCGACGCGATGCACCCGCATCCGACGCCACTGTCGGCAAAGAGTTATATACACCACTTAACGACATGGAAGTGGCCGTTGTGCAGGCGGTGACTGGACACAACAACATGGTGCCCTTCTTCGGAGCGAATCGGACGCAGACAACCTTTTCAGATGGTCACGAGAGTCTGCTCGACAAGTACACTGGTATGGGTGCCAACACCTTCTTTCGTAAGGAGGAGGCGGCTGCGTTCTTCGAGCCCGAGGCGGGACGTGGTAACCCCTGGAAGGCACCGGTGGAGACGGAGTTTGAGCGGTCTCGTCAGGTGACGAGCATGGCGATGAAGAACGTTGCTCCGATTGACCGCGTGCAGGTTGGACCCGGTATCAATGACGGATACACGAACCTCCCGTCAGGTGGTCTTAACCAGGGCATTGAATCTCGCGAATACCAGCTTCCCAAGACCACGGATGAGATTCGCGTGGCGACCAAGCCGAAGCTCACGTACACATCAGACCCGGTTCCTGGTGCTCGCAATGTCAAGGAGATGGGTCTTCAGGCCCCGGTCAAGAAGAACAGGCCTGACCGCTTCCAGATCTTACAGGCCGCCGACGGTTCGCTGCCCCACTTGAACACCACAACTGGACAGCAGATGGCGTCGTCGATTTACCCCGAGTTCGTGATGAAGAGCCAGAACCGCCCGGAGACGGCGGCACAGTTCATGGGTGGTGTGGGCAAGAGCACGGGTGGATACGAGTCGTATATTCGCTCGTTCACGGAGCCGTATCAGCAGTTCATGAAGCTCACCACCGAGGGACGTGCGGC
>SXGQ01173153.1_pt1 | contig 52965 bp, 59 predicted proteins | sample 3178371 | NCBI WGS metagenome assembly SXGQ01 (sample SAMN11356859, study PRJNA531348) | freshwater metagenome | isolation source: freshwater sample F1-20 | place: China: Fuxian Lake, Yuxi | collected 2017-12-25 | reverse complement strand
TTGAATGCCCTTCTGATAGAGCTGCGCAGCTTTGGGATAAATTGCAGACGAGCATGCAGAGATCAGCTGACGAAAGGCCCCAGAAAATTTATCAATGATGCCATATGCTCCCAGTATTTGAGGAGTAGCAGTACCAGCAACAAAAAACATGAAAATACTTTGTTGAAGGATAGCTGAGCTTCCGTTGAAAGTAACATAGAAGTTGTTCTTAAGCTTGTCTTTTAATTTTTTTACCGAAATCAAATACAGTTTAATATTGAATTTATTGATCAAGTATATCGATAAACCAATGTTAAACAGCATGATGGGTGCCGTCAGCATTAAGTTAATGATCGCAGGTATGTTTGTTGAAAGAGGAATGATCATAAGCAGCAAAAGGCTGATAGCCCTGGAGCAAAGGTTTCCCCAGCTGATCCAATGAATTTTCTCAATACCGATCAGGAAATACAGTGGGTTGAAGATTTCAGATACAATCAATGGAAGCAGAGATAAAACCAAAGGCAATGAAAGGAAATTGAAAGAAAAGATTGGGATAATTGTCAATGCAATCATCAACAAACAAATGACCAAGCGAAGTGAGAAAATTTCATTGTAAATATCAGCTAAACGGTTGTGATCGTTTCTATGTATAGAAATAGCTTTGATTTCAGTTTGGTTGGTACCAAAGTTGACCAGATTGCCCAATAATGCCCCAGTACTTGTGATCAGGGCAACCTCACCAAATGTTTCCAAGCCATGGTTAGCCGTTATGATTGGGATAGCGATCAGCTGTATCAACATACCAGCAGCCTGGAACAGTCCTAGGTTGAAGAAATTTTTCCAGATGGAATGTAAGGATTGGAGCATATCGCTCTTGGATCAGTAATATTTAAATGCAGTGATTTTTACGTTATCGATCGACCAGGATTTCTCGCATTCAGAGTTGAATGGCTGGAGTGCATCTGTAAGCGAGAGTTGAAATTTCTTATTCGTGTGGGGAAATTGCTGGACAATTTTATACATCGCCGTACCATTTTTTTTCTCCTTCCAACCGCATCGGCCAGGCAGATCGGTTCGGATCGCATTTCCAAAGGCAGGGTTGTTTCCTTGTGGAAACCAATTGGGGAATGAGTGTGCATATTGGGGGTTGCTCGAAAAAGTCGTCATGAAACGAGGATTACCATCGTATCGCATCACAAAAAGATCAGGCACACCATTTGAGGTTGGTTTATTCCCTTCCCAATTATCGTGTGTATAGAGATCAAATGATACTTCCAGGACATTGTGTTCAGGGATCGAATCGATGTTGAAGTCGGCCCCCGCGTTGTTAAAAGGGCCCAATACCCTGCTGCCATTGAAAAAGAAGATTTTATTTTCAGTAGCTCCCACCGTATTGTATGTGATGATATTTTTGAGGCTGGAACGATTGAAATCGTTCTGGTAGACCACGCTGAGTTCTGTTAGGTTTTTCGTACAAGAGAATAATCCCAGCGCAACCAGCATCCATCCAAAACTAAGTAATTGACTTTTTTTCAAGATACTCATCAGAAATTAACCTCCATAGAGTCCTGACCGATATGAACATTCTTTGCTCTACCAGAAACAGTCACCAGTACTCCATTGATGATGAAATTATAGTTTTCCATTTTCACCTTGGTAGAGATTGTCTTTGATTGACTGATTGTAGGTTTTTCTTTTGAAGCGCTAGGCTGATTTTTTGGTCTTCTACCACGTTTTGAAGGAAAACTCATCCCTTCTCGTTTCAATCTTGTTCTGTGGTTGTTTACTGTAGCAACAGACACTTTAAAGTGCTCAGCCACCTCAGCATTCGTCTTACCTGATTTTAGCATTTCAGATAGTTCTGAAAGTTGTTTTTTGTTGAGGTGTTTGGGCATAAAATATTATTAATTTAAAAAAATAAAAAATAAAATTACTAGATTAAATAATACACTAAAGTGCAAATTGATTCAAATTATTAAATTATATACAATACTTCGTCCCGCAACTCCCGTCGCATCGTATAAATGATTGATTATTAATTAAATGTAAAATACAAATAATTTAAGGAATTATAAAAAATACGATTAAAAATAGATGTAGTTAGGTACTATTAGTGTGGACCACACTAATTATAGACCATATTTAAACTGATTTTCAATTGGTTAATGATTTTTGCGCACCGAATTGCGCACCGAATCTTAAACATAAATAGCTATTAAATCATTTTGCCGCCCATGTGATAATTGGCTTAACAAATTCTGGGATTGGGATTTCCAAATCACATGCAAATAATCTTGCTCTAGTTACCTTACTGACTTTCTCATACTTTTGACAATATTTATTATATGTCGACTCGGTCCATTCATTTTTCAGTTCAGATTCATAATTTTCTACAAATTTAAAAACTTGAACACCTTTTTTTGAATAGTCCTCCAATAATTCATTATGAATTATTTCTTCCTTTCTATTGTCTTTGAAGACAGAAGAATCTGTATCATAAACTAGTGCAACTGGGATTTCGAATGATAATGCTAACTCTACGAAATCTAAAATATTTCTCTTCCCTCCAACCTCAATAATGGTTGTTCCGGCCTTATCAAAATCCAATTCCATTCTCTTAGCATATTCAGGGAAGGCAAGCTTTTCTGTATCTCCTTCAACCACTAAAATTTTAGTGGCAAAAAAAAGTTCATTTCTTTCCGGATCAAGTTCTTTAATAAACTTTTCCTTTAATTTTTGATTTTTTGACAGAACAGATTCAATCACTTTAGTACCATTAGCCCCTTTCCTGACTAATCTAATTTCATCAAATTCAGGTATTGTAATGAAATTTGGTGAATGCGTTACATAAATTACTTGATTTGTCTCAGATATTTTTCTTAATGTCTTATATAACGATCTTTGCATTTGGGGATGAAGAAACATTTCAGGTTCTTCTATTAAAAAAATTGCGCCGCTTTTCTTCCTTTCTTCGAATGCTTTTAAAATTGAAATTACGATAGCATTCTGAAAACCTGATCCTAATTGCGTTGCGTTAATATTAAAATTATTTTCTTTCACCCAAATTTCTAATGACTTATAAAAATCTAGTGACGTTAGCGGATTGAAATAAATTTCTAATGCTTCATTTAATTCAAAACCAAGTTGAGACATTGCATTTTGCATTATCTGCTTCTCTAACTCTAGAAATTCATCAGTTTTCAAAACAGATATCGCTTCTTGAATATGCTTATTAAAAGCTTCCCTCCTTGGAGTGGTTATATATTCCCCATCTTGATTAAGTATTTCGATTACGTTGTCCTCATTATTGAAATTAATATTTATTTCGCCCAATAAGGATCCCAACATTGAATTCCGAGACGACGGTAGTTGGTTTTTTAAATTCCTATCTGCACCAATGTAGATCACAGGAATATTTTCTTGTAATTCCTGTGGTATAGATATTAAAGGTTTATATTTTCTTGGTGAGCCTAATTTAGGTTTTTCGGCTAGAACTTGAACCGGCTTATCATCTTTCGTTAAGCAGCTTTTCTCAAGTCTTCTTTGCCCTTTAAATTCTCCAACTTTATACCTACAATAGGTAAATTTAATTTTTGAAATCAATCCAGGTTCAACTCCTTTAAATGGATAAAATTCATACGGATTTTCAAACTCTAATTCAATATCAATATCTCTATCTAAATCCTTATTATAAACATCATCTTCATCAAATTGATTTACTGTCACCCAGTCTCTCCCAATAACTTTATATATAGAATTAAGTATATTACTTTTACCCGAATTATTCGGACCAATAATCGCACACATCTGAGACAAATTTATCTCAATCGTATCTTTCAAAGATTTAAAGTTTTTAACTTTTATTGTCTTTATTTTCATCATATAAATGTATGATGAAAAAATTAAAATAAATATAAATTTAAATATTCTAAACTCCTCTCTCCTCCCAAATCTTTTGCAACTTATCTGCAAACTGATCCCCAGAAACCTTAATATAGCGCATAAATGACTTTTGGGACTTATGGCCGCTGATGGACATGATAATCAATGGGTCTGTACCCTTCAGGTATTCGTTTGAGCAAAAACTTCGGCGAGCAGTGTGAGTTTGGAGATAATTGAACTTCATGTCAACCAATTCCTTTAGTTCACGACCATAAGTTACCTGCTTGGTAAATGGCACGTGGAGGCATGGTAGTTTTTCGCCTACTAATTTAATGATGCGATTGAACTCGTTGTTTTTGGGAACCTTAGGAAGAGCATTATCATACTTTTTCAAGATCATATTGACAACTGGATGAATTGGAATTGTTACTTTATTCCCCGTTTTCTTTTGAACAAATTCTAATCGGTTATTTCTAATTGCCGTTGGATCTATTGTTGAATAATCAGAGAAACGCATTGCTGTAAAACAACCTACAACAAATACATCTCTAACATGCTCATGAACAGGTTCAGCAAAATCCTTTATCTCCAATAATTGTAATATTTCTTCTTCGGTCAAGTAAATACTATCAGTTTCTTCACGACGAGTATCAAATTCTAATTCAACTAATTTTGCACCAGGTATCTTTTTAAGCTTAACAGCATACTTTATGATTTGCAAAAGATCCATCATAGATTTTGCATGAGTATTCATCGCGAATTCTTCATCGATAATTAGAAAGTCGCTAAACTTATCTATATCTGTTTGAGAAAAATCTTTTAAGGTTAATATCTTTTTAGATTGTTCTTGAAATTTCATCAAATAACCTTTGGTGGTTTTGTATGACCCTATTGATGATGTTTTAAGCTTCTGGCGCTTAGGAGATAATCTAACACCAGATTCACAATCTTCAACGAACTGATCAATAAATCCATTCAGTGTTTCTTTATTTATATTTTGAACCTTGCCAGTCATGTCAGCTTTTCGATCTGGACGATCTACCAATGCTGACAATTTTGATTGAAGCTCAACAAAATTCATTTTGGGTTTGCCATTCTTGTAACGGTCAAGTAATGTCAAAATATCAATCTCTAACTCCTTAAGTCTTTGATTAAGAAGTGTTGTGGTGTTTTTACCTACATAGGTTTTTACAAAACACTTCTTTTTGTCCCAGTTCTCGGTCTCAACACTGCGTCCAGTATATAAAAAGATACTTACGCCGCTTACTGATATTTTTGCGCGAATGCTGCTAACCTTTTGCTTTGGACGTGATAATGAAAATGAAACTCCCATAATTAATTGTCATATAATTAAAAAGAAAATTAATCCTATATAAACTACACATTACTCAACTTTATTAGTTGAAACAGGTAATTTAAAAATGATTTAATTTGAAGCTTTCAAAAACTTTAGAATAGAGGATTTCAAAAAATGAAACTTCCTCCCACTTTTCTGACCAACAATTTTCTCTTCATAATATAACTTAGTAAGAGTCTGCTCACTTATACCCAAAAAAGCAGCAGCCTGTTTTCGATCCCAAAGTTCATCCTTGAAACCATCCCCTATCATGGGATCATGGGCCAAAGATTGAACTTCCGCCCTTACTACTTGTGTCATTACATTAACCAAGTCGTCGATACTAATTGCTACAATTTGTGTCTGCATACTTTTTATATTAAATTGTTTGTAATTATTTTTTTTCATACTTTTTTGATAAAAAAATTTACTTCTTTAGCGGTCCGTAAGTTTCAATATAGGAATTTGTCATTTTAACTTTAATTTCTTTTTTAGCTAAAAGGATGACCTGATAATCATAATCACCATTTTTGAACATTACTTTTTCTGTATTTCCTAAATTGACATTAAACTTTAGAACTTTCTTACCTGAATCATCAACCCAATAGCCGCGCATAACAGAATATTTTTGCTCTCTATTAAAGGTTTTATTAATACTTATAATATAATCTGGTTGAATCAGCAACCGAAGCCGCATTATTTGAATTCTGTTATACTTAAAAATCCGATCTAATTGATTATAAGTATGAGATACTGTCTTTAAAGAAAGTCGCTGTAGTTGTTCATAATAATTTTCCCTATAATCGGATTTAGCTTCAATCAATAGATTAATTAAAAAATTATTACTAGCATCATTTAATGTCTCTTCTGAGAATCCATCATTTTCTAGAAATGTCTCAGTCCTCTTATCGTGATCATCTTGACTCTCACCAGCAAGAAAAGTGGGCCAAAAAAAAGCTGATTTTGCCATAAATATTGAAATTGCTGCAACTGAACTTATCATAGGATGTGATTTTACAATACAAAATTATGTAATTTTTTAATTTCATACAAATATATTTTTAAAAAAAATAACTATTATGGTAGAAATGATCTGATTACCAATTTATTAAAAATTTTATTTTTTATTGATGAGTTTTGGATTTTGATCAAAATCAACATATTTATTAATATGTAGCCACAATATTGCTACAAATAATAAACATTAAATTAAATATTTAAAAAAATGCTAATTAACATCAAAGAGCACAAAAATGCAAAACAATTGCACCCGAGTTTGGTATTAGAATACCCAACGATAAAAGATCTAATTAAAGAAATTAATGATCATCTAATACAGACAATAGTATTTGAAGAGGACTTTAACATCAAACATAGATTAGCAATTTACGATTGTATAAAAGAGGAAGATATTTCAAAAAAAGCTATTAGAGCAAGCGAGGTTTTGAACTTTTTTATAAACGAAAATTGCGAATTAATTAATACTGGATGTTATGACTATAATTTAGATCAGGCTGAAACTGTTTACAGGTTAATTATTTTAAAAAATTATTACGAATATAATGATGAATCTTTTATCAACGTGAATGTATATTATAGAAATAAATATTCATTTACTAAAATTAAAGTTGATAATATAGAATATTAGCTGCTACCCCCCCCCCGTGCTGTATCCCCCCTTATTAAAGGGGGGATTTTTTGACTGTATAGGGGAACAATAATTTAAATAATTGCACAAATAGTAAAGCGAATTAAAAATGTATCCCATTTTCGTTAATCTAACTGCGCATTTTTTTAATTAAATCTCTAAATAAATCAGAAATAGTCATTTCATTCTCTAAAACATATTTTTCTATAAATAACCTGTCGTCTTTATTCACTCGAATACGAATAAAATATTCTAAAGCCTTCATTTTGATTTAGTTTTTAATAATTGCAGGTTATTATGAAAGTGATTTGTGTAAAACTGAACAGCTTTACGTATTGTCTCGCTAACGGTAAGATACTCAAGTTCACAAATTAATTCTATTTGCTTTCGTTCATTTTTTGAAAGTCTAAAACGAATACTCTCGGTTCTATTTTTTTTTGAGGTTATCATAGTATTTTCTTTATCAATAAATATCCTTTATTAATAAAAAAACCACATATGGAATACATTAATTTTTTTTGATGTATTTATTACAAAAAGACATTATGGGGCAAAAAAGAAAATATCAATTAACCTACCACCCAACCCAATTAAACAGAAAACCAGAGACCAAGTTTGAAAAAATGGAAATCTATAATAATATGGTACTTACAGGGACAACCGTTGAAAATGTTTGTAATCATATTGGTAATGGATATAGTTACACTTTCACACCAAATCTGTACTCGAATAATAAACCAACTGTAAAAAGTTTTGTTGGAACGAGTGGTTTCTTTTTGGACTTTGATTTAAACTCTAATCCGGAACAAATCATCAATAGGTTTAATGGGTTGAATATAAAACCAAATTTTTGGTATACGTCCCATTCTGATTCTCCTGGATATAGAAAATTTCGTATTTGTATTTTGCTTGATGAGTTATTAACTGATAGAACTATTATTGGCAATATATATTCCAATATTTTCTATCACTTCCCAGCAGATAACTCATGTAAGGATGCTGCTAGAATTTTCTATGGAGGAAAAGAAGCATATTTTTTAACCGAAGAAGCCAATAGTTTAGAAATATTAAAATCCGAGTCTACTTGGGCAGGGGAAAAAGCGCCACTCCAATTTGATTCTGAAAAACCTGTTAGTCTATTATATAATAATAATGAGATTACAGGAATTTCGAAAAGAAAAAAAACAAAAACATACTCGTCTGATCAGGCTAAAGACTTTACTTACCTCGAAAAACTAAAAAAAATGATTGTGATTTTTCAATTATTGAAAATAAAGTAAGGGTTTTTAAAGAGTTTGTCAATCTAGAAAATCGATTTGATTATCTGGTTCTATTTGGTCTAGCAACAAATCTTCACTGGTTGCAGGGTGGAATGAAATTGATGAAGAGAACTATGGAAGATTACAACAAATTGAAAAATAATAATCCAAGTTCAGATATCTATCATAAACGTCATTATGATGTGATAAATCAAGTAAATGAAAGAAAATTATTCCCTCAATCTTTGGAATCTTTCTCAATATATCAAGAAGATAATATACAGAAGAACATAATTAGTTGCTTAATCAATCCAAGAGGTGTTGTATTTGTGAATGACCCAGTAGAAAAAATTAGCCTTCAAGAAGGTGAGAAAATGTTTAACGAATCATTCCAAATAGCTATGACATCAAATGCGCAAATCACAATTATTAATGCAGGTGTTGGTATTGGCAAAAGTCATATTTTGAAAAACATAGATAACATCGCTATCGCATTACCCACTCATAAACTAAAAGATGAATTATATGAGGAGATGAATGTTGACGCATTAAAGATACCAGAATTGCCAGTTTTTGAAAGCAAGGATGTAAATGCGGAAATTAAATCATTGTATCAATCTGGCTTGAGATCAGAAGTTATGAGCCTAATCCATCAGCTTGCGTATTATGATTCTCCTGACCAAATTATGGCAAAAACTTACCTGAATGATTTAAATGAATCTAAAAGTTGGAAGGGGACATTATTAACCACCCATGAACGATCCTTACACGAGGAGATGAACCAAAGTACTATTATATATGATGAGGACTGCATCCATAGTCTGGTTTCACAAAAATCCTTTAACCTGACTGATTTTGGCTTATTGTTATTAAAATATCCAGATTTAGCATTATTATTCAACGAATGCTACCAGCAACTTCAAGCAGAGGAAAAATCAATAATGTATATAACTCCCACATATGATTTACCGATTCATTTATTGATAGAGAAATTAAAATATGAGCCATCAACGTCAAATTTTATAGAGTTTTTCAGTTCACATAGATTTTACAAAGAAGAATTTACTGATAAAAAAGGACAAGTACATACAACTATACATTATTGCAAATTCAACACTTTGCCGGGAAACAAGAAAATAATCATTCTATCCGCTACCATCAATCATGCGTTTTATGAAAAAGCTTTTGCAGGACAAGTTGAAGTAATAGAAATTCCAGAAATAGAAAATATGGGTAAGGTAACCCAATACACCAAATATTCAAATTCCAGACAATCCTTAAAAAAGCGAGAACAAGCAGACTTACTGGAAAAAATTGGGAATAAGCCGGTCATTACATTTATGTCAAACAAACAAATCCTTAATCAGAAATACATTAAAGAAAACGGCGAATTCGGCATATATTTTGGAAATACCCGCGGATATAATGATTTGAAAGGCAAGGATATGATGGTGATTGGTTCACCTCATATCAATCCTATTGTATATCTATTCCATGCTGAATTTATAGGCATCGACACAAATAAGATTGATCAAAAAATAGAATACCAAACAATTCAACATAAAGGCACGCAATTTAAATTCCAGACCTTTAACGATCCAGAATTAAGGAATATTCAATTAAACCTTATTGAAGGAGAGCTCATTCAGGCTGTCGGGAGGGCAAGAACAATTAGGACTGATGCAAAGGTTCAAGTGTATTCAAATTTCCCATTAACTATATCAGATGAATACATTTTTGATTAAAAATAAGGGTTAAATAGTACCAATTGTATCGTATATGTTGTGAAATTATAAGGTAGCCCTTTTGTAGAATTGTTGAAACATCAAAGGATCCACACAATTTAGATTTTAACCCCGCAATCGATAGGTTGTTAATACGTAAATGAAAATAAAAAAGGATGGTAAAAAGCCATCCTTTTGTGAAACAGGCACTCTTTTTGTCAATTTACAACTGAAAATATACTACTTGCACTAATTGCCCCCCTATTGATAGCAAAAAAACATGTTCAAAATAACTAAAAATGAGATCTTCAGATTGTACCGTTGTAAAATGCCCAAATGGTGAATTCATACTCTTTAAGGGTTTCCTTAAGTTAAATTCTAATATTGAATTCGTTTCAGTAAATTCACTAGGGTAATCTTCTTCTAATAGATCGCACTTGAATTTAATTAAATTCTTATCCGAGATCATTAATCTCATCATTGTGTTGCAAGAATCGATTTGAACATGGATTCCATGAGCAATTAAGTCATTTACCGAAAGCTCGGGTTTTAAATTGAACATTTTCATGATATAAAAAATATTTATATCTAATTATAAACCCAATCCTTAAAAAAGTAAACCCTATTTAGGAAATAACCGGATTCATCTGATATTTATAAATAAAACATATGAAAAAAAGAAAAATTATCATTATTACTGAATCACAAGCTAAATCATTGATCAGCAAAATTATTTTTGAAGCAAAAAAATTTAGAAATAGGCTATAAAATGAAAAACCCACCAAATGGTGGGTCATTTACTTAATAAGTTTAAAAGTATCCTAGTGACTTACTCCTTTACTAAATAAAACGTTAGTAAAGGTCTTAATAATAATTTCAATATCAAAAAGTGTTGATTTTTTATTCAGGTATTCTTGTTCTAATTGAACCTTCTTTTCTATAGAAATATCATCTCTTCCATTTATTTGTGCCCATCCAGTAATTCCAGGTTTAAGTTTATCTACCCCGGTTGCTACACGTAAAACCATTAAATCATCTTGATTGTATAAAGCAGGTCTAGGACCCACAAAAGCCATTTCTCCTTTTATGATGTTAATTAGGTTGGGCAATTCGTCTAAACTCAATTTTCTTAAAATTCTACCTATCTTTAGCAAATATTGTTCAGGATTAGTCAGCAAATGAGTTGCAACGTTAGGTGTATTCTTCCTCATACTTCTGAATTTATAGATGTAAAAGAAAGTGTAATTCACTCCTATACGCTTTTGTTTAAAAAAAACAGGACACCCATCTTCTATTAATATAGCCACCCAAACGAGTATAAATACTGGCGACAATAACAATAATATAAAAAAAGCAAACAATCTATTCAATACCTTAATTTGATTTAAATAATTTTTCTAAAGTGTTTAATAAAACCTTTTTTGAGTATTTCTCGTAATATAGATTTCGTGAGTTTATTTCCATCCTTACTCTCTCTTCAATTGAAAGATTTCTTAAAATAATTGCATTTTCTGACAATGTTTTAAAATCACCAGATTTACATGCTAGCCCAACGTTATTTTCATTTATTATTAAATTAGTTTCTCCATTTATGGCTCCTAAAATTATTTTACCTGAAGCAAGATATGCCTGAAATTTTGCCGGGACAGTCAATTCTGAAATGGCTGAAGACTTTAATGTCAATAACATAAGATTAGCTTTTCGAAAAAAAGCTGGCATTTCCTCTATTGGATACCTACCAAAAATATATACATTGTGCAAATTATGGATTTCAACTTGAGTTCTAACCCAATTAAGTTTTCTTCCTTCTCCTATCAAGATCCAATTTATATTCTCTGCTTTGGTAAGATTAGCCGCCAATAAAATAGTTTCAAAATCTTGTGCTTCACCAATATTTCCAGCAAACATTATATTAAATCCATTTGGAAAAATTGGTAATTCTAAATCTTCTTTTACTTCCTGGTCTTCATATAAGCTTTCTGCCCAATTAGGAAAATATACAATCTTTTTATTTACAGATCTCTTGTTAATAGATTTTTCAAAAAACTTAGAGCTTACTAGAATATAATCAGCCTTTGAGTAAATATATACAACAAGCTTATCAAGTAAAGTAAGTACAAATTTATTACTAAATCCTGAAGTTGATTCTACTGATTCTGGCCACAAATCTAATACCCACAAAAATAATTTAGCTTTATAATTTCTACTTAAAGCCCATATACCAGGTAATGCCATAGTTACAGGCGATAATTGTTGAACAAATATTATATCATAATCCTTATCTATTTTAAATCTTGCAAAGTAAAATGAAAATAAAATAAATGAAAAGTAATTAAGGATTAGTCTTAATGCACCACCTTTTCCTCTAGGAATAGTTGGAATTCTAATAACCTTTGCTCCTTCGATTTGTTCATGTTGAACTCCCCAAAATTTATACCCTTTATAAAAAAAACCTGAAGGATAATTTGGCTTTCCTGTTAAAACGGTTACATCATGTCCTTTAGTTACTAAATCGAAAACTATGTCATTACCACGAAAGGTCTCAGGATAAAAGTACTGAGACACAAATAATATTTTCATTTCTAATTATATTCAGACCAAACTACTCTTTTGATATAATCAACATAACTAATAATAATTCTTACAACTTTTTCTGAAACATTTGGCATTGAGTAGTCTGCCACCTTTCTGAATGATCTATAATCACCATTTTTTTGTGATTCAAGCTGAATTAACCCTTGTAATATTCTCTCAGGATTTAGTCCAACCATCATTACAGAAGCTTCTTCCATCGCTTCAGGTCGCTCGTGTGCTTGTCTAATATTTAATGCAGGGAAATTCAAAATTGATGATTCCTCAGAAATTGTTCCACTATCAGACAAAACTGCTTTAGAATGTAGTTGCAATGCATTATAATCATTAAAACCTAAAGGCTTTAATAGCTGAATGTTTTTATGTAAAACAATTCCTTTTGCATCGATCATTTTTCTAGTTCGAGGATGAGTGCTAACAATTATGGATAAATCATATTTTTCTGCTATTAAGTTTAGACTAGAAACTAAACCAGCAAAATTCGAGTCACTACTTATATTTTCTTCTCTATGAGCCGATACAACAAAATATTTGTTGCGTTCTAAATGCAAACGCTCTAAGATATTAGAGGATTTAATTGATGGCAAATAATGATTCAGAACTTCAAACATTGGTGAACCTGTTTTGATTATTCTATCTGCAGATAAGCCTTCTCGTAAAAGATACTCGCGGGCGATATCACTATATGTCATATTTATATCCGAAATATGATCAACTATTTTACGGTTAGTTTCTTCTGGGACACGTTGATCAAAACATCGATTTCCAGCTTCCATATGAAATATCGGAATATGTCTTTTTTTTGCAGGAATTGCACACAAACAACTATTTGTATCTCCTAAAACTAAAAATGCATCAGGTTTTAATTCTTCTAATAAAGGATCAATGTTAATTAAAATTTTGCCAATGGTTTCTGTTGCTGTAGTGCCGGCAGCATTCAAGAAATAGTTAGGCTTAGGAATTTGTAAATCATCAAAAAATATTTGATTTAATTCATAATCATAATTTTGCCCTGTATGAACGATAATATGCTCAATTGCTTTTGAATTATCTAAAGCACTCATTACCCTTGCTAATCGAATAATTTCTGGCCTAGTGCCTACTACTGTCATTACTTTTAATCGTTGATTCATTGTTTAATCTTTTTATACTTTTTCAAAGTAAGTGTCTGGGTCGTTTGCATCATAAAATTCATTAATCCAAAACATTGTATATAGTTCCTCTTCACCTATATTTTTAATGTTATGCGTATACCAAATAGGCATATCTACATATGCAGGCTCATCTCCTGTTAAATAGTAATTATGTACTTCAGTTGATCCAATTTTTCTTAATTGGATTAGTGCTTTACCTTTTATTACTGAAAACCTTTCTATTTTTCTTATATGGAAATGATTCCCTCTGGTTACTTCCTTTTTTGTAGTAGAAAATGAAATCTGACCACCAGTTTCTAATCTTATTATTTCTACAAAATTTCCTCTTTCGTCAATGTTGTTTTTATACTTAATTGGGAAATGAATATTCAAATCTAGATAAGATCTGAAAGTGTTGAATAAATTTATTTCAAACTGACTCTTGAAACCTGGAATTTGCCCGATTTCTAAATACTTATTTTTATACTTAATCAAGTGCTCAAGTATTTCAGAAACCTTATATGTGTCTGTATGCCCTATAGTAACATTTTCACAAGTTTTAGTATTGAATAAGTCAATAATTTTTTTTACGAGATCACTTATATATATAAGGTTAAGCGTTGCATCGGTTTCAATTTTTGGAGATTCGCTATTAACTAACTGATGACAAAAGGTAGATATAACTGAATTATAAAATGGCAATCCAAATGCACCAAATACATTTGGTATTATTAATCCATGAAATGTAGCACCTGATTCATTGACCCAATTAGAGAACAAATCTCTTGCCGCTTTTTTTGAATTGCCAAATGTGTTGTTCCTCTGCTCCTGAATTGATGAAGAAAATATAACTTGACCTTTAAAATTTATCCTTTTAAAAGATTCAACTAGTCTTTCGGCCAAACCAACATTTGTATTATATATAGCAGTTTCTTCATTATGCCTATTAAGCCCTGCTAAATGAACAATAATATCACATTTTGAAACAAATAAATCAAGTTTAATCCTATCATTAAACCAATCTCTTTGAAATCCAATTAATTCGAATTTATTAGTGTCTAGCTCTAATGTGCGACACAAATGCCATCCTATAAAACCATTTGAACCTGTTACTCCTACTTTAATCATAATTAATAAGCATATTGAATTGCGTCAACTTCGCCAAGTATGTCCTTTCTAATGATTGGTAGTTTTAATAATAATTTTTTCATACCTTCCACATCTAAAATTACAGTGTTGTGTGAATGGTATTCGTTTAGATTAGCAATATCTGGCATACCTTCTGAAAAATACTGTTCATAGTTTAAATCCCTGTTATCAGCCGGAATTCTATAATACTCACCAAGATCTTCAGCCTTAATCATATCTTCCCTATTAACTAGTGTTTCGTACAATTTTTCACCATGTCTCGTGCCGATTACCTTTATTTCACTTGATGATTTATATAATTCAACTAAAGCCTGCGCTAAAGTTCCTACAGTAGCAGATGGTGCTTTTTGAACAAATAAATCACCTTGATTAGCATGCTCAAAAGCATAAATTACCAAATCAACTGCATCTTCTAATGTCATCATAAAGCGTGTCATATTGGGATCAGTTAGTGTCAATGCTTTATTTTCTTTAATTTGTTCAATGAACAACGGAATTACCGAACCTCTAGATGCCATAACAGTCCCATATCTTGTACCACAGAATATAGTCTTACTATTATCTAAAATCCTTGATTTTGCAACCATTACTTTTTCCATTAATGCTTTAGACATCCCCATCGCATTAATTGGATATGCAGCTTTATCAGTACTTAAAACTACAACCTTCTTTACTTCGCATTCTTGTGCTACTGTTAAAACATTATCAGTACCTATTATGTTAGTCTTCACGGCTTCTAGAGGAAAAAATTCACAAGAAGGGACTTGCTTTAATGCTGCCGCATGAAATATGAAATCAACCCCGTTAATTGCAGGAATTAAGCTATCACGATCTCTAACATCCCCTATATAAAACTTAACCTTAGGATTATTAAGCCTTTTTCTTAAGTCATCTTGTTTTTTTTCATCCCTACTGAAAATTCTGATTTCCAAAAAATCGTCAGTCTTTAAAAAACGATTTAATACAGCGTTCCCAAATGATCCCGTTCCGCCGGTAATGAGTAAAATATTTTTTTTGAGCATTTACTATAATTTAAAATATTGATTAATTAAACCATCTTTTTCATCCCAATTAGGATAATTTATAAGTACTGCTTTATACTTGCCTTTAAACACAAAAAGGCTCCCTGCTGCTGCACCAATTATTCCATACTTTTGAATTAGTTTTCCTATATGTTCTAAATCGCCGGCACCACCTAAAACAGTTAATGGTAACGAAATTTCTTTTCTAATTCTATCAATCAAATCTAAATCATATCCTTTCATCATACCATCATTATCAATAGAATTTAAAACGATTTCTCCAGCACCTTCTTTCTCCATGTTTAAAGCAAATTCAGCGGGACTTAACCCAGTTGATTTTTTACCATTGTGGGTATACAATTCATAACCGCCAAACACTTTTTTCTTCACATCTAAAACAATTACAACACTTTGGCTTCCCACTTTTGAAGCGATTTCAGAGACTAAAGATGAATTATAGACAGCTGCAGAACTAATTGCAATTTTTTCTACTCCAAGAGAAAATATTTTTTGTGCTTGTTCTATATTTTTAATACCACCTCCATAACAAAGTGGCATCCTGCATTCTGATGCCAAATTTTCAATCATTTTATAATCAGGCTCCTTAGCATTAGTAGTTGCATCAATATCGATTACCATTAATTCATCAGACTCCTTTTCGTTGAAAATTCTTACAGCATTTATTGGATCACCTACATATTTCCCATCTTTAAACTGAACTGTTTTTACAAGTCCTTTATTCTTAACTAGTAAACAAGGTATTATCCTAGGTCTTAACATTTTTAAATATTTGCAAAGTTTTGTAGTAATTGAATTCCAAAATGGTGGCTTTTTTCTGGGTGAAATTGAACTCCATAAATATTTTTATGATTTACAACACAAGTGAAATTTTTACCATAATTAGAATAGGCAATCGAATCATTCTCAAATTTTGGTTCAAAAAAATAACTATGCAAAAAATAAAACCTTGAATTAGAATCGAGATTACTCAATAGTAGATTTTTGTTTTTAACTATTACATCATTCCACCCCATATGGGGCAATCTTGTAGATTGCGCCAATAAATCAACATCAATTTTTTTTACTGTTGCATCTATCCATCCTAAACCTGGCATTTTACCCTCTTCACTCGATTTTGCAAGCATTTGCATACCAACACAAATTCCAAGTATCGGCAAATTTTTATTCAAAACCAAATCATCAACAATATTAAGCATCCCCGATTCTGAAAATCGTTTCATTGCATAATCAAAATGTCCAACGCCAGGTAGAATTAATTTAGATGAACCTAAAAGGTCCTCTGGCTTCTGAGCAATCTTTACTTCGACAGATAGTTTCTTAAAAATATTGTAGAAAGCTTTTATATTACCCACACCATAATCAATTATTGTTATCATCTAAAAAGTCTTTTTTCTAAACCTAAAATTTTCATCAATCTTGCCCCAAGTTTTATAATATGAATTTTATTTCTATAAGATGCATATGTTTTATTAGGCAAGTTGAATATAGTTTCCAAATCATTTTTTGATAGATCTAATTTATTTGCAACATACTCAAATTCCTGTTTCAAGAATATTTCATCCATTTCGGGCTTTGCAATTCTTTCTAATGCTTCTTCTCTAGTCATTTGGCCTGTTAGAATTAGACTTGAAAAATGTGCTCTTCTTTTTTCATAACCAAACTTTCTAGGCAACCAATAATCCTCATAAAATCTTGTAAACCTAGATTCATGGTGCTTGTGTTTATATGGCTCCCAACCAAATCTGTCTGTCAATAATTTTTCAGCATCCTTTTTTACAAATGGAACTAAATTTAATGGCATTACCACTTCCATGCCATTTATATATCTATCCCAAATCTTATACTTTAATATATCAACAAGAGGAAACGAACCAATACTTTTATTACCATGCTTGTTAATTATGTCATTAAATAATGTTGTATCAATCCCAGGATAACCACCCCATTCTTCAGGCTCTCTACAACATTCAGTTGAATAATTAGCTCCAGTTATTATGGATTTTATTTTGTATTTATTAGCGAACTTATATAAAGAAGAGAAAAAAGCAGCATCTTGTGGTAAATCTTGATCTGGAATTTGAGATTTTAAAAATGCCACTTGAACATTTTTCATTTTTTCCCAATCAATTACTTCAGTATATAAATCCAATCCTAAACCGTTAACTAATTTTTCTATATTAGAAACAGCTTGCTCAGTATTCCAGCCTGCATCAACGTGTAACAATAAAGGCCTTAGACCCATTATTTCCTTTGCAACATATGCAACATATGAACTATCTAAACCTCCACTTAATCCTATTATACAATCAAAATCTTTCCCAATGCCTTGATATTTTATCTTTTGAGCTATTGACATTAATTTGTCATAACCAACTTTATCAGTTTGCCAATTTGGGAGAATGTGATTATGGTAATTATTATAATAATCTGACACACCGTTTTCATCAAATTTAATATTGGGATCAGATGTATCCATAATTGTTTTAACACATATTTGATAATTTCTCATGCTTATTTTTTAATAATTTATTATATAAATCAATGTATTCCTGGTACCTCTCCTTTGATGAAAATTTTTTCTTAACCCAATCTACACATGCATTAGAATGCAAATTATAATCTGCATTATTTTTTATTTTATTTATTATTTTATTTATTTTAACAAAGTCATATTTATCAACAACATAACCAGTACCATCACCAATTATTTCTGGGCATGCTGTAGAATTATAAACAACAACAGGAGTCCCACAAGCCATAGCTTCAATAGTAGTTAGTCCAAATGTTTCGGCAATACTCAAGTTCAAAAACAAATTTGCAGATTTATAATGCATCGCTAATACATTTTTATCTTTTACTTTAGGCAAACCAATTATATTTTTAGGCATTGATTTAATTTGTTTTTTATTTAAGCCAATTAAAACAATTATTACATCATCATCCAGTATTTGGGCTAATTCAATAAAATCGTTTAATCCTTTTCTTTCATTCCAAGGAGAAGCAACTCCAAGTACAACAAATTTTTTATCAGAATCAAACACTTTATTAGTATCTCTATTTATAGAATTAAATAAATTTATGTCAACGCCGTTGTAAATTACTTGTCTTGGAATATGTTTTAAAAAAGATTCGGATACTTTATCTGAAAGCCAATTAGAAACAGTTGTAATTGTTAAATTATTTACACTTGTGAAAAGATTTTTCTTTAATATGAAATTATTAAAACTATTATCGAAAATTAAGCTTTTGGGATAATCATTTAGCAATTCACAATTATTGCAGTGAGTCTTCCACTTAACACAGTTTATACTTTCAAAATATGCACAATGACCAGTAAAGGTCCAGCAATCATGCAAAGTAAGTACAATCGGAATTTTTGTAGTTCTAAGATATTCAAATAAAACTTTATAATTAATAAAATAACCGTGTAACTGATGAATATGAATTAAATCAGGATTTAGATTCTCGATCCATTTAATTAAGTTCTTAGTTGATGTACGGGAACCCAAACCATTATTATCAAAAATTCTAGTTTCAATAGCATGCATTATTCTATTAATAATATTTCCAATTTTATATAGAATTGAAGAACTTTTAAATTTTGAATTACCTATTGCTATATAGCTTTGATAACCATTTTGGATAATCAATTCACCAATTTGTTCAGCTATTGTTCCAACTGAACCAAAATTACCTTCAGGAGAGATTTGTAATATTTTCACTTATTCATATATTTATCATTAAAACTAGAAATGCAAAGCCAAAAAATATAAAATAAAAGGCCTCCAGCCGAGTAAATATACCCCTCAAAATTTGAGTGTACTAAGAAAAATGTTAGAAAAGAAAAAATTAGAATATTTGATTTTATTATAGACATATTAAAGAAGTAAAAAAAATAATACCTTAGTATATAAATAAAATATAATAAACCTAGAAGCCCAGTAGTTGATAAAATAAATAGCCAACCTGAAGGATACTCTAATGAACCGTCATCATTAATCTTTGAATTTGTAGTATTATACATGTTGTAAAAACCTACACCAAATATTGGATTTTTCTTGAAATCACTGAAGTTATCTTGAAACATATTTGCTCTTCCAGCAGTAATATCACCGCTATTATTTCTTGTTTCAATTTTAGATATAAGTATCTGATAGAAAGGCTCAACATAGTCAAAAAATAAGAAGCCAATAAAAAAGAAGAAAATAAGAGCAATACTAAACTTCTTTACATTAAAATAAAGTAAAAATAAAGAACAAATCAATAAAGCCAATATAGCAGATCTAGAAGCCGATGATAGTAGAATAAGAATACCAAACAAAATGTAAATTAAATAAAATAATTTAGAAATTACTTTTTGATTTCTAATAAAATAAATTAAAAATAAAAGAATATTTAGAGCTGCAATTACACCCGAAAGGTTGGGGCTTTCTAGAAAACCTTCTGCATGTCCTCCAAATGTTAACCTTCTAAAATATAGTATATAAAAACAGTCTATTAAAAAGATAAATGGTATTGAGATGAGTAAGGAGTTATATAAAATTATTCTAAAAGAAATAGAGGTATTGTTATTTAAAAAAGGGCCTACAATATTAAACATCAGAATAAACAAAACAAGCCTGTAGCTTGAATTCAAAATAGGATTAATCCAACCGAATATATAACTAAAAGTAAATGAGAATATACAGATCACATAAAGAAATAAACCACTTTTATTTACTATAATTTTATCTGAAAAAAAAAGATAAAAATTAAGAAATATAATATATGAATAAAAAATATAATTTGGAATAATATCTTTAATAACAGAAGATCTAAAAATTAATAAAATTAATAAAACAAAAGAAAAAAAATAGTTTAGATGATTATTCTTAAAATATAAATTCAAATTCATTGATTTCCTATGAAAAGTGATTTTAAATAATTAAAGTTGTGAGTATACTTTGCTTCACCAATATTAATTTCAATCAGGTCGATGTCGTTAACTACATTTAAAATTGCTGCACTACTTTCATGAACAACAACTAAAGATTTTGCAATAGAACTTAATTTATAAATTAATAATTCTGCTGGTAATGAACTATCAATTGATTCATCAAAATGAGTAGATGATATATTCTTAAGAAAAGGATGAATTTTTAATATTTTACAATATTTAGGATATATTGACAAAATAGGGTATATATTTTTATTAATAACGCCAGCTGTTAAATACAAAAGCACATCTTTCTCTTTATAGTTATTGAAATTAATATTTTCATATAAGTGATCAATCTCATTAATATCTAAAAGATGAAATAGGAATTTTTTATTAAAATTTAAAATAACCTTATTACCTGTATTGTAGTTTAAGAGTTTTAAAAATGCAGTTTTATGATACAAATAAATACCAGACGTTTTGTATGCACTTCCAGACCAAGTATTGCCAAAAAATAATCTATCTAAAAACGATTTAACTCTCGATTCGAATGTTTCATTATTTCTTAAATTTAATGTATATGAGGCAACTCCTTCTTCGTATACATATATTTTTACTTTAATGAAAAAGAATAACAAAAATCTTAAAATAAAGCCAAAATCCGAGTCTAAATAAATATTGACATATCTCCTTTGGATAAAAATTATTCTTAATAATGCCAGCTCTTTAGTTTTGAAAATATAAATTAAATTCCAAAATTTTGATTTTTCTTTAATTGCGTCATAAAATGTATCAAAATTATTAAAATTAGGGATTAAATAAAGATCTCGAATATTTGTATCAGCAATATTAGTTGCATTAATATATTGAAAAGGCTTTGTAACAATAAAAGCGCTCTTTGGTGAACCCATACAGAGAATTAATTAGATATATTTTGTGTTACAAAAAAGAGTTCTTTTTGGTATTTTCGATAAAAGAAAAATATGAGCATAGAAATAATTAAAATTTTAAAAATTAAATAGTAATAAAAATTAAAAAAAGATGTTAAATAATTAGAAATAAGAAAAATAAATATTAAAAATGTAATTGTTATCAAATACTTAATAAGTGGGAGCTCAACATAAAAACAATTATTTTTTGTATAAAAATATGAAGCAGTGAAAGCATACATACTTGTAATAAGTAACGAAATAGCTGCTCCGTAAATTTGAAAATTTGGTATTAAAAAAAAATATAATAAAAAAATTAAAATGGCTGCAGAGATTGAGATATACATATTTGGAATCATTTTTTTACTTTGTTGAAAGAAAAGACCAGTAATTCCAGTTCCTGTTCCAAATATATTTGACAATGTAATAATTGATATTACAAATATTGTTCCAGAATATTTTTCATCGAAAAACATATAAAGAACTTCATTAATTAAAAAAAGGAAAATAAAAGATGAGTATATAGCAACTAAAATAAAGTAATTTAAGAATGTCTTAATCTTTGCTCTATCTCGATCACTTCCTGAAGCTAACCTATAAAAATTAGGTTCAAATGAGACCATAAGTGCCGTAGTAAATAACGATGTGGCGATCGATAACTTATTTGAAAAAGAAAATATTCCGACAGATTCAAGAGAAACTGTGTTTTCCAAAAATACTCTATTTGATTGATTAATAAACCAGGAAACCATTAAAGGAGGAATGAATGGTAGGGAATAAGAAAATATTTTCTTAAATATTTTAAGATTAAAATTTATACATGATATTTTTATAGATATATATATATATATTAAAGTTATAATAATTGATGCAATGAGCTGACCTTTTAAATATCCTAAGGCCCCTTGTTTATTTAAGACAACAAAATATATAATAAAACTTGTTGACAAAATGAAATACACAAAAGAAAGTGTTACAAAGCCTGCTGCATTTTCTTTTAATCTAAAATAAAGTTTAGGTAAATGTTCATATGTAGACAAAAAAGAAGTGAAAAGTGTAATTAAAATATATGGATAAAAATTTATATTTTTAAAAAAAAATTGAACAGAGTCTTTCAATAATAGACTAATTACAAGTCCTAAAACAGAAATCAAAATCAGTATAAAAAAAACTACTCCGAGAAATTCTTTTTTACTTGTTTCTGTTTCATTTTCCCAATAAAGTCTTACAATGCTCCTTTCTACACACATTGAAAATAATATAGTAAAAAATATTTTTGCAGCCTCCATAGAACCAACAATACCATACTCATATGGAGATAAATATTTTGTGTATAACGGTAGTAAGAAAAAAGTAACAGCCATAGGTAAGCTATTACCAATTGTATATATAACAGTATTTTTTATTAATTTAGACATGTTTATTTTTTTGCAAAAGGCTTGAAATTTGTACTATGTCTTCACATTTAGTATTATAGTTAATATAATTAGAAGTTTTATTACTTCTTAAATATTTCAGATTACTAAATTTTAAATTGTTTATAATCATACCCTTAATAAAATATTTGGCCTTATCTAAATAACTAGATTTCAAATAAGAATTAATGGCTAATTTACCTATACCTTGTTCAGTTTTCATATCAATTAAGAAAATAAATTTTTTAATATCAGATTGAATATATTTATTAGTCTTGTAATAAAAAAGAGACTGATACCTAGTTGCCCAATGCTCTTTTGTACTTAATTCTCTTGCAGACCAAATATTATTTAGAAATTTAATTTCACCTTTATACGCAGAAAAAACACTAATAACTAACTCGAAAAAATTATCATTATTGAATTTTGCTTCTTTTAATGTTTTAAAAGAAACAACTAGAATTTCTTTTCTATAAACTCCCCACAGGATTTGCCTATAATCACATAAAAATCTTTCTACATTTTTAATTGGTAAACTATTAAAACATATTGAATCATACAGCTTATTTGTAAAAAAATTACCATCAAATTTCTCGCGGAATTGTACAATATTTCCAATAACAGTAGTTACTTTCGAATTTTTACTAATAATTTCATACCCCTCAGAAAGAGTACTTTTTAAAACAAAATCATCATCTGCACATAATGCTACAAAAGATGTATTTACCATTTCTAAGACATGAAGTATTTTTTGCGAAAAAGTAAAATTAGGTAAGTGTAAATACATAATATTTTCAGGTCTACTGAACTCGTAAGCTTCAACTGTTGAATCGCAATAAATTATATTAAAATCAGTATTAGAATAATATGCAACAGAGCGAGGTAGATAAATTTGTCTATTATGTGTCGGAATAATCAAAGTCAATGATTTCATCAAAAAATGCTATTTTTTAAGAGTTCTTGCGCTTAAAATACAATCATCTGTCCAATAGTATTTCCATTCAGCAAATCGACCAACTAAATTAAGTTCATGAGCTACCTTATCTGAGACATTGTCCCAATTAGTCATTGGGTTTAAATCTTGGTTATTACGAACTAAACCAAAATTTGACAAATAATCTAAAATTTTATCTAGAGATTTTTTCCTATTATGATCACAAATTACATTTGCATATTCAACCCATCTAGATTTACAATATAAAATTGATTCAAGATTTCTAATTAATCCCATTTCAACTAATTCTAGTTTAACGGTATTAATAATATATTCATCACTTACAGTTTTTAATTTAAATTTTGAAAAATAAACCTCAACTTGAATACCACTTTTAAATTTAGGTGCATTTCTTGGAGATAACAACTCGGTACAATTTATTCGGGTACTATATTTATCTTCATCATACACATACATCCAATTATAATTTAATAAAGTCTCATGATCAACTGCGATGTTAATTAAAAACAAAGATGAACAAATTAAATCATTTGAGGCTATTTTTATTTCTTCTGGGGCATCACTTTTTATAATAAGTTCAGTAATTGGAATAGTATTTACAAGACGTTCATAATTAACAACTGATTTATCAGAGAATTGGATTTTTTTATCTTTAAAAAAGATTTTTTGAAGATTTTTATTAAAATTAATATTAATTCCATCTCTAATTTTATTTGAATAAGAAACAAAGCCACCATTAATCGGATACCTTACTTCACTAATATAATGAGTTTGCTTATCCAATGGTCGTGAATACCCTGCTTTAACTTCTTCAATATTTGGTAAAAATACTCTTTCTCCTACCCAATCAGTTGTAAGTAAAGATGGTTCTACAGTCCAATATTTTTTCGTATAAGCCCTAGGGAATTCATTATAAAATGTTTCACCAAAAGCAATTTTTAACCATTCTTCATAATTTTTGGCGCTTTCTGAAAATTCTTGTCTACTCAATAGAAAATCTGAAAGACACTTTTCTTTTAATTCAGAAGGCAAAGCATATAAATTCGATTGAGCTGGATGTGGGATCCAATATCCCTTATAATAATTTGCGGTTTCAACTGGATAATTCAAAAATTCTTGGTTTACATTGTTTGCTAACAACTCTTTTACGAAATTATTTTTAGTAAAAGAAACATGAGGACCCTCGTCCCATATAAAACCATCAATTTTTTCACTATGAATATGACCACCTAAATAATTGCTTTTTTCGTAAACGACACAGTTTTCATGACCCAGAAAATAAGAAGATGAAATTCCTGATAAACCAGCTCCTAATATTGTATACATTATATAATTTCTAAGTATTTATTAAGAATCTCTAAAATATAATCATAGTGAGACTCATCTAAACCCGGCCAAACACCAAGCCAAAATGAATTTTTCATTACAAAATCGGTATTATTTAAATTACCGACAATTTTTTTATCAATATTTACATAAGCTGGTTGTTTTATTAAATTTCCAGCGAATAATAAGCGAGTACCAATTTTATTATTCTCTAAAAATTGCACTAATTCATTTCTATTTATGGGACTACTATCTTTAATAGTTATTAGAAAACCAAACCAGCTTGGGTTACTATCAACAGTAGCTTCTGGCAAAATAAAATGTTCTTCTAAATTTTTTAACTTCCTGTATAATAATTCATGATTCTGCCTTCTTTTCGAAATAAAAGTATCAACTTTAGATAATTGGCTTAACCCAATAGCAGCTTGTGAATCTGTAACTTTAAGATTGAAACCAATGTGAGAATAAGTATATTTGTGATCATAGCCACATGGTAATTGCCCCAAAGTCTGGTCAAATCTTTTACCACAAGTATTATCTTTTCCAGGCTCGCACCAACAATCTCTACCCCAGTCCCTAAAACTTTCAGCAATTTTTTTCAATGAAGAATTATTAATTAAGACTGCTCCACCTTCTCCCATAGTAATATGGTGAGCTGGATAGAATGATAATGTTGCCAAATCACCAAATGTTCCAGTTTTTTTGTCTTTATAAGTTGCCCCCAAACTATCACAATCATCTTCAATGACCCATAAATTATATTTTTTCGCTATAGCCATCACTGCCCCTAAATTAAAGGGATTGCCAAGCGTATGAGCTAACATAATTGCTTTGGTTTTCGATGTAATAGCGCTCTCAATTAAATCTACATTGATATTATAGGTTGGAATTTCAATATCAATAAAAACAGGTATGCATCCAAATTGAATTAGAGGATTTACTGTAGTTGGGAAACCAGCGGCTACTGTAATGACTTCATCTCCTTGCTTAATTGCACGACTTCCTAATTTAGGACTGGTTAATGCATAAAATGCCACCAAATTCGCAGATGATCCTGAATTGACCAACAATGAAAACCTACTACCAAAATATCTAGATAACTCTCTTTCGAAATCAGCCGCATATCTTCCTGTAGTCAACCATCCATCTGAAATTGCATCAACCCCAAATAAAATATCATTTACATCCAATACCTTCCCAGTAACGGGTATGTAATCTGTACCCGGAATTATTCGTCTTGTTACATTTTTATGAATTGTAGTTTTTAACTCTTCGAAAGAATTAAAATTTAAGTTTTTAAATGCCATTATTGTATCATTTTTTTTGTTTAATATACATTTCAATCCCTTCAACTAATTTAATTTTTGGTTTCCAGTTTAATACTTGAAAGGTAGGCTTCAAATCAGCAACTGAATACATCGTATCTCTTTCCCTGTAAGGAAGTCCTCCCCAAGTTATATTTGTTTTTTTATTTAAAATAACTTCAATAATTGCCGCTAACTGCTTTGGTGTTGTGCCAGTTGATGATCCTAAAGGTAACTCGGTGTATTTTTCTGTTATGTATTTTATTTTATTAATTAATTCCATATAAAATTCTACCGCATCATCTATATGAATAAAATCTAGAACTTGTTCTCCAGGTGTCATATTTATTGCACTAGTTTCAAAAGCAGATTGTAATATATAGTCTATTATTTTTTTTTGGGTGTCATCTCCTCCGTAAATAGTATAAGGAATTACATTTATTGTTTTAAAACCAATTAGAGATTGGTAATACGATATAATACTTCTAAATGCTGTTTTGGTCGCCGAATACAAATAAGCAGGGTCTGGTTGATTTGTATTAGCTCTATATTCTGTTGAAGTCCCTGTATTAATAAAATATTGTAAATTTGTCGTTTTTAGAGCATCTAATAAATTACAACCTAAAGATAGATTTCCATCGATTAATTTCGTAATCGAATTTTCATCATCATTACTTGTTAAAAATCCGGCAAAATGAATAACGATTTCCGGGTTGAAATTTTGAATCTTGGTCTTCCAATTTAAATCATTAATATTTATAACTATTATTTTTTTTTTTTATATTTAAACTACCTAACTTATCAGGATTTCTGATTAATATTGCAACTTTAATTTTGCTGTTTAGTAATAGTTCTTTTAATAAATATTTCCCCAAAAAACCAGTTGCTCCTGTTAATAAAATTTTCATTATTTAAAAGTAGATTATTAATTTATGCCAATGAATTATATAATTTTTTTAATAATTGAATATTACTTTGTTGCAGAAACAAGAAAAATTAATTTGGAAATTTATTAATTTAATCATTAGTTTAAATTTGAATAAAATCTCTAATTTGATTATAAGTAAAATCACAGATTTCAAACTTATTTAAATGGTAAATTTTATACCAATCTATTGTTTTTGTTATCGCTTCTTCAGCGCAATATTTTGGTTCCCACTCTAATTGGTTTTTGGCCTTTGTAATATCTAATTGTAATAACCCTGCTTCATGTATAAAATTATTTACGATCTTAATATCGTATGTTCCACACCCCCATATTTTAATAGCATTTTTGACTATTTGCTCGACAGTTAGGTTATCACTTAAATTCGGTCCAAAATTAAATGCATCTGCAAATTTTTTCGGTTCTTCAGTTTGTTTTACAGCTAAAGTTAAATATCCACGCAATGGTTCTAGTACATGTTGCCAAGGTCTAACTGCTGTAGGATTTCTCAGCTGAATTACTTGCTCTGATACCAACGCCCTCACTATGTCCGGTACAATTCTATTTTGTGACCAATCTCCTCCGCCAATTACGTTTCCTGCTCTTGCAACTGATATAGATTTTTTGTGCTGTAAATAATTTGTAGGATTAAAAAAAGATTGTTTATAAGAATCTATTACTAATTCTGCTGCACCCTTACTAGCACTATATGGATCATATCCACCAAATCTATCTTCTTCTTTATAAGCTTGTCCTGTTTCGTAATTATGATATACCTTATCAGTGGTTATCATAACTGCGATACAAGGTTTATCGAGAAAACGTAAAGCATCTAATACATTTGCAGTACCTATTGTGTTTACTTCGAATGTGTAAACCGGATTATTGTAAGATGCTATTACTAATGGCTGTGCTGCAAGATGAAATACAAAATCAGGTTGAAAAGATAATATTTCTTGTTTAACCTTTTCCTTGTTTCTAATATCTGAAATAAATGAATTACATAATTTATCTCCATTTATTAGCTGGTATAAATCGAAGCTATTGTTTGGTTCCAATGAGTATCCTTTTATCTCTGCACCCAGCAAATGAAGCCAAGCTAACAACCAAGACCCTTTAAAACCAGTATGGCCAGTTACAAATACTTTTTTATTTTTAAACGCTTTTTCAAAGTTCATATTACCAAGTTTTCCAGGGTGCAGTTCCAATTTGCCACTCTTGTTCTAGATCATGTTTATCTCTCAAAGTATCCATTGGTTTCCAATAGCCAGTATGTTTAAATGCTGCCATTTCATTAGCAGCAGCAATTTGTTCCATTGGTTCCCTTTCCCATATCGTTTGGTCATCTTTTATAAATTCAAACACCGACGGCTCACAAACAAAAAATCCACCATTTATCCAAGATCCATCACCTTTAGGTTTTTCTAGGAATGAATTTACAAAATTCTGATTATCTATATTTAATGCGCCAAATCTTCCTGACGGTTGCACAGCTGTTACAGTAATCATCTTTTTGTTTAGTTGATGGTGCTTAACCAGAGATTCAATATTTATATTTCCAACTCCATCACCATAAGTTAATAAAAAAGGTTCATCTCCAATATACTTTTGAATCCGTTTAATTCGACCTCCTGTCATAGTTGTCTTACCTGTATCAACTAATGTAACTTTCCATGGTTCTGCCCCTGATTGATGAGTAGAAATACTATTATCTTTTAAATCAATAGTTACATCTGATTGATGCAGAAAATAATTTGCAAAATATTCCTTAATAATATATCCTTTATAACCCAAACAAATAATAAAATCATTAAAACCAAAGCTAGAATAGATTTTCATAATATGCCATAAAATTGGCTTATCACCAATATCAACCATTGGTTTTGGTCTTAAATTTGTTTCTTCACTAAGGCGTGTCCCCAAGCCACCAGCTAAAATTACTACTTTCATAAAATCTAAATGTAATATGGTATATCAATCATTTTAAAATCAATTTTTTTGTCCTTAAACTTCAAAATACAATTTACTGGAGCACCATCGGTATTCTTAATCAAAATTGGAGCTATGACTAACTCATCAAAGATTAAATTTGAATTAAGCAAACTTAAATCCATATCTTCTATAACTAAAATTGGATCTAAGTTATTTAAAAAAGATAAATGGGCTTCCCTACCCATATTTCTATTTAAAACTGATGTTAAAGAAATTGTATCAAATCCAAAAAATTTAAGTTTAGGAAATTTAATTTTAAAAAAATCAAAAAGTAATTTGTCATAACCAGGATTCTCAGACCAATATAAAATATCATTTCTATACTTTTGGAACCCAGTTTTTAATAATAAAACTTCAATATCGATTTTTAATAAGTTACACTGTCTTTCAATATGTTTTATAGAAATAATTTCACCAGGTTCACAAATCGAATCTAACTCGACTAAGCCAATTTTTTTGTTAATAAAAAAAGGTGTTATAAAATCTGAAGATTTTTTACCGTTATCATAAAAATGAAAAGGGAAATCTATATGTGTTCCAATGTGGTTATTAAGTTTCCATTTTTCTGAATTTGCAGAATTTCCATTTTTTATTGATGTGATTGAATATCTGCTAAAGCTTCCTGAATTGTTATAAGAGGGAGTATTTTCATTAATCCAATGTGATAAACTAATGTATTTGAAACTTTCCATTATTGTAAATTAATTTACGGAATATTCGGCTTTGCCTACTAACATATCAACAACAGTGGTTATCCAAATCATATGTGTACATTCTATAATGTTATATGCTTTACTTTCTAACCAAAAATTAATATCGCCATTAGATTTTAACGGATTATCATTCAAAAATCCAGTAAAAGTAACAACAGTTAACCCAAGTTGCTTAGCTTTTATAGCTGCATTAACAAGGTTTTTGGATCTTCCACTTGAACTAATCAATACAACAACATCCCCTTCTACTGCATATGATTCAATTGCATTTGATACCCACATTTCATAACCATAATCATTAGCATAAGCTGTGATCAAATTGGGATCAGTAAATGCAATTGATCTAACTTTTGTTTGTTTAGTAAAATCAGTTGCTGCATGACTAACAATCGATGCGCTAGCACCATTACCTGCTAATAAAATTTTATTATTTTTTTCTTTAAGTCTTAAACAAAGATCTTTAAATTCAATTAGTTGGGTAGTAACGTCTGTTTCTAAAATTGATTGTTTGTACAATTTAAAATAATCTTGAATCCAGTTTTTCATTTTTATTAATTTTTATATATTTTTTCAATTATTTCCATTAATTCAACTGCATCCGATGAAGAACCTAACAAGGGCCTCTTTTTTTCTTTAATGCATTCAAAAAAATGATTTATTTCTAAATCCCAAGAAAAATCATCATGATAAATAAACTCCTCTTCATTTGAATAAGCCCCATTTTGGTTTATCTGATCATTAAATTTAATTGTCAATACTTCATCGCCATATGCTCCTGAACTAGTTTTTAAACCATTTAAAATCATAGACCCCCCTTCTAAAAAAATTTCAAGAGAGAAAATGTATCTCCATTGTGTCATTGTTGAATGCAGGGAAGCACAAAGACCAGAATTGCTATTTTTGAAAATAGCAAAAACATTGTCCTCTACACCTGGAATTTTCCAATATAAATTAGATACGAATGCTTTTACTTCATCAAAACCACCACCTAAATATAAAAATAAATCTAACATATGTATACCTTGATCAAGCATAATTCCTCCACCAGAAAGTTCTTTCTTAACCCTCCAGCCAGTAAAAAAATGTTCGTCAACTTCTTTACCATACCTTCCTCTCATCCACAAAACACGTCCCATAGATCCTTCGTCAATTATTGATTTCATTTTTTGAACACTCCCATGATGTCTATGATTAAACCCATACATTAAAACAATATTATTCTTATTTTTCAACTCATGAGATTGCATTTCAAGTGTTTCATCCAAATTTATACCTGGGGGTTTTTCAGAAAAAACATGTATTCCTTTAATCAAAGCTTTAATAGTTAAATCTTTAATTAAATAGTTAGGTGTACAAATAAAAACAACGTCAATGTCTGAATTTAAAACTTCCTCTGGCGAATTTTTCATATTGTAAGGAACATCATTATTTGACACTAAAGGGTCAAATAATGATACTATTTCTGCACAACCAGATTTCTCGATCGCATTTGCACGGATTTTACCCATTTTTCCAAATCCTATTATACCACACTTGAATTTATACATACTAATACTTTTTGTTTTACGTTATTTTTAAAATTTTGCCTTGTGTACTATTATACTGATTCCAATGTATTTGTAAAGAATCTAAAAATGGCTTGTGTAAAGATGCCGATTCTAGCAAAGTTGGCAAGTGACACTCCCCATCATTTAGTATCAAGTTAACAATAATTGGCGTTAGTTCACTTTGTAATAGAATATTATCCCTAATTACAAGTTCATCATTTTCATAAATATTGCCATTATCTTCGTCGATAAAATACTCACATGTATCAATTAAATTAATATTGAATTTATCATTAGATACTTTAGAATCAATAATTAAATTAGATCCATTCGAATAAATTGCAGTTAATACACCACTAACCTCCCAAAAATCTGCTCTTTTGCTCTCTACCCAAAATTTATCTAAATTATCACAATTTATAGATACCAATTTCTCTCCTGTTAACCATGCAAACAAATCAATAAAATGTATTGCATTACATGCAAGACCAAAATTCCCAACAATATTCATTTGTTTAGGAAAATTAAGAGTTAAAAATGACTTTAATTTTGAATATAATGGCCAAACTCGTCTTGGTGTATTTACAAAGACATTTTTTTTATGTTTTAATGTTTCCTCAATTAAAATAATTTCTTTAGATGATTGAGCAAGAACTTTTTCAATAACCCAACTTTTGATATTAAATTTAACATTTAACATCTCAATTAAGTTTGATCTGTTTTTTGCAGTTGTAGAAAGAATTATTAAATCAAATTCTCTAGGCAAATCATCGAGATTGTTACTAAAGACCAACTCATGAAGATTTGGGTTTGGATATTTTTCTAAATTTTTTTTAGAAAAATTAATCGATTGACTTGAAACATCATAAACATAAACTTCAGATTTGCAATTAAAATTTAATAACCCTTGCAAATATCTAGTACCCAACTTTCCGGAGCCGCAAACCAAAATTCTAAATTTCATATAAATCTCTAATAAGTTTCATTGTATTAAATACTTCTTTCAACGACGCCAAATTATGTTTTTGTCCTTTTACAGCTTTTAGCACATTTTGAGCTTGTATGAAGAATCCAGGTTTGAATATTACATCATAGTTTGAAACGTCGAGCATCTCACTTTTTCTTGAACCATAATTTTGTATTTGAACTTGCTCTAATGGCTTCATTAGAATATTGATTTTGGGAGTAACTATTGAAACCGACCAAGGAGCAGGCATATCCCATAAAGCAACATATAGGCCAATATCTCCAGATTTAAATTTAATATTTGCAATTACCTTATTACTTCTACCTCCTTTCCATCTCTCAGAAATTTCAATTTTTTCTATTTCTCCTCTACAAAATATACTAAAATAATCAATCAGATGAATTGAATTCGTGTACATTAAATTTTTAACTAGATCAGGGGCCATTCCAGATTTAAGTTGTAAAATTGGGTCTTCTTGATCATTAACTGTAACAAATCTTTTATTTGAGTCGCGATTCAATAAATCAATTGCATTCAATGTGGATGAATACTGCCGTCGATTTAAAGCAACAAATACTTTTGATTTATATTTAATTGAATTTTCAAGTATTAAACTTGCACTATTGTAATTAAGTCCTACAGGTTTCTCTACTAATATAATCCATGGGTATTTAAAGGCTTGCAAGCATATAGACTCAGTAGATTCAACTGAAACTGCTATCACAACAACATCAGGATATAATAAAGCAAGTTCATTGATTGAATCAACAATATTTAATATGTGGTATTTATTAGCAATTATTTGGGCCTTAATCTTTGTTCGAGAATATATTCCTATTATATCACAATCATCTTGAGCTTTGAATGCTTTTATATGTTCTTCAGCTATATTCCCTGCTCCAATTATAACAACTTTACTTTTTTTTTGCATTTAAATCAATCTTTGAAATGAAGTAAAAATTGTTCAAAATCTTCAGCCAACCCTTTTAAAAATTCATTACAAGTACTTGCAATGTGAGGTGATTTCATAAAATATTTTTCTGAAATCTTTATTAATCGTCCATTATAAGGTTCATTCCAAAAAACATCAAAAGCTGCTTTTATTCTTTTTGAATATAATTCATCATATAATGCGTCCTCGTCAACTAAAGGACCGCGTGAAGTATTAACTAATAAACAATCATTTTTCAATAAAGAAAGTTTATGCTTATTAAAAAATGATTTAGTTTGAGGACTTAAAGGCATATGTAGAGTAACACAATCTGCAATAGATAGTAAATCTAGTAATTCACTTTCGCTATTTTCTAAGGGATCGTAAGTCATTACATTCATAAATGAAGACATTTTTATTGCAACTCTCTTTCCTATATTACCAGTACCCATGACAAGTAGTTTGGTTGAAGAAAGCGAATTTCTATTAAACTTTTGCCATGTATCAAATTGAGAAACTGAGGAATACATTCCTTTAAGAATTAAGAAACAAGTGTATGATGAAGTTTCTTCATATATAATATCCTTAGTCGATTCGCTAGGTAATTGAATTATAATATTTTTTTTCAATGCTTCTTCAAATGGTAAATTGTCTGTACCAACACCCGTTTTAAAAATCCCTTTAAGTTTAGGAAAATCATCTATACAAAATTTTTGCCCTCCAATTAATATAAAATCGGCTATTGACCTATCAGTTGTGAAATTATATTTAGAACTATCTAAATATTTATCAATTGTATTAGTAAATTTAAAAATGTTCATGATTGTTTAGTTATAAATCGGCTAAATATTGTTTTTTTGTGAAATAATCAATTATAATTGGCTTAACTTCTTCTAATATACAATACTCTAAAAACATATTACCAGCCCCTTTGGTCAAAATCAAGCCAAGTTGATTTCCCTTATTTTTTTTATCTCTCATTAACGCAGTTATAAACTTATTTAAATCAACTTCAGGCAATTGATAATTTGAAAAAACGATTTCACAACCCTTTCGATATTCATTTCTTTTGGCAATACTCAGAAAATTAAATTTAGTTGACACAATATTGGCTATATCAATTCCAATTGAAACAGCTATACCATGCGGAATTTCATAATCTAATGTAGACTCCAAAGCATGACCAAAAGAGTGCCCATAATTAAATATATTTCTTGGCCCCTTGTCAAATTCATCAATTTCAATCATTGCCTTTTTTATTAATAAACTCCTCTGCAATAAAGTGTCGATTTCATCTACATTATTTAAGATTTTATTTGACAATTTCACAAAAAGTTGATAATCTGAAGTGCTTGAAACAAGACAATAATGCAATATTTCCCCTAATCCAGATGCTATATCGAGTTTATTTAAGGTTTTAAGGAAAGAGGTGTCAATAATAATATATTTAGGCGGGTAAAAACCACCAAGTAAATTCTTGAATTTAGAAAAATTTATTGACGTCTTACTACCTATACATGAGTCACATTGTGAAAGTACATTAGTTGGATAAAATATCCAGTCTACACCTCGATATAAAATAGAAGCAATGAAAGCAGTTATATCTTGAATTATTCCCCCACCAATTGCAATGAGCTTGTTATTTCTTCTGAATTGCTTCAGTATTATTTGATCAATAGTACTTGCAATTAATGCATAACTTTTATTTAATTCATTACTATCAATAATTAATGAATTTGGAAATCTAACTATTATATCAGGATATAGTTGAGATATCCTACTATCAACTAAAATTAAATCTCCTTCAATATAATCTTTTAGTAATCTAGTATAATAATTATTTTCAAAAATCACACTATAATCTCTAATACTAGATTTTATTGAAAGTGAATCAAACAAGTGTAAATCCTCCATCAATTAATATATTTTGTCCTGTTAAATAGGTATTTAGATTAGATCCTAGAAAGTAGACTAATTCAGCTACTTCGTCTGGATTAGCTAGTCGATTGAGTGGAATACTTTTTTCTATACTTGAAATTTCTTGTTTGGAAAGGGAATTTCTTGTTAGATCTGTATTTATGAAACCTGGTGATACAGTATTAATTAATATATTATTACTTGCCCACTCTACAGCCATTGACCTAGTTAAACCATGGATTCCAGATTTCATAGTTGTATATAAAGTTCTATTTTTCTTGGTTACTATACTCCAAATTGATGCAATGTTTACAATTTTTCCGCCACCAGTTTTCGACATTTTTGTTGCAACAATAGACGATAAAAAATATGGAATCTTTAAATTAATATTATGAATTCTGTTATATTCTTCAAGTTTTACCTCTAACTGACTTTTGATTATATTGATACCTGCATTATTCACTAATAATGAAATGCTTTGCATTTTTTCTACTTGAAGATAAAAATTATTAGTTGAGTCTTCGTCATCAAAATCTACTGTTATCATCTCGTCAACATGGTCAAATGAAATTTTAGTTTCAGTAGTACAAGTCCCAATTACATAAAATCCAGAATTTTTTAATTTTAATGCGATAGATTTACCTATACCTCTACTTGCTCCTGTAACAAGTGCTACGTTTTTAAATTGTTTCATATTCTTCACATATTAAATCCAATGTTTTAGCTGCTTCTTCTGAAATTCCCTCATATGCCCACTTCCTAACCTCTTCAAATTCCGACTCTATATTTTTTGATTTGGATTTCACCCAGCCAACTCTTTTATAAATATTCCTAACCCTAGAGTCTGTTAAAACTTTTCTTGGGATTCTCTCTTTTCTTAAAATATGTGGTGTTAATTTGGTTGTATTAGTTTCTAATCTTTGACAAATTTCATTAATATGATCATATGGGTCTATTACAAATGATTCAAATGTTAATTCATAATATGATGGGTTATTATGAATATCCAAATTATTTTTTTGTTTATTCAAATACCAATTAATAAAATATATGGCCTTTTCTTTTGGATTTGATTCATAAAATAATTTCTCATTATTAAAATAAAAAAACGGATTCGATTTTTCATATTTCTCATAATATAACCAAAATGATCTTTGATTATTTATGAGATTACTCATATTCCAAATATTTTGTCTTAATAAAAACAAAGGATGACGCTTCATATTAATAAACAACATCCCTTTTGGCATTGCGTCAAAAAGAGGCTGTGAAATTCCGGTTAGACCATGTGTAGCTAAATGTAAAATTGGTTGTTGATTTATAATTTTATCTGGTATTGCTTGATCCCCTTGTGTAAAGATTCGTTTAAAATTCTTAAGTTTATTAGGCTGATTAAACACCGATGAAATATCTGTGAATCTGAAATTCATTTCCCTGCCCATCATATTATTATATAATAAATAATTTAATTGATTTCTGATTAATTGGGAAGATGTATTTCTATTGATTAATTGGAAGTCATATAATTGACAAAAGTTTTCTATCTCATAGGAATATTTTAACATTTCAATTCTAGAAAGAGATGAAATTACAGACGAAAGCATTGTTTTGCCACATCCAGGAATTCCATCTATTACAACTAATCTATTGCATAAATTATCATCATTAGAATTTGTTAGATTTATCATAAATCGAATTAATTTTTATACCCTTTTACAATCACACCATGTTCTAACGTTTCTAGGTCAATTTCTATTCCCACAAAACCTACATTAAGAAGCAAAGATTTAATGTCTATTATTGAGATTGAAGTAAAACCCTTTGAAACACTCCTTGGTTTTTCATTACAGGGTAAATGTAAATAAATTGCCCCCCCCCCCGTAATATTCTAAAAAAATCTTTAAAATAATATTCAATATCAATAAGAGGACATCTTACCAATGAATCCATTGAAAATATTAAATCAACACTTTTTTTCTCAAATCCGTAAAGCTCATTACCACTTGTTTTATAAAATAACCCCATTTTATCTTTTAGTTTGCTTACAAGTAAAGATTTTAGTTCGTCGGTAAGATCTACACAATGAACCTTATGAAAATATTTAGCAAGTTCCATTGACCACTTCCCATCTAAGCAACCAAGATCAATAACTTCCTTAGGGTAAGGGATTGCAAAAGTTTTTATATCCATTGAAATTTTTCTATAATCACCCAAACCGGGGTTATAACAATCAACTTTGCCCCAAGAATCAGAGTATGAATTATCTCTAGACTTAATATACCTTTTTGCCCATTTGCGTTGATAGCGGTAAGAATTAGGATGTCCTTCTCTTAATATTTTTAATAAATTGCTAATGAATTTCAACATTTCTAGATATTAATATAACAATCTTGTTTTATGTAGCTCTTGATATGCCAATCAATTCCCTCGATATCAGTAAAAAAATAACATGGTCCGTCAGGGTTTGAAAGTTCTTTTGTGATTTTTAGTTTTAGATTTGATAGATGATCAAAAGCTTTTTCCATTCTTAAACATGGCATGCAAAAGCCTTTACTTCCTAATAATTTTAATGTTGAATCTTTTGACTGCTTTATTTCTAAATGAATTTGATCTTGAGTTTGAAACATAAATGTTCCATTCTCTGATATTCTACTATATCTACCACCTTTAAACAAAGTAGTTAAAAATTTACAATAATTCTCAGGATTCGAGACATGTACTTCAATGTGATCAAATAAAATCATAGTATTAATTAATTTAAATTACTTAAAACTTTAATAAATATTTCTGCTGCTAAATTCATTTCGTCAATTGTGATCGCTAAATTTGGGCGAATTCTAACTGCTCTTTCACCTGTTCCATTACAAATTAATTTTTTATCAAAACATTCTTTTGTGAAAAAATCTCTTTTATCCTTTGTCTCGAAATCAAATGCTATTAATAAACCGGAAGATCTATAATTTAAAACCTTATTACTTAAAAGATTTTTGAAAAAAATGTGCTTCTCATTTACACTTTCTAATAAATTTTGATTTTCATAAGCTTTCAAAATATATGTCGACCTAACTGCGTCTATCAAATCTCCATCGTAAGTAACCTCTAGCCTTTGAATTGGACTCTTTATACATTCAGAATATTGCTCATTAACAACGATACCAGAAACTTGAGCTTTTTTTCCAAAAACTAAAATATCAGGTTGAATTTTAATTTTTTCTGAATACCACATATTGCCTGTAACACCCATTCCAGTTTGAATCTCATCAAAAATTAAACAGATATTGTTGTTAACACATAACTCTTTGATTTTTTTTAAATGTTCAATTGGTACATATAGATCTCCTGCGGTACATTGTATTGGCTCGATTACAATTGCAACTAAATTATCAATATCGCCTTTTTCAAATAAATGTATTATTTCTTCATACTCCAAATTCTGCCAATTATTTCTTGGAATATACCTCATTCGTTCTTCAGTACTAGCAAATCTATCAGTAAGAAAACCCCATGAATTAATTCCATGAAAACTCCTCTTTAATGACAAGACAACAGGATTATTTATTTTCTTCTTGACAATTGCGCATTTAATAGCTGCCTCAACAGCTAAAGCTCCGGTGCAAGTCAAATGAATGTAATTTGAAAAAGTATGTTCTCTGAATTTTTCGAAAAAATCATTTAATTCGTCTGAAAAAAATAGATTATTTGTTGATCTTATGTGAGACAAACTAGCAATTTTTTTCTTGTAAACATCATCGAAAATAGGATGATTATACCCAATTGGCAATGTCGAATACATAGAAAACAAATCAAGATATTTTTGATTTGTAAATTTATCATAGACCATAGAGCCGATGCTTAATTCAAAATCAATTTTAATATTAAATAAAGATTTCATTAATAATCATTTTCTGTGTAAACATGAGCAACATCATAACGACTCACAGCTAATCTAATGGCTGCATCTTTACCGCTTGCCGTAATTTTATGAATTTTATTTCTTTCAATAAAAATTACCTGGCCTTCGCAAATTTTATTTTCAACACCGTCGATTTCCCAAATCCACTCCCCCTTAACTATATACCACCATTCATCCCAATCAGGATGAAAATGCCTTCGGTTACCTTCTCCAGGCATTTGACAAATTAATGTTGCGCTATTAGAAAGTGAATTAATCAAAGTATGTGACCATGAATTATTAGTGCCATATTTCTTAATCAAATCAGGTACATTTACAACTTCTTTATTACTTTGATCTAAAATTATATTAGATACACCATCCATTTTTAATATTTGAGGCACATCAGCATCAGATTTCAAAATATCTTTTTTCATCATTATTTGTGTTTACAGTGTTATAAATAATTTCTGCCATTTTAAAATCGATTTCATTATCAATATCTAAAGAAGAAAAGCCTGATAATGGGAAATAACCAATTGAGCCATCCCCTCCGTATACAGCACAATTATATTTGTCCATATTTTCTCTAAATTTTTTTACATCCCATGCCATAATTGAAGAAGAGAATAATTGAACGGGGGTTAATAATTGAGAAGGGGGCATTGGTTTTAAAGGATCAAAATTTAATGGAATTCCATCATATAATCCTTCAATTTTTTCGTTTTTTACTGTATGTAAAGTTTGAAGTTGTTTCGTTTTGAATTCAGTAATGAAGTTAATAATATCTTCTTTGCTTAAAAAAGGGGATGTTGGGTTAATCTGTACCAAAACATCAAAATCAAATGCGTTCATAAAATCTAAAGCAAACTCATCATTTGTGGCTGTATCAGTTGCGAATTCATCTGGTCTTTTATAAAATTTTACTCCTACTTTGTGTGCAACCTTTTCAAAAATATCCGATTCTGAGTTTATATAGATCTCATCAAACAATCCTGTTTCTTTAGCAGTGGATGCTACCCATTGCGATAAAGTCTTATTTCCTAATAATCTAAGATTTTTTTTTGGAATCCTCTTGCTTCCTAGCCTGCAAGGAATCATTGCATAAATTTTCATTTCAATTTAATTTATAGTTATAATTTTTAGTTTTAAATCGCTGTCCACCCGCCATCTATTGCCAAATTTTGACCTGTAATATATGCTGAATCATCAGATAACAAAAATACTACTGATGGTGAAATATCTTCAGGTAAACCCATTCTCTTTAATGGAACTTTATCATTATAGTTTTCAACAAAAATAGAAGGCTGATTATCATATATTCCCCCAGGAGAAATAGTATTCACCCTTATACCATAAGGACCAAGATAAGAGGCTAAATATCTGGAAAAATTAATAATACCACCTTTTATTGCAGAATATGCTGCGGGCATTGTCATATTAGTATTTTGATAAACTGAAAAATCAGGGCCAACTATCCCATAAACAGATGCCATATTTACAATTGATCCACATTTTTCGAAGACCATATGTTTAGAAACTTGCTGAGTTAAATAGAAATAACTATTCAGTTGCCAATCTACGTTCAATTTCCAAGAATTATATTCTATATTTTCAAATTTATTACCCCAGTCATTCGATCTAGGATATGCATTATTTACAAGTCCATCAATTTTTCCATACTTACTAATTACCAAATCAATTGCTTTATTTATTGATTCGCAATCTGTTATATCACACTTTACACTAGAAAGATCTTCTAAAGTATCATGATTTATATCAAAATTTATAGTAGTAGCTCCAGCTAATAGTAATTTGTTGACAATACTTTTTCCAATTAATCCATTTCCGCCAGTAACGATAATTATTTTATTATTTAGCATCTCCATTATTTAAACATAATTTTAAAACCTCAATAGATTCATAAAGTGAATTCATAGTATGCTTATTGCTTTTTATTGCATCAATAAAGTAAATCATTTGTTTATAGTAAGTTTCTAACATTTCGAAATTTTTTTCTTCAAATAATATATTATTAGATGAATCTGTAATTTTATTTTTAGTGAGATCTATAGTCCAAGTGTCATCATCAAACAAAACTTCAATTAATCTTTTTGAATCTTTTCTGTAATAATTTAAAATTATATTTACTGAATATGTTTTGTATTCAAACAAATAATTTGCATAATCTACTGCTTTTATGTTTAAAGAAGAAACATTTCGCTTAATAGATGAAACTAGATTAGGTTTACCAAATAACCAAAAAGTATAATCAAGTTCATGAAAAAGATCAAGGTGTACTCCACCACCCATTTCAGGATATACGCTGTATATTTCTCTAAAATTTTTTCCTGGCCTCCAATTGGGCAAATATGATCCTGAATAAATATTGACTTCATTGATGCGTTTATTATTAAACAATTCTTTTTTTAAAAAAATTAAACAAGGGTGGAACCTTAAATTACAACCAACATATGTAATCAAATTTAATTTTTCAATTTTTTTTAATAATCTATCAGCATCCGAGAGTGTAGCTAAGGGCGGTTTTTCGATAAACAAATTGACCCCCTTTTCAGAAAGTAAATCAATAAACCGAGAATGTAAATGAGTTGGATTTGAAATGATTGCAAAATCAAACATTACATTCATATTCTCTAAACTATAAATATCAATTACACCGGGTAATGTGTATTGATAAAATTTGGAACGATATGCATATATTTTAATTTGGTTGTCTACTTTTTTTATTGCATTTATATGCTTTAAGGCAATTGAACCAAGACCAATAATTAATATGTTCATATGTCAAAATCTAACTTGTCGTTTAACATTAGAAATTCCATAAAATAAAAATCTATTGGATTGTCAAGGTCAAAACATATATGTGGCATAACGTAAACAAGCGATTTATCAGTAATTGGTGACTTATGACCCAAGTCAAAAAAATATCTTTTATACCAATAAAAAGATGCATTTAATTCATATACAAGTGGAGCAGTCTGTCTTGACATTACCCCCCCATTTTGTTTTTTTACTAAATCGAAGTAACCATTCATGTTCTGTTCAACCATATTAAAATATGGATTTCTTACAGCTGTATTAACAGAAAATAGTGTTAATGCGTCAGATGAATTAATTTTATTAAAAGATTCATCTAAATCTTCAATTGTTCTTAAAGGAGATGTGACATCCAAGTCTAAAATATAATCGTATCTTAAATTATTGTTTTTTTCTTCAAAATTTAATAAGTCAATTACAGTATCTATTTTACCAGCTTGATCTGTGGCTAAATGAATTGGCCTAACATAGTCTGTAATAACACCACAATCTTGAGCAGCTTTTTTTATATCTAAATCATCAGTAGATATTGCGATTTGTGCATCAACTTTACCAGCGAATTGTTTAGCAATTTCAATTGTATAGTTAATTAATGGCTTGCCATTCAATAGTTTTATATTTTTACCAGGAATTCCTTTAGAGCCTCCTCTGGCACAAATGGTTATTAAAATATTCATTAAAACTTGATTTGATTTATGTCTTCTTGAGCTTTTGTGAAATCTTCGTGCTTACCAATATCTAACCAATATCCCACAATTGGATATGCGACTACTCTCTTTCCTTGATTTATTAATTTGTCCATTAAATCAGTTGCATTAAAATATTTATTTTTGGGAACGTTTTCAACAACTTCGCGTTTCATTAAATATATGCCCGCATTTGAATAATGTATGTACGTTGGCTTTTCCTTAAATCCTTTTACCAATTTGTTTTCGGTTTCCATTACAGCATATGGAACATTGACTTGATATGGTATACACGCAACTACAAAATCTGCATTTTGCTCCTCGAAAAATAAATATAGATCTTCATAGTCTATATTTGTTAATAAATCAGAATTCATCATTAATATATGATCATGATTAAAACCTTCAACTAACGAAAGTGCACCAGCTGTTCCTAAAGCGTTTTCCTCCTTCACATATTTAATCCTCATTGACTTTTCGCTCCCATTATTAAATTTTTCTTCAATTTGATTACCAAGATACTTTAGAGAAATCCAAACATCATCAATTCCAAAAACATTGAGTCTGTCTAGATTATGTTCAATTATTGGTTTATTCCCTACTAGCAAAAGTGGTTTTGGAGTACTATCAGTTAGTGGCCTCAACCGTTCGCCTCTACCTCCAGCCATAATTAATGCATCAATAGGTAAATAAGACTTTTTATACCTGAAATTTATTACGTTAATTATTTTCATTCCCAAATCAACAACAGGTAAAACCATAAACAACCTCTTTCTTAAAGAAATTATTTCTTTAAGATCATATTTACCCTTTTGAATAAATTTTGGGTTTGGCTGAATATACATTGATAAATGATCGTCAAATCCTAAACCTTTAATAAATCCTCTTCGTAAATCACCATCTGTTAGAGATCCAAACAAAGTATCATTACCATCTACTAAAAAAAGAATTGCATCTGATCCTAGTGAATCTAAACATTCAAGAGCAGTTCTAACACTTGAATCTATACTTAGAATATGTTCGCTGTAATGATTCACGTTATTCAAATATTTTTACAACTTGAAATGCTTCAGCAAAGTGACAACCTGCTGTTGATCCTCTAAATCTAGCTAATGATCTTATATTATCTTCACTTCTTGGAAATGGAGGAACATCTAATTCTGATTCATACACTCGCATTATCTCAAGCTTTTTATCAATATAATTACTGATGTCAATAAAATAATTGGGTAAAAATATTTTCTCAAAAAAACTTGGAGCAAATTCAGTTTCTGAAATACACTCATACATTAAAACTTTTTTTAAAAAAGGGTATCTAAATGATTTTGTACAAGCCATTACTGCATCTGAAAGAAATCGATGATCAGAATGCGCATCAGACCGATTTAATGTATATAAAATATTTGGCTGTACTTCATGAAATATTTTTGAAATTTTTGGAATCAAAGTTTGTAAAGATCCACTTGTCAAAGACATCGTTGGATAATTAAGAGTGAATACCTTCTTAAAGCCATACAGACTTTCTACAATCTCAATTTCTTTTTTCCTTAACTCAACTCTTTCCTTACTATAACCTTGATCAGTGCTAATATTAGTAACTATTAACCAATATAAATCATCACCATTTTCTTTATGTTTTAAGAGTGTGCCTCCAACCCCCAAAGTCTCATCATCGGGATGAGCTGAAATAACAATAATTTTATTCATTCTAATATGTAATGTTTTTATAAATTAGAGATTCGTTAATTTCAATATTAACTAATATATCAAGTATTTTCTCTGAACTATCCCCTTCTCCGTATGGATTTTTTCCATTTTTTACTTGATTTAAAAAATTAGTATTAAATAAACAAGTGTTTATCGCATCAGAAATTTGATCAATATTATTTTCAACAAATAAAATATTGTTACCATGAACTCTTCCTAATTGCCTCTTTCCAATGTTAATAGTAGGGAGCCCTAAGGAAGGAGCCTCTAAAAGTCCACTACTCGAATTTCCAATTAAAAAAGAAGCATGTCTAAGTAAATTAACATATTTAGCTCTTTCTAAATTTTTAAACCTAAAGAATTTTTCAGGATATTTAATGCAGTATTCATCAATCACATTTCTAATCTTAAGGCTACCTGGGTCTGAATTTGGATAATTTACAAATGTAAAGATGTTACTACTCAATAATGCATTTAAAGTCATTTCAATATATTCCGTTTGTTTATCTACCTCAGAAATAATTGAATGCTGTATTAAAACTGCATAATTTAGGTCAGAAATGAAATCGTTATTAAAAGATTTAAGTAACTGACTTTTATTAATAAATTTTTCTGAGATCAATCTGTCAATAGCTGGATTCCCAACTACATGAATTCGCCATTGATCCTCGCCCATTCGAATTAAATTATCTTCATGCTGTTTGAGTGTAACAAAATGAATACTAGCAAGCTTACTTGTTGCATATCTTATTGAATTATCAATATTGCCATCCTTTGCAATATCCCCTCCAAAAAAATGAGCAACTGGTATACTCATATATGCAGCGGTTAATGCAACAGATATGGCATCCTCTCTATCACCAGCTACAATTATTAAGTCAGGTTTTTCTCTATATAAAGTTTGAGCAATTAAAGGTATTTGATTACCTATAGAGACAACTCGTGATAGTTTTTCATCAGAATCAATTAGATTAAAACAATAATCAGAAATTCTAAATCCATCTTTTATAATTTCATTATATGTCGATCCATAGGTCGGACTTAAATGCGGCCCTGTAATGATAATGCTGAAATTTATTTCAACGTGTTTATTTAGTTTTTCATAAACTGGAAATAACAAATCATATTCCGATCGTGCTCCAGTTATTGCTATAATTTTCTTCATATATTTTTAAAATACGTCAGAATCAATCATTTGGCAGGGAAATTTAAAATTTTGATATTTCGAGTTCTTCCATTTATACACGAATGAATTATTCTTTTTTTTGACAAACCCAAATGAAGATACCAATTGGATATTATTTGAAATCAAATTAAGTTGAAAAAATCCTTCAAGAAATATATGTTTAAGGCAATCAATAAACCCTTTACCAAAATTTGATATAAACAAAAGATCTGCTTCATTTTTATAGGACTTATAAATGATTTCACAGTTTTTTATTTTTATAGACTTGTACGTATTCCTGGGATGATCTAAACGATATTTAAAACAAAATGGAGAGAGTAAAAATTCAGCCTCTTGTTCTTTATAATCATTTGGAATAAGAAGATTTTCATGTGTCAAATAAAAATAATTATCTGTGATTTCATTAAACTTAAATATTTTGGTAAAGAATTTTATTGAATTCACATTTGGGAAAGCAATAATTCCATCTCCTTCAAATTTGTTAAAAGAATATTTAAGTATATTGTAAAAAACACCTGAATATAAATTACTTACCATACCTCCTGATGACAACCCAATTTTTACAAGATTTTCTTTATAAAGATATTCTTTTTTTATAATTGCATTATGTCCTACAATTTGGTCATCTATGACACAAACTACTGATTGATAATCATCTTCGACTTTATACAGATAATTGTAAAATAATTCGTCCATGTCAAAATTTAAACAATCTTGATAAAGTTTCTTTACCTGTAAAAAATCATTAGAATTATATTTACGCAATATCATAATGTGCCACTATCGACAAAAATATTTTGGCCAGTTATTGATTCAGATTTATTAATTAATAAGAATAATACCATTTCGGATACTGATTGTATAGATGTAGGCTTTTTTAATGCCGTTCTTTTATAGATTCTATTCTTTTGTTCAATGTCTAAATTTTGGCTCATATCGGTTTCCATAAAACCAGCAACGATACAATTGGACCTAATACCTTTCTCACCCCACTCTCTAGAAGTTCCTTTTGAAAAGGCCTCCAAAGCGCCTTTTGTTGCAGCATACATTGATAAGCCTTTATAACCTGTATGGACACTAATTGACGATAAGTGAACAATACTGCCAAATGTTTTATTAAGAATCATATTTCTTATTACATACTTGGTTATCAAAAAAGGTGTAAAAACATTAACATTAAACATTTGTATTAAAGGATCAATATTTACATTTGTAATAATATCATCATAAGCAATCGCTGCATTATTTACAAATGCATCAATCTTTGATTTACCAATAAAATCTTTAAATATTGCACTTTGAACATGTTGACAATCTGATAAATCATAAACAAGATGAGCTAGATTGTTGTTATAATTTGAAATTAATTGATTTAATTCTGGTGTAATAGTCCTACTTATTCCAAAAACGTTATATCCTTGTTCAAGAAGTAGTCTACAAATACTTAACCCAACACCTTTGGAGCAACCAGTTAACAAAATATTCATAAGTTGAAATTTCTATTTATTTTTCCTGTTCTAGTTTGAATAATTGTTTTTGTAAAATTTATTTTTCTAGGAATTTTGAAAGACTGCAATTTTGTTGATAAGATATCTTTAATCTGAAGCTCTGTAATCTCGATTTCATCTTCAAGTGATACATCTGCTATTAATACTGTACCCAATACTGAATTTGGTTTTCCATAAACAACAGCTGAACTTATACCACTAATACTCAATATGCAATCTTCCACTTCTCCTGGATGAATTTTATATCCACCTGAATTAATCATTTCACTTTTCCTTGAAACAAATTTAAAACAGCTTTTGTCTTCAGAAACCCACTCTATCAAATCTCCAGTATCATACCAATCTCCTTCCATATCAAATTGAACAGTATTAATAATAGATTTGTGAACGTGCAATGTAAGATTCTTTATTTTTATGTAATCTTTGTTTTGTTCATTAATACAAAATATGTCATTTCGAGAAGAAAATATTGTTCCCAATTCCGTTGAAGCATAAATATTTTTCAACTTTGCATTAGGAAAAATTTTTTCAATTTTATTTATTAGTTCTAGATTTGACTTTTCCCCACCAATACTTATTCTCTTTATGTAGTCAAACCGATTGCTTTGGTCTATCATTAATCTAAAAAAGGTTGGGGTAGCTGATATGTGTGTAATTTTATTTAATTTAAGTTTTCCTATTATATAATTACTGTTTTTTTCGAACAAATAATATATTGGATTGTAATTGAAGAAAGCTTGCAAGAATACTTGTATTCCTGCAATATGTGTTGGATTATAACAAAACGCCCACACGTTTTTCGAATAATTTTCTCCTTGCCTTATCATTCTTGTTAATGAAAATATTGAATGTTTTACCATTTTAGGCAAACCTGTGGTACCTGAAGTAAATAAAGTTATTTTTGAGTTAGAGTTTTTGATTTTTCCCAATAACTGATCCCATGTAATCTGGTATTTTGGTAATTTAATAGCTATCTCAATCTGAGAATATTTACTACCAGTTAATTTTTCAATTTCACTTTCTGAAAAATCCTTATCTAGAAAAGTGAAATCTATGTCATAAAATAGTGCTTTTACAAAATTTGCATATAATAGCGAATAGTCATTACCATGATAATTGACTATAACTTTGTCATTAACTGTCAAAAATTCTAAAATATCCTGATAAGATTTTATTTTAACCTTATCATCATCTATCCAAAATTTTAAACTATTTTTCATTTTCAATAATAGAATAAATCTCTTCTAGAGTTTTAACAATTCCATTTGAAAATATATCAACGCCGAACTCATCTTCAACCTTAACTGTAAGTTCTGCCAAATCAAATGAATCTAAACCCAGATCATTTCTTAGATCTAAATTTGGATTTAGATTTTCTTTTTCTTGGCCCCCTTTAGAAACCAAAATTTCATTTAAAATTTTATTAATTTTTTCCTTCATAATTTTATTCAATGTTAATCTTTTTAATCATTTCAAGTTTATTGATTTTTTTTACTACTTTTTTGCCAATTATTTTTTCTATTTCCATGGGAGAAAGCCCATTTCCTGGTCTTAGTAAAATTAAATCATCCTCTTTTATCACATGCCCTTCCTCTAATATTTTATTTGAATGAATACTTTTTCTAGCTAAAACAATATTTTTCTGCTCGCTTCGACTTGGCTGTTTTACTCCACTTCCAGATATCGCTTTTTCAATATTTCTTATTGCTAAAACCATTTCACTTAACTCATTAGGCTCTAATGATGCGGCATGGTCTGGTCCAGGTAAGGTTCTATCAATTGTAAAATGCTTTTCAATTACCTTGGCCCCCAACGCTACTGCAGCGATTGAAACTTCTATGCCCAATGTGTGGTCAGAATAGCCTACATCAACTTGCAACTCTTTACCTATTTGATTCATTGCCAATAAGTTTACATCATTCATTGGCGTTGGATATTCGGTATTACAATGCAATATTGTGACATTATTTTTAGTAACTCCTTCGTTAATTATTACTTCAAGAGCTGCTTTTACTTCTTCAAGTGTAGCCATTCCAGTAGATAAAATAATTTTTTTTGATTTCTTAGCAACATGCTTCAAATATGGCTTATTTGTTATTTCACCTGATGGAATTTTGTAAAATGGCATATTAAATTTACTTAACAAATCAACACTATCATTATCAAATCCAGTAGACAAAAAACCAATGTTTTTAATCCTACATCTTTCAATAAGTTTAGGATACCAATCATCAGGAATTTCAAGATCTCTAAGCATTTCAAATTGTGTGTCACCATTATCATTCGTATTTTTTTTTTGATAAATTGCTTTTTTAGCCATTGAGTTTACTAATTTCTCTGGCTTAAAAGTTTGGAATTTGACAAAATCTGCTTTCGCTTCAGCTGCAGCGTCAATAAGTTGAAACGCCTTGTCGATTTCACCATTATGATTAACACCGGCTTCTGCAATGATGATTACTTTCTTCATATTAAATAAATCTTTGAGGATTGCCTACAATTTTTTTTCCGTCTAAAATATTTGTCAAAACAACTGCACCTGCACCAACTACAACATTTTCGCCTATCTCTACACCTTGTTTTATTACAGCATTAGCCCCGATAAATGTTCCTCTCCCAACTTTTACATTTCCAGCTAATACAGCTCCAGGAGCAACGTGAACATTCTCTTGAATCTCACACTCATGATCAATAATACAGCCAGTATTAAGTATTACATTATTGCCAATATTTGCCAAAGTGTTTACAGTTACGTTTCTATTAATAAAAACACCATCTCCAATTATTGCGAAACTTGAAATAGATGAAGTTGAATTTATTAATGATATTACTTTTTTCCCTTTCTTAATAACATGCTTGTAAATTTTTTCTCGCAATATATTATCACCAATTCCCAATATAAAGTCAACATCTAAATCCCATAAATCAAAATTTGGACTAGATTCATTTCCTAAATATTCTAAATTGTAAGGATTAATACCATTTATTGATTTTTCTGTGTACCCAATTACATTCAAGTTATTTTCGAAAGCAGTATCCGCTACTACTAATCCATGGCCAGAATAACCTACTAAAATAATTTTCTTATCTAACACTGCTAGGTATATTAACAATTCTATCTTCCAAATACATGGCATTTATCTGCGCATCTTTTTGAAATCTGGAATACAATGGAGATTTAAAAATCAGTTGCCAAATTGGTCTTGTCATTACGCCATTTTCATTCGTCTCTTTTAAAAAAGACTCCCTTTCTTGTTTATTTTCTAATTCAACACACATTAACCAATAATTGGCTTTAGTTTGAGGCAATTCTGTTCGAAAATAAATTCCTTTTGACTTAAAAAAAGAATTATATTCTTGGGCGAGGGCACGTTTGCTAACAATAAACCCAGGGAGCTGCTCTAATTGTGCACAAGCTAATGCAGCGTTTAAATTTGGCATTCTGAAATTATATCCAATTTCATCATGAACATATTCATATGGATGAGGAACTTTTGCTGTGGTAGTTATATGCTTTGCTTTAATTCCCAATTCAACATCATTAGTTACAATAGCACCACCACCACCACTTGTTACAATTTTATTTCCATTAAAAGAAAATACCCCCAACTTGCCAAAACTACCAATTGGTTTCGAATGATATTCACATCCAATTGCCTCAGCAGCATCTTCCACGAGAGGAATATTCCATTTGTTGCACAATTTTAATAATTCATTTAAATGGACTGGAAATCCAAACGTATGCATAGGCATACACGCGGCAATTTTTTTATTCGTTTTCTTATTGTAACAGATTCCATCTCGCATCTCCCCAAACTCTTCTAAAAAAGCATCCACAGCACTAGGAGAGAGCCCCATCGTATCTATATCAACATCAATAAAAATTGGAGCGGCGCCATTATACATAATAGCATTTACTGTAGCTATAAACGTTAATGCTTGGGTTATAACTTCATCACCAGAACTAACGCCTGCGAGTCTTAATGCGACTTGTAAAGCCGAGGTGCCATTAACTACAGCTACTGACCTATTTGTACCTGAAATAGATGACATTATTAACTCGAACTTATCAACATATGCTCCAACCGACGATACAAAAGTAGAGTCTATCGTATCGATAACATACTTCTTCTCATTACCTAAAAAACGAGGCTCGTGTAATGGGATAAACTCTTTTTTATCAAATTGGTTTCTAATGAAACCAATTACTTCAGAATAATTAGACATTATAAATGTCAGATTTATATTGTTGTAAATTTTCCTTTTTAGAGAACCATTCAATTGTTTCAGCTAAGCCATCTGCAAGACTATAGTTTTGTTTCCAGTCAGTGAAGTATTTCAATTTCTCATTTGACCCAAACAATCTAAACACCTCTGATTTTTCAGGTCTTAACCTAACTGAATCAGAAACAATCTTAGCATTAGGGTTTATTTGATTTATTAATGACTGCGCTAATTCACTTACGGTTATTTCTGATTGAGTGGCGATGTTAACCTCATGCCCGATTAATTTATCACATTCAGCAATTTTCAAAAATCCATTTACAGTGTCCTTCACAAAAAGCAAATCTCTTGTAGGAGTAATATCCCCAAGCTTAATCTCTTCTGCACCATTTAACAACTGAGAAATGATGGTAGGAACAACCGCTCTAGCTGATTGTCTTGGTCCATATGTGTTAAATGGTCTAACAATTGTCAATGGCAAATCAAATGATCGATAGAATGAATCGGCAATTGCATCAGCACCAATTTTAGATGCAGAATATGGAGACTGAGGTTGTTTTGGATGTAACTCTGTAATAGGAACAAATTGAGCAGTCCCATACACCTCTGATGTCGAAGTAACTAGAACACGACTTACCTGATTGTCTCTTGCCGCTTGAATTATATTAAGGGTACCTTTAACATTAGTGTCAATGTATGAATCTGGTGAGTGATAGCTAAAAGGAATTGCAATCAATGCAGCTAAATGAAATACAATATCAACTCCTTTCATTGCCTCTCTTACCCCATTAGGGTCACGAATATCGCCAGCAAAAAACTCTATATTGCTTTTTGTTTCAGAGGGAATTGAATCTAACCAACCATATGAATTAAAAGAATTATAATAAACAAAAGCTCGAACATCGTAACCTTGATTGACTAATGTTTCCGTTAAATGAGATCCTATGAAACCATCAGCTCCAGTTATTAATACTTTTTTTTGTTTCAGAGTCATATTATTTGTGACTAAAATTTAAGTAAATATTTTTTCAGAACTTTGCGCACTAAACTGCGCACCAGAACTTCTATTTTTGATGAATCACGTTAAACTGAAATTTTAAATAAAACTATTTAAAGCTGAAAATCAGCGAATTGGAGATTAACGAATATTTACAAATACCTTTTGATCGTCTGGACCACACTAATCCTAAATTGGTATTTTACACTCTTCAGCAAACTCAAGTAAAGATCCAAAATTAAAATCAACCAAAGTGTGTAGATAATTAGGTAAAAAATTATCCCTATCTGAAATATAAACTGTTTTCACACCTAGCTTCCTTCCAAATTCCATATCTGATATTGAA